>ERZ1370068.2221-contig-1379_pt1 | contig 40210 bp, 37 predicted proteins | sample MGYA00561227_ERZ1370068 | MGnify/ENA primary metagenome ERZ1370068 (study PRJEB38410, sample SAMEA6850437) | metagenome | study: Metagenomic assessment of the ecological functions of the soil: analysis of the soil microbiota associated with the... | reverse complement strand
TACCGGCTGGGCGACACGGGGCCGGCGGTATCCGGGCTGTTTCGCTCAGAGGGCGTGGGCCGGGATCGCCCGAGGATTTTTCGTGCCGTCCGCGCGGCGTCTCGCGCTGGTCGAAAAACTTCATGGCCGCGCCGGTTCTTAACGTGTGGCGGCTAGATCGATTGTCACGACATTATCGACGCGCCGCTCCACTTCGCGCCGGTCCCGCCGCGACTCGTGCCGCTCTGGGGGACTGTTGCGCCAGTGCGGACCGCGTCGTCGTCACGTCGGGGCCAGCTCGCAGGCGCTCGCGAGGAGCGGCGGCGCTCGAGCACGTCGCTGCTCGTCGGGAACGGCGATGGAGGCGGCCCGCTTCCGCTCGGCGCGGAATCCCGTCCCGCGTACCTTCCCGGGCACGCGCGGACGCGCCGGTTCTCGGGTACGTCGGATCGATCCACGCATGGTTCGACGTCCCCCTCGTCGCCGCACTCGCGGCCGCGCGATCCCGGAGGCACGCGGTCGTGCTGGTGAGGCCGGCGCACCCCGCCACGGCGCAGGAGATCGCGCGCGCACGCGCACAGGCGCCGAACCTGCACTGGATCGGGCCGAGGCCCTATGCCGAGATCCCGTCGATCGTCGGCGCGTTTCGCGTGGGCCTCATCCCGTTCCTGGAGGACCCCGCTCACGGAGGCGGTCAATCCGGTCAAGCTTTACGAATACGCGGCCGCGGGAGTTCCATGCGTGACGACCCGGTTCAGCGGACGAGGTCGATCGCTGGTCCGAGGCGGCCCGCGTCGCCGGCAGCGAGGAGCAGTTCGTCGAGCGAGGTGAAGGCGACTCTCGCGACGACGCCGGATCGCGCGGCGCTCCGCGCCTGCCGCGCGGCACGACTGGGATGAGATCGCCCGCCGCTTTGCCGCGATCGTGCTCGGAGGATGCCGCGTGAAGCGACCCGGCGCCGCGCGCCGGGGCGAAGAGCGTCCGCGGTCCGCCGCACGCGTCGCGCGGGCGTGCGGCTCGCGGCGACCGGGCGGGTGGGCCGCTCCTGGGCGCTGGATCTACGCCGGCGTCGCCCTCCTGGTTCTCCTCTCTTCTATCCGATTACATTTGGAAAGCGTATTCATCTCTCCTGATTCGGTGGCGCCAACCGGGTTCTCGAAGTTCGCCGACCGATGCGCTCTATCCACCGGCATGTCTACCCGCTCTGGAACCCATTCCACTTCCTCGGCATGCCGACCTTCGGAAGCCCCTCGCGTTCGTGCCGTACGCTACCCGCCCGATCGCGCTTCTTTCGGATTTCTACAAGAACGCCTCGGCTTTCCGCAGCTTACCTGGCTTCTGCGCACTACATCCTGCTCGGCCTCTCGATGTCTGCGTTCTTGCAGCGCCATGCGGCGCGGCTCCAGGAGGCGCGCTCTTCGGAGCGTTGACGCTTGCGCTCGACCCCCAACCTGGTCGCGGTCGGCGCGTTCGGTCACGGGAGCCAGATGATGACCGCGGCCTACCTGCCGCCCTCCTCCTGCTTCGACCGGCTTCGCGCGGCGGGGCTCCTGGCTCGCGCTGGCGGGTTCGCCTTCGCCGCGGCGTTCCAGCTCCTCCGCGCGCACACGTGCAGATCGTCTTCTATTCCGTGGATCGCGCTCGGCCTCTATGCGCTCTTCCATCGGCGGTCGCGGCGCTCGGGACGGCCGCCGCGCGGAGGGAGCGCGCGCGGCTCGGCGGGCTCGCGGCCGGGCTCGCTCTGGATTCGGGATGAGCGCGTTTCCGTACCTGCCGGTTCACGAGTACGCTGAAGCCTCGACCCGCGGCGGTGGGGAGGGCGGGGGCGCGCGGCCTGGCGTACGCGACCTCGTGGTCGTTCCATCCACGCGAGATCCTGACCTTCGTGATCCCCAGCATGTTCGGCTTGGCGGCGAGCACCTATTGGGGCAGTATGCCGTTCACCGATTATCCGAACTACATGGGGATTGTTCCGCTGGCGTTCGCGGTCTATGGCGCCGCGATGCGCCCGGGGAGTGACCTGCGCGTATCTCGTCGCGCTCGCGGCGGCCGCGCTCCTCATCTCTTCGGAAAGCACTTCCAGCCGCTTTACTCGCTGCTCTACTACCATCTCCCGTTCTTCAACAAATTCCGGGTCCCGGTCATGATCCTGGTGCTGGTCCAGTTCGCCACCGCGGCGCTCGCCGCGCTCGGACTTGACTTCGGCGCTCGCACGCCCGGCGGCGACCGCACCGGCAAGAGCGGGACGACTCCGGATCGCCCTGATGCGCGGCACTCCTCTCCGCGGTCGCAGGGTTCGGGGCGCTCTTCCTGATGAACATGCTCGGTACGACCATTCGGGCGTGCGGTCCGCTCGCGGCCCAACTTCGACCTGAGCTGCGCGCGCGCCGCGCTCGACATGGCGTCGATCGACGCGCCATCAAGTGCGGCCTCTTCCTCGCGGCGGCGCTCGCCGTCGTCGGGATGGCGCGGAGGAGCCGGATCACGCCGTCCGTCGCGGCGCTCCTGATCGTGGGCATCACGGTCGGCCGATCTCTGACGATCGACCGCAAGATCATCGACCTCGCTTGTCGCGACCGCGCGCGAGTACGACAACAACTTCCGCGAAACGCCGGAGGTACGCTTCTCCGATCCGACTCCACCCAGTTCCGCGTCTCTCCGCTCCAGCTGGGACGACAGCCGGCTGGCCGCGTTCGGCATCGCGCATCGGTGCTCGGCTACCACCCGGCGAAGCCGCGCCTCTACCAGGCGTTCGTGGACACGGTCGGAATCCAGACGTTCGAAACGCTCCAGCTCCTGAACGTGAAGTACATCCTCGCCGACGCGACTACTTTCCCGGCCGACGCCAAGGACGTGGTCCTGCGCCACGACGGGAGGTGAAGGTATACGAGGTCGAGGAGTCATGCCGCGCGCGTTCGTGGCGCACTCGATCCAGCAAGTTCGGGACGACACGGTGGCCCTCGCGATGATCCGGACCCACGCGTTCGATCCGCACGCGGAAGTGCTCTGGAGCGAGCCGACCGCCGTTCCGACCGTCTCCGCTCCGCGCGCGTCCCTGACTCGGTCCGGACGATCCGATACGACTTCAACGAGATCGAGTACTTCGTCTCCACGTCGGCGCCGGGGCTCCTCGTCGCCCTCGACCAGTACGATCCCGACTGGATCGCGACCGTGGATGGAGCGCCGGCGGCGATTCACCGCGTGAACTACCTGATGCGGGCGGTGGCGCTCTCCGCCGGAGTCCACCGCGTCCGGTTCGCGTACGCGCTGCGCGCCCTCGCCGCCGGGATCCAGATCTCGCTGGCGGCGGCGCCTTTCGGCCCTGCTCCTCGCGGGATGGGGAGCGTGGCGAACGGTGGAATCGCGGCGGGCTCTGCGCGCGTCTCCCGCCGGGGTTTCCGATCCGGATCAGGGGGCCACGCAGTGAAAGCGCTCATCATCATCCCGACCTACGACGAGCGCGAGAACCTCGTGGAGCTGCTCGCGCCGGAGATCTTCGCCCAGAACCTGCCGACCGACGTGCCTGATCGTGGACGACAATTCCCCCGACGGCACGGGCACGCTCGCCGAACGAGATCGCCGCCGACGATCCGCGGGTCCACATCGATGCACCGGGCGGGAAAGATGGGTCTCGGGTCGGCGTACGTGGCCGGTTTCCGATGGGCGCTCGAGCGCGACTACGAGGCGGTGTTCGAAATGGACGCCGATTTCTCGCACAACCCGGACAGCCTGCGAGAATTTCTTCGCGAGCTGGAGACCGCCGATCTCGTTCTCGGCTCGCGCTACCTGCACGGCGTCACGGTCGTCAACTGGCCTCTCTCACGCCTCATCCTCTCGTACAGCGCCAACGTTCTACAGCCGCGATCATCACCGGCATGCTGGTCAAGGACCTGACCGGCGGATTCAAGTGCTTCCGCCGGCAAGTGCTCGAGGCGATCGATCTGGAGCCGGGTCGGATCGGACGGCTACGCATTCCAGATCGAGATCAGCTTCAAGGCATGGAGGAAGGGCTTCCGGATCAAGGAGATCCCGATCATGTTCGTCGACCGCCGCGCGGGCTCCTCGAAGATGTCGCGCAGAGATCGTCCGCGAGGCGGTCTGGATGGTCTGGCGTCTGCGCGTTCTCGACCTCCTCGGCGCGCTCTAGGAGCGCCCCGCGTGGGCATCTCGCTGGTCGTGGTTCACTACAAAACCCGGGAGGCGCTCGAGCGGCTCGCTCGTCGCTCCGAGCCGCCAAGCCGTCCTGCGCTGCGGGAGATCCTGATCGTCAACAACTCGGGAGATTCCGCTGGACGACCTGGCGCGCGGAGCTCGGATGGCCGGCGCGCGTCCTCTCACCGGGCCGGAACCTCGGCTACGCCCGCGGCGTGAACGAAGGAATCCGGGCGTCCTCCGAAGAGGATGTGCTGATCCTGAATCCGGACATCCAGGTCCCGCCCGGCTCGATCGAGGCGCTCGAGCGGGCGGCCGAGGCGCATCCGCGCGCCGGAATTCTCGCTCCCAGGCTCCTGAACCCCGACGGGACCCTTCAGCTTTCCTCGCGCCGATTCTACAATTGGAGGACGCTGCTCCTCCGCCGCGTGCCTCTGGGCGCGCTCGCCGAGCGGAGCCGGACGGTGCGCGCGCACCTCATGGCGGAATGGGATCACGAGGAGACACGCCCCGTCGACTGGGTGCTCGGGCGCGGCGATGTACGTCCGCCGGCGGGCGATGCGCGACGTGGGGCTGATGGATGAGCGCTACTTCCTCTATTTCGAAGACGTCGATTGGTGCCAGCGGATGTGGCGCCACGGCTTCGAGGTCGTCTACTGCGCGGAGTCGCCGGATGGTGCACGACTACGCCCGGGCGAGCGCTCGCAGGCCCGGCCGCGATCGGTCGGGCGCATGCGGCGGGGCTCCTACGCTTCACCGAGAAATGGAGCGCGATCGTCTACGCCATGAGCCAGCATCGCCGCCGCGCCGTGCAGCTTCTGACCCTGCGTCACCGACGTCGCCGCGGCAGCGCACGCGCCTGCCTCGCCGCGCTACGCGATCCGCACGGCCGCTCAATCAGTACTTCGAACGGCCGGTTTACCCGATGCGGAGCTACAGCGGGCTCCTCTTCTTCACCGTCGCCGTGACGGTGGCGGCCCTGCGCGATGAATGGACTCTACCGGCGTACGATCTTCACCGACTGCGATCGAGCGCGGATTCCTCATCGGTCAGGCGGTGATCCAGGCCGGACTTCTCCTCATGGCGGCGACGTTCCTGTTCCAGATGCCGCGGTACTCGCGCATCCTGGTTCTGCTCGTCGGACCGCTCGATTCCTCTTCCTTCTCCTTTCGCCCGCGGGCTCCTGGCGCGCGCTCGGCAGCGGGCGCGCGCGGCGCAGGGCTTCGCGTTCCGGCGCGTTCTCCTTCTCGGCTCGGGCTCCGAGGTCGAGAACGCGCGCGCGGCGCTCTCGAGGCCGCGCGCCGGGACGGCATACGAGCCGCTCCATGCGGAGGCTCCGTCGAGCTCGGACGAGACGCCGGAGTCGGCGGCGGCGCCGCATCCGCGCGCTCGTCGACACCGAGCGGATCCAGATCGTGTGCGTCGTGCCCGAGTCGGACGAGATCCCGTACCTGCTCGCGTTGGCCGCGTCACTCCGCGACTCGGGCGCTGCGCGTCTACTGGTCGGGATCGGTCGCACACTTGGCGTCGGCGGCCGGAGAGGAGCGGCAGCTCGGGCCTCTGCGCGCGGTCCTTCTCTACGCGCCGAGCCGCGGACTCTCGCTCCGCGCCCGGAAGCGTGCGAGCGACCTCGTCCTCTCGTTCCTCGTCGCGCCGCTGGCGGTGGGGAAGCTTCGAGATTACCTTGCCGCGCGGGGCGAGGCGATCGGCCCCGGCGAAGCGTGGCGGCAGAGTTCTCGCCGGCGAAGCGGAGCTGGGTCGGGCGAAGCGCGTACGAGGCCGACCGCTGGACCGGAGTCCCCGCGCTGGGCGCGGCTCGCGCCTCGAATCGCTCCGGCCCGGGGTCGTGTCGCCGTCCGAGCGACGCCGACGCTCGGACCGGAGGCGCGCGTCTCGAATCGGAGCTCGCGTATCTGGCTCGATTCTCGCTCTGCCGAGGACCTTCCGCATCTTCCTGCACGAGACGCGACCGTGCGGGAAGCCCGCGTTGAGTGCGAGCCTCGCGCCGCGCCAGGGCGCTCGCCGCGTGTCCTCGCGTCGCGGTGGCTTCGTAGCGTGCTCAGCCGGCACCGCCGCCGGCGACGCCGCTCTTCATCACGAACCACGTGAACTCGAACCAGGTCGGCGGGCGTTGTGACTGTGGCAGGGGAGGATCGCGGCGCGACGCTCGGCGGCATCGTTTTGGCCGATCCTGCCACGGGCGCGCTCACGAAGCTCCTCGAGCTCGCCCGGGCGGGCTCCGTCGAACCGCGATCCTCTGCGTCGCGGCGAGCCCGAGCGGGATCGCTCTGGGCGGGCACGGCCGACAAGGGCACTCGCGCGACTCAAGCCCGGACGGCACGCTTCCGGCGGACGCTCACGTCCTTCGACGGTCTCCTCGAGCGACCGTGTGCAGGACGCTCTACGTGCACGGCGACAGCATTTGGGCCGGGCACGAGCGGCGGCGTGGCGCTCTTCACCGAGAACCCGACCTCCGGGCCAGGTGGCGCTCCGCCGCTCCGATTCCGCAACGCGAGCATCGAGCGCGCTCTGGTCGCGGACAACGTGTTCGCGGTTTCAACTGGCTGGCGACAACCTCTGTGGTGCGGGAACTTCCGGGGCGCTCGGTCTTCGCGGGCGGCTCCTGGATCAACCGGTCCACGACGCTTTCAGTTTCGGTCCGCGCGCTCGCCGTCCACATCAGGACACCCTTTGGGCGTGGGAACAACGGCCGCCCGGGCGGCGCTACGATGGCGGCACGTTCACGGTGGTCGCCGTGGGGCACGTGGGGCCCAGCGTCGCCTTGCTCTCGGCCGGGGGCTTTCTCTACTCGTGTACCTCGGGCGCGGGCGGCTATCGCTACTCCGGCGCCGCCTGGTCGACGATCTCCAACCCCGGCGAACTTCCCTTCAACCTCAGCTCGATCGAGACCGGCCCTCGACGGGCGCTTGTGGGTCGGCACACCGACGGCGGCCCCGCGCGCCGACGAGGGAGTGAGGGAACTGGACCCACCTCGCCTCCGCGGGGCCCGGCGGCGAACGGATCGCAACGGGCGGTCGCGGACCTCGCGCGGCGTGTGGATCGGGACCGGGAACTTCACGCCACCCGGCCAGGCATTCGGGCGCGTGCTCCACGAAGACGGTGTGAAGTGGAGCGCGATCCTCGCGTTTCAACCCGAGCTCGCTCCAGCCGAGCAGCGTGTTCTGCGGCGCTCTCCGACCGCGCGGAGAAGCCTCTCGGTTCTTCAGCGCCGACTGCTGCAGCGGCTCCGATCCAAAACCTCGACCGAGCGATGGATCCTTCGACGGAGTGTGGGACACGCTCGGCGTCACGAACGTCTACGCTCACCCAGGCGCCGAGCGGGCTGGTCTTTGAGGAGCGTGGAGTTCGGCAACGGAGTCTACGTCTGGGACGGACCACGGCCGCGTCCTGGACTCGCTCACGCCGCTCAACACCCAGGCCCGCCGCGGGCGCGGGGCTCACCAGCAATAACCTGCGCGGGATCGCGTTCGACACGTCGGGTCGCGGTTGGTTCGCCCTCGCGGCGAATGGACTCGACGTCTGGAACGGAAACGGAACCCTCAACAATCACTCCGACGACCTGTGGAGTCATTTCGCCGCCGGGTTTCCAGCCTCCAGACAACCGACGTCGTCACGACCGGGCGAATTCCGTGGGTCGGGACGGTCTCCGGCCTGGTCCGCATTCGAAACGACGTGATTGATAACGCGGCGGGCTTCGCCGCGAACGCCGGGCTCCCGTCGCTTCAGATAAAGACCGGAGCTCGATTCCGCGGCAACCTTGGTGGCGACCGCGGCCGGGATCGCGAGGATCGATGCGGCGAGCGGCGCGGTGGAACACTGGGGCGCGGCCGAGGGCCTGATCAGCGACGACGTCGCGCGTTGGCCTGGGACCCGAGCCGCGGCGTCCTCTGCGGGGAACGAGCGGTGGCTTCTCGGAGATCTTTCCGGCAGCGGCGGCGGCGGCTTCAACGATCAGAGCTACCGTCTATCCCAATCCGGTCGACAATTCGGCCGCGGGGCTCCGACTCGGCGGGATCACAGACCAGGTGTCGGGCGAGATCGGCGATCTGACCGGCGCGCTCATCAAGCTGATCTCCAGAGCGCGATCCTGTCGCAAAATCAGGTCTGGGACTCTGAAGCTCTGCCAACGCCCCGCGGGCCGCGCCCGGGATCTACCTCTTCATCGTGCTGCGCGACGGGGACCACACCAAGATACTGCGCGCGGCGGTCGTGCGTTGAAGGAGACCGCGGAGGTCGTCCGACTCAATCCTCCCGATCCGGCGGCGTGGACGATCTGGTCGCGGCGTCCCCGGAGGCCACGGTGTCTCACACGTCCGGCGTGGGCGCGGCTCTGACGGGCGAGTGGAAGGACGCCAAATGGCAGGCGTGGGCCGTCCCGGAAGGCGGTGGAAGGCTACGCCGGCGCCATATCGGAGCTGATCACGCGCCGCCGACTTTTCAACACGGTCGATTCGGATGCCCTTCGCGACCTACGGCGGCCCGATCGTCCGGAAGGGGAGCCGCGATCCCGCCTCGATTCTGGCGCGCGCTTTCCGAAGTGCCTCGCGCGGCGCGCGAGACGCCGTCTCACGCTTCGCTGGCAGCTCGCGTAGGTACGGCGGGATCCGCGCCGATCGCCTGACTCGCTCCCCGTGTGGGGAAACCTTCACGCACGTCCTCCCGCCGACTCCGACCACGAGCGCGTCGCGAACGGATTCTCGAGTTCCACGCGCCGGCTGGTGCGCCAGCCGGACGAGAGCGGGCTCGATGCGGGTGGCCGAGACCGCGGCGGACCTCGCCGCGTTCTACGCCATGGCGGTGGAAACGGTGCGCCGGCGCGGAGGCACTCCCGGGGCCGCTTTCGCTCTACGAGCCCATCCTCGCTCTACATGGTCCCGGCGGGACTCGCACGGTTTCACCCGGTTCAGCACGGGCAGGACGCCGTCGCGGGAAGCCCTCGATCTCTTTCATCAGGGGATCGCCACTGAATTGGCTTCCCGTTTCGCGCGAGGCCACGTGGCACCTGAAGGAGGCCCAACAATTTCATGGTCGTGCGAGCATCCTCGAGACCTCGCGCGCCGCGGGCTACCTGAGTACAACTGAGCGTCTCCGCCGACGCGGCGGGTTTGATCCGGGTACAAAAAGAGGTGGTTGTGGGAGCACGGCCTGGTTCCCGTCCTTTTTGGGCCGGGCGTCGCAGCGGGCTCCACAGGCGGCTCCGGCCGTAGGGGGAATCGGGTGCGACTGCCCCTCGCCCACGCCCCGTCGGTTCACACGCGCCGATGGGCGCGGGGCTGGCCGGACGCGGCCACGAGGTTCGCTCTTTCCGCGGACGGGCTCGTCGGAAGCTCCCCGATCCCGCCCGCCTCATCGGATGGCGCCTTCCGACTTCCGGCGCTTCGCTTCGCGAGCGCGAGCGGCGCTGTCCGCCAGGAAGTCCGGTCCTTTCTTCCCGACGTCACCGTGGCGCATTTTCTCCCAACTACGGATTCGCGCGCGCCTCGGGCGCCAAGCCGATGATGCTCGTCGGCTGGGGATCGGACCTTCTGCGTAACGCGGACCGCACGCCGTTCCGCCAGCGCGCGCGCGCGCTACGTGCTGCGCCGCGCGGATCTGATCCACGTGGACGCCGCCAATCTGAGCAGGCCGCGATCCGCCACGGCGCGGATCCAGGCAAGGTGTGGACCCGGCCCTGGGGCATCGACCGAGGCCTTCGCGGCACCGGGCGCCTGGTCGGCTGCGCCGCGGGCGGGCCGCTTCGCATTCTATGGATGCGCCAGCTCCAGCCGGTCTACGACCCGGCGACGTTCGTCCGCGCGCTCGCGGCGCCTGCGAGGAAGGGCGTTCCGTTTCGGGCCACGCCGGCACCGGCCCGCTCGCGTCCTCGCTCGAGGCTCTCGCCTCCGAGGCCGGGATTCGGGATTCGATCTCGTTCGCGGATGGGTGGATAGCGCTAAAGCTTCCCGAGCTCTACCGCGAGCATGACGTCGATTGCTTCGGTCCTGCGCTCCGATTCCACGTCGCAGGCGCTTCGAGGCGATGGCGGCGGGCCTTCTGCCCGTCGTCACGGACATCGCGGGGAACCAGGGAGTGGGTGCGTCACCGCCGCGAGGGTTACCTCGTGCCCGTCTCGGATCCCGAAGCGGTCGCGGCCGCGATCGCGGAGGCGGCCAGGCCATCCCGAGCGCCGGATCCGCTGGTCGCAGCGGGCCGCGCGGCGTGATCGGAAGGGCAACTTCGCTGACACTCGCCGAAACTGAGCGCCGCTCGGCGCTGGCGGAGCGGTGGAGGGAAGCGCCGCGCGAGGCCGTCCCATGAGACGCCTTCTCTCCTCGCGTATTTCTTTCCGCCCATCGGCGGCGGCGGGTGTCAGCGGACCCTCGCTTTCCTCGTGCGCTACCTGGACCCGCACGGCTGGGACCTCCACGGTCGTGACGGCCCGCGAGACCCGGACTACTGGATTCATCGATCCGACGTCTGCTCGAGGAAGTGCCCGGAGTCGGCCGATCGTGATTCGCGCATCGCGGCCTGACCTCGCTACGCATCCTCCGGCTCTTCGCGAAGGGCGGAATGCCGGTCGAGTCGCGGCAAGGGCGCGCGCGATCCGCGCTCGTTTCAAACCTTGCTAGCCGGCTTCAATCGTGGCTCCTGATCCCTGACGGCTATCTTCCGTGGGCCAAGGCCGCGGCGCGCCGCGGCGGGCCGTCTGGAACGGGCGGCATCGATGCCGTGGACTACGTCGTCGCCGGAGAGCGCGCATCTGGCGGGATCGCGCTCAAGCGCCGCTTCCACGTTCCCTGGGTCGCCGACTTTCGCGATCCGTGGGTGGGCCGCGTCACCTACAAGCCCCCCGACGCCGTGGCACGACGCGCGCCACCGGATCGCTCGAGCGTCACGTGGTCGCCGGGCGGACCGCGTCACGGTCGTCAGCGAGGCCATGGTCGACCTCTACCGGAAGCGGTATCCGGATCTGCCGGCGGATCGCTTCGTCTATCTGCCGAACGGATACGATCCGGACGACTGGCGGCGCGCGAGCAGCGCTTCCGCGTCGACGGACGGGGGCACTCCCGAGGCGCTTCGTGCTGCTGCACGCGGGGCCAGCTCGCCCATCGACCGACCGCGCGCACGCTGCTGGCGCGGTCGCGCGCGTGGTGGCGTCCGACCCGGCCGCGGCTCGTCCGGTCTCACGGTTCGATTTCCTGGGCGGGAACGAAGAGATTTCGCCGGAAACAGATCCGGGGCCTTTCGTCGAGCGGCGTCGTGGAGTTTCCAATCGTCGCGTCCGCATCTGCGAGGCCCTCGCGGAGATGCGGCGCGCGCCAGGCGCTCCCTCCTGCTGGGGCACAGGGGGGACGCGGACTCGCTCCTCTACACCGGGAAGATCTACGAGTACCTGACCAGCGGCCGTCCCGTGCTGGGAATTCTCGGGGCAGGGCCGGGCGGCAGGATCTGATCCGTGCCTCCTCGGGCGGTGTGGTGTGCGGGCCGACGACGTCGGCCGTACCGCGAGAGACGATCGGCGCTGGCTCACGGAGTGGCGGCGCTCCGGGCACCCTGCCCGGCCGGTGCCTCCGCCCGCCGAGCCCCCTCGGAGCGAAGCGCCAGGTCGCCGAGCGGGTCGCGCTTCGCGGCTCCCTTTCCGACAGCCTCGATTCACAGCCCGCCAATAGACTTTCCGCCACCAGCCCCCACCCCTTTATGTCTCAGAACCCGTTGTGCTCCAACGAAGTATATTTTGTCGAAATGTGCGGAATCCGCCCTGGACACCCCAAAAGGGCCGGGTCGTAGGATGCGCCCAGTGGTGGTGTGTGGGACGAAGCGGGTGAACGCCTCAGTCCCCGTGCCAGGCGGAGCGTTCGGGAGGCGGCATCATGGGGATCCGGGGATGGCGACGTTCCGCGGCGGTTATCGAGCATTCCATCGACCACAAGGGGCGCGTCAGCATTCCCGCCCGCTTCCGCACGCCTCCTGTCCGGGGACGCGGAGAGCGAAACGTTCGTGATCCTGCGCGGGCTCGGCGCCCGCGTCTCGCTCTATCCCCGCCGACGAGTTCCGAAGCGACTCGAAGAGAGACTCGCGGCCGCTCGTTCAGCGACCCCGTGAATCGCCGCTATCAGCGCATGCTCCTCCTCGACTCGCGCGACGAGACGCTCGACGCGCAGGGGCGCGTCGCCGATTCCGCCGAGCCTGATCGACGCACGCCTCGCTGAAGCACGACGTGCTCGTGAACGGCGTGCTCGACCACATCGAGATCTGGAGTCCCGATCTCTTCGCGAAGTACATGGCGTCGTCCAGCCAGAGCTACGAAGACATGGCCGGGAGAGCTGCTCCTGTGAGCCCCTAACGATCGACCGGACCGCGGCGGCCTGCGGATCGTCCGACGATCAGTGGGGATCGGCGCGCGGGGCGAGCCCGCTCACCCTCCGGCTGTTCGGGACTCAGGCCCGCGGGAGCTGCGCCGAATCGTCGACGCGATCTTCGAGATGGGCCGCTCGCCCGAGAAATCCTCTGCGTCGACTTCGAAGGCGTCGACCATCTCGACTACCGAGAACTTCCGGATTTCATGGCGGCGCTCGCGCGGACGCGGAACCGCGGAGCGTTCGTTTGGCTCGTCGGCCTGAGCCCGTACCTGCGCTCGCTCGTTCATGTCGTGGGTCAGGGGACGGCGCTCGATCGGCTGGAGTGGCCCGGCGCAGGGTCGGACCGGCCGGTTCCGAGGCGCCTCGAGACAAACGTCCTTTGCGAGGAGACCGAATCGATTCGTCTGGAAGCGTGGAGCGTGGCAGGGCTCTAGAGGATCGCCGATGCCGGGTCACATCCCGGTTCTAAGGCAGGAGGCCGTGCGGCTGCTGATCACCGATCCACAGGGAACGTACTTGGACGCCACCCTGGGGCGAGGTGGACACAGTCGCGAGATCGTGGCGGCGTTGGGAGGGGGAGGCATAGGGTGATCGCAATGGACTGCGATCCGGCGGCGGTGGAGCGTGTTCGCGCGAATCCGCCGGCGCCGCCACCTCGTTTTACATCTATCCGAGGGCGTTTCTCGACGATCGAGCCGATCCTCGACGAACTCGGAGTGGCGGCCCTGGACGGCATCATCGCCGACCTGGGCCTCTCGTCCGGACCAGCTGGACGATCCGGCGCGCGGGCTCTCGTTCGGGAGCGAGGGGCCGCTCGACATGCGCCTCGACCCCTCGCGCGAGCGGACGGCCGACGAATTCATCCGCGGCACGGACGACGAAGCGCTCGCCGAGTGTCCTCTCCACGCTGGGCGAGCTTCCGCGCGCGCGCGCCGCGGTACGGGCGATCCGCCGGGCAGCCGCGAGCTCACGTGCCGCTGACCACCCGCGCGCTCGCGAGAAGCGCTCGCCCCTCTGTATCCCGGCCCCGCGCGTCCGCGGCGGCCTCGCGCAGGCGTTTCAGGCCATCCGCGTGGCCGTGAATCGCGAGCTTGAGGAGTTGGAGGCGCTTCTGCGTCCGCGGCCCGCGTGATCCGGCCGGGCGGGGTGCTCTGCGTCATCGCGTATCACTCGCTGGAAGACCGTCTCGTGAAACCACGTTCCGCCCGCCGCGTCCTCTCGACGCGTGGGTCGCGCCGACCGAGACCCCTGGGTGCCCCTGACGACCCGGCCCGTCCGTCCGTCGGAGGAAGAGATCCGAGCAATCCCCGAGCCGCGAGCGCGCGGCTTCGCGCCGCGCGGACGGAAGAGGGAGGGCGAATGATTCGATCGTCGATCGCGGCTCCGCCGGCCGTCGCGCTGCCCCGCGAGGGGACGGGTCCGCATCGGTCCGGATCGGCCGCCGGCCCGGCCTATTTGCGCCGGTACGCCGTGCAGGCGCCGCGGCGTCGGCACGGGATGCTATTGGTGCGGGTCCTGCTCCTCGTGGCGCTCCTTTTCTCGAAAGTATGGGAGGGCACCGTCGCGAACGCCCTCTCGATGGAGCGCGACCGGCTGCGCCGCGAGGTGAGCGGGCTCCAAAACCGGATCCGTCTTTCGTCCGAACTCAGGGATCAGGCGGCGCTCAAGGAGGGGATCGACTCGCAGACCCTCCGCGCGCAGGGCTTCATGGCGCCCGATCCCTCGCGGATCATCGAGATCGATCTCCGCCAAGCCATGCCGCGCGCCCTGCTCACTCGGGCGTCGTCGCCCGCGTCGAGACGTGGCTTCGCCGGTTCCAGGGACCACCGGTCGCACCGGTGCGCCGGCCGACGCGGACGCGCGAGCGATTCCCGTTCGCGCCTCGGTGGGACGATGAGCCCGCGCGATCTCCGCCGCCTGAGGCTTGTCGCGGTTCTGGGCTTTGCCGCGTTCCTCGTTCTCTTCGGTCGTCTCGTGCAGATCCAGTCGCTCGACCACGGTCGTTTCGCGGCCGCGGCGAAGCAGCAGCAGACGCGAAGGCGTGATCCTCGAGCCGGAGCGAGGTCGGATCCTGGATCGGCACCTCCGCTCGCTCGCCGATAACGTCTCGCTGAGCCGGCTCTCCGCGAATCCGCGGCGACGTCAAGAATCGCACGCGCCACCCAGGCGTTTCTCGCGCAAGGCCGCGGGGCCCGATGCGGTCACCAAGTTTCGCGCCGGGCCGGAAGCTCGCCGCGCAGCCTACGTGCGGCTGCTCGGCGCACCTGAGCCCCGAGCAGGAGCTCGCGCTCCGCGCGACAAGCCTCCCCGAAGGGCTCCAGCGTGCGAGGCGGTGCCGGGGCGCGTGCTACCCGCTCGACGACGTGGCGCGTCCCGTCGTCGGCCTCCTCGGCACCGAGGGATACGGACTCGAAGGGATTCGAGCAGTGTCTACGACCGCGATCTTCGGGGCGGAGCGGGTGGGCCACGCTCTTCTGCGACTCGCGCGGGCTGGCGTACCAGCTGCCACAAAGCATGGTGAAGCTGCCCGAGCCGGGCTGGAAGCATCGTCACCACGATCGACCTCGACGCCCAGTCCGATCGCCGAGCTCAAGCTGCGCGACGCGGTCAGCGCGCACCGGCGCCAAGAGCGGGATGGCGATCTTCGCCGATCCCTCGACGGGCGACATCCTCGCGATGGTGACCGTCGACGATCCGCGCCCGCGCGAACGAGCACCACCGGAACCGCGCCATCGCCGACCAGTACGAGCCGGGCTCGACGTTCAAGGTCCTCGCGGGATGCGCCGCCCTCGAGGAGCGCGTCGTTCCAGCCGACCGACTCGTTCTGGGTCGACAAGCGGCGAGAGCCGACTTCGGCGGCTTCACGATCCACGACTCGCATCCCGAGACCCGGTGGTACACGGTTCGCAGCGCGACGCGCGCTCTCCAGCAACGTCTGCTACGCGCACATCGGCACCAAGGTGGGCGCCACCACGCTCTACGATTACGCGCGCCTCTTCGGCTTCTGGCCAGCCGACGCGGATCGCGCTGCCCGGCGAGGCGCCGGGGCAGATCCGCTCGCCCGACCGCTGGTCCAGGCCGGTCGCTCGCGACGCATCTCGATCGGCCAGGAGAGTTCTCGTCACGCCGATCCAGATCCTCATGGCCTACGCCGCCGTCGCCAACGGGGGCATGCTGCTCCGCCCGCGGGTCGTGTCCGCGGTGCTCGACGCCGACGGCAAGCCGATCCGCGAGGTTCCGGTCGAGCCCGTGCGCCGGGTGATCTCGTCCGAAACCGCGCGCACGTTCCGCTCGTTCCTGCGCGACGCGGTGCTCTCCGGGCACCGCGACCGGAGGCCGCTCTTCCGTGGTGCGAGGTCGCCGGGAAGACCGGAACGGCTCAGAAGACCGGAGAGGACGGCCGCGGGTACGGCGCCGGATGCTACGTCTCGTCCTTCGTCGGCATGGCGCCGGCCGAGGATCCCAAGGTGGTCGGGGCTCATCATCCTCGACGAGCCGCGCGGCGCCTACTACGGCGGCTTCGTCGCGGCGCCCGTCTTCCGGGACATCTCTCGCCGCGTGGGCCGTCCAGGGACGCAGCCCGGTCGCGCTCCCGCCTCGACCGTGGTGCGCGCCGATGACGAGCGCGCCGACGGATGGGGTGCCCGACGTGCGGCTCCTCGAGGTCGGACCGCGCGCGCGAGATGCTCGCGCACTGGGGTTTGGGATGCGGGTCGCGGGACCGTCGGCGAACGGGCGGCCGTGTGGCTGTCCAGTCGCCGGCGCCAGGAACCCCGGCGCGCCCGGGGACGTCGGTCGAGCTGCACGCTCGACCGCGGCCGAGGAGGAGACGGCGGATCTGACGATTCCGGACCTTCGCGGGCTCCCGCTCCGAGAGGCGATCTCGAGGCTGAGCGCGTCGGCGATCGAGATCGGCCGAGTCCGAGGGAGCGGGCCGTGGTGGAGCAGACGCCCGAGCCGGGACCATTGTGCGGCGCGGCACCAAGTGCTCGCTGGTGCTCGCCCCACGAGGCATCGTGACCGCAGAGCCCGCGGCGCGATGTGGCGGCGCTGCCATCCGTGCTGGGTGGGACGGAGCGGATCGGGACGCTGCGGCGCAGTGGCGAGCGCGTCCAGTACGACTCGAGCACAGGTGGAACAGGGAGATCTATTCGTGGCCGTCAAAGGAACCCATGTCGACGGCCACGCGTATCTCCGCGCAGGCGAGTGAACGGGGTGCTGTGGCCGCGGTGGTCGAGTCCGTCTCGCCCGACGCCGCGCTGGCGCAGGTTCGCGTGCCTGACTCCCGGCGCGCCCTCGCGGTCCTCGCGGCCGAGGAGACCGGGCCATCCGTCGCGGGAGCATGGTCCTGGTGGGCGTGACGGGAACGAACGGCAAGACGACGACGACCCATCTGATCCGGACGGGCTCGCGGCGCGAGGAGAACGCGCGGGGTCATCGGAACGGTGGGTTACGCGTTCGAGGGGAGGAGACGCCTGCGCCCCACACGACGCCGGAGGCGCCGGAATTGTCGCGCCTCCTTCGGCGCTGGCGGGATCGCGGGGCGACGGCGGTGGCGATGGAGGTCTCGTCGCACGCCCTGTCGCTCGAGCGGACCTACGGCGTCGCGTTTGACGCGGGAGTGTTCACGAACCTGACCCAGGACCATCTGGACTTCCACGAGACCATGGAGACCTACCGGGACGCGAAGAGCCGGCTGTTCCGCGCGGAGGCACGCGGCGATCGGACGAAGACGTTCACGGGAGTGGTGAACATGGACGATCCGAGGCGGGTCGCTGGATTCGCGAGCACGGCGATCCGCCCTTTCTGGGATTACGGCGTGCGCAGCGCGGCGGAGGTGACGGCCGAAGACGTGCGGTTCGATCCGGCAGGCACGAGACTCCGGGTCCGGACGGCGCACGGACGCTTTCTCGGTCGCCCTCCGCCTGCGCGGCGCCTTCAACGTGATGAACGCCCTCGCGGCGTTCGCCGGCTTGCATCGCGGTCGGAACGGAGCCGCCGGACCGCCGCCCAGCGGCTGGGCACGGTCGCGTCGGTGCCCGGACGTCTCGAGCCGGTCGAGGCGGGGCAACCGTTCCAGGTGCTCGTCGACTACGCCCACACGCCCGACGCTCTCGCGCGCGCGCTCGACGCCGTCGCGCGTGACGAAGCCCCGCCGGCTTCTCTGCGTCTTCGGCTGCGGCGGCGACCGGGACCGGGGAAAGAGGCCGCTCATGGGCGCAGGCCGCCGTGCGCGGGCGCCGACCTGGTCTTCATCACCTCGGACAATCCGCAGGAGCGAGGACCCGAACGCGATCCTCGCGCGAGATCGAGGCGGGAGCGCGGGGCGGCGCGCCGACGCGCGCGTGATCGTCGATCGCCGAGCGACCAGCGCCATCGAGGCCGCGGTGCACGAGGCGCGGCGAGACGACGCCCTCCTGATCGCGGGCAAGGGGCACGAGACCTATCAGATCCTGGGCGACCGCACGATCCCTTCGACGACCGCGCGATGTGGCGCGGGCGCGCTCGAGGCGCGCGGGTATCGATCGTGACCCCGCGGCCGAATCCCGTGGCTTCAGCTCTTCGACGTGCTCGAGGTCACCGGGCGGACGTCTCTGGGATCCGATGCCGCCGGGGAACGAGCCCGGCGTTCACCGGCATGCGCGATCGACTAGCCGCGCGCTGCGGAGCGGCGGAGCTCTTCGTTCCGCTGCCGGGAACGCGCGACGGACGGCCACGATTTCATCCCCGCCGCGCTCACAGGGAGAGGCGGGCGGGAGCGTTCGTCAAGGCTGGGCCGCGCGGCCGCGGACTACTGGCCCCGCTCGGGAAGCCGGTGATCGAGGTGAAGGATCCGCTGGCGGCGCTCCAGGCGCTCGGGCCGGCACTGCCGCGAGCCGCGCGTCGATCCCCGTCGGTGGCCGTCACCGGATCGAACGGCAAGACAACCACCAAGGAAATGATCGCCGCGGTTCTCGGCACGTCCGCGCGCATCCACAAGAATGAGGGGAATCTGAACAACCACATCGGCGTCCCGCTCACGCTGACGGGCCTCCGTCCCGAGCACGAGGTGCTCGGTGATCGAGCTCGGGCATGAGCGCGCTGGGGAGATCGCCGCCCTGGCCACGCTTTGCCAGCCCGACGGTGGGCGTGCTGACGAACGCGTCGGCGGCCCATCTGGCGCAGCTCGGATCGGTGGAGGAAGTCGGCGAAGGCGAAGAGCGAGCTCGCCGCCGCGATTCCCAGGGACGGCCTGCTGGTGCTGAACGCGGACGATCCCGCGTCTCTGGGCGCTGAACCGGCGCCGCGCGGTCCCGATCCGGAGCTACGCCCTCGATAACCCGGAGGCGGATCTGAGGCCCTACTCGCGTTTCGGCGATCCGGCTCGGGCGGAACGCCGGTGCACGCTCGACGACGGGACCACGATCGCGCTCTCGCTCCTGGGACGCCACAACGCCCGGAACGCCCTCGCCGCCGATCCTGGTTGGCGATCATTTCGGCGTGCCCGCGCGCCCGCGTGGCCGAGGCGCTCGCCTCGCTCCGACCGCGCGGCACCGGCTCCAGCTCATCGAGTCGAAGTCGGGGCTTTCGATCGTGGACGACGCCTACAACGCGAACCCCGCGTCAATGCGGGAGGCGCTGGCCCCTCCTCGGCTCCATGGAGACGAGCGGCGCGCGCCGCGCCGTGCTCGGCGGACATGCTGGAGCTGGGCCCCACGCGCGGACTCGCTCCACGAGGAGGTGGGACGCCTCGTGCCGCAGGACGCGTGGCTCTACGTGGCGGGAAGCCACGCCGCCGCGCTGGAGCGGGGCGCCCGCGCCGCGGGCCTTCCCGCGGCGCGGATCCGGCGCTTCGACGACGTTCCGGCGATGGCGGCCGCGGTCTCGAGCGACGCCAGGCGTGGGGACCTCGATTCTGGTGAAAGGCTCGCGCGGGATGCGCCTCGAGCGCGTGGTGGAAGCGCTCGCTCCGGGATCGGCCGCGCCCGACGCCCTCGCCGCGGCGGGGAGGGACTGATGTTCTACCATTTCCTCTATCCGCTCCACGAGCACTTCGCGCCGTTCAACGTCTTTCGATACATCACGTTTCGATCGGCCTACGCGCTCGCGACCGCGCTCCTCATCGCGCTCGTCCTGGGCCAGCCGGTCATCGCCAAGCTGCGGGCGCTCAAGGTGGGGCAGAAGGTGCGCGACGACGGCCCGCAGAGCCACCTGCCCAAGGCCGGGACGCCCACGATGGGCGGTGTCCTCATCGTGATCTCGATCCTGGCATCGACGCTTCTCTGGGGGAATCTCGCGCAATCGGAACGTGCTGCATCGCGCTCGCCGCGACGCTCTGGATGGGCACCGTGGGATTCATCGACGACTACCTGCGGGTGATGCTCCATTACCGGAAGGGCCTCTTGGGCCGCTACAAGCTCGCCGGGCAGATCCTCCTCGGGCTCGGCGTGTTCGTGGCCGTCTATTTCTATCCGGCCCACGGGATCCTCGACCCGCGCCGAAACGAACATTCCGTTCCTCAAGCGAACCGTCATCGACTTTCGGCTGGCTCTATCTACCGTTCGTCACGATCGTCATCACCGGCGCGTCGAACGCGGTCAACCTGGCCGACGGCCTGGACGGCCTCGCGACCGGCATGACGGCGTTCGCCGCGGTCGCGCTCGGCGGGATGTGCTACATCACGGGCCACGTCAAGTTCTCGCAATATCTTCAAGTGCCGTACATCTCCGGGACCGGCGAGCTGACGGTCTTCTGCGCGGCGGTCGATCGGCGCGACGCTCGGTTTCCTCTGGTGGAACTGCTACCCGGCGAAGGTCTTCATGGGCGACACGGGCTCGCTGTCGCTCGGCGCGGCCCTGGGGACGGTGGCGGTGCTCATCAAGCGCGAGTTCCTGCTCGCGATCGTCGGCGCGGTGTTCGTCGCCGAGGCGCTCTCGGTGATGGCGCAGGTGCTCTCGTTCAAGTTGTGGGGACAGCGGGTGCTCAAGATGGCGCCTCTGCATCACCATTTCGAGCTCTCCGGCTGGAAGGAGCCGCGAGTTGTGGTCCGGTTCTGGATCGCGGCCGCGCTCGCCGCCCTGGTCGGCCTGAGCACGCTGAAGCTGCAATGACGCAAGACCGAGAGAGCACTCCATGGTTCGCCGGGACGGCACGCCCTGGTGGTCGGCGTCGCGCCGAGCGGCTCGGCCGCGGCGCGGCTGCTCCTCAAGCACGGCGCGACCGTTCGAGCGATCGACCGGCGGACGACGCGAGGAGGTTCTGGCCACGACGCCCGGACCTCGAGAGCCAGCGGAATCGATGTCGCGCTACGGGACCATGGACATCCTTCGGCGCTCGATGGCTGCGACCTCGTGGTGACGAGTCCCGGGCGTGCCCGCCGACCTCCCGCTCTTCCGCGAGGCCGAGCGGCGCGGGATTCCAGATCGCGCCCGAGATCGAGCTTGGGTTCGCCGTGGCGCGAGGCGCCCGATCGATCGCGGTCACCGGCACCAACGGGAAGAGCACGACGGTTGAGCTCCTCGGCGCAGCATGGGACGAAACGCGGGGCGGAAGACCGAGGTGCTGGGAAATATCGGAACCGCGCTCTCGGAGCGCGCCGAGGACCGTCCCCGAGGACGGGCTCCTGGTGGTCGAGGTCTCCAGCTTCCAGCTCGAGATGTGCACCCGCTTTCGTCCGCACGTGGGCGTGATCCTGAACGTGACGCCGGACCACCTGGACCGCCACGGGAACGCTCGAGCGCTACGCCGAGATCAAGGCGCAGACTCTTCGCGGCATCAGACGGGCGGAGGACTATCGCGTGCAGCCGCTCGGCGATCCGCGGCTCACGCGCCTCCTTCAACCGATGCGCTCGAAGCCGCTCTGGTTCGGGTTCGCGGATCCCACGGCGGACGGCGTGTGGGAATTCGGACGGCGTGATCCGGTTCCGGCATCGGCCGGAGCGAAGGGCACCCTGCTCGAAGCGCGAAGAGGCGCTCCTCCAGGGACCGCACAACACCGAGAACCTCTGCGCGGCCTCCGCGGCCGCGCATGGCCGCTCGGCGTTCCGGCGCGCGCGATCGCGAAAACCCTCCGCGAATTCCGCGGGCTTCCGCACCGGCTCGGCTCTGGTCGCGCCGAGATCGACGGGCGTGCGCTACGTGAACGACTCCGAAGGCGACCAACGTCGACGCCATGCGCCGCGCGCTGGAGTCCTTCGAACGCGCCGATCACGCTGATCGCGGGAGGGCGCGGACAAGGACGGGGACTTCGCCTCGATCGCGCCACTGGTCCTGCGAGCGCGGTCGGTACTGGCCGTGTACGTCGGCGAGGCGACGTCGAAGCTCGAACGCGCCTGGCCCGCAGGTGCCAGCCGATCCGGGCGAAGACGCTCGAGGACGCCGTGCAGCTTGGCCCGGTACGCGCGCGACAACGGGCGGCGGTCGTCCTCCTCTCGCCGGGCTGCGCGAGCTTCGACATGTTCCGGAACTTCGAAGAGCGCGGCGCCCGATTCGAGGCGGCGGTCCTCGAGCTGAAGCGCTCGCTCGCGAGAGGCGACAACGATGAGCTTCGCGCTCGCACGCGCGCCGGCGGCTCGACCTGAGCCTGCTCTTGCCCGTGGTCGGCCTGGTGGCGCTCGGTCGTGGTCATGGTCTACTCCTCGAGCGCGTTCCTCGGCGCGGAGCGATTTCAGTCGGAATACTACTTCCTCGAACCGGCACGCGTTGCGACTCGGCGATCGGCCTGGTGATGCTTGCTGCTCGCCGCACGGGTCGACTACCACGTGTACATGCGCCTCGCGCCGTGGGCACTGGGCGCGAGCGTCGCGCTCCTCGTCGGTCCTCCTCGCGGTGGGCGGGGTGGGCATCCGCGGCGCGAATCGCTGGCTCTCCCTCGCGGCCGTCAACGTCCAGCCGACGGAGCTCGCGCGCGATCGCGTGCGTCGCCTACCTGGCGCGGCTCCTCGATCGCAAAGGGCGAGCGGATGGCCTCGTTTCAGGACGGCCTGCTCGCCCGCGGTGCGTCGTCCTGGGGCATGCTCGCGGTCTTGATCCTGCTCCAGCCCAATCTCGGCAGCACGGTAGCGCTCCTCGCGACCGGCTTCCTCGATGCTGCATCTCTCGGGCGCGCGGCTGCGCCACCTCGGCGTGCTCCTGCTCCTGGAGCGATTGGTCGTCGCGCTGGATCCAGGTGCTCCGGCATCCCTACATGATGGAGCGCGTTCGTCGCGTGGCTGGGGCTATGGGGCGGCGAGGATCGGCTCGACGCTCAGGGCCAGAATTGGCAGCTCTCCCAGTCGATCATCGCGCCTCGGCTCCGGCGGGCTCTTCGGCACCGGACCGGGGCATGGGCTGCAGAAGGTGTTCTTCCTCCCGGACCCGCACACCGACTTCATCTACGCAGTGATCGGCGAGGAGCTGGGATTCATCGGGACCGTGGCGCGTCCTGCTCGCGTACCTCGTTCCTGTTCCTGCGCGGTCTCAAGATCGCGGGCTGGCGCCCGACCGATTCGGCTTCCTGCTTGCCGCGGGCCTGACCGTGAATCTCGTCGGTCTACGTCGCGATGAACATCGCGGTGGTCACCGGCGCTCATTCCGACGACCGGGCTTGCCGCTTCCGTTTCTGAGCTACGGGGCTCGGCCCTCGTCGTGAACATGGGGGTGACGGGTGTCCTCCTCAACATCGCAAGTCAGATGGAAACCGGCATTCGAACAACCCCGGCCGGTCGGTCGGCGCCGCGGTCCGGCGTGCGGGTGGCCGATAGCGCGCGTTCCGATCCGCCTGTTGATCGCCGCCGGCGGGACCGGCGGGCATGTCTATCCGGGGATCGCCGATCGCCGAGGAGTGGAAGCGGATTCACCCCGACTCGGCCATCACGTTCGTCGGGACGGAGCGGGGCGTCGAGGCGAAGGCGGTGCCCGCTGCGGGATTCCAGTTCCGCGCGATCGACGCGCGCGGTTTTCCCCGGCGGCCCGGGTCTGGGAATGATCCGAGCGCTCTGGGCGTTCGGCAGGAGCTTCGTGCAGGTGGCGAGCGATCATCAAGGAGGTGAAGCCGGACGCGGTGCATCGCGACGGGCGGATTCGTGAGCGGCCCGGTCGGCGTCTGGGCGCGCGCTCCTCGGCATCCCGCTCGTGCTCCAGGAGCAGAACTCGGTGCCGGGGCCGGCCAATCGTTGGCTCAGCCTGATCGCGAACCAGGTGCACATCAGCTTCGTGGAGTCGCGAAACTACTTCCGCCGGAGGAACAACCTGAAGGTTTCGGGAAACCCCATCCGAGGCTCACTCCTGCGGCCAGGACCGGCAGACCGCGTACGAGTGGCCTTCGGGCTCGACCCGACGCGGCGGACGCTGTTGTGTTCGGCGGAAGCCGCGGCGCGGCAAGCATCAACCGCGCGGTCCAGGGCGCGCTGCCGCGGCTCGCGGCGATCCCGAGACTCCAGATCATCTGGCAGACCGGCGCGGACGATTTCGAGGCGATCCGGGCCAGCGGCGCAGGCGGTCTCCATTCCCGGTGCGGGCCTTCGCGTATCTCGACCAGATGGAGAAGGCCTACGCGGTCGCCGACCTGGCGGTCTGCCGTTCCGGCGCCGATGACCATCACCGGAGCTCACGGCGTGCGGCGTTCCGGCGATCCTCATTCCGTACCCGCACGCGCGCGCGGGACCACCAGACGCCAGAACGCGCGCGGGCTCGTCGACCGGGGCGCGGCGGAGATGATCGCGGACAAGCGATCTCACGCCTGAGATCCTGGCGGAGCACGATCGAAGCGCCTGTTCCGCGACGAGTCAGCGGCTGCGGCGCATGGGTCGAAACGCGCGCGCCTTCGCGCGGACCAACGCGGCGGAGCGGATCGTCCGGTCGATCGAGGAGCTGCAGTAGCCGAGTCGCCGCGGAGACGTCCGCAGCCCTGAGTCGCGAATGTACGGACGAATTCGGAGGATCCATCTCGATTGGGAATCGGCGGCAGCGGGATGAGCGGGATCGCGGAGGTGCTTCTGAACCTCGGATACGAAGTGTCCGGCTCGGACTTGAAGGAGAGCGACGTCGTGGCCCGGCTCCGGGTCTCGGCGCGCGCGTCGCCGCGCTCGCACGACGCCGGTCACGTCGAGGGCGTCGACGTCGTGGTCGTCCTCGACGGCGATCGCGGAGTCGAACCCCGAGATCGGGCGGGCCCACGCACTCGGCATCCCCGTGATCCCGCGGGCGGAGATGCTCGGCCGAGCTGATGCGGATCAAGTACTCGGTGGCCGTCGCGGGAGCCCACGGCAAGACGACCACGACGTCGATGGTGGGCGAGATCCTCGCGCGCGGGGACCTCGATCCGACGGTCATCGTCGGAGGCCGACTCCAGGCGGTCGGCGCCCACGCGCGCCTGGGGCGAGGGCCCGTTCCTGGTGGCGGAGGCCGACGAGAGCGATGGCTCGTTCCTTCTCCTGTCGCCGACCATCGCCGTCGATCACGAACATCGACGAGGAGCACCTCGACTATTACGCGGGCCTGGGTGGAGATCCGCGCCGCGTTTCTCGCTTCGCGAACCGCGTTCCCGTTCTACGGGACGGTCGTGCTCCCTTCGGACGATCCCGAACGCGGCCGCGATCCGCCAGAACGTGAAGCGGCGGGTGCTGACCGTACGGGTTCTCACGGGCCGGCCGATTTCGCAGGGACGGGACCTCGCGCGTCGACGCAGCGGAATCCGCTTCCACCTGCTCGCGCACGGGAAGGACGAGGGAACGATCGAGCTCAAGGTCGGCCGGCGCCCACAACGCGCGGAACGCCCTGGCCGCGATCGCGGCGTCCTGGGAGCTGCGGGATTCCCCTTCACGACGATCCGCGCCGCCCTCCGGCCGACTTCGCGGGCGTCGGGCGGCGCTTGAGCTCGCGGCGAGGTCGCTGGGGCGCTCGTGGATCGACGACTACGGACACCACCCGACCGAGATCGCGGCGGCGCTTCGCGCGCTCCAGGCCTCGCGCCGACCGCCGCATCGTGGCGGTCTTCCAGCCGCACCGCTACACGCGGACGCGCGCTCCTCGATCGCTTCGCCACCTGCTTCGCCGGCGGCGTCGGAGCTGATCCTTCTCCCGATCTATCCCGCGGGCGAGCGCGCCGATCGAGGGAGTCTCCTCGGCCGCCCTGGCGGACGCGATCGAAGCCGCGGGCGGACCCCGGGTTCAGCGTGGCGGCCGAGCTTCGAGGAAGCAGCGTGCCTGGTCAGGCAAGACGCTCAAGCCCGCCGATCTCCTCGTGACGATCGGCGCGGGGACGTCTACCGCGTCGGGGAGCTCGCCCGCGGAGCGGAGCCGATGAGGGCCGGCTACCGCGGGCTTCCGACCTGGAAGCGGCCGGCGCCAGCGCCGCAGGAACCGCCGGATTCGTCGGCGGCGGGCCTCGTGTGGTCCTCGCGGTCGCGCTCGTGGCACCGCTCCTCGCCCGCCCGGCCGCGCGTTCCTGGGGATGTATCCGCCGTTTCGGGCGCGTGGGATCGAGATCGCCGGCTATCTCTACCTCTCTCCCGAGGAGGTGCGGGCGATGATTCCGGTCCGCGAGGGGGACAACCTCCTCGACCGTCGAGCCGAAGGAGATCGAGGCGGCGCTCCGCCTCCATCCTCGCATCGAGGACGGCGCGGGTGTCGCGCGACCCCGGGTGCCTCCGCGTGGAGATCCGCGAGCGGCGGGCGTTCCTGCTCGCGAACGCCGGGACGCTGCTTGGAGCTGGACGACGCGACGGGACGATCCTCTCGCCGGCTCGCGAGCGCGGCCTCAGTCGCCGATCGGCCCGTGCTCTCGGGCGTGCCGTTCCCGACGGTGAAGGCCGGGCGCGCGGATCACGAGCTCGCGGCTCAGCGACATCCTGCGTCTCGTCTCGCCTACTCGAGTCGCCGGAGGTGGGTCTCGTATCCGACATCTCGGAAATCGTCGTCGGAAGACCCGAGCCGCGCGGTGCTTCCGCACGTCGCGCGATCAGATTCCGATCTATCGTCGATCCGGAGCGGGTCACCCTGTCGGCCATGCGGGCCTTGGGCGCGACGCTCGCGGACGTTCGGGAACGCGACCGCCGCGTCCTGGCGGTCGACACGCGCTATCGGGGTCAGGTCGTGGTGCGGTGCGCACCGGGCGACAGCGTCACTGTCGCGGCGCCACGCGCGAAAGGTCTCAGGGAGGGCCGGGATGCCAGAAGGCAGAATCTACGCGGGCCTCGACATCGGCACCACCAAGATCACGGCCATCGTCGCGGAAGTGGGATGAAGAGAGCGACGGGATCCAGATCATCGGGATCGGGACCGCGCCCTCGGACGGGCTTGAAGCGAGGCGTCGTCGTGAATCTCGAGCAGACGGTCCGCTCGATCCAGCACGCGGTGGACGAGGCGCGAGCGCGATGTCGGGCCGCACGATCCGCGAGCGTCTACGCCGGCATCGCCGGCGACCACATTCGCGGGATCAACAGCCGCGGCGTGATCGCGGTGTCGCGCAAGGACACCGAGATCCGCGCCGGGCGACGTCGCGCGCGTGATCGAGGCGGCCAAGGCGGTGGCGATTCCCGACCGACCGCGAGATCCTGCACGTCCTGCCGCAAGAGTACATCGTCGACGACCAGGACGGCATCCGCGACCCGGTCGGGATGTCGGGCGTCCGCCTCGAGGCCGAGGTGCACATCATCACCGGGGCGGCGTCGGCGTGCCGGAACCTGATCCGCGCCGCCGAGCGCGCGGGCTCTCGGTCGACGAGCTTGTTCTCGAGCCCCTGGCCTCGGCGCACGCCGTGCTCGACGCCGGACGAGCGGGACCTGGGCGTCGTCGCTCCTCGACATCGGAGGCGGGACCACCGACGTCGCGGTCTTCTTCGAGGGCTCGATCCGCCACACCGCGGTGATCGGGCTCGGGGGCGCCAACATCACGAACGATCTGGCCATCGGCCTTCGCACGCCGGTCGAGCGGGCCGAGCAGCTCAAGCTCACGTGCGGCTGCGCGCTCACGTCGATGGTGCGCCCGGAGGAGACGGTGCGCGTGCCGAGCGTGGGAGGCAGGCCCGACCGGGACATCTCGCGGCACATGCTGGCGATGATGATCGAGCCGCGCGTGGAGGAGATCTTCGCGCTCGCGAACAAGGAAGTGCGGAAGAACCACGTCGCCGACCTGCTCGGCGCGGGCGTGGTCCTGACCGGCGGCGCGTCGTCGCTGCCGGGAATGCCCGAGCTGGCGGAGCAGGTCTTCGACCTGCCCGCACGCCGCGGAATCCCGATGGGATTCAGCGGATTGACGGAAGCGGTTTCGAATCCCCGGTTCGCGACCGGAGTCGGTCTGGCGATGCATGCGCTGCAGCATGACGCCAGGCCAAGGGCGGCGGAGGGGGAGTCATCGGTCGGATCTCGGTGGGACTCCGTACGTTGGATCGAGGAGCTGGTCTAGGACCGGCGCAAACCGGGAGGCTAGAGTCGAATGTTCGAGCTGATCGATGATGAGCAGGAGGATCGCTGGCGGCATCGATCAAGGTGATCGGCGTCGGAGGCGCCGGCGGAAACGCGGTGAACCGGATGATCGAGGCGGGGCTCAGGGCGTCGAGTTCATCGCCGCGAACACCGACTGCGCAGGTTCTGGACCAGTCGCTCTGCCCGAAGAAGCTCCAGCTGGGCACCGGCATCACGAAGGGCTTGGGCTCGGGCGCGAATCCGGGCGTCGGGCGAGAGGCGGCCGAGGAGGACGAGGCGATCATCTCCGAGGCGCGCTCGGGGGCGCCGACATGGTGTTCGTCACCGCGGGGATGGGCGGCGGCACCGGGACCGGCGCCGCGCCGGTCGTGGCGCGCATCGCGCGATCGATCGGGCGCTCACCGTGGCGGTGGTGACGCGCCCCTTCGAGTTCGAGGGACGGCGCCGGATGCAGATCGCCGAGGAGGGGCTCCGCGAGCTGCGGGAAAGTGGACACCCTCATCGTGATCCCGAACCAGCGGCTCCTCGCGATCGTGGAAAGCACACGCCGCTCCGCGAGGCGTTCAGCGTCGCGGACCAGGTGCTGCACCACGCGACGAAGGGCATCTCCGGACCTGATCACGGTGCCGGGTCTCGTGAACCTCGACTTCGCCGACGTCAAGACGGTCGATGGCCGGAGCGCGGCAACGCGCTCATGGGGGCGGGGCACTCGACCGGTCCGAACCGCGCCTACGAGGCGGCGCAGTCGGCGGTCTCAAGCCCGCTGCTCGACGACGTCTCGATCTCGGGCGCCGAGGCGCTCCTCGTCAACGTGACGGGCGGCGAAGTCGATGACGCTCCACGAGATCAACGAGGCGGTGACGGTCGTGGTCGACGCGGCCGGGCCACGACGCGAACGTGATCTTCGGCGCGGTGATCGACGAGTCGATGGGCGACGCGCTCTCGATCACGGTGATCGCGACCGGATTCGGAAAGGGCGACGTCAAGGCGAAGTCGGCCGATGCTGCGCGTTCCGCGCGGTGGCGGCCCCGAGGATCTACGAGATCGAGCCGCGCGAGCGGTCGCGGCGCGCCCACCGATCATGGTCCGAGCGGCGCACGAGCGAGGATGCGAGAGCCGAGGAGGTGCCGGCGCCTGTGCCGACGGCCGAGGCCTGCATACCGGATGGCGCCTGGAACGACGCGGCGGCCGTTCGGCGGACGGGCGCTCACGAAGGAGAACATGGACGTTCCGGCGTTCATGAGAAAGCAGATGGATAGCTAAGACTAAGGAGAGGTTTCCCTGCTGGAAGGGAACCCCCGCCAGGGGCGGGGCGTAGGGGAGGGTGGGGCGCTGCAGCGCGTCCGGGACTAGATCGCCCGGGCGCGCTGCGTTGCTTTTTGGCCCCATGCCCTTCTGCACCGAGCCCGTGCGGAGGCACCTGCGTGCATACGCGGATGCGTTTCGGCCGTCCCGCGATGACGGCGCGCACCGTCTGGAGGTTTACCTCCCAGCGCCGCTTGGTAACGTTGTGCGCGTGGCTGATGTTCTGCCCGTGCTGAACGTGCTTTGCCGCAGATGTCGCAAACCCTCGCCATGATATTCCTCCAGTAGCTGAAGAGTCGGTCAGTTTACCTGATTCCGACTCCGGCTGCCGCAACGGCCGTCGACCCGCAGTGCGCTTTGCCGCCATTCGACGAGGGCGACCTGCAAGGGCTGGCCCGATCAGCGCCAGGAGCTGAAAATCGGGCACTTTCAGCCCGTTGGCATTCCATTGTTACGTAGATAGTTACGGGAAGAAGCATCTCCCGCTGGCACATCGGTTGCGTCCTATAAATGTAGGCAAGAAACGTTGAGGCGGGACATTGGTGCCCGGGGGCGATCAAGAGTGAAGGCGTTCCATCGCAGCGGCTTCACACTGGTCGAGATCATGGTCGCGATCGTGGTGGCTGGTGTTCTCATGGCTGCCGGGATTCCCTCGTTTGCTCCACTTCTCCCGCATCCTATCCCGAAGCAGGCCCGCGACCTCATCGAGGGATCGCTCTCGGCTCGCCCGCCAGCAGGCGGTGACGTCCCATCCAGCCGATCGTCGGTGGCGTTCGGGGACGGGATCTCCACGACCGGGCTCACGACCTACAGCGTCCACACCGACACGAACGGCGACCGTGTGCAGCAGATCGGGGAGCCGTGGAAGTCGTTCACGCTGCCGAAGGGAACGCAGCTGGCCGCGCGTCTCGCTCGCCGACCGACTCGCTCGATCTTCGACAGCAGCGGCTCGCTCGCCCCCAGCGTCACGGGCGGCTCGGTCGTCGTCGGCGGGCCAAAGCGGCGGCCTCGACACGCTCCTCGTCTCGGCCACCGGATTGGTTTACCGCCCATGACGCGCCGACGCCAGGCCGGATTTACGCTGGTCGAGGTGCTCGTGGCCCTCATGGTCTTCGTCGTCGGCATTCTCAGCATCGCCGCCATGATGCCGACCGGCTCCCAAAGCGTGAATCGGCTCCGGCGATCAGACGCGCGCGCTCGGAGCTCGCCTCCGCATGCGCGGAGACGCCTTCCTCTCGACCAGCTACACCGACGCGACCCTGACGCCCGGCACCCATTTCGATCCGGCCGAATCCCTACGACGGGAAGTACTACGTCGAGCTGGTCGCGTGCAGGACAACCAGCCGATGGTGCAGTGCAAACGAGCGCACCGTGGACGTCCGCTGGCCGACCTCGCTCTCCGCCCCAGGCGCGAGCGTGGTCGTCGTCAGTCCGAGATCGGGAGGTTGACGTGGACTCGCGGCGATCGACTGGAGCAGGCGCGCGCCAACCTCGGGGATACACCCTCGTCGAGACTCGATGATCACGATGACGATCCTGAGCGCCGTTGCTGGGCGCGGTCTTCTACTCGTTCTTCCGCGTCGCAGTCGAGCGCGCGGCGGACGCGAGCGCGTCGTGCGATGCCCGGCAAGGCTCGCGGGCCGCGCTCCAGCTGATCGGAGCGCGAGGTCCGCATGGTGGGCTTCCGGGCTGGGGCCGCATCTCCGGTCTACGGCGCACAGAACGGCGCCCCGATGACGCTCTCCGCCATCGCGCCGGGCTACACCGTCGGCGGCCGCGGAACGACTCGGTGGTGCTGCTCGGCGCGTGGGACGCCCAGCACGACGCTTCGACTGGCCATGGTGAGCGCCGAACTCGGGTACCACCATTCCGTGCCAGTCGAGCACAGCAGGATTCAAGAACGGCGACTTCGTCCTCGTCACGAACGGCTCGCTACCGCCCACATCTGGCAGGTGACCGCGGTTTCCGGCTCGCCGGCGGATCTGAGCCACGCCGCCAGCTCCATCTACAACGTGGCCGGCGGCCACGCGAACTGGCCGGCCGGCGGCTACGCGACCGGCGCGCGCGTCTACCGCGTCGCCTGGGTGACCTACAAAGTGGACGATACGCGAGCTACCGCACGCCCTGCCTCGTCCGGCGCAGGACCAGGGGCTCCGCGGCGCAGAGTCGGTGGCCACGGACGTGAGCGCATTTCACGTCTGGTATCTCCTGCCAGGACGACACCGAGACGCGCGAAACCCGGTCGACCTGTCGCATGATCGACAAGATCCGCCCCGTCATCGTGACGCGAGTGGCCGACCGAGGCACCAGCCGTCCTCACCGACTCGGTGTGCGCCGATGGTCCGGCCGCGAACCGTTCTAGAGGAGGACCGTCATGTATTGCCCGACCGATTCGTGAATGCCAGAGAGGGCCAGCGAGGGCTTCGCGCTGATCAGCGCGCTGCTCGTCGTGCTGCTGGCCGTCCATCCTCGGCGCGACGTTCATGTCGGCGGTCACCGGGGAGCGGTCCATGTCGTCCAACGTGCACATCGCCCGCGGCGCGCTCTTCTCCGCGGACGCCGGCGTCCGCGTCACGCAGCAGGCGCTCGCCAACATGGCGAAGGCGAAGCTCGACAGCCTCGTCAGCGTGCATGGAGCGGAGTCGGGTCCGATCATCACCAACCCCCAGACGGTCTTTCCGGCGGGAGCCATCACGACCGCCGGGCACCAATCCGAGCTTCAACGCGTCAGGCCACGATCGCGTTCACGGACAGCACGCTGACGCCTCCGTCCCAGTTCTACGACTACACCTATACGACCAGCGCGACGGGCGGCTTCGGCGCCGTCGGCACCCGCTCGATCCAGACGACCGGCGTCCTTCGCGTGAGCGTGCTCGCGCGGATCGTTCGCCGACTACCTGGTCTTCACGAACGTCCACCTCGACGCCGAGCAACAATCCGGTCTGGTTCACTGTCGAATACGCAAGTTCGACGGGCCGGGTGCACACGAACGGCGAGTTCCGGCTTCGCCAACACAGCCTCGAGTTTCAGGATCTCGTGACCAGCGTCGATCAACCAGCGCCTGGTACAGCAACACCGGCAGCCCGGTCGAGCTCGACGCCGACCACAACAGCATGCATCGACGTTCCCGGCGTTCTACGGCGGATTCGACCGCAGCGAGCCGGCGATCGCGCTCGCCGGCCAACGCGCTACAGCCAGCAGAACGCCGCGCTCGGACGGAACCCGGCGGATACTGACGCCGCCGGTCGAACGGCCATGATCAACACCGCGCTCGGCCTCGGCTCCGAGCTAGCCCGCCGCCGTCCGGGGTCTACCTGCCCCATGCCGGAGCGAGCGTGAACGGCGGCATCTACGTCCAGGGCGCCGTCGATCGGATGACGAACAGCATCGACGCCTACGGCCGAACCAGGTCTACGCCGATCAAGCAGGGCTCGAGCATGACGACGATCACCGTGAACCAGAGCGTCGAACACGACGCGCGTCGTGGCCGGGGCGACGACCACGACTGATACCGGCGTGCCCTGGGGAGTTTCCTACGTGAACGGGATCGGTCAGTCGATCTCCGCGGGCCTGATCGCGTCGAGCGGCTCGCCGTCCGCCGGCGATCGCCCAGGACACGCAGCTGCTCCTGCGCGGCCACAGGCGACGTGGTGATCCAGCGGGACCTCACCTACGCGGGCTACCCGAGCAGTCAGAACGTCTTTGGAATCTACTCGAGCGGCGGAAGCGTCCGGATCGGGAGCGGCGGCGCCTGACGGCATGAACCTCGACGCGTTTGTCATGGCGTCGGGGGCCGGCCAGTCGTTCCGGGTCGACGGCTACGACAGGGACAGCCGCGCGGGACCTTCAACCTCCGCGGCGGCATGGTGGAGTACTACTACGGAGCGTTCTGAACGTTCAACTCGTCGACTGGAACCCAGGCGACCGGCTTTTCGGGCCGAAACTTCCGGTACGACCGTCGCGGCGTGATGCCGCCGTACTTCCGACGACCGACTGCCGGTTCACGGCGGACCAGGCCGTCCGCCCGGACCATCGCAATGGAGGGGAGCCATAATTATGAGTCCCAAAGTAAAGCTCAAGGCGAAGTCCAAGAATCCCCGTTCCGTCTCGACGGCACGGGGCAAGGGGAAAGCAAGGAGGGCCGTTTGAGCGCGGCGCCTTCTGGTCATCGCGGCGCTGCTGATCGGGGCGATCGCGGTGGCGATGGGGTACACCATTCACAAGCAGAGCCAGGCCGCGCGCCAGGAAAACCCGGTTCCGCAGGCGACGCCGGAGTCCGGACCGCCGCCCGGGACCGACCCGGGCGCCACGCAATCCAACCCCGCGAATCCGAACTCCACTCAGAGCAATCCTTCGTCCAACCAGATTATGACGAACTGACGGACGGAGCCGTTTGACTGGTAGACCGAGGGCGGCCCCTAGCATCGCCAGGATGGCCGCCCCTCGCTGATTCCGTCCGATGCCTTCACGGCGTCGGTCCCGAGATGTCCCGCCGGCTCTCCCAAGCTCGGCATCGACACGGTTCCCGCGATCTCCTCTTCCACATTCCGGCGGGATACCGCGGACCGGAGCGAGATCTCGCCGATCGCCCGGCTGTCGCCCGGCTCGGAGGCGTCCGTCCTCGCCGGCGTGGCGTCGGTCCACCTCCGCCGCCTGGAGGGGCCGCCGGGACGTTCACGCGACGCTGAGGGACGAGCGCGCCGTCCAAGCCGTGTGGTTCAACCAGCCCCACCTCGAAGCCTTCCTCCGCGCCGGCCAGCGGCATCTCTTCTCGGGCTCGGTCGAGTGGGCGTTTCTCGCGGGCTGGAATTCCAGAACCCGGACTTCGAGCCCGAGGAGCGCGCTGGAGGGGATTCCCTCCACGTGGGCCGTGTCGTACCAGCCGCGGCGCTCACCGCGGGGATCACGGAGCGATGGATCCGGGCCCGTTCGCGCGGCGCTCGACGAGCTGGGGCCGGTATTCGATCTTCTCTCTCCCGGAGGAATGGCGCCGAAGCCCGGCGTCCCCGAGCTTCGAGAGGCGATGCGGGAGCGCGTCCACTACCCGCACCGCGTGGAGGACGCCGAGCCCGCGAGACGCCGCATGGGCCCTCGAGGAGATCCTGGCTCCTCCAAGTCTCGCTTCAGTACGCGCGCAAGAGTCACACGGCATCGGCCGGCGGGCGCCCTCGCTCGCGCGCGGGGTCGAAATCCGCGGAGCGGTTCGTGGCGTCCCTTCCGTTCACGCCTACCGCTGCCCAATCTCGGGCCATCGCCGCGATCGGCTCGGATCTCGGACCAAACCATCCCGATGAGGCGGCTCCCTGCTCGGGGACGTGGGCTCGGGCAAGACGGTCGTCGTCCCGGCCGCGGCGCTCCGAGCCGTCGGGGCGGGTATCAGGCGGCCATCCTCACGCCGACCACGATCCTGGCCGAACAGCACGCGGCCACGGCCTCGAGGCTCCCGGAAGGCTTGGGCGTCACGTTTGGGCTTCTCTGCACCGCGTCGACTCTCTCCCAAGGAGCGGGACCGCCTCGCTGGCCGGATTCGCGTCGGGCGAGATCCTCGATCGCCATCGGGACGCACGCGCTCCTCGAGCGGGGACCCTCGCGTTTCGGTCCCGGCCCTCGTCGTGGTCGACGAGCAAGCACCGCTTCGGCGTGCGCCAGCGCGTGACGCTCACCGAGGCGGACGACGCCTCGAGCGCGCACCTCCTGGTGCTCACCGCGACGCCGACTCCCCGAAGCCCGCCATGACGCTCTACGGCGACCTGGACTTGACTCTTCTGGACGAGAAGCCGCCCGGACGCGCGGCGGTCGAGACGCTCACGTTGGACGGTGGTGCCGGCCGGGGGGGCGCTCGTCGAGCTCCTGCGCGACGAGGTGGCCCGCGGCGGGAGCGCGTTCGTCGTGTACCCGGTGGTGGAAGAGAGCGAGACGATCGACTTGAAGGCGGCGACCGCGATGGCGGGGAAGCCGCTGCCGCGGTCCAAGATCCCGCGAGCGCCGGCGTCGCGCTGGTGCACGGGCGTCTCAAGTCCGGACGCGCGCCGCGAGGCCATCGCCCGACTCCGAAGCGGCGAGGTGCGGGATCCCGGTCGCGACGACGGTCGTCGAGGTCGGTCTCGACATTCCCGACGCCACTCTGGTCGCGATCGAGCATCCGGAGCGCTTTCTGGGCTGGCGCAGCTTCATCAGCTGCGGGCCGCGTGGGCCGGTCGGAGCGCGCGGGCCGGTGCGTTCTCGTCGTCGGCCGGGACATCGGGGAGGCGGCGCGGCGGCGGCTCGACGTGTTCCGTACCGTCCACGACGGGTTTCGTCTCGCGGAGGAGGATCTGCGCCTTCGAGGACCGGGCAAACTCCTGGGAACGGTCCAGCACGGCTTTTCCCGAGCTTTCGCGCCGCCGATCCGATGCGGGATCAGGGATCTGATTGAGTCGGGGCGCGAGTGGGCGGTTGAAATTCTGAAGCGCGGCGAGGCAGAGGAGGGGGATCGGCTCGCTGGCCCGGATCGAAGCCCACTTCCCCGGGGCCGCCGGATACCTGGGGAGCGGCTAGAGAAATCGCCAAAGATGGCACGGCATCGGCCGGATACACGGGATCGAAAGGCCGTCAACCTCTGGCGAGAGGAGCCTCGCGCGAAATGACCATCGATTGCGGCAGCTGCGGAGCGCGTTACAATATTCAGGATTCGCTCATCCCGCCGCAAGGCGCGCGTGAAGTGCAAGAAATGCGCGACCATGATCACGATCCCTCCGCCTCCGCTCACCGAGCTTGCGCCGCAAGATCTCGAGCTGGATTCCGCCTCGCGCCCGAGCCGACGCTTCCACCGGCGCCCGAGCCTCCGCTGTCCGAGGAGGTGGCCGGCGAGACGTTTGGCCAGGGATTTGAGTCCTCGCCGGAACCCCGGGGCCGCGCCTGCGATGAACGCGTCCTCGAGCGACTTGTCCCTCGAGCGCTATCCGCAAGAGCCGCCGCCCGAGGCTCCGCCCTCCGACGAATTCGAGCGGGGCGGCGTGAAACCGCGGTTCGATCGCCTCCGGCGTTCACGGAAGCGTCGATTCCGTCGGGGCCGTCGTATGATCCACGATGACGATCGAGCCGCTCACCGCGTCGCCGGTCGCCGCCGAGGAGACGGAGAGTGTCCTGACATGACGGCTCCTCTCCGGAGACCCGAGTGGCGCAGGCCGCGTCCGCCGACGCGATGGCCGCACCCGCCGCCGAGGCTCCGGGCCACGGAATCGATTTCAGTGCCTGCCGGATTGCCGCTTCCCTCGGGGCTCTCGCCGGAAGAGCGTTCGGCGCACGAGAAGGCCCGCCGCCTGGCGCGCGTGCTCGCGTCCGACATCTCGATCTACAACCGCGAGAAGAAGGAGCGGGGAATCCGCGAAGGGAATCTGGTGGCGATGCTCGGATACGAGATCAAGAAGTCCTGGGAGATCTACAAGGAGCGCGTCGGATCCGAGTTCGCGAACTCGACGCCGTATTTCCGAGACGCGCTCAACGACCTTCTCGCGGACGGTAAGAAGATCTTCTAGCGCAGGCGCGTCATCCGGTTCTTACGTAGGCCCTGCGCCTTGTCCCACGGCCACAGCGCTGAAGCAACCTCCCACCACCAGCAATCCGCCGGCTACACCCACGATCCATCCCGGCGCGAGCGCCGCCCGTCGGGAGAAAACTCCTAGCAGTCCGGCGCTCGAGAGCAGGCCCGCCCTCGCCAGAAAAAGTCGCGCAGTAAGCGAAGACGCGGCCGCGCGCCTCGGCCGCGATCGAGGCCTGAAGAACGGCCCGGTGGTCACGAGGAGAAACGCCACGAACCCACCCGCGGCGAAGGCCGCGCACCATAGCCCGACCGGCTGACGAAGCGCGGCGAAGCCCGCCATCGCCGCCGCCCCGACGAGTCCCGCCACGATCCGCGTCCTCACGGAGATCCGTTGTCCGGAGCGCGGCGAGCAGGGTGCCGGCGACCATCCTGATGGCCGCGGCCGCGACCGCGCCGCCCACTCCTGCGACCACGCCCACGCCGCGGCCGGCCACGACCTGGGGCACGACACGTGGAGCGCGCCGCCGGCGATCCAGAGGAGCGTCATCACCGCGATCGAGCCGGAGCGCCGGCGCCGACCGGAGGGCCATCCCGGCGCCCCGCGTACGCGTCGAGGGCGATTTGCCGGTAGCCCGCGCAGTTTCTGCGGGCTGGTGGCGCGCCCGCGGCTTGAACTGGATGAACGCGAGCGCCGCGACGGAGAGGAAGTACGTCGCGGCGTCGGATTGAAAGCCGATCCTCCATCCCAACCGCTCGACCAGCATCCCGCCCGCGAGCGATCCCGCGATCGTAGTCGCCAGCACGCCCGCCAGCGTGGCGAGCGAGTTCGCCTCGACCAGCGATCCCTCCGGGACCAGGTCGGGCAGGATCGCCGAGCGCGCGGGGAGAAAGAACGAATTCACCACGTACAGCATGAAGATGATTCCGAGCGCGGCCGGAAGGCCGCCCCACGCCGCGGCCGGGACGATCCCGAGCACCAGAATGCCGCGGATCGCGTCCGAGACGAGGAGCGTGGTGCGCGTATTCCACCCGTCGACGAGCGCGCCCGCCCAGGGACCGATGAGGATCGCCGGAAAGAAAGCTCACGATGGGAATCAGCGCCAGCTCGGGCGCGGGATTCTTCGTTCGCCGCGCGCTCCATCATTAGCGCGGGCGAGGAGCGCGAGATAGGTCAGCCGGTCCCCGAAGATCGAGATCAGCTGTCCGATCCAAAGGGCGCGAAAAGTTTCTCGATCGGAAGAGGCGGAGCGAGGCCGCTCCGCCGGTCAAGGGGCCGCCGACAGCGTCGCGGATTTCGGCCGCGGCACGCGGGGGCGCGGCCGGTTCCCGCGCGGGAACGCCGGAGAGCGATCGATAGATCGCTTCGTGCCTGTCCACGATCCGATTCCAGCCGTAGGAGCGGCCGTCTCCGCGCCGCGGGCGCCGCAGCGGGCCCTAAGCCCCGGATTCAGGAGCATCCGTCGCAGGCGTCGGCGAGCGATCTCGGATCGCGGGGAGGAATCGCGAGGCCCTCCTGGCCCGGGGTGAACACGGAGCGATATCCATCGATATCGGTCGCGACGATCGGCACGCCCGGAAGCCATCGCTTCGAGGAGCACCATGCCAAGCTCTCTCCGTCCCGCGCCGGGAGCAGAAGACGTCCGCCGACGCGTAGTAGCGGGCAGGTGCGCGTGACCGACGCGTCCTTCTCGAAGTGGACTCTCCCGCGTGGCAGGCCGTCGGCCATTCGCCGATCGTCGGGCGGAGCTGCCCGTCCCCGACCAGGATCACGCGGAAGGGATGGCCTTCGCCGGGCCAGCGCCGCGCACGCCTGCATCACCGGGCAGGCCCTTCCGCGAGTCGAACCGGCCGACGAAGAGAAGGTTGGGCGTGCCGTCGTCGAATCGCTCGAGCCGCGCGACACCGGAAGAAGCGGGCGCGGTCGACGCCGTTGGGGACGATCTCCGATGGGTCCGGGAAAGAGCGCGGCGACGCACGCGCGCGCGCGGTCTCGGAAACCCGCGATGACCCGGTCCATTCTCCGGTAGAAGGGGGCGAGCACGGGGCGGAAGAGGCGGAGTGTGCGCGTCCGAGACGAGGCGGAGTGGAACGTTCCGACCACCGGACCGGGGCGAGAGCTGGAGCGCGAGCAGAGGGCGGATCCGGGGAGAGCGGACAATGGACGTGCACGACGTCGAAGCGGCCCTTCGACAAGATGGCGCCGAGGCCCCGCGCGAGCGAGGAGACCCACCGTGATACGTTGTTCTCCCGCGCCGTTGTACGCCACGGAGACGTTCCGGCCCACCCGTACCACGCCCGGCTCCTGGCTCGAGCCTCGGAACCGCGACGTCACCACGGTCTACCTTTCGCTGTGGCCGCGCGCGCCGAAGCTTCGCGGGCGGTCGCGTCCACGTGCTCCGGTGACGCCGCCGACCGCCGGGTGATACGCCTGCGTCACGAGCGCGACCCTAAGCAATGTCGGCGCTCCAGATCCGGCCGGGAAGATGCACCACTGGGTCACGTTGTCCGCGACGCTCCGCTCGAGGGACCTGGCGACGCCGAAGCCGTGAGGCGGCTCAGGTCCTCACGCATGCTGAGGGACGGATCCGCCTCGTCCACGCCGTCGAACGTGATCCGATGCCCGGCCTCGGTGCGAACGGCGTGGCCGTGGACGGTGGGGCGTGCGCCCGCCGCGCGAGGATCGCGGGGCCCGCGGGAGAGCGGAGTTTCTCTTCCGAAAAGCTCGGCCGGCAAGGACCGCGAGAGAAGACATCGCCGTCCGCCATCAGAGCGACGATGCTTCCGCGCCTGAGGGCTCCAAGGAGCGGAAGAAATCCGTCCTCCGGCGTACTCACCTCGATCCCGTCGCGGGCTTTGAGCGCGCGGATCTCCCTCGCGACCGCCCGGTGGAGCTGGACGCCCGTGACGGTGCGGACCTTGAAGGCCCCGGGTCCGTGAGCGCAGGGGCCGAACATCTCCCAGTTTCCGATGTGCGGCACCGTCCAGAACGGCGCCTCGTCCCGGCGCCAGCGCTCGATAGAGATGCTCCGTGCCGCTCATCCGCGTACCGGGCCTGGACCGCGCCCAGCCCGAGCCCGCGCGACTCGGGTATGCTCCAACCAGCTCCGGTGATGAGCCTCGAACATGCGCCGCGGCGGTCGCCACCCAGGCGCGACGGGATCCCGGAGGAGCGGATGGCCGGCCGCGGCGATTCGCTCGGAGTGTGCGGCGAGAACCGCGGCCCGCCGGGACGGGCTCCATCGAAATTGAATCGAGGCAAGCGCCCGCGCCAGATCCCGCTGGACGGGGCCGCGGCAGCGCCAGGAAAGCAGACTGGAATGACACGGAGAAAGGGAGCGAGGGAGCACGGCCGCTTGACGTAGATTGGGCGCGACGGAAGACGACAGGGAGATGAGCGCTGCAGGAGGATTCCGCGGGGTGTCAAGCGCACGGGGCGGGCTTTGTGGCCGCTTCCCCGTTGACTTAGCCGATGCCGGGTGCAGCAATACGTAACTGAACGAAGTGCTACC
>ERZ1370068.8256-contig-7126_pt1 | contig 40219 bp, 62 predicted proteins | sample MGYA00561227_ERZ1370068 | MGnify/ENA primary metagenome ERZ1370068 (study PRJEB38410, sample SAMEA6850437) | metagenome | study: Metagenomic assessment of the ecological functions of the soil: analysis of the soil microbiota associated with the... | reverse complement strand
GTGTGCTGTTCAGTTGTGTTGCTATCCTCATTGAAAATCACACTATCGTTTGTCCTGCGGTGCCGGACAGGCCAGCGTGTTCGCCAGGACAGGCGCGCCCGAAGCGCGGCAATTGCCGAACTTCCCCGCGTGGGGACCCGTGACAATGTGCCCATGCGGGCTGAAGGGCGACGTCAGCTTACCTCTTCTACAAATCAGCGCGAGATCGGTCCAGTCGCGCCCATTCGCGTACCAGCAGCTTTCTGCAAGGCAGATCCTGACCGAAACCGAGCCGCTGCCAAAGGTCGTTCCCCGACAGCCCGCTGGCTGGTCGCTGAATCCCAGAGAAAATGCGTTCGTCCGGCGATGGCGTCAAATCTTCCCCTTTGCCCGAGAACTTTTTGAGAGTCTTTCGATTGATCGTCCATTTAGAGACAAATGCTCGGCTGAGCCATGGGCGCGTATGATACCCTGGCGGCGTCCCATCATATTGGTATTTCATGGTTCATAACGGCTTTGTAAGATTCACATTGCGCTATTGAACGCCCCCAAACCATCCGGAATACCGACCATCTATTTGGTTTCCGATTGCATCGCCGACGAGTTGGGATCGCGACGAAGAATTTAACCGTCGATGCTAGGGATACGGCTCCGTCGTCGTGCTGGGCCAAGGAGACTAAGACTCGCGGCGCGTTTTCAGCGGCAGCCAGAGAGTGGGGCCAGCTTGGTCGCTGGCGGCGGCGCCAGTAATGAGGGCCTTTGAAGAAACTGCCGGCCCAAATCCCGCGGCGCAGCTTGCTGGCTGGAACGTAGCTGTCGGCGTTATCATCGTTCGTTTTGAACTTGATGCTTCATGGGGACATCGCTATAAAGTGCCATCTTTTCCTCCTCGGGAGTTAAGAAGAATTGACGATTACGGGGAACATATTGGCAGAAGATCAGGCTACCACAATCCTTTTAGATGAAAGGTGAATGAATGCGGTAACGAAGAGGAAGTGCTGCCGTGTTCTTTCGCTAGCTTTCTGCAAGATAATTTTGAAACCAAATATCTGGCAGTCGCGATATTTCCAGTATCATCAGCTGGATGCTGCGATAGTTTGGAATCGGTAATTCACTTCCATGCTCTCGACGAAGGCCTTGTCAGCCTGGGGGTGCCATCCTGGTGAAAGGAAAAGGACCCCCTAGGAAGGCCTCTTTTGAGTAAGGACGGTATCTAGCGTGTTGCGCCAAAAGCAGGTAACGCGGTCAACGCAACCGACAGAAGCGTCCAGGTGTGCCGTGCGGAACCAGAGCTGTAGCCCAGGTCCTCGCGAGGTCCCTGTGGCCGACTACTTTGCAATACGACGTTGGCCGCGCATCACCGCGTACCTCTTCGGCAGCGCCTCGGCGTGGTTTGATCAACTGTCTGGCTGTAACCTCGTCAAACAGTTATCTTGGAAGGCCGCTCCGTCGAGCACGGCTCTCATTTCCGCCGCTATGGCGTCACCCGCACCGTAATAAGGTGGCGATTTTATTTTCAAGCGCCGTGCATATGCCAGTCGTCAGCGGTATCGCCCTACTTGGCGCTGCGGTCGAATCATTCAGACTGGCAAGAGCGAGGCGTCCGAACGGCGCGTTGATCTGCTCGCAGATATGGGCGAACTCAGAGCAGCGTGTGTTTGAGGTCAGCGCAGCCGCTTCGGTACTGCGTGATCGTCGATCGTCTCCGTAAGAACCCGGGCCGTCGTGGATGTAAGGTATCCTGTAACCCAGCGAGGCGCGAGGATAGTTGGCCGCACGTCCGTGTGATCGGACCAGGTTTTGCCGTCTTGGCCTTGGCTGCGCACTCCGGTCCAGCAGACCCCGAGCACGTGTTCGCGATCTCACGCTGGATGTCGCCGTGGTTCCAGGCGAACGCCGGGTTGATGCAGGTCTCGCACGTGGTCGCTGGAGAAAGTCGGTGATGAAGTAGTTCGGGATCGGCCAAAGAGCACGAAGGAGGCGTTTCGCGCCGGGTCACCGGCCGTGAACGCATGCAGGGTTTTCATTCTCAGTCTGGTCCGCCATCCGGACGAGCAAGCGGTCGTGGTTGCGCTCGCGTGCAGGGTTCACCGCCGTCAGGTTGCGCGTATAGTGCGCTCGAAGCTCGCGCGTCATGCGGGTCGGTCTGGCCGAAGCTGGCCGCCGCCAGCGTCCCTCTTTGCGAGGTAGAACGTCGGCGCGTCGTCGCCATGGACGGTAGAACGCATTCGGGGCGTGCCGCGCCGAGGAACTGCGCGGCCAGTGATGGGAACTGGTTCGTAACCAGCGTGTCGATGTTGGCGTTGATCTTCACCGACCTCGTTCCGGTCCGTAGACGCAGGGTGTTGTTGACACCATCGCAGTCTAGTCTTTCGTGACACCGACGAAGTGGTCCGCCCTCGTCTGACGGTAAAGCACGAACAGCGTGTTGCTCTTGTCGATCCCGCTCTTCTTTAGCCAGTTGGAAGAACGCGGCGAAGGCGTCGTCGTACGCGCTTCAACTGCTGGACGTACTCGGCATCGCCGGGCCAAGGCAACGTGTTGATTGCCGGCAACGCCGTGGAAATCGTGCGCGTCCGGAGATGTACGCGATAGGTGACTGGGACGCCGTCTGCCATGCCATCGCCGCGACATACGCCAGAGGTGACAGCGGCGGACATGCCGTCGAAGCCGGGGAGCCAGGCTGGTCCGAATGGGTCCGTGACGTCGGCTGGCCGTCCAGCCCGTTGAGGAGCCGGCTCGCCGTTGGTCAGCAGAGGATTGATATACTTGCGCGCCAAAGAGTCGACTGAAAGCCCGTCATAGCCGCCCGGGCTCATCGGGCAGGAGATCGGGTCGCGCCTGCTGGTTACCGGCGCAAATGCCACCACTCACGCCGCAGTGGATCGCGATCCCGACGAAGTCTGTCTGGCGCGTGTGCCCGTTGCGCCGTCCCGGAGGCGCTGCGTTGGAAGCCGCAGCTTCGGTGAGCTCGTCTGAAGGGTTACCGTACACCTTCGGTGATGTCGCCCGTTGGAGGCCGGTTCCCGTGTTCTTCGAGCACGATGTTCGCGGCTGCGACTGCGCCGACGTCGCAGCCCGCGCGGGTGAACGGCACCCAGGGCGCGGGCGCGTTGGTCGCCGTCGGGCGTGATCATGTTCGGCACCGTCAGGGTGCCCGTGGCCGAGACAGGATCACGTCCAGTAACCCGAACGAGCTCGGAAACGGTGAACGCCTCCGGTGTCGGACGTGCGTACGTAGCTGTTCGACACGGTCTGGCCATGCCGGTCCGGATAGACACCCGTCAGCGACGACGAGAATACCACCGGCGGTATGCGGAGATCAGAACCGTGTGGTCGTTCGTGAGCAGGGTGCCAGTTGTTACGGATGAAGTTGAGCAGGTGACGGCATCTGTTCGAAGATCCGACGGCACGTTTGGATTGTCGCGTCTGAAGTGCGTGTTGTCGAACTGTATATAAATGACGTGTTTGATTTTGTTATGGTCACCTCCAGAATTCAGTTGGCATGAACTGGATCCGTGATGAACGGTCGTTACTGTGGTCGCCCTTGCGATCATCCCGCTGGCGCAAGGCGTACCGCCCAAAGAGGGTAATGGTTGAGAAGCCAATAATACTAGACGCCGTGACTGTCGCACTGATGCCCTCCTCTTGAAGAAGTTTTCGCACACTATTTTGTTGGAATAATCTTCTGGACGGCGCTTACAGTAGAAGTCGTGTGTTGCAAAACTGTTAAGCTTCCGTGACTTTTCTTCGAAAGCTAAGTCACACATGAAAACCCTCGTTGTTCTATCGGCGTTTCACACGAGCGAAGTTCTCTGCAGTCGTCGAAGTAGCTTTGTGGGAAGAACGATCAGAGCTACTCCGCCGGGAGGAGAAACTCCAGAGGTCTCTCCTCCCGGCTGCCCGGCGCAATGAACGACTCTATCTACTTGGCATCGGTCGCCAATGGGGTACTCAACTCGATGATAATGAACTCGTTGTCGTCGGGCTTGCGAACCGACGTGACGCCCGAGGCTGAAGGGGAAGTTGTTGTCGTTCAGCACGCCGATATGCTTGCTATCGAAGAAAAAGCACATCTTCGATGGTCGTGAATGGGAATGCAAAGTTGCTCCCCGTGCCCACATCGCCGGGAATGGCGGGCTGCGAGATGCCGTTCGGATCCTGGATATTCAGCAGATCGACGGCCAGAGTTTTCTTCACCGGCTGGCCGTTTCCACTAAGTTCGATCTCGTAAATCGGCTTTGAAGCCGGTCAAATCGCCCTGGGAGTTATCACGCTCGATGACCAGACCGTGCTTGTCGTCGTACATGATGAAGTCGCCGATGTTGGTGCCCCGTGGATCAAGCGGATAGAGATGGCGCTGCGCCGGCATACTCCCGGCTCTCGATATCGAATTCATGAATGAGCAAGGTCTTGGGATCCGAACCGGTGAGCGGTTAGCTCGAGCAGCGGGGAGCAATTGCTTTCAGTCCTTACTCAATGCCATGCCTTCGAAGCCGCCGCTGCTCTGCGGCGCGGAAGGAGTTGCGTAGCGCCGTGGAACGATAAGGCCAAAACATCCCTGCGAGCCAGGGCGTATTCTACCATCTTCATCCTGCAGATTGGTACCGTCGTCGGAGCCCGGGATATTCGGATCGGCAAAAACCGGAAAATCGCCGAAGAGATACACCGTACGGATTTGGGAAACTTCTGTTGCACGATCAGCAGAGTACGAAAATCAAAGCTCTGGATATCGGCGCGGTCCGTCATGCCATGTTGTGATGATGACTCTGGCTACGGCTCTCGCGAAGGTCTCGGGGTCAACTGTCCTATCGGAAGAACTTGACGCCCTGGGGATCGATATCGCCCGCGGATTGATCTTGGTCTCGATGTTAAAGCGGACCCGTTCGGCGTTTTTCCAACGCAAGGTTGCTTCAGGGTGGCTCTTGCCGGCTCCTGTCTTGGTAGTAGTTCGCATAGAATGCGACGAAGTCGAACAATTGCTGCAAAGTGGGCTTCACATAGCGCCCGAAGGCCTAAGCTGCGCCGCAAACGCTTCGGTAACCGGCGACAAGAGCAAGATTGTTGGTTTGGTCAGGTCGATCAGGTAGAAGAACGTCGCAGATGAAACCCGTGGACGGATTTTGAATCTGAGCCACGGTTTGGTTCTTTACCAGGACCTGGTTTGCCGGAGTATAGGGAGCGCCGCTGGCGCAGCCGGCACTTGGCGGCTTCAATATGCGGATCGTGATCGATAACCGGGAACGAGGTCGGCAGAGATTCCGGTGTCGGTTTCCAATGTCGACATCAGGTTGTCGAGAGCGACTTCCATCGCCGGCAGCGTGTTCTCCGGACGAAGGTTGCGAGCGCCGCGATGGCCCTGAGCGTCGAACTTCTTGATATCGATCAAACCATCGGCATCGAGAAAATCCCCCGGAACAGCCATCATTGATTGGCGTCAAACTCCCGGACGGCTTGTCTTAACAGGTCAGGGCGATCCGAGATAATGCCGTTCACGCCGAGTTTCATGAGCTCGATCATTCTCGCCTTGTCATCGACTGTCCACGTGACAACGGGAAGCCCGCGTTCTTCATAGATTGAACGTTGAAAATTTCGCTGGAGGCCGGCTTGAGCCCTGAACCCGCAGGAGGTTCCTTGCGGTTATCGATGAAGGTATTCGGGTTCCCATCATCGAGCATAACTTCCCAGGGAGAAAGACGGGGGTCTTGTTGCTGCCGTGGCTTTTGGCGTGGCTACGAACGGCGTTCATGATTCGCACCGCAGTGGCCTCTTCGCTGAATGGATTTTGCGGCGAGCGAACTTCCTTCCCGGGATTGTCGAAGTCCGGAAGGGGAACAGGAGCGTCCAGAACTTTTCCCTTAGCGTCGGTATGAAGCAGAAACGGACCGAACTCATCGCCGAACCAAAGGGTCCCGTCTTTCGCCTTCTGCATGGACTCGATATCGAAGTCCGCGCCGGTCAGCACCCGCCGGTGCGTGAGATTCATTGGTGATGGCGAAAGGGACGCGATTGTCCGGATCATGAAGTTCGATAAAGCCCTCAATGTCGATCCTGCCGCTACCACCGTTCTTCGTTTTAAAGTGAGGACGGATCCTGTAAACGCGAAGATTGAAGTCTGCTGAATTCTCGATAGCGCCGTAACCGTTATCCGCCATCACCCAGAACGTGCCATCGCCGTTGTCGCGAATCGCCGAGAAGCCCTGCACCGGTTGTTTGTTAATGAAACGGCACACTCTGGCCGTTAATGGGATCGGCTCCCAGCTGTTGCCCAGATGTGGGCCCCTCAGCGAATGTCGCAGCCGGCAATACGGCCCTTCCCACCAGGGTGTCCGACGCGTAACTGGGCGGCACTGCCGCTGCCAGACCTAAAGACGCAGCCATGCCTACCGATGCACTGGCGCGCCGTATCATTTGAAATACTTGACCCGTTTCGAACATAGAAAATCCTCCTTCTTGGTTTTTGTTATCGAGACACTGTTTCGCGAAACGGGCCAAAATTACTAAGCGAAGTTTAACAACTGATGACGAGGCGGAAAATTAGCAGTGAAGAATTGATGACACGAAAGGCAGTAGAGATTTCACGCGGTCTCTAGGGTTCCTGACACACTTCAAAATAGTTTCATTCGAACGCAACAAAACCGTAAAGAGTCGCTGCGATCTTCCTCGGTGGAATCGATACCAAACTAATTTCTAGGCAACCTAAACGTGTTTTTGACCGAAAGGCTCGCAACGATGGAAAACAAATCTCCTATGAGGATTTTCGCAGACGATATGGCGGTCACCTCCAAATATTGGGAGACCGTCATCAGGAAGAACTACTCCCAACCTGAAAAGGAGTTGATGCTCGCTGTGTTTTGAAAGATGCCATCATGATTTACAAGAGGCATATTAACTCCGGGAACGCGCTATTCAAGGAGGCTGAGACTTGGTTATTTGACCGGGAACGGGATTGGCTTTTTCCTTTGAAACGGTCTGCGCCGTATTAGGGCTGAGTCGTGGAAAAATTCGGCAAAATCTACTGGCTTGGAAACTAAACGCTCCGTCTGCTTTGGTCGATAGGGAACGACAATCACGATGCGATGAGATGGTCTCCTAATCAAGCTTGTCGGGGGATAAGAAGTTCGATGTCTGACGGAAAACTACCCGGCAACCGCGATTTTATTATAGCCGTTTAGGCCCGCCACCCGGTAGCACTCAGCCAGCGTGGGATAGTTAAAAGTGTTCTCGATGAAGTAATCGATGGTGCCATTGAAGGCCATGGCGGTTTGCCCCGATGTGGATGAGCTCCGTAGCTCCTTGGCCGATCGCATGAACACCAAGAATCTGACGGGAATCCTGGTGGAAAGAAGTTTCAGCATGCCCACTTTATCCCCTATAATGGCGGGCACCGTAGATCTGTCGGTGATAGAATCCAGTAAAGTACAGAATCGCTTCACGGAGAGATTTGCTCGGAATTGCGCCGTGGTTAAATGCAGATGCCGCCAACGCAGCTGGCGCGATCGATAATCGCCACTCCCTTACCGAGCTTAGCGCCCTGGATTGCGGCCTTTTGACCAGCGGGACCGGAACCGATAACTGCCAATTCGTATTGCCGATTCACAGCTGCAATTTCTTCTCACCTTGAAACATTGAGGACCTGAGAATACATACCCGTAGCGTGGGTTTCATGAAACTATGTAAAATACATGTGAAGTTAGCGTTAATTCTGTGGTCCGGTTTACAAGTCGTCTGCCTCTTTCTTCGATCGATCCGCCCAGTGCAAGAGCTTTATACAGCGAGGAAGCCGTCTGATGGATGGGAGGGCTATATCACGTCGAAATCCACGTCTTGAAGGAGAGTTGAAGAACTCAGTCGGGGCCTGAGGGAAGATGCTCTTAGACGGAACTTAATGCGGCAGGAATTTTTCTATCGTGGTCTTCATCAACGCCATTGAAACCGGCTTTTCCAGATAATCCACCATTCCAGCATCTAACGCTTGTTCTTTACATGAATCCGCAGGCCAGACAGTATAGGCAATGATTGGAATATGTGCCGTAGTTGAATTGTCTTTTATCGCTTTCGTTGCATCTACCCCCGATATGCCAGGCAAGCCGAGGTCCATGATAATCAGGTCAGGTTTTTCAGCGATGGCTTTTTAACTGCCTCATTTCCGGTTGTGGCCTCGATCGTCTCGTAGCCCCAAGCGCGGTGTAATATGACATCCAGAATTGACCTGGATTCGTGACTGTCATCAACTATTAGGATTCTCTTCAGATGAGGCATCAGCGGTTCGCGTTTCCGCATACGGTAGAACGAGCAACTACTACACCAGCAGGCAGCCCTCGATTACCCTACAATCGCTCCCATGTGAGTCATGCGGAATACCATTGTAAGACATAGTCATCCGGAAAGACAGCGGTCGAGCCTATTCACCAGCCGATCATTAAAGATCACGCCAGTTATTTTCTGGTAATACTGGTAATAGCTGGGACGTTCATTCCTCGCGAACGGCCGGCGCCACGGGATGTCGTCGCAGACTTTGAGCCACTTGGCGTGCTGATTGAACATCGAATCGATGATGTGGATGAACGCCTCGTAACGGGAAAGAATCCGTGACGGCCGGTGAGCAGATACCCTTCTAGCCAGCCCTGACACTGATTTTCTGAAAGCATTTCCATGACCCTGCCATCAGGAGCCAAGCTGTCGTCGTAGGGCAGGATTTCAGCGTTCCACGCACGCTTCGTAACCTCGAGCACGTCTTGCCAGCGATTGGAGTTATTCTCGTCCGGGCTAAAGAGCCGGAAGTTTTTGGTCTCTAGATTTTGCTTCATGACATCGCGAAGCAACTTGCCCATGACCCGCGTTGTTTCAGCATTTGGCGCTCCTGGGCTCGACACTTCCACGGCATAGTCCCGGAAATCCGGCAGCCGCAGATCTTTCATCAACAGGCCGCCGTTGGCATGGGGGTTGGCGCCCATCCGTCGATTGCCTTCAGGAGCCAACTCCTCCAGCTCTGGCTTCAGCCGCCCGTTCGAATCGAACAACTCTTCGGGGCGATAGCTTTTCATCCATTCCTCGAGCAGCTTCACGGCTTGGTGCATCTCGCCCATCGGCACCTGGTGCGAGCGCCAGAAACCTTCGGTCTTTTTGCCGTCAACTTCTTTGGGGCCCGTCCATCCCTTCAGGCGAACGCAGAACGATCATCGGCCAAAGTGGCCGTTCGGTTTGGCCCTTACCATTGGCGCCTGATTTGATGCTTTGGATCTCCTCGATGATCGCGTCGAGTGTTGCCGCCATGAGCTGATGCATCGTTTCAGGCTCGTCGCCCTCGACGAAATACGGCGTGTAACCATAGCCGCGGAAGAGGTGTTCCAGCTCTTCGTGGCTGATTCGGGCCAGCACACAGGGATTGGCGATCTTGTAACCGTTAAGGTGAAGGATCGGCAGAACCACGCCGTCGGTAGCTGGGTTCAGAAATTTGTTCGAGTGCCAGCTCGTTGCCATGGGCGCCGGTCTCAGCCTCGCCGTCGCCGACGACGCAGGCTAACGATCAGGTTAGGGTTATCGAAGGCTGCGCCGTAGGCGTGGGACACGGCGTAGCCAAGCTCGCCGCCCTCGTGGATCGAGCCGGGCGTCTCTGGCGCGACGTGGCTGGGGATGCCGCCCGGGAACGAAAACTGCTTGAACAGCTTCTTCATCCCCTCTTCGTCCTGTGAAATATTCGGATAGACCTCGCTGTAGACTCCCTCCGAGATAAGTATTGGCCACCAACCCTGGCCCGCCGTGGCCCGGCCCGGCAATGTAGATCATATCGAGATCGTATTTTTTGATCACCCGGGTTAAGTGAGCATAGATGAAGTTGAGACCCGGTGTGGTCCCCCAGTGTCCCAGTAACCGCGGCTTGATATGTTCTTTGGTCAAGGGTTCTTTAAGGAGCGGGTTATCGTAAAGATAAATTTGCCCCACCGAGAGGTAGTTCGCTGCCCGCCAATAGGCGTCGAGCTTTTTCAGCTCCTCGGTACCAATCGGCAACTTAGACTCAGGCTTCTTTTCTTGGGGATTTTGTTTGGCTTCATCACGCGTCAGCACGGCGGTCGTCATAATGGAAATCTCCTTTCTTGGGCACGAGGAAAAACTAGTAAAGAAAGATTGCGGGATTATGACGATCCAATGAAGGTTAGATTCATCTGTTGCAGCAAGATGAACTTAAGATGAATCTTAAGTTACGATGTTGGAAGCTCTTCGGTTTGATGATAGGTGTCTGCTGCACTCGCTTGCGTATTGAGTTTCGTGGTACACGGAGCCTTAACCTAAATAAAATTCTCCCCTAACGGAAAGGGAACACGAAGATGTCGACGCAAAATCTCCAAGACTTGTGGCTTGATCGGGACCTCACCTGGCTCGAATTTAATCGCCGTGTGCTGGCGGAGGCTTTGGACGAGCGCACGCCATTACTCGAGCGCCTTAAGTTTCTCGCCATCTTCACGTCCAACCTGGATGAGTTCTTCATGAAGCGCATCGCGGTCCTGCGGGTCGAGAACGCTGGAACTCACACTAAACTTCTGGCAGATCTCCGCGCCGTAATCGTCGACATGGTTCAACAGCAACAGGCGTGTTTTGCTGCGCTCCTACCTCGACTTGAGCAGCATGGCATCCGACTCCTGGGCTGGAAAGATCTCAGCGATCGGCAGCGGGTTGAGGCGACAAACTTTTTCCAGCAAAATGTTTTGCCGGCTCTTACGCCGCTGGTGGTTGACTCGGCGCACCCGACTCCATTCCTTTCCAACCTGTCCCTGTCCTGGAGTGTGCCGGCTAGGTGAGCCCGGCTCGGAGGCGCCGCTTGTATGGTCGTGTTAAAGTGGCGACCGGCCTGCCTCCTTGGATCCAGGTCCGCGAGGAAAGCCCCGAAGCTAGCCGTTGGTTCATCAATTTGACGGAACTTGTGCGCCAGCATCTCGAGTGACTTGTTCTCTGGTCATCGAAACCTATGATCACACTCTCTTTCGAGATCACCCGGGACGCTGAGGTCGAGTGGCACGGCGATTCCAGCGAAAGTGTTCGCGAGGTCGTGGCCGAGCGCATGCAGGCTGCGCCGTTACGAGCCTGCTGTGCGCATCGAGTTCGGCCCCGACCCAGATCCGGCACTACGGGATATCTTGCTGTCGCTCTTGGAGCTTACCGAGGAGGAAGCCTATGACCTACCCGGGCTCGTTTGATTTCAATACGCTCTGGACGCTCGCGGGCTTGGACCTGCCCGAGCTGCGCGATCCACCGTGGACGCCGCGGGTGCCGGCGGCGTTGAGAAGCGAGAGTCTACCGCTGGTCAACGTGATCCAGCGCGGGGACATGCTTGTGCACGTTCCTTACGAGAGCTTCGATGCCAGCGTGGAACGCTTCATCCGCGAAGGCACCGCCGATCCGAGCACGCTTGGGCGTCAAGATGACCGTCTATCGGGTGGGCGACGACACGCCGTTCGTCGAACTGGCTGGTAGCAGCGGCGGAAAGGGGCAAGCAGGTCGCCTGCGTCATCGAGCTTCAGGCGCGGTTTGATGAGAATCAGTAATCTTCACTGGGCGGACGCGCTTGCTAAAGGTCGGTGCGCATGTCTCCTTCGGTGTTCTCGAGCTGAAGATCCATGCCAAGGTGGCGCTGGTGGTGCGTCAGGAAAGCGATGGGTCTCCGCTGCTATTGCCACATCGGTACCGGCAACTACAACCAAAAGACCGCGCGGCTTTACGAGGATCTCGGACTCTTCACGTGCGATCCTGAGATCACCGGCGATGTCGTTCAGCTGTTTCATTACTTGACCGGACGCGCCCGGGCACCGAAGTTCAACCGGCTCCTGGTAGCACCCTGGAATATGCGCGACCGTTTTATCGGGCTGATCCGGCGTGAGGTAGAGCATCATAAAGCCGGCAGGCCAGCGCGCATTGTCGCGAAAATGAATCAGCTCGAGGATGCCCAGATGTGCGAGGCGCTGGTATCTGCTTCGCGCGAAGGTCTGCCGATCGACCTCGTGGTCCGCGGGTTCTGCTGCTTGCGACCGGGCGTCCCCGGCCAGACGGAAACGATCCGGGTGCGATCGATCATCGGGCGCTTCCTGGAGCACGCGCGGATCTTTTATTTCGCGAACGGCGCGAGCGATCCTCGGAACGGTGATTTTTACATCGGTTCGGCGGATTGGATGGAGCGCAACCTCTCATGGCGCGTGGAGGTGGTGGCGCCGGTCGTTGCACCGGCCTTGCGCCAACGACTCTGGGAGATCCTCGAGATCAATCTCTGCGATCGCAGGCAGGCATGGATGATGACCACTTCCGGAGATTACCAGCGCCTCGAGCCAGGTCCGGAGGCGCACGGCGTTGCAGCAGAGAGGCACACAGGCCACTCTGATGCATCTGACGGCAGCGCTCACAAATCCCGGAAACGCGGACCTTCGGGAATTCCCGATAAACCGCGGTTTAGTCTTGTCCTTCGCTCCTTCGGGGAGCAACACATCCGCAGCCGATATGCTTTTAGACGAAAGAAAACTCACGTGATCGAGAGTGGCAAGGTGCTGGTTATTAACTGCGGAAGCTCTTCCATCAAGTTCTCGGTCATCGATCATGAGACGAGCAGCCATTTGATCCGCGGCAGCGTAGAACGCATCGGCGAGGAGAACGCACAGCTCAAGTATACCGCGGCTCACGGGATGGGTTCGCAATCCTTGGGCATGGTGGACCATGAGAGGGCGTTGCAATCGATCGCGGCGATTCTCAATGAAACGGCCGGGCTTCAAAAGGAGCTTAGAGCCGTTGGCCATCGTGTCGTGCACGGCGGCGAAAAATTCTCGGCGTCGAGCCAAGTCGACGATCGAAGTTTTAACTGCTATCGAGAATTGTAATCATCTGGCGCCCCTGCATAACCCGGCCAACCTATTGGGAATCCGAACCGCCCAGCGTCTCTTTCCCGGGCTGCCACAAGTGGCAGTCTTCGATACGGCTTTCCACCAAACCTTGCCGCAGGAAGCCTACCTCTACCCGATCCCGTACAACCTTTATAAAGAGCATGGTATCCGTCGCTACGGCTTCCATGGCACAAGCCATCGATTCGTCACGGAGCGAGCGGCGAGCTTAATCGGAAAAGCACTGACAGAGTGTGCTTTCGTCAGCGTCCATCTCGGCAATGGCTGCAGCGCTTGCGCAGTTCTCGGCGGCAGGAGCGTTGACACGACCATGGGACTAACCCCTCTCGAAGGGTTGGTTATGGGGACACGAAGCGGAGATATCGACCCGGGACTGCATGCTCACCTGCAGGAACAACTGGGCTGGACATTGGACCACATCACCGACGTTTTGAATAATGAAAGTGGGCTTCTAGGGCTTTCCGGTTTAAGCAACGACATGCGCGAGCTGATCGCAGCAGCGGCCTCCGGTAATGAGCGCGCAGGATTTGCAATTGAGGTTTTCTGCTATCGGCTGGCAAAGGCGATTGCGGCATTGTTTGTGCCACTCGGCCGAGTGGGAACGGTGATTTTCACTGGCGGCATTGGCGAGAACGCTTCCCCTATTCGGGCCAGGGTCGTCCAACAGCTCGCGCTCTTCGGTTTTGAACTCGATCCGGAGCGCAACGCAGTGCACGGCGCCCGCAGTAACGGATGCATCACCCAGGATGGCGATCGGATCGCCATGGTTGTCCCGACCGATGAAGAGCTGATGATCGCGCGCGAGACGGTTGCTCTCTTAAATTAATTTTGTGCTGGCTACGTTTAGCGATGCAGCGAGAAAGGAATCACTTCTATGTCCAGCGAACCTCATGCCTATGCGACCACCGGGTTGGCTCAGGGCAAGCGGCCCCATGCCTGCGTTTTGACTATCTTCGGCGCCTCCGGAGATCTCACCAAACGAAGTTGATTCCGGCGCTTTATAATCTCGCCTTGGACCGGCGTTTGCCCGAGCGCTTCGCCGTGGTCGGTTGCGCGCGCAGCAAAATGAGCCATGAAGAGTTTCGCAACAAGATGCGCGAAGCGGTGGGCCAGTTTTCTCGGACCGGTCTCAAGGACGAGTCCGTTTGGCAACAGTTTGCCGCCAACCTCTATTACGTCCCTGCCGACTACAATCGCCTGGAGGGTTATCAGCAAACTCAAAGATTTCATCACCGCATTCGACAATGGCGGTCGACCTCTACCGGCACGCGTTTTCTATCTGGCCACTCCGCCCGGAAGTCTATGGGACGCTCATTCAACACGTGTCGGCAGCGGGTCTGGTCACGAAAGAATCCCACAACGAAAATCGGACTCGCGTTGTCATCGAGAAACCATTCGGCACGGATCTGCAGAGCGCGCAAGCACTCAACCGAACGGTCCACGAAGCGTTGGACGAGAATCAGGTTTATCGAATCGACCACTACCTGGGCAAGGAAACGGTCCAAAATATTATGGTGTTCCGTTTCGCCAACGCGGTTTTTGAGCCGATCTGGAACCGGCGCTACGTGGATCATGTCCAGATCACGGCGGCGGAAACCGTGGGGGTTGAGAACCGGGGCGGTTATTATGAAAAAGCCGGTGTCGTGCGGGATATGTTTCAGAACCACTTGCTCCAACTTTTGTGCCTGACAGCGATGGAGCCCATCGTTGATTTCTCTCCGGATGCCGTGCGCGACGAAAAGGGCAAGCTGCTCAAGTCAGTTCGGCCGATCGCTCCGGAAGAGGTAGCCGGGGCTGCAGTCCCGTGGACAGTACGGTCCGGGCAGGCTCCAGGGTAAGGAAGCCGTTGGCTACCGGGAGGAACCGGGCGTCGCGGAGAGATTCACCGACCGTAACCTTATGCAGCCTTCAAGTTTTCTTCATCGATAATTGGCGCTGGGAAGGCGTGCCGTTTTACCTCCGCGCAGGCAAGGCCATGGCCAAGCGGGTGACCGAGATCGCGATCCAGTTCAAGCGACCGCCGCTATTATTGTTCAAGGGCTCCGGCAACGACGCTGTCAGCCCCAACGTGCTCGCGATGCGGCTTCAGCCCGACGAGGAGTGTCACTCACCTTCGAAGTGAAACCCCCGGGCCGGAGATCAGCGTCGCCCCGCTCAGCTTGATTTTAGAGTACGAGCAGGCCTTTGGCAGCAGTCCTCCCGAAGCCTACGAAACCCTCCTCGAGAATTGCATCGAAGGGGATTCGACACTGTTTACCCGACAAGACTGGGTCGAGCTCGCGTGGTCCCTGATGGATCCAATCATCGACACTTGGCAAATTAGCAAGCCGCGGGATTTTCCGAATTACGCAGTAGGAAGCTGGGGACCTAAGACAGCGGATGACTTTCTGCAGCGCGACGGCAGGCACTGGCGCCAACCCTAGAAAAATCGACGTCATTAAAGCGACGACGTTTTGATTGGAGCAGGATCACCGCGCGTGTGGAGAGAAATACACGCCGGTAGACTAACGTTATCTTCTCTCGTGCCTCAGTCTGTTGAATTTGCTGCTTCAACGGCATCGAACAAAACCGGCGGGACTTGCTGTTTCGCTACTACTTGTCATGTGGTTACTTTTTTCTTTTCTCTGCCTCCTCCTCAGACACGGGAGTGGTACTGCGCGATTGATATGGGAGCAATACCTTCAAGCTCATACTCGGCAGAGATGAAGGGAGGCAAATACCTTCGACAGGGACAACTCGAGGCGAGGTCTTATGACCATGTGGAATCTGCACGCCCTCCTGCGCCGCCTCGGGATTGAGGACAACTTCAGCGATATCGAAGGGTTGTCCAGTGAGCGCCAGGCCCTCGGAAACGGATTTTTCCGCAACCGTCTTTACTGGCGACCCGCAGCAGTGGATTCGATACCTCGGCATGAGCCGCGCCGAACGTTACACGGAAACGCGGGTCCGCATTCTCTGGGATCAGGCCGACCAAACCCTGAGCTTTCGGGCGGAAGAACCGGGAGCCCAGGATTAGCGGGCTGCTTGAATCGAGGACTGCCGGTGCTGCGGCAGCAACTCCAGCGCGCACCGCACGCCGCCCGTGCACTCGACGACATGATCTTTGGCAATGCCTCCAATAGCTGCACCCCGCTCACCTTGCGGGTCAGCGCGGCACTACCGAGCGACGCTACCCGGGAGGCGGATTTGGACGACGCCCTCAGGCCACCGATACTTCCATTGTGTTGCGGAAAATCTGGTCGAGACGGTGCTCCACGAGCTGCATGAACTCGCTCAGGATGCCGCGGCCGAGACCCGGCTGGGACTGACCTCGGCCGCTGCTGCGCCACGTCATCTCCTCTTTGGGTTTCCCCAGCTATCCGCGAGACCGTTTCATCGAGAAGATCGATCTGACGACGCGCGACATGCTGATCGCCATCAACTTGCTCTTTCAGGAAAACGGCCGCGGGCCGATTGGTTGCCAACGGCGTCGGCGCCGCCTATCTCCGCCATGTATCCCTGCAAACCAAGATCGCTGAAGAAGACTTGTTCGACCAGTATCCTGAATTTCGCTTGCTCAACGAGCTGTCGTACCTGCTCGATTGCGAACGCTGGTCGACTACTCAGACAAATCGCCAAGATCCAGATACGTGAATTGAAGTGGATCATTGCTGTGAGTTGCTTCGAACCAAGTTGGAAATCGACTTGCGCGATGTCGTCTACCCCGACGAAGAAGGCGTTGAACCGGCCACTGCGCTTGATGACGCAAACCGCGATCACCCAGCCGGCGCTGCCTCACGTGGTTGACTGATGCTCTGGCCAGATTATGGATGGCCTGGGGTGTGCGTCCCGCGGCGATGATTGGCCACAGCATTAGGCGAGTATGTGGCGGCGTGTCTCCGCCGGTAGTGTTCTCCTCGGAAGATGTATTGCCGCTGCCACCGCACGGGGGCGACTCATGCAAAATCTGCCTCGTGGCGTGATGCTCGCTGTTCTCTCACCTCAGCGGGAGATCCAGCGTCACTTCCCGTGGTGAATCGCCTCTCCCGGGCGGCGGTTAACGCCCACTCTCTTTGTGTAGTATCCGGCCCGAGATGCAGTGGAGGCCTTGAAAGTAAGCTCGCTGGACGCAGTGCGCCGCGCTTGTCGCCGTCTACATGCTTCTCATGCCTTTCATTCGGAGAGATGATGGATCCGATATCTGGCGCCATTTGCGGAACGAGTCAGCAAAGCAAACCTTGAACTCCGCCCGGCAAACTTCCCTTACATATAGCTCAACGTCAGCGGTACCTGGATCTACCGCAGCTGAAGCGACTTCTCTTCCGAGCTATTGTGGCCAGGCATCTCCAGCAAAATCTGGTCCGCTTTTCGCTGAGGGTTTAAACGAGTTGCTCGAAGAACCAATCAAATCTTGCTGGAGGTTGGCCCCGGGCAAACGTGTTAAGCTCCAACGCTAAACGCCACAGAGATAAAGCTTCTGGGCAGCTTATGCTTTCTTCGTTGCGCCATTCGCATGACCGAGGCTCGAGGTTGCGTGCCTGTTGGAACACCTTGGGCCAGCGCTTTGGATCGCCGGAACACGGGTGAATTGGCCTGGATTCTCTTGCCGGGGAACGACGTCAGCGGGTGACATTACCGACTTATCCGTTCGAGCGTCAACGATACTGGATTGAACCAGCGAACCCATCAGCCGGCAACTCAAATCCGGATTGTCCCGGCGGCAAAAACGTCCGGACATCGGGCCGAATGGTTTTATGTTCCGGGTCTTGGAAGCGAGCGCTGGCGTCGCAGATGGACCATTCCTGCCTGAGACCATAAAAAAGTGTAGCGTCGTCCTGGCTGGTGAAATTCGTCGACGACTGCGGCGTGGGAGCGGAAATAGTGAGCGGACTCGAACAGCCAAGGGCAAAGCGTTATCAGTGTGCGGTCCGCCGAAGAATATAGCAAGATAAGTGATAACCTTTACACCATTAGTCCGAAAGCCGCCACTCAATCACGTGAAGATATGCTCCACGAACTTCGCAAATCGGGTCGTCAAGCCGAGTAAGATCATACATTGCTGGAGCGTGACTCATGATGAAGTCTCGGCGCCACAAATAAACGCCTGGGAGAAAGCCTTGCGGATCTCGGTTGTCACAGCTTGATCTCTCTGGCTCAAGCACTCGGTAACGAGGAAAGCGGCGGGGATGCCAGCAAGTGGATCTATGTCGTGTCGAGCAACAACCTCCATGACGTGACTGGAGAAGAGACAGTGGGACCCGGCGAAAGCAACCATACTCGGTCCCTGTAAAATCATCCCTCAGGAATATTCTAAATATATGTTGCCGAAGCATTGACATCGTCGTGCGCAAAGTCGGGGGCAGGAAGCGAGCAACATGTCACAGACCTGCTTTAGCCGAACTTGTTGCCGAATCGTCGGAAATAGTCGTCGCGCACCGCGGACTTCACCGTTGGGTGCAAGTTTTTTGAGCCTGTTCGATTGAATGAGCCCGCTTGAGTCCCTCTCGGCTAAAAAAGAACGGGAGTCTATCTCGTCACAGGTGGACTCGGAGGTGTCGGATTGAGATCGCCGAGCATCTGGCTAGAACGGTGCAGGCTAGATTGATCCTGATTGACGGTCTCCTTCCCCATCAGAGAATGAATGGGGAGCGGTGGCTTGCTACTCATGACCCGCTGGATAGCATCAGCAGCAAGATCTCAAAGTTGCGCTCGATGGAAGATTTCGGCGCGGAGGTGCTTGGCCCGCAGCGCCGACGTTGCCTCGCGAGAGCAAATGCAAGAAGTCATGGATCAGGCACGAGCGCGCTTCGGTGCTGTCAACGGTTATTCATTGCGCCGGCGTCGCCGACTATGCCAGCATCATTCAAAGAAGAACCAGAGACATGGACCGAGAATGTTATGGCACCCAAAGTGAACGGCACGTTTGTCCTCCAAAATATTTTGCAAGATGTTCGCTCGATTTTTGGTTCTCTTCTCGGCTATCGGAACGATTCTGTACAAAACGAAATTCGGTCAGGTAGGCTACAATGCCGGAAACGAATTCTTCGACGCGTTCGCCCAAAGCCGGATGTTTGGTGAAGGCATCGTCCGTCGTCGCCATCAACTGGAGCGACTGGGGAGAAGTGGGCATGTCTGTGGAGGCGGTGAGGCGCGGGCAAAGACCATTGGAAGGCCTTGCGATCCATCTGAACAGGAATACTCGATGTCGGTTGCGGAGGCGATCGAGGCTTTCTAAGCGTACTCTTGCGTACCCGTTTCCTCGAATTGCAGTATCGACACGAGACTCGGTCGAAATGTTTTCGAACGGGCCAACATGGTTTTGGGTGGGCTTTGAGAGTCGTGCTCGGATGGACCCAAGCACTCACGCCCCGAGTTGGCAACGGACTATTCGGCTCCAAGCGGTTCTACTGAAGAAGCGCTTGCTGACATTTGGCGAGAGGTTCTGGTCTCGATACGGTCGGTGTTCACGATAACTTCTTTGATTTGGGCGGACACTGCTGCTAGAGCGCGAATCATCGCACGGATACGAGAGATTGCGAATGGATTTGCCTCTCGCGCGTGTTCTTTGACAGTCCGACCATCGCTCTGCAGGCCATCTGCCAGTAAAGGAAAGCAGACGAGCAGAGGCAGACCGGACGCTGGGAGCTGCCAGTGGGACGGCCACAGTTCGACCTCGCACTCCCTATCCCTGCGAGAGACGCTGATGAACTCAAAGGATGGCTCGAATACAATACCGACCTGTTTGCTGCTGCTACGATCCGCCGGATGTTGAGGCATTTTGAGAATCTGCTGAAGTGTCGTCGGCCAATCCAGAGCGCCGACTTTCTGAGCTACCGTTGCTGACGCAAGCCGAGCGGCAACAACTGCTGGTGGAATGGAATGATACTAAGCGAAGCTACCCGAGAGACAATGCCGTTCACGAGCTTTTGAGGCCCAGGTAGAGCGAACGCCGGACGCTGTGGCTGTGGTCTTCGGACGAGCAGCAAAGTGACGTATGCTGACCTCAACCGGGACGCGAACCGGCTGCCCAGGACATTACCTACAAACGTTAGAGTGGGGCCGGGTACGCTTGTCGGCATCTGCGTAGAGCGCTCGCTGCGGATGATGGTGGCCCTATTGGGCATCCTCAAGGCCGGAGGAGCTTATGTGGCTCTGGACCCGAACTACCCCAACGAACCGGCTTGGCTTCATGCTAGAGGATACTGAGCCGCCGGTTTTGCTAACCCAACAGCGGCTTCTATCAACCTTGCCGAAGCATGCAGGCGAGGACCGTTTGTCTCGATCGTGACTGGCGCCGGATCCGTCAGGAGAGCGACACGAACCTGCCGGTTCGTACAACCGCCGAGGATCTCGCCTATGTCATGTACACGTCCGGCTCCACCGGCAAACCCAAAGGAGTGGAAGTGCCCTTCACCGGGGCATCGCACGGCTGATATGCGGAAGCGCAATATGCTCAGTTCGATGCTCAGGAAGGTTTTCTTCAGCTTCGCGCCCATATCCTTTGACGCCTCTACCTTCGAGATATGGGGAGCTTTGCTGCATGGTGGGCGCTGTGTGTTGTTTCCGGGCGCCATTCCAACACTGCAGGAGTTGAGCGCCGTGCTGCATCGACACCGCGTGAGTACATTGTGGCTGACGCTGCGTCGCTTTTCAATGCCGTCATCGATCAAGCTCCGAGCGCGCTCTTCGGGCATCCGGCAATTATTGACCGGAGGCGAGGCGCTTTCGGTACCTCATGTGCGGCGTGCTCTGGCGCTTTTACCCGGGATGGAGATCATCAACGGTTACGGTCCTACCGAGAGCACAACCTTTACTTGTTGTTATCGCATCCCCAAACAATTCGATGAAGCAACCTCTTCAGTTCCGATCGGCAGGCCGATTGCCAATACCAAAGTGTACATCCTTGACCGACACCTGCATCCAGTCCCAGTCGGCGTGCCGGGTGAATTGCACATCGGCGGCGACGGCTTGGCCCGTGGCTACCTGAACGAAACTGATCTAACCGCGCAGAAGTTCATTCCCGATCCTTTCAACTCCAACTCCGGTGCAAGACTGTACAAGACCGGGGACCTCGTTCGCTATCTGCCGGACGGCAACATTGAGTTTCTCGGACGCATTGATCGCCAGGTAAAGATCCGGGGGTTCCGTATCGAGCTGGGGGAGATTGAAGCTGTGCTGGCTCAACATCCTGCGGTCAGGGAAACCGTGGTCCTGGCGCGAGAGGACAATCCGGGAGACAAACGTCTGGTGGCTTATGTTGTCCTTGAGCCGGAGTGTCGTCCAACTGCCGACGAGCTGGATAACTTCCTGAGGACCAAACTGCCGGATTACATGGTTCCTTCGGTTTTCGTGTTCTTGGATCGGTTGCCCCTGACGCCGAACGGCAAAGTCGATCGGCAGGGGCTGCTGAAGCCGGATTTATCGAGAATCGGCTCAAGCGAGCCCGTAGCTATTCCCCGGAATTACGTGGAACGCCAATTGGCCAATATTTGGGAGACAATTCTTTCCGTACAATCTATCGGCGTAAGAGACAGCTTTTTGACCTTGGCGGACACTCTCGTTGCTGGCGGTCCGCATGATGAGTCAGATCAGAGACCGTCTTCGGTAAAAAACTGCCGTTGAACGCGCTGTTTCAAGCGCCCACGATCGAGCAATTAGCCGGCCTTTTGAGCGAGGAAGTCAAGTTAGCGCCGTGGTCTTCTCTTGTGCCACTTCAAACCGGTGGTCCGAAGCCTCCCGTTCTTCTGGGTTTTCGGCGAGGCCGGCGATGTTCTCCCACGCTATCTCGGGCCGCACCAACCTTTGTATGGATTTATGCACGAGAGTCACGATGGAAGGCTTGCTCGCCACACCAGTGTTGAAGACATTGCGGCACATTATCTCAGTGAACTACGTACGATTGAGCCGAAAGGCCCATATTATCTTGGAGGCTATTGCTTTGGGGGTATAGTTGCTTTCGAAATAGCTCAACAACTCAAAAAGGAATGTGAGGAGGTGGCTCTTTTAGTCCTGCTTGCCCCCTCCACTTCAAGCAATTGGGAATTTTCTAGCTCATTCATCAATGGCGAATCATTCGGCAATAAAATCCAACGTCATTCTAGGAACCTTGGGATACTCGGACCGAAAGATAGAATCAGCTATATTTTGGCACGGAACCAAGGGAAAATCACCGAGACGGCGCTGAAGCTCTCGTCCCCTCTGCAAATGTTCAAGACAGCTGCCTGCAAGCTTTTACTTGGGATTTGATATCCTCTGCCGCTTTCACTCCGACACTTCTACATTTTGAGAGTGTACCGTCAGGCTCTGAAAAACTATGTTCCCAGAAGTTTATGCCGGAAGACTTATCATCTTTCTGCCCAGAGCGAAATCTCCGCGCCTCTCAAATATGGAAGAAGCTTGCCCTTCGAGGGATAGAGATCCACGAAGTTCATGGAAGCCATGCCGGAGTACTGGATGAACCTTATGTGAAGGCTTTTGGGCTGAACAGCTGAAAGATCAACTCGATCGGGCGCAGTCAGGGAATCCAATTTGAGCATTCACACTCTTCGCTTATTACCGCAGGCTGGCATGTGCCGTCCTCTATCACCACGACGCCAAGTTGCAAGATTGCAACTGTGAAGTTTCTTCATTGTAACCGCAATCTAACGTGGCCGGCATTGACGTTCTCGTGATCTTGCCGCACCCTCTTAACGTGATTGGTAATTGAGCGCACCCCGGTGAGCAAACCCAAATATGCCCTGACGAACCCTGTCACCGGCTAAAAGGTGACACCAACAACAACGCTGGTACTCTTGCCCTGGCTTGACGGCGCGGAGATCTTATTCGGGCCACTGCTTGCTGCCCTTCCTAGATGGGTTAACCGGTCGTGGTTACATATCCGACGTCGGACGCCAACGATTACTCTAAAAACCGCAGTGTAATACCGCCCGTCGCTTTCTATCGACCGCCTGCCTTTTCGATTGCTTTGACGATGATTCTCCTTTGCGTCTTCGCCGGAGAGATTTGTGACAGTCAAGTGCGCGACGGATTGTCGGCGACGGGTCTTTTTTCGCATCGACGGAAATCTCGGTAATCTGTATTGCTACTCGTGGCGCGTTGCGATCGATAATTACAATGCCCTCGTTCCTTTTTCCTTGGCCACGGTGTCACCCCAAAAATATTTGTCACGTCTACGTCATTCTTATCAAAACGTCAACCCGTGGCGTGTGGTTTTCTGGTTCCTTCTACTTTGGCAACACCATGGTGTTATCATGGCAATGCCGTGGTTTGTATGACGACGACATAGAATTCTAATATTAAAACAGACGAAGCACATGATCTTTGTAGATTATCCACAGCTGTGGATAAGCCTGGGGATAAATGGTTTGGTATTTCGCAGCGGACTCAGCTTTGCTTCCTGCGTCAGTCGGGAGGAGATGTCACTTTCAAAACGGCCGTCAGTAGGGGAACGCTACGGTGAACCCTATCACTCACTATCACCTAGGCTGGTTACGATTTTTGATCCTCCGCTATCTCTCTGGGTTTCATAACCGTACGATCGGTACCATCGTGGCCAGTGCCGACCTCCGCGATCGACTGCAAACCACGGGAGTTAAAAATGTCCAGTCGAGGCGTTGACAACCGGCTGTTTACTCCCAAACGCCGCAGTTCCGCATTGCGGCGCGATGAATGAATTTTTGTGTCGGGTGGTCAAGCCTGCCACGGCGAAGCTTTATGAAGAATCGAATCAGCGCTGCGCGGAGTGGGTGCGATCGACCAATGAAAAACTCGCCGAATCCTCGCTGCCCCTGCGAGTCGTGAATCTCGCGACCGTCTGGACCGTACTGTTCAAGGATCCCAGTCGCTATAATTGGTTGCTGCAGTATTACCTACGCGCCGAAGGCGTGACGCTCAGTTGGGTCGGCACGGGCCGCTGTTTAAGTAGCATGGATTTTAGCGCAGACGATTATCATGAGTTGCAGGCGAAGTTGCTTAACGCAGCGCGCAAGATGAAGAGCGATGGGTGGTGGTTGACCATGGAAGAATACCCGGGAAGGGGAGAGAACTATGCAAGTGCGTCTCATACGGAAATGTTCGGGAGTCTAGTGCAGATGCCCAGACCTTTGAAGAGCTTTTATATGGAGGTAATGCAGCGAAAAGAAGATGATCATCACGCCTCCCATAGCAATGGAGTCAATCAATTTTTCCATCTGCTGAGCTCGAGCGTTTTTATCTATTGCTATATTCTGGCGTTTTCGAACCTCATTACGGCAATGTGTTTGGGATTGGCTGCGCTTTTCGTGCGGCAGTTTGGCCATGCGATCTTGGAGCCTCCATGTCATGACAAGGAAAAATTGCTTCTGGGCTACAACACGCGCAACAAGACGCTCATCGTTCTCGGATATTTCTTGATACCCGTTATAACAGCTGTCACAAACCAGCGTCTGGACTGCATCGGTTCTGACTTCAATGATCGCCCCGATCGCTCTACAGTGGTTTCTCTGGACCATGGCCGTGGTCTTCGGGCGAGTGGCGTATCTCATGTGGAAGCATGACTTTCGCTTTTCGATGATTTGGTTTGTGAAGCTTGTCACCGATCCTTTGACCGATATCGTCGCCTATTTCCCTCGTTGGGCCTCAACACGTCCAAAGTAGCTCGCCATCCGAGGGTCGGGAAAAGCGCCGCTAAGTGAGTGCCACGCATTGCTGAGCTCTGAGCAAATTTGCTATTCGCCCGCCGCGCCAGAACGGTACGCAAGCGCGCTCTACGAGTTTAGACCCTCTAGCAACATCATTTTTGCCGGCCGACCGATTCGGTGTAACCGGGCTGGGCAAGTAGCTCTATGACGCCAGCAGAATGGAAGCGACGTATCCGCCGATGATGCCGCCGGCGATCACGTCGGTGGGGTAATGGAGACCGAGAATCACCCGAGACAAAGCGATCAGGCTGCTGGCAAGGGCACCAGCACCCAGGCGAGTTCCGCATGGTGCGCTGTAACAATCATAGAGAAAGCCACCGCGTGCATCGTATGTCCGGAAGGGAAGCTGTATTGATCGAGCGGAGCCGTTCCGAGAGTAATATTCGTGCTAACCGCGCACGGTCGGGGACGACCGGTGAGCTCTTTGATGATTTTATAGAGCACCAAGTTTACGATACCCACTTTGACCATGCTCCAGGATGTCGCGATGCCGTTCTGACCGTAAAGCAGCGGCAGCGTGAGTATCAGCGCATACCAAACCCTCCCGTCACCGAGCCAGCTAATTAGGGACAAAAATCTATTCACTTTGGGCGGACGAGATATGCGATTTAGGATCCCACAGACAGCGATCTCGCAATCCACCATCCGCTTGACTACCAGGATCGACTGGTCTCTATTCATTTGAGCTCCTTTCTTTTAAGGAAACTATACTTTTTAAAATTTCATTTTATTTACGAGATTGTGAAATGTTCTTGACAGAGTATCTGCCGCCGGACATGCGCACTGGCGCTCAATCCGGAGGCAGAAACGATTAGACTATTCGTTTGCTGGGACTTGGAGGCAGGAAGTTAACTGGAAGTTCACAATGCCTTTACCGAATCGCGAACGAGGAGTAAAATAGACTTCTGTTGAATATAACACTGCGCGTCGGAGCGACAGATTTCATAGTCCGTGTTCCGAGCATCAACCTTTACGCCGTGGCCGGCCGACCGTTTGAAATCAAGCTTCATCAGTATGTGCAACGCGATACCGGTCGCGTCTGCACGGAGGGAGCCCTTTGGCGATTGGATTATCAAGCGGCTTTATTCCGAAGAGCGAGAAGAGAATTCGCTTCTTTCCGATTGCTCGGGAGCCGCTGGGTTTCGGATCTGCTCCGATGCGTCAATTACGAGTTCCCCTTGGGGTCCTCGCATTTCCGGTCTACAGGATTTTCTCGACCGTTGCCGGGATCGATCTTCGACGACTGCGCCGAAGCGCCGAAACAACTGAATTCCGCGAGAGAAGTCTTCGAACGCGAGATTCGTTACTGGACATGTCGGCCAATGACTGCCGATCCCAGAGCGATTTTATCTCCCGCTGACGCTCAGGGTTCTCGTCGGCTCGCTGAGCGACACCTCCAGCCTCTTTCTCAAAGGGAAATTCTTCCGATCTAGAGGAGCTGTTGAGATCCGGACAAAGAGCGTTGGCTCCGAGTGCTCTTTACGGCCGGAGATTATGTCATCTGCCGTCTCACGCCGGAAAAGTATCACTACAATCGCACCGGTCGCCGGCCGTGTCGTGGACATTTACGAGAGTGAGGGAGCTATCATTCTTGCCACCCCGAAGTTGTGATTGCTCTGGCGACACCACTTTCAAAGAACAAGAGAGTGGTCACCGTGATCGACACCGACACGGATGGCGGTACCGGGATCGGTTTGGTTGCGATGATCGAAGTGGTGGCTCTTATGATCGGTGATATCGTCCAGTGCTATAGCGAAACCCAGTACCTCGATCCCCGTACCGTTCAGAGGGGTATGTTGCTGCGCAAAGGTTGTCCCAAGAGTCTGTATCAGCCGGGCAGCAGCGGACCGTGTTGCTCTGTCAGGAAAACCGGGTCGATTTCGCTTCCGATCTGCTGCGTAATCTACATCGTCAGGATGTCTGGAGCCGCTTCTCAGCAAGCTTTGGTAGATCACTGGTGGAAACCGACCTGAAAGTCCGCTCAACGATTGCAGCCAGAAAGAACAGACGCGCACGAAGGCACGGAACTAGCCATCGAAGCAGTGACAAGACAGTTTCATTGTGATACGGGAAGCCTTAACGAGCAAAGTGATTCTCCGTGACGATTCGTCCGCCAACTTTGACGGTGTGCCGTCGTGTGAGGATGGTATGACGATTCAAGAAGCCACACGCCGCTTTGAGTCCTGGTTAGGGCAGCAGACGCCTCTCGATCGGTCGCATCTCGCTTTAAAAACACAAGCTCATGAGGAAAGGAGCGTTTCCATTCCTCCAGCGCGACGTTTTACCGCTGGATACAGGTGTTGCCGGCGGTGTGCCCGGAATTGATCGCCGCTCCCAAGGTGCTGGCGGTCGGCGACTTGCATATCGAGAATTTTGGCACTTGGCGGGACCACGAAGGACGGTTGGTTTGGGGTATCAACGATTTTGACGAGGCGTTTCCGCTGCCTTACACGCAGGATCTCGTGCGTCTGGCAACTAGTGCCGTGCTAGGTATTTCGGCGGACCTGTTGAGAATTAAACCCAAAGAGGCCAGCGCGGCCATCTTGAGTGGCTATGCTGAAGGAATCAAAACCGCCGGCCAACCGTTCGTGCTCGCGGAGCGGCACAAGTGGTTGGCCGCCATTGCGCTAGCGCGATTGGAGAATCCCGCCCGCTTCTGGCGTAAGCTGAAGATTTTCCTGAGGTGCGCGGAAAAACTCCTGCGCCGGCTCGAAAGGCGCTGGAGAATCTCATGCCGGACGCTGGCCTATCTTACAAAACCGTGCGCCGAGTCTCCGGTCTCGGAAGCCTCGGCCGACAACGTTTCGCGGCGATCGCTGATTGGCTTGGCGGAAAAATCGCGCGCGAGGCCAAGGCGCTAACGCCGTCGGCATGTGTCTGGGCGCAAAACGGCAATGCTGCGAGCCCGCTCTATTATCAAACGATTCTGGATCGAGCGATTCGTTGTCGTGATCCTTATTTCCGGCTCGACGGCTCTTGGATTGTCCGCCGGTTATCCCCGAACTGTAGCCGCATCGAACTGGAGACTTTGCCCGGCGATCGCGACGATTATCGGATTTTATACAGCATGGGTTGGGAAACGGCCAATATTCACGTCGGTGATAAGAAGCGCCTTGCGCCGATCCAGCGCGATCTTATGCAACGCTCGCCCGAGTGGTTGCGCAAAGCGGCAAAAGCCATGGCGAGAGCCGTAATCCGCGATTGGAAAGAATGGAAGCGCGCCTAAACAGGTCAGATGATAAAGACGACAGACTTAGGAGCCGAAAAAACCAGCTTATGAAAAGCTCTTTCTTGTGGATGAGAGGAGTCTGGTTTGCTCCGATGCCGGCTTTGGTCGGCTCCTTAAGACGCTGATCTAGTTTGTCCTGAGCTTCGGGGTTCCTTAGCTGACCTTCGATCGTTTTTTACAAACTTCTTCCTGAAGCGAACCTTGAGCATTTACTGCAACGGACTTCCCGGTGTCTATAGATAGGTTGTCGTCGTTGATAAAAACCGCGGCTGCAAAGACAGTTGTCCAGAGACCATCTTTATTGCCGACCGCAGACTGAGTGACGTTGGTCGTACGGACGATCTTCCCCGACATCTTAAAGATCTGCTCCCGTTCGTCCCAATCCATTTCCGGATTAAATTCGATCCCCAAGGTGGTCGCCAGCATGCTGGCGGCGAGGTCTTCGGCGTATTCTCCGGCTTTTTCGTCTGTCTCACCAAACGAATGATGCTCGGAAAGATAACCATGCATCGGAAGAATCTGCTGGGATCGCCAAGCCGACGGAAGCTGGCAACGAGGCGATTCGGCTCGTTGTTACTTTCTCGATCGTAAACTGCAAATACGATCTCACCGGGCCGTAAGAGCTTTAATCCTTCCTCCTTGGGGATAGTTTTGCAGCCTGGCGGATAGATGCTGGAGACGAGGACCAAATTGCAGTGGGCTACGCCGGCGGCTCTCAGCGCCAGCTCAAAGGAGGCCAGTTTTCCTTGTGAATACCGACTCCCTTTGTGAAAAACACTTTCTGAGGAACCATTACCAGCAATGCTAGTACGAGATGGAGTGAACTGACAAAGAGCAATTTTTGAGCTGTTTTTTGCCGTCCTCTCGAAGAAATACTTCTAGACTAACATCGCGTTCAGCGACGCGCCACTACTCGTACGCTGCGGAGCGGCTTGTTCAGACGCACCAATGCGCTGCTCGAGGAATTGTCGCTCCATGGGATTGCGGCGCGAGGGCGAGCGCCGCTCGGAAGTGCTCGCGCGCGATTTCGTATCTCCCGCTGTGAAATTCGAACTCGCCGAGCGCGGCGTGGTAGAAAGGGTAGGTGGCGAGGCGATCGCGGTTGGCGATCGCCGCGAATCTCTTCGAGCCCGCGTTCGGGGCCTTCGTGCTGCGCGATGGCGATGGCGCGGTTAAGCGCAACGACGGGGAAGGACGTATCGTCATCAACGTGTCGTAAAGCGAAACGATCTGTCCCCAGTCTGTTTCCTCCGTGCGTTGCGCCGGCGGCGTGAACCGATGCGATCGCCGCTTCGACGTGATACTCGGTCAGCTCGGAACCGGTTGCCGAGAGATCGAGGAACTTCTGCCCTTCGGCCACGAGCTGAGCATCCCATCGGGATCGATCCTGGTCGAAGAGCGAGATCAGGTTGCCCGACGCGTCGACGCGCGCTGGCAAGCGCGCCGCGTGGAGGCACATGAGCGCGGCAAGAGCGTGCGTTGCCGGCGTTGCCGCGAGCGGGTGCTCAAGAAGCAGCGCCGTAAGACGCATGGCCTCCTGGCAGAGCTCGGCACGCACGGCGGACTCGGGGGACGCGCCGTGGTAGCCTTCGTTGAAGAGCAAGTAAAGTGCTCGTTGGACGGCGGGAAGGCGCCCAGAGAAGTCGTCGGCGCCCGCTACGATCGAACAGCCTCTTCGATCCCGCCAGCACTTTCTTGGCGCGCGAGATGCGCTTCTCGATCGCAGCGTCACTGCTCACGAACGCATTCGCGATTTCATTTACGCTAAACCCGCACAAGATGTGCAGCACGAGCGCGACCTGCGCTTCCTCCGTAAGCCGCGGATGGCAGCAGGAGAACATCATGCGAAGCTGATCGTCTTTGATCGCGTGTTGCTCCAAAAGCTCCTCGACGACAGGGGCGACCGTCCATTCGCTTTCGAGCAATCGCCCCAGCTCTGGCGCGAAAGTGCGCGCGGTGCGCTCGCGCCGCAGAACGTCGAGCGCGCGGTTCTTTGCGGTGGCCATGAGCCACGCGGACGGGTTCTCCGGCACGCGCGCGGAATTTCCACACCTCAAGCGCACGGCAGAAGGCGTCTTGCACGACGTCTTCCGCCAGCGCGAGGTTGTGGACTCCAAAGATGCGCGTCAACGTGGCGACCATGCGCCCCGCTTCGCGCCGAAACAGATGATCGTTGGGCTCTATCACATGTTCATCTTCATGACTGGCCGTACTTCCACCGCACCTTCAACCTCGAAGATCGGGCAGCCCTTGGAAAGCTCCACCGCCTGCTCCAGATCACGGGCCTCGATCAGTGTGTAGCCGCCGACGACATCCTTGGTCTCGGCAAACGGCCCGTCTGTCACTGCCTTCTGCTTGCCTTTTACCAGCTTGCCAGTGCTTTCGAGGGGATGGCCTATGTCCTTGATATGACCTTTGTCGCCGAGCTGCTTCATCCAGGCCATCCATTTCTGCATCATCTCCTGCATTTTCTCAGGGGATCTCCCGCGCTCGGCACCGCGATAAAGATAAACAAATTGGCTCATGGTAATTCCTCCTTGGTTTGTTACTTCTAATCTTATAACGTTTGAGGAGCACGGCAGCGGACATTTTCTTTGAGGTGAAGCTCGAACTGGCTCGGTCTCGTTCAATCAAAACCGTCCCACTGTCAATTGGCACAATAATTCGATCGTTCGCTCCAGCCTCAATATTCAAACGGTAGGCTCAGGTCTTCTTCACCTCCCAATGTATTTCAGTAGCTACCACAAATTCCTGCCATCGAGGCGTTTAACCGGTATGGCTGCCAGATCGAAATCGTCGAACAGTCTCGCATTGACGGCAACCTGTGGGCGAGTGAAATCGGGTCCGTTTTCGCCCCACGAGCAGCGCATCTCGTTGTAAGCACCACACCCGCAGACACTACAATGATGATGCTTGTGGGTAGATTCGTCGCTGGTATAGACAGTTGTACGGTCGTTTTTAATAAAACCGATCTGCTCGGGCGGATAATAAGCCCACAGCACGCCGCGCTTGAAGCAAAAGTACAATTGCATTCTGTCAGAGTGGTCGGCGCCTCACTCACTTCAAACCGTGTCGCACCGCAATGGCAACTGGCTTTGATAGGCATGATTGAAATCCTCCTTCAGTTTCGGCCTGTAAGAGCCTAACGTCGCGGACAGTCGGCTGCGACCAGTGCGCAAGAGGCCTGCTTCGGGGCTCGTTGTTAGCCACCGGCGGGGCCGCTTTCGAGCGTTTGTTTCATTGTGGTTAAACCCTGTTGAATCATTTTCTCAATTGCTTCGGCAACTTCATTGAGGCATCAAATCCGCTATCCAAACAACTCGACATTTGTCTTGGCCAGCTGAGAAAACCTGTACAGATGCGTTATGGTGAGTGAGGCGCTCGCCGCGAGCCGACCAAGAGTGTCGGCAGGTCTGATCGTCGACGTCGACAATCAGTTCACGCACGACCATTCCGTTTGCAAAGGTAACGATTCGCCAGTCACCTTCGAGTTTACAGTCTACTACGAATCCAGGTACCAAACGCTTATGAATAGCACCCACGTCGCGGATCGCGTCCCAAACGAATTCCTTACTCCGCTCGATTTCAATTTCTTTGTGGATAGTAGCCATAGTGTTTACTCGGACCTTTCATTGGTATCAGGGCTCTCCAGTATCTAAGCCCCTCGCGTCAGGCGATGCTATGGTTAGCGCTGCCGCCGCCCTCGCTTCCATCACCGTGCAAACGCTGCGCGAGATCAAATGACGTTCACCGCCACCTCATGGATTGCGTTGCGCCGCCCCGATATCGGCTGGACCAGCCCACCCATTGCCTCGGCTCGCGAAGCCAGCACCACTGCACCGCGCTGCCTCGGCGTCCAGGGCATCGAAAGCGACGCCACTCGCGTCCGCGCGGCGGCTCGAGCTCGGCGGGTCGCCACGTCGCCGCGTCGCCGGCGCGAACATGGACGCTGCGAACCCCGCCATCCGCCCAGGCCCAGCCCCATATTTCCCGCTCGACTGACAGCTCGATCGACTCGTGGGGCGCCGGCGAGACGATGAGCGACTCTGGCGCGATCGACCAGACCGGCGTGGTTTCGCCGGTTTCCCGGCCGGTCGCCATCCAGCACCGGGTCGTTGTACCAACGAGTCGTGAATGGATCCTGCGCCCGGCTTTCGACGCAGCGTTCGATTCGGCGTGAGCCATTTGACGCTGTTGGTTCCATAAAAACCCGGAACAACGAGGCGGGCCGGGAAAACCGTGTTCGGCCGGCAGCGCGCTGCCGTTCATCTCGTAGGCGATCAGGACGTCGTCCTCAACGCGCGCGATCGGAAGATCCTTGAGGTAGGGATCGACGACAACGCCGCTGAATTCGCCAGAATCCGCGCCGTAAGACCAAATGTGCTGAGCTGCGGAGCGTGGCCGGCAGTCGGCCAGCACGTCGGCAAGCCGCACGCCACTCCACCTGACGTTGCAAACGCGCCGCCTAGGCTCGAACGGCGCGAGCGGACTGCCGCAGCATTGATGAATAGTTGCCACCTCGGTCTTCGGATAGCGCACCAGGTCGTCGAATCGGAGCGTGCGCGGGCGCTCGACCATCCCGTCGATCGTTAGCGACCATCGATCCCGTTCGATGCGCGGAACACCGAGGTGACACAGGATAAAGAGGTCTTGTGTCCGCGTCAGACGGTCTCGCATCTGGTGCGGTGCGAGAGGATCACGCATAAAAGGGCCTTGCGGATCGAGCCTCACGGGAGTCATAGCGCCTCCTTTACTTGTCAGGCGATCGCCTTATTACGGCCGCAGTCCCCTCATCTTGGTCTCATCGTTCTGAAGGAGCACTATACTTTCGTCTCGTAGGATCACAAAGCTCACGGTCCTTGCGATACGTTCTGTGGCGGCCCAGGGAACTTGGGCAGATCCGGATGCATGTAGTCCCACGGCTGCGCGCTGGCTGTGTAGATGTCCGCTTGCGGCGTAAACCAGCTCGGAGTCATCCAGGGTACCGGCCATAATGCTCATGCTGCCCGGCGATGCGGCCGACCGACCGAACAACCGGGCGCCACAATTCGGACAGAAGCCGCGACGGACAATGCCGCCGCTATCGCCGATGACTTCGTAGTATTTAACCTCGCCGGTAATCTTAACCGCGCTAACCGGGACAAGAACCGCCGCGGCAAATGCGCTGCCGTCGCGCGCTGGCAATCGCGGCAGTGGCAATTCCCATAGCAATCGGGTCGGTGCCGCATTCGTAACGGACGGCCCCGCACATGCAGCCGCCGGTAAACGGCTCGAAGCGAGAGTCGCTCGCAGCGACTTCGCAGCAACGACGAGCGGTCACGAGCGCGTCTCCGTCGATTCGCAAGAGCGGGTCACGATGGCGATGCCGTCGCCGGCCAGTAGGGCTTGTTTTCGCGTCCGCGAACTCGTCGGTACCGTAACGATCATGGTGGCGGACCCATTCCATCGTGAAGCCCAGCTGGTCCTCGTCGCGGCCCTTGGGCACCATGTCGAGGATCATGTACGTGCCGACGAGTGGTTCGACGCCGCGCCCGTAGGTGGAGTAGGTGTGGAAGACGTCGCCGTCGGCGTCCTTGTAGAAGACGCTGATGCCCGGCGCCTCCTCGCTGGGGAACTCCTGCATCGTGTAGTTGTAGTTCACCTTGCCTTGCGCCATCTCGTCCTTTGTGAACGAAACGTGGAAGTCGGGGTTGAAGTCGCTGCCGTACGACGACACCCACTTGAACCGCCAGCCCATGCGTTTCTTGAACGCCTCGATCTTGGCCAGCGGCGCTCGCGAGACCATCACCATCGTGACGTCGCGGGCTGCCAGGTGCGCGAGCGCGCCGTCGATGTGGTCGGACACGAACGAGCAACTCGGGCAGCCCTCCTGCCAATCCGGTCCGAACATGAAGTGGTAGATGACCAGTTGGCTGCGGCCGGCGAACAGCTCGGCGAGCGTCACTTTGCCATCTCGGCCCTTCAAAGACGTACTCCTTCCGACCCTGACCCACGGGAGCTCACGCCGTTGCCGACTGATCTCATCGCGCTCTGCGTGTGGGCCTTCTCCCGCTCTAAGAGTGCCACACCGCCTTAAGCCACTCCTCCCGAGATACGACTTTGTGGCTTGTTATCGATGTCTCGATTGCCTTCATTGCTTCATCTCCTTTATTCGTTATTGAACTGTTCTCTTTGTGCGAGTGCAAAATCAACAACGGGGATCCATCTCCAGCTCAGCGCAGCCTCCGTTCGAAAGCCGCCATCTTTCTTACAAACTGAAGCGAGGCTGCGTGGATCTCTTCCTCTGTAACCGGCGGTTCGAAGTTGAATAGAGTTTTGATGTTTCTACACATGCCGCTTCACCCCCATACATGCTACAACGACTGTCCGTCGAAGTGCTGAACCGGCACGCTTTCCAGGGTCGATTCCTTCGAGGCAGCGAATGTTGATTGCGGCCACCCGATTACCCTTTGGATCGGTGCCTTCCTCCGTACGGGTGAATGCCACATCGTCTCGACAAAAAGCGGTGCTTGATAACGTGTGCTTGTTGAACGTACGTGCCGACGTCCGCTTTCTGAGGTGAGCACGCGCAGATGTCTGCGCGGCACGAACCACAGGAGAGACCCTCTGCGGAACATCGAACAATTGCACGCCATCGCCCCATTGAGATCGCCTTCCACGTCGAACGCAACCTTGCCGCAGTGGCTAGCCACCCCCTGTACTTCATATAGCTCTCCTTCAATTCTGCTAGTCGCCGGCACTCAAACTTTCGCGATCATCCTTCATACGCCTTGCGCAACTCAGCGAGATCGAACTCTTTTCATTTTGAGGAACGCCTGCGTCACGCGCGATTTGCTCGGGGGTACCCTCGCGCATCATCTCATCCATCTCGGTCGGAACGACTCCGCCAGCGAAGCGCCGAATTTGTCTTCTTGAGCCAGCCGCACTGTTGCGCTTGCGGGTCGCCGCCCGCGCCGAGCCGGTCCCAGTAGTAATCAATTTCCTCCTCGGTATCGCAATAGCACCATGAAAGAGATCGCCTCGCTGAATTTGGACCCAGAGCGGTCCTGCGCTGATGGCCATGAAGGGCTGGGCTGAAAGCTCAAACGAGACGACATCAACCGCGCCCGAGGGTGTCGTGGAGCGTGGTCACGTTCGTAACTTTTGAACCGGGAAAACTGAACAATAAAACTGCACGTCTTTGGTTTCTTATTGAACCACAAATGCGGGGTGATCTTTTGCATTGTGTTTCCTTTCAACTATTTTTGTCGAACGCCGCCGCTCGCTTTCGCGGATCATTTCGGTCAAGTCCTCGGCCGGGCGAATCTCGAAGGGTCCTGCCTTCACACCTGGGTGCTTCGACATCAACTGGATGGCGTGGTTCAGGTCCTTGGCTTCGAGCACGAGGATTCCGCCCAACTGCTCTTTCGTCTCGGCATACGGACCATCGGTGATGGACACCTTGCCGTTCTTCCATCGCAGCGTGGTGGCGTTCCGAGCGCTTTGGAGCGCTTCTCCACCAGCAAAGTGACCGTTCTTTCGCAGCACGTCGTCGTAGGCGAAGCACTCGTCCATCAGGGCGTGCTGCTCGCTCTCGGACACTGTCTCCCACTTCTTCTCGTCCAAGTATCCAAGACAGATGTACTTCATAGTTTCCTCCGCGAATTCGTAATCATCCTCCCCGGCTAACGAGCGACAATGCGGAAACAAACCGAGAGGTCGTCCGACGTCATCCCTTCTCGGCGGCCGCTGCCATAGCGGCGGCGCGCTTTTCAACTCCTTCATCGGGACCTCCTTTATGTGGGTTGCAATATGCCAGACATGGCCGAAGGGGTCTTCAAGCGATGCGCTACGATCGCCGTAGAATTGGTCCGCCACAGATCGCAGCAGTTTTGCGCCCGCGGTCACCGCCTTTTTCGCCACCGCATCGACGTTCTTGACGTACAAATGGACGGCCACCGGACTGCCACCGAACGCGCGCGGACTTTTGAAGTTCATCTCCGGAAACTCGTCAGCAAGCATGATATGGCAATCGCCGATCGTGATTTCGGCGTGGCCGATGGTCCCATTGGGTCCCGGCATGCGCATCACTTCCTTGGCGCCAAAAACTTTTATAGAACACAATTGCCTCTGATGCGCCTGCGACGGCAAGGTAAGGCGTCACCACGTGATAACCTTTGGGAATGAAGTTCACTTTTTTAGCTGGCATGTTCGATCCTCCTTCGTTCTCAGTTTTGGGTTCCGGCAACGGCTGAACGGAGCGTAAGCGATGGAACGCCGGGCATCAGGCGCGGCGGGCAGCGGGAGAGACGAAAGCGCAGACGCTGTACGCCGTCGGCTGCTTGCCTTGTTGGGCTCGCTACGTTACCTGTATCCGGTCGCATCGGCTGGTTTGCCTGCATCCTGGACCTCTGGAACGTAGCGCCACGCATCGGGCTGTGAACCGTCAAGATCGGTGAAGCCGTATACTTTTGCGAGCTGCCCACTCGACAGAGACTGACCGCTCCAGCGCGCCACCTCGGGATCTGCCGCGAGGGCGGCGACGGCACGCCCTACGTACCGCGGCGTTTCAGTGATGACGAAGTGCGGTTGCTTCACGGTGGCATCACGCCAGTTGGCTTCGCTGACACCGTAGATATCCAGCATCATCTCCGAACGCATCCAGCCGGCAGTCAGGGCAACGGCGGTGCACTGATGGGGCCGAGCTCTTGCGCCTGCGCCCATGCCATGCAGAATGACCGAGGTCTTGGCGAGATCATAGAACAGCGACAACCGGTAGCGTGCATTGTTGTATTCGGCAGTACCGTCCGTCGTCTCGACGACCAGTCCGCCGGATTCTTGATCAAGAGGAGTGCGGAAGTGGCTGGTAATGATATGCGTGTCGATGGCGAGCCGCAGCATGCGCAGCCCCTTTTCCAGGGAGTGCTCCCACACAGGCACGTTCCACTCGATCAAAGAATCCGCCCCCCAGACATCGTTGACCAGGACATCCAGGCGACTTTGCTCACGCTCGATACGCGCCACCAGCGCTTGCACTTGAGCCGGGTCCAAATGATCGACCTGCACGGCGATGCCCTGGCCGCCAGCTTGCTGCACCTGCTCCGGCCGTCTCTTCAATTGTTTCGGACGGTTAAGTTCGGAACGTTGCGTGCGGGTGGTTCGGCCAGTGCAGTACACCGTCGCTCCAGCCGCACCCAGCTCAACAGCGATGCCGCGGCCCGCGCCGCGCGTTGCCCCTGCGACCAGCACCACTCTGCCCTTAAGTACTTGGCTCATTATCCAACTCTCTCTCGTTGCCGCCGCGAATTGAGGCCCAACGAAGCAGTCTTTGCGCTTAAACCTGACTTAGCTTTAGTGGCTCGCGGCTCCATGCTCCTTCCGTCAGGGCGCAACTGTGACCATCCAACCGACGCCGAAGCGGTCGGCGAGCATGCCGAAGCGCGGCGACCAAAAGGTCTTCGTGAGGCGGCATCCGCACCCGACCGCCATCCGAGAGGGTGGTAAACGCGCGCTCGGCTTCGGCCTCGTTGGCCACCGATAGCGATAATGAAAATCCCTGGAAATTTGCTCCCTCGCTGCAACCGTCGGAGGCCATCACAGTCGCGTTGCCGATACGCAAGCTCGTATGCATGATCTTGTTCTCCCAGCCGGGGGACCATCCCAGGTGGCGGGGTTCCGGACTTTCTCTGTAGCGCATCAGCATCAAAACCTCGGCGCCCAATGCCTTCTTGTAAAACTCGATCGCCTCTTCGCAGCGGCCGTTAAAAAACAGATAGGGTTCGATAGCCATGATCGTCTCCTTTTCCTGAGTTAGTGTTTCTCGATCGTTCTAAATAATTTCGGTTATTCCGGGTTTCCTATGGAGAAGTGTTCACCGCGAAGGACCCAGCGCGGCAAACCGCAACCGAAACTCGGAATATCTCCCGCAAAGACGCCAAGGCCGCTAAGGTCGGAAAAAATGGTGAAAAGATTTCGTAAGAATATTTATCTTTCCTTCCGAACTTGGCGCCTTTGCGCCTTGGCGGGAGGAATTTCCAAATCCGAGAATTTTCGACCCCTGAAAATTTGCGCCAGTCTCGCAAATTCCGGACTATAGTAGTACAGAGTTCGCAGAGTTCGAGATTTTTAAACAAGAACTTGTTTACTCTGCGCCCTCCCGTGCCTCCGCAGGGTGCAATTTCCGAGCCCTACTTCACATCAAAGCCTGAAGACCCATAATTTCTAAAGGCAGCCCAGCGCTTGACCGGCTCTCCAACCCGCCGGCAGATATTTGTTTAGCACTCCAACGCTTCTATACAACGCACTTCGACCGTGCCGCCTGCCGGAAGCGTCGGGATGCGGGCCGCGATCGACATCGCCTCGTTCAGATCCGTGCAATCGATCAGGTGGTAGCCGCCGAGCTGCTCTTTTGTCTCAGCGAAAGGTCCATCGGTAAAGTCTATGCTGCCGTTCTTCATGCGCACAGTCTTCGCTGACGGTGCCGGGTGGAGTTTTGCCCCGCCGCGGAAGTGGCCAGTGTCGACGAGATTCTGTACCCACTCTCCATAGTCCCGCATAATCTTGTCCTTTTGCGCGTCGGGTAAGCCTGTTCCAGGCAGTCTCGTCGAAACAGCACAGTCAGCATGTATTGCATTGTGATCTCTCCATCCTGAATCGCATTTTCGTGTCTCCTATCGTCCGCCGCCATCGCGCTTCTCGGCAGGGCCGACGAGAAGGTCCTCCAGCTCCGAGAACGGGCGGATCTCGCACTCGCTCTCCGCGCCAAGGCGCCCCGGGGCGTCCACCTGCACGAATCGCTTGGTCCACTCGATCGCCTCGGCCTTCGACGTGAACTGGAGGATCGCGTAGCCGGCGATCAGTTCCTTCGTTTCCGCGAAGGGCCCGTCGATGACCGTGCGCTTGCTTCCGGAGTACCGGACCCGCGCCCCCTTCGAGCTGGGCTGGAGCCCTTCGCCCGAAAGGATCACCCCGGCCTTCACCCCTTCCTCAAAGAACGCCCCCATGGCGGACAGGAACTTTTCGTCCGGGAGGACGCCCGCCTCCGTATCCCTGTCGGCCTTGAGGATGCCCATGTACCGGATCGTTCCAGGCTTCCGGGCGGGCGGGGCCGCGCGGAACTGCTCCTCCTTCTCCCGCCATCCGTCGGGCTTCTCGGCGGGGTCGACCGGGAAGTCCGGCAGTTCGAACAGCGGGCGAACCTCGACCTCGCCTTCCTGGAAGGGGACGCGCTTGGCCCATTCGATGGCTTCCTCCCTCGATTTCGCCTGGATCAGCCAGAAGCCGGCGATCAGTTCCTTCGTCTCGGCGAAGGGCCCGTCGATGACCGTGAACTTTCCGTTGGAATACCGAACGCGCGCGCCCTGGAGCTCGCCTGGAGCCCGTCGACCGCGAGCAGCGCGCCGGCCTTGACCAGATCCTCGTTGTACTTGCCGATCTCCGACAGGATCTTCTCGTCGGGCAGAACCCCCGCCTCGCAGTCCTTGGCTGGCCTTGACCAGCATCATGAATCGCATGGTTATAGCTCCTTCCGGTTACAGATTTGGTGCCGAGCATCCGAACAATCGCCGCTGAACGCCCGCCCTTTCAAATTGCCTACATCCTGTACGTCGTTCGGCCGGTCGCCAAATCGACAACGGGCAAATTGCTTTCTTAACTTTCTGCTCTCTTTATCTGTCCGCGTGGTCCTGGCACGATGCTGACCAATGGCTCCGGTGCTTTATTGCGCCTCTTGTTCATTGGTCGCCGCTTCTGCACCGGCGACAGCATATTCGCATCGCGCGCCAGCAGCCACCGGCCATTCTGTTTCTTTAGAATCGAAAGCGTAGGTCCTGCGCGTGTCATCGGTGGAGCACCGCCAGGCGCAGTAACTACGACTTTCAATTTCGTCCACATGAAGGCCCAATCACCGATCACGTTGATCTCTTGAATCTCGCTCGTGCCTTCGAACTGAGGTGACGCTTGCTTTGACTGCGCTCCCGCCGCGGCAGCGAACGCGGACTTCCCGATCATCGGAGGCTGGCCGGAAGCAGAAACACGACATCCTCCGCCATGAGGCTCAGGACTCTTTCGATGTCACCGGCTTTCGTCGCCGCCATCCAGGTTGCGACTAGGTTGCGGATTTCCTGTTCATCGCTCGACATATTTGTTTCTCCTTTGGCCAGAGAGCGGGACAGCATTACCGAGGCGCTTCAAGTGTGGATAAATCGCCCGCCGCCAAACGACCAGTTCTCCCACAAGGTCTCTTTGAAACAGACCATCACGTTTTCGGCATTCAAACCAGGAGCTTTCGATAAGCCGGCAAGGATGTCGGCCAGGATCTTCTTCTTTACTTTAACACTGCGACCTACCGAAAGGAGGATTTCAATCAAGATGAAATCGTCTGTTCGACGAGCGGTGAGATCGGGGTATTCTGGGTCGAAACGGAAGTCATCCGAGCTGAGCTCTAGACGCACCAACAAGTCATTCTCGGGCTGCTGGCTTGATCGGCGCGCTAA
>ERZ1370068.1889-contig-11840_pt1 | contig 40219 bp, 60 predicted proteins | sample MGYA00561227_ERZ1370068 | MGnify/ENA primary metagenome ERZ1370068 (study PRJEB38410, sample SAMEA6850437) | metagenome | study: Metagenomic assessment of the ecological functions of the soil: analysis of the soil microbiota associated with the... | reverse complement strand
GTATTACTTCGGGTTCAGTTACGTATTGCTCTCTGGCTCATGGTGAGTTGCAGTACGTAGCGCCTCGGCGACAGCGGCGTCACCTTCGGCCGAGGGGTCGCTTTCTCAATCTGAACCGCGGCCCCGCAACTCTCCCGGGGGAGAGTTGGATCAACGGCCATGTGCTGTGCGATGGGTCTGCAGGCCGATGACCTCCAGGCGGGAGCGGCACATCGGACGCCGTGGGAAGCTGCTGCGCCAGGAGCCGCTCGATCGTCGCGCTTGCTCTTGCCTGCGGCCGCGCCCAGAAGATCCTCCGCCGTCTCATGGGTGAGAGGTAGGGCCCGAGCAGGGTAATCGCGCTCAAATGGAGCCTGCCGGCTGCGACGGCGACGAAGATCGGGAATTGACGTGCCTTGCGGGCCACGTGGATGCTGCTTCAAGGCGGCCTGCTCGCATAGGCCGAGTTCCCCACGCAATAGGCGTACATCGAGGGGTACCCGCCGGCAGATAGAGCTGGCGATGCATCTACCTCGGCGAGCTGGGCGAGGAGCTGCGCGGTGGTGATGCGATCCTTGAGATCAGGGCGCGGAGATCATGGAGCAGAGTCTCATCGGTGAGATGGGAGAGACAGTAGTGCTTCACGGACGTTCTCGACGGGGGCGAGTGTCGAGGGCGGCAATGAAGCTTCTTGTATCACGCCCCATCGCGAGACTCTGAGAGCGCCGTGGATCGCTTGAATGCCCTACGGACGGCCAGGTCGTGTCGTCTTGTGGAATCGCGACGCGCGGGGCGGGCCTTTAGACTCGTTACGTGCGCACTGCGTCGGCACTCGTGAGCGACACAAATGACGCGAGCTCGACTCGCGTCAAGTCAATTCGGCGCGCCGGTTCTCATGGCACCGTGCACCGCCCCGCACCCGGCAGAGACGGAACTACGCCGCGCCGCCGGGGAGTCCGCCAAGCGCCGCTCCGCGCCGTGGTAGCTCGCCACGGTGCGCTCGAGACTCACCGCGCGGAACTCGGGCCGGCGATCTCGACGAAGCGCAGCTCGGCGTACGCACGCTCCCACAGCAGAAAGTCGCTGAGCCGCTGCTCGCCGCCGGTGCGGACGACCGGTCCACCTCGAGCGGACGCCGTCGTCAGTGACGAGCTGCGCGAAGGCTTCGGGTCCCATGGCGCGGCCCGCCGCACGCTGCGCGGCCGCCACGATCGCGTCGCGTCCCGAATAGTCCACGGCCAGTCGCAGGTGGAGGCGGCGGCCCTGGGCGGTGGCCGCCTCGATCACCTCGATGGCCTACGACCACCGCGCCCGGCAGGCGGTCGCGACGACCGATCACCGCGACCGGACGCCGTTGGCGAGGCAGCGCGCCACCTCGGCGGTGAGATAGCCATGCAGCAGCGCGATCAGGCGACGCGACCTCGTCACGGGGGCGCCGCCAGTTGTCGGAGGAGAGGCATAGAGCGTGAGCGTTCCGATGCCCAGGCCGGGCGCCGCCTCGACTACCTCGCGCACCGCGCGCGCCCGGCACGATGGCCGGCGAAGCGCGGCAATCCGCGCCGCGGCCCAGCGGCCGTTGCCGTCGAGGATGATGCCGACGTGGATTCCGGGAAGCGGACCGCCGACGGAAGGTCGAGTGGGCATGCGAAACGATTCCTGGCTCGGCGCATCAACGCGCGCGTGGTCGCGCGCATATCAGCGCTTCCATGTGCCGGAGGTAACGCTCGAGCGCGCTTGCGGCCGCTGGTGGTGAGTCGGAACTTGGTCTTGGGAACGCGGCCTTCCGAAGGACTTGTGGCATGACGACGTACTGAGGCTTCCTCGAGCTGGCGCGCATGGACACTCAGGTTGCCATCGCGTGGTGCGGACGATCTCGCTTGAGCTCGTTGAACGAGAGCCATTCGTTCACGGCCAGCGCGCTCACGATGCCGAGCCGGAGTCGCTCGTGGATCACGCCCCGGTCGAGTCGGGCAGGCCGCCTTCGGCGCCGCCCCGCGACGCGCCGTCGCCGCGCGCCCGCGCCGCGCGATCGCGCACGACTTTCTCCGCCTCGCCTCTAGCCACCATGCCTCCGCGCGATCACCATGCCGAATCCGATCAGCAGTCCGCCGAAGCCGGTGGCAACGGCAGGCGTCGCCCACGAGGCAGGTCCGAACAGCGCCGGGTGGTCCCGAGCGTCATGAAGCACAGCCCCATCACCGGCACGATGCGCACCGAGAACGCGCCGCCGCAGGCCACCGCGGTGCCGAACAGCAGCAGCCACATGCCGGGCAGCAAGCGAATGAGCCCCGAGCTGCCCATGACCGCGGTGAGCACCGCGCCAGCCAGGAGCGGAGACAGAATGTCATCGTGAACCTGCGGGCCGGCCCGCCCAGCAAGCGAGACGCTGGCGGCCCGCGCCTTCCGCACCATCCGAACGCGGCGATCGCGATGCCGAGCAGCGCGGCGACGATCCACACGGCGAGCCAGCGTTGTGCGTCCGCTTGCCGATGGGCCAGAAACGCCGCGGCGATCGCGGTGACACCGATCGCCACCTGCGACCAGCCCGAGACCGAGGTGAACGAGCCGGCCTCTTCCATGGCGCGGCGGATGTAGCCGAGGTTCTCGAGCCGCGCGGGCCTGCAGCGCGGGCGGGTCGGTTTCTTCTTCGAGGGACTCTGGACCAGTCGCACGAGCGACAGTCTAGCGTGCGAGGCCGTGAGCAACAAGTAGTTTGTTACACAAAGCTGAAGCCGGGTCGCCAGGCTCCGGCCGTTACCCGAGCGCAGCTCGATGCCCTGCTGACGGTCGCGATCCTGATCTCGGCCCGCCCCGACCGATGCGTCCTTCCAAGCGGCGCCCCACCCAGCCGGCGTGGAGGGTCATGGGGAAATCGCTGCGGATGTCGCCGTTCACGGTGTGCGCGGAGACCTCCGCCTGGGCGTCGCGCGGCAGGTCGAGTCGGATCGCGCCGTTCACGGTCGCGAAGCGCATTCCCGCGTCCTCCTGGGCGTGACCCGCGCCACGATCGTCCCGTTCACGGTTCGGGCGTCGGCGCGCTCGCTGGTGGCGAGATGGATCGATCCATTGACGGTGGTCGCCTCGACCGGACTCCGGAGATCGAGCGCGCGGATCTCGCCGTTGACGGTCGCGAGATTCGCCACCACGCCGGCCGGGACCTTTACCCGTGAAGTCCACGGTGACGTCGCTCTTCGTGTCGGCGGCCCGTCACAGTCCGTGAGGCCGCTTCCCCACCAGCGCGGATAGCGGGCGCAGATCGTGACGCCATCCGCCTCGCGCTCGACCTGATCTGACGCGGTCGGGGTCGTCGTGACGACCGTGCTTCTCGGCGTCCACCACGACCTCGGTGCCGATCGAGCGCTCGGCATGGATCACGCCGTTGATGCCGTGAACATTGAGTTTCTGGCCGGCCTTCAGCACGCCGGTCCAGTGAAACGGCCGCGCCTCGTGGGGCTCGGCCCCGGCCGGGCCGGCGTTCAGCGCGAGACCCGCTAGAAGCAGGCCAAGCCCATAGATCGCGCGAATCAGAATCCGTCGCATGGGAGCCTCCCGTCGCCGCGGCCGGCAGACGCCGGCCGACGGCGAGAGATACGCGCGCGGCGAGGGCCGAGTTGCGCTCCATGAGCGCCAGGATCAGCCGGCGCGCTTGTCCGGCTTAGCGGTCCGTGGTCGCCACCGCATCGACCGACAGGGGAGACATCACGGTCTGGCAGTAGCGGCTGTCGACCCGAATGGTCCACTTGCCCGGACTCGGGAGGACCACTCGCGCGGTAACGGTTGGCCTCGGTAAGGGCCACGGCTTCCATCACCACCTTCTGGCCGCCGTTCTCGGCCGTGACCACGGGCGCCACATCGCCGGCGATGGGTCCAGGTTTCGGGGATCACCTGGATGGCGAGGTCGAAGCTCCGTCCCGCCATCACCTGTTTGGGAGCTTCGCTCACCTTGACCCGCGCGCGACCCCCGCCTCGACGCTCGCCGCCAGGGAAATCGTCAGGATCACGATCGTGGGGGACCATCCAGTACCTGCGCATGTTCGCTCCTCCCTTTCGAAGGCCGCTTCCTGGGCCCTCGCCCGCCGCACGGGCTCGTGATGACTTGGGCGGAGGGATCATCCCGCCGCTCCGTCATCAAGGACGGCGGCGGGAGGTGAACACGTTATCGGCGTCAGCCCGACTCGCGCTCGCCGGGGTAGCGGCCCTTCCAGCGGCGCCAGTCCTGGGCTCCGCCCAGACCGAGCGCATCCCACCAGCGGTCGAGCATGGCGCGCATCCGCCGCCAGTGTCCTGGCGCGGGTGACGCCGGAGGCGGCGTCACGAGCTGCGCCAGGCGGTCGTAGACACGCGCGCGCTCCGCGCCTGAGTCGGACCAGCAGGTGCCAGAGGGTGAACGCGTCCCTGCACCGGCGCGCTTCGGCCAGCACCACCTCGCAGTGCGCGGCGTCGGGCGATCGGCCCGGCGTCAGGTCCACCGTCGCGAGCGCGTTCTTGAAGTCGGGAGTCGCGTCCGTGAAATACGGCGTGCCGGGGCCGAGCCCCGGTCGGGTGATACAGCGCGCGCCGGCCGGAATGAACGACTCGCGCCCGTGGTGCTCGAAGCTCACCCATCCCACCGCGACCGTGAGCATGCCCTGCGCCGGTGGCATCGACTTCGAGCGCGTACCGCATCCGAGGTCCACTGCGGTCGCCGAAGGCGTATCGACCAGGAAGCGGCGCGGCGGGGCCAGATCAGCGCCTCGAGCGCGCCACGCTCGAGCGCCAGCGCGACTCGATCGCCGCGCTGGCCGATCACCCGCACGCGGCTGCTGGGTCCCACGTCGACCACACCGATCGTGCCGATCGTGACGCGCGCGCTCGACGACGCGTCGGTCACGAGCCACTCGCCAGCCGCGACCCGCCCGCTGCCCGCGAGCGGGCGCTCCGCGACGCGCGGAGCGCCGGAGAGGGGGTCGCAACTTCCCAACCACGCCGCGACAGGCTCCCACCCACTCAGGCGGTGCCCGCCACCGCCACGAGCGCCGCGGCCGTCGCCAGCGCCCGAGGTCCAGCGTGGGCGCGCACGCACCGGAATGCGCGGCGGCTCGGCCGGCAGCTCGAGCGGCGCGCCCTGATGCGCGAAGTCCGCGAGCAGCGTTTCCATCCGCTCGACCTCCGCGTCCGGCGGGCCGCTCTTGTCCCACAGGTAGCGATCGCTCACGAGCCGCCTCCGATGCCTCGCGCAGCAGGGCGAACTCCGCGGTGGAGATTGACGCGGACCGATCCCGGCGTGGAGCTTCGGTCTGCTCGGCAGATCTCGGGACCGCTCAGCCCTTCGATCAGTGCGCAGCGCGAGAGTCTCGCGGTAGGCTTCGGGCAGTGCGCGGATCAGACGCAGTACCCGATGCGCCTCGCCCTCGTGTGACGCGGGTGCGAGCGAGGTCGCCGCGGAGCTCGGACGCCTTCGGGCCGGCGTCGTGCCAGGTCGACCGCGACGTGCCGCGCAATCGCGCGACCCAACCGCCGAACGCGCGGGATCGCGCAGGGAGCGCAGCCGTCCGAGGGCCTTCAAGAACACTCCTGAACCAGGATCGTCGACGTCGTGCGCGCGGCACGCGGGCCATGAGCACACCATGCACCATGCGCCCGTAGCGGTCGCAGAGCCGGCCGAACGCCGCGCGATCCCCTTCGCGGGCGGCCGCGACTCAGCTCGGAGGTCGAGCCAGTCCGGTTTGGGCTCACCAGCGTAGGACGGCCGCCGGGCGGGAATCGTTAACGCGCCTCGAGGGCGCCGTCCGGCAGCAGGGGCGTGCACACCCTGGAGCCTGTTCACCATCTGGTGATCCGCAGGCTCACCGCCAGGCTCGCCAGGGCCAATCGCCGTCTTGCGCGCGACCCCCGAACTGCTCGGTCATGAGGTCGAGCATGCCTTCCAACGCGATCGCGGCCGCCTCGTCCAGGTCCTCGTGGAATCCGAACGTGATCCACCCTGCCGCGGTCCGAGCGCGCGGCATCGCGAGCTCACTGGACTCGAGTCCGAAGCGCAGCACGATCACGCTCCATCGGACACGTCCGAGCGCGAGCCCCGACACCTCGCCGTCGCCCTGGAGCGCGTGGCCGTCACCGACCGAGAACAGCGCACCGGGCACCGGCACTGGAAGGTAGAGCGTGCTCCCGACCTGTAGCTCGCGGCAGTCGATGTCTCCCACCCCAACGCCGCGGCGGAATGGTGGAATGAATTCCGGGCTCCGGGCGGCGGCATCCCCATGACGCCCATGGAACGGATCGAGCCTCACGGTGTGTCCGGCGTGATCGCGGGCCGTGCCCGCGCCGGCACTCGATCGCCCAGCGGACGGTCTCCGCCTCTCCGCCGGGCGTCCCCGAGCCTCGGCTTGAGGGCGTTGTCGTGCTTCCCCGCTACGGTTCGCCCCCACCTCCCCGGCGTGACTTCCTCGACGTGGACCACCAGCGTCATGCCGGTGCCGCGCCGCGGATCGCATCAGCCATGCAGCGCGTGACCGCTGTCCAGTTGGGATCACGCGGCTCGTCAAAGCAGCGCGGGTGAGAAGAGGATCGCGATGGTCGATCAGGCCCCACCCCGCGTCGAGCGTGGCGTACCGCACGCGCTCTCCGGCTTCGATCGTGAGGACCGGCGCGAGCTCGCGAGAGAAATGACCGTGGCGTGCGCTCGGGCAGCACCACGTGCTCGGAAGTCCCGGCCACCGGGCCACGCGGCTCAGGCCGCCCCCGCGCGGCTCACGAGGCGTGGTGCGCGGGATCGCGCATGCCCGAGGCGCGAGCGCCTCGCGCACGCCGGCTCGGCCAGCACCTGGCGCTCGAGCCGCAGCAGCTCGGCCAGCGACCAGGCCTGGAACGGACATCCATGCGCGGCGTGCGGGGCATCCCCGTCGGCGATCTCGGTGAGATGCCCCAGACCGGTGTCTCGAGAGATGCGCCCGGAGGGGCGCGAGGAAGCGCTCGCGCGCGGTACCGCCGCGCCGCGTCGTCGGCGCCGTGGGTCCGCACCCAGGCCTCGACGAACGCGCCCAGAAGCCACGGCCACACCGTGCCCTGGTGGTACGCGCCGTCGCGCGCGCGCGCGCCCTCCGGCGTAGCGGCCCGCGTAGCCGGGCTCGCTCGCCGCCAGCGTTCGCAGCCCGAGCGGTGTCAGGAACTCACGCTCGACCGCGTCGCGACCACGGCCCGCGCGCGCTCGCCATCGAGCAAGGCCAGCGGCAGCACCGCCGACCGCGAAGATCTGGTTGGGTCGCAGCGTGGCATCGAGCTCTCCGGGTCGTTGATCCCACGTCGACCACGTCGTAGAGGCAGCCGCGTTCGCCGTTCCAGAACGCGCGCCGCGAACGATTCGAGCGCACGCTCGCACGCGTGACGCCAGCGGGGATCGAAGTGGCCTCCGACCCACAGCGCGTTGATCCACAGCGCCTGCACCTCGACCGCCTTGCCGGTGCGCGGCGTCACCGGACGATCGTCCACGCATGGCGTCCATCCAGGTGAGCGCCACCCCGGCGCTCCGGCCCGCAGCGAGGTCGTCGTCGTCCGCTTCGATCCCATGACGCGTGCCGCGGTGTAGCCCGCGAGGATCGTCTCGATCGCGGCGCGCAGCGTCGCGCGCGTCCGACGGCGAGCGGGCGGCGGACGCCGCCATGGCCTCGAGCCATTGATGCACCGCCACCACGAACCACAAGCGACGCGTCCACGGAGTGGTGCTGCGGCGCGCCATCGGACTCGGCGAAATGGTTGCGGGATCATGCCTTCCGAGATCGACCTCGCCCATTCGAGCAGGATGGCGAGCGCCTCGTCGAGCCTACCAGTGGCCAGGCAGAGGTCCGCGCAGCGCGATGAAGGTGTCGCGGCCCCAATCGGTGAACCACGGATATCCGGCGACGATGGTGCGGCCCGCGCCGCGCCTCACGACGTAGGCATCGGCCGCGCGCTCGAGGCGACCCGGGAAACCGGCGCGCGCCGCTCCTCCTGGCGCCGCGAGTCCGCCGCGCCAGCGTGCCTCAGGGTCGCTGCCGGCGAGCAGCGTGCGGGTCTCGGGCGTGTCGGCGGCCACGAGCCGACAACGCGTCGCCGCCGCGATCGAGATCGAAGCGGCGAGCGCGGGTGACGCCAGATCCTCGAGGTGCTCGAGTCCCGCGGTCGCGCTCCCGGTGTAGAGTGAATTGCCGGTACACAGTCGGGCGCGTGGGTGTATTCGGCGGTCGAGAGCGAGCAAGCACTCCGGGAACACCCGGATAAGGACGCCAGTTCAGCAGCGAGCCGGAGCGCTCCGGCTCGACATTGAAAGAGATCGTTGGCGCGCTGGAGGGCGTGCGCGTCACGACCCGACAGCAGCGGCCGCACCACCATGGCGGGCCGCCGCCGTGGGAGCCGACAGCCGCCAGCGCAACAAGCACAGCGGCTGCCCGTGTCGCACGAACAGCTCCTGATTCAGGCGCAGGCCTTCGCCGAGATCGAACGTCCAGCTCGGCCACGGATCCGTGGAGAAGGCCGAGAGCCGCGACGCGCCGTCGCGGATGACGACGTCGGGCGCGTAGCGTTGCGAGGTGATCGGCGAGGGGTGGCCGTCGAGCTCGACCCACGCCCGAAGCCGTTGACGAGGCGCGACGCGCCCGGTGGGCGGCGTGGCGGCGTGGATGAGCAACCCATGGTAGCGGCGCGTGCGGGATGCCGTCGACGGTCCCCATGGCATAGCCACCGAGACTGTCCCGCCTGAGCGATCCGGCGGAGCGCGGAACACCGAGCTCCCGTAAGTCGGACATGGCCTAGGCTCCGATCCTGGCGTTTTCCTCGAGACCGAGCGGCTGTCCCGGACCCGCGCGCTCGGCCCGCGCCACCGCGGACTTCCGATGTGCGCGCGCGGCGAGCGCGGTCCATCCGCGTCTGGTGGCTGGCGCCGACGCCTCGCCCGTTGTCGCCGTCGAAGTACTCGTGGAAAGCACCAGATGGTTCCAGCGCGGATCGCTCCGGAACCGCTCATCGGCGCCGTGACACGGGCGTCCTCCGCTCGCATCGGGGAGGAAGAGGGTCGCCAGACCGCCGCGCGATCTCGCGGGCCACCTCCTGAGGGTTCATCAGCCGGCCCGATCCGGTCGGACACTCCACCCGCATAGGTCTCGCCGTAGAAATGGTAGTAGCGCTCCAGCGCCTCGATCAGCAGCGCGTTGGGGGAACCCACACCGGACCGCGCCAGTTCGAGTTGCCCCGAACAGTCCGGTGTTCGATTCGGCCGGCGCGTGCGCGACCGTGTGCTCGACCCCATCGATGGGCAGACGAGTACGGACGATCGCGGTATGACGCGCGAGAGCGACCGGATCCCGTGGGCGAGAGGAACTCTCTCTCGTCGAGCATCACTGCTCAGCACCCGCTCGAGCCGGTCGCGCGAGGGGATCGCCAGCAGCCGGCGGTCGTGGCCGTTGCGCTCGGGCCCTTGCATGTAGGCTGATGTGGCCGCGCCAGATCGCGGCGGTTCTCGAGGAACCAGCTGCATCCGCTTGCGCGAAGCCGGGGAGCCGATCGATCGCGCCCTGCTCGAGGATCTCGCGGCGCAGAGCGGGATCAGGCCGACCATCGAGCGCAAGCGTACCGGGACGGTCCTTCCGTCGGTGAGGCAGCTGGTCGTAGTAGAAGCCATCCTCGCTCGTCCCACAGGCCGGTGCCGCCGAGCGGTGTTCATGGCGTCGGCGATGGCGACGTAGTGCTCGAAGAACTTGACGCCACGTCCTCGTAGGCCGGATCCTCGCTGGCCAGCTCGAGCGCGATCGACAGCATCGTGCCGCAGTAGAACGCCATCCACGCCGTGCCGTCGGCCTGCTCCAGGTAGCCGCCCGTGCGGCAGCGGCGTCGAGCGGTCGAACACGCCGATGTTGTCGAGCCCGAGGAAGCCGCCCGAGAAGACGTTGCTTGCCCTCGCGGTCCTTGCGGTTCACCCACCAGGTGAAGTTGATGCAGCAGCTTCTGGAACACGCGCTCAGGAAGACGGCGGTCGCGCTCGCCCTGCGCGCGGTCGAGCTTGTAGACGCGCCACGCCGCCCACGCGTGCACCGGCGGATTGACGTCGCCGAACGCCCATTCGTACGCGGGGATCTGGCCGTTGGGGCGCATGTACCACTCGCGCAGCAGCAGCACGAGCTGCTCCTTGGCGAAATGCGGGTCGATCCGGGCGAACGGCAGCATGTGGAAGGCGAGATCCCAGGCCGCGTACCACGGGTACTCCCAGGTGTCAGGCATCGAGAGCACGTCGCGGTTGTAGAGGTACTTCCACTCGGCGTTGCGACCGCTTCGGCGCGTCGCGGGCGGCGGCGGCTGCGCGGGATCGCCCTCGAGCCAGTCCTTCACGACGTAGTGGTAGAACTGCTTGCTCCAGCAGGAGCCCGGCGTAGCACTGGCGCATCACCCGGTGCTCTCGCCGCTCAGCGCCGGGTTCATCAACCCGGCGTAGAAAGCGTCGGTCTCGGCGATCCGCTGCTGAAAGATCTGATCGAACTCCGGCCCGAAGGGTTGCGCTGTGCTCGCGCTCGCCACCGCGAGGCGCAGTCGCACGGTGCGGCTGGTGCGCGGCGGATCCGCAGCCGGTACCACGCCGCGGCCTTGGTGCCCGGACCGGTCGGCGACGCGGCCGGCTCGTTTCCGTGGATCACGACTTCATGGAACGCGTCCTTCACGTGAGGCCCGGTGTTCGGTCCGCCGAACAGCCGCGAGAAATTCGTCTCGTTCTCGGTGAAGAGCCAGCGCGGCACCACGGATCCGTCGGGCTCCGCGGCCGCGGGCTCCGCAGCGAGGCGGAACGCGCCGAGCGAGGCGTGCACGGCTTCGATCTGCCTCGCGTCGAGCCCTCGGATCGAGGGCCTTGCGGCCAATAGCCCTCGCCAGTCCGTCCCCACGACCAGGTGTTGCGGAACCACAGGGTCGGCAGGAGGTCGAGCGGCGGCCGGCTCGGGGCCCAGGTTCTCCACGGTGATCCGAATCAGCACGTCGTCGGGCGACGCCTTGGCGTATTCGACCGTCACGTCGAAGTAGCGGTCCTGGTCGAACACGCCGGTGTCGAGCGAGCTCGTACTCGCGATCGTCCACGCCGCGACGTCGATTCTCCGTCGACCAGCCGCGCGTAGGGGAACTCGGCCTGCGGATACTTGTAGAGCGCCTTCAGGTAGGCGTGGGTCGGCGCGGCGTCGAGGTAGAAGTACGCCTCCTTCACGTCCTCGCCGTGGTTCCCCTCGGTCCCTGGTGAGGCCGAAGAGCCGCTCCTTGAGGATGGGATCGCGGCCGTTCCACAGCGCGAGCGCGAAGCACAATCTTCCTTCGCGGTCGGTGATGCCGAGCAGGCCGTCCTCGCCCCAGCGGTACGCGCGACTGCGGGCGTGATCGTGCGGAAAGTAATCCCAGCTCGTGCCGCCCTCGGAGTAGTCCTCGCGCACGGTGCCCCACTGACGCTCGGAGAGATAGGGACCCCAGCGCTTCCAGTTCTTCTCGCGTCGCGTGTCCTGTCCCAGCCGCTCGCGCTCGGCGCCGCTCACGCGGCACGCTCCGTGGGAGCTCAGGGTCTGGTTCCGCATGGCACCTCCGCTCCAACGGCGGGCCATGGTACATCGGGAGACGTCCCGGCGCGGAGTCGCGCTTCTGCGTCGGCGGTTCGGTTCGGAGCTTCCGCTTGGGCCATTCCCGCCCGGCAGCACCAGGCCGACCGAGACGCTCACGAATCCCTGCGTTCCCTGGAGAACAACAGGCGGTAGCCGAGGTCGGCGCGCACGTGCCCACGCCGCGCCGACGGAGCGCTCGCGAGTCCCAGGCCGGCGTTGAAACCCGCCGCCATCCCGCCGCCGCCTTCGCCGGCCCCGGCGAGCAGGGTGGTTCCGACCCGCGAAGTCCACGCCCCTCCCGCACCGAGCTGCGCCGCGTGCGCCAGGTCGAGGTCGAGCACCGCTCCCGCCGAGCCCACTTCCGCTGTCGGTGTTGGTGAATCCGGCGTAGAGAGCGAGCGCCAGCTCGCCGCCGGTCGTGGCGGGTCGCGGCGGGACCGAAGCGCGCGCCGAGGCGTCACGGCGTTGGCGGCGTCGGCGCGCTCGGTCGTGCTCATCCATCCGGCCTCGAGCGAGGTCGCTGCCCTCCCCGGCCTCGGCCAGGCCGCGAACGCCAGAACCGTGATCAGGACGAGACGCACGATCACTCGGATGGGCGCGATCCCTTGGCCTCGATCGCGGCTCGAGTGGATTCGAACGACGCGATCAGCTTCGACAGCTTGAGCGTATCCATGACTTTCTGGATGCGCGCTGAGGCACCGGCCACCGCGACCCGGCCGCCGCGCGGCAAGAGCCGGTTGGTCGCATCCACCATCGCGCCCAGCGCCCGCGAGGTGATCTGCCGCACGCGCTGCAGGTCCACCACCAGGACCTCGACCTCGGCATGCTCCGCCGCGGCGCGCAGCGCGGCGATGAAGTCGTCGGTCTCGTCACCTCCCCGCAGGACGACGTCGCGGCCGTCCAGCTCTGAGCCGTCCGCGCGCGCTTTCAGCGCTCCCCGCCTCGGGTCGAACGATGGCGGAGGATTCCTGATTTCCAGCAGCGTCGAGCCGAAGTTCATGGGCTCCGTCGTTGGGTCGTGATGCGTGAACAGCGAACCCCGAGTGCATGCGATAGAATGCCGCGCCCATCTGACCGTTTCCATCCCGGACGATCCCGAAGCTAACCGAGCCCGATGACGTCCGTCACGCCCGATCCTCTCCCGCCCAGTTCCCTGCCAGAGCCGCGCCGCCGCCGCCGCGCTGGCCTTCGTGCTGGTCACGGTCATGCTCGACATGCTGGCGATCGGGGTGATCGTACCGGTGCTGCCACGGCTGCTCCTCCAATTCTGAAGGCGGCGATACCGCGGATGCCGCGGCGCTCTACGGCATCTTCGGGACGATGTTCGCGGCGATGCAGTTCCTGTTCTCGCCCATCATGGGCGCGCTCTCCGACCGCTTCGAGCGGTGCCGCGTCATCCTGATCTCCAATCTCGGGCTTGGCCTCGACTACATCGTGATGGCGCTGGCGCCCTCGGTGGGCTGGCTGCTGGTCGGCCGCGTGATCGCGGGGATCTGCGGCGCGAGCATCGCCCCGCGCTCGCCTACGCGGCCGACGTGACCCCGCCCGAGAAGCGCGCCGCGAGCTTCGGTCTCATCAACGCCTCGTTCGGCGTGGGCTTCAGTGATCGGTCCGGCGCTGGGCGGCATCCTCGGCAGCATCGCCCTGCGATCGCCGTTCTGGGTGTCGGCCGGCCTGAGCCTGGCCAACGCCGCGTACGGGGTGTTCGTGCTGCCGGAGTCGTTGCCGCCAGAGCGGCGCGCGCGCTTCGACTGGAAGCGGGCCAACCCGGTCGGCTCGCTGATGCTGCTGCGTCGCCATCCCGAGCTGCTCGGCATCGCCGTAGTGCTGTTCCTGGTCCTCGTGGCGCACGAGGCCTACCCGAGCGTCTTCGTGCTCTACACCGACTACCGCTACGGATGGGGACCGCGCACCGTGGGGCTCGCGCTCGCCCTGGTGGGCATCGCCACTGCGATCGTCGGGGCCTGGTTGCTGCGACTCATCGTGCCCGCGCTCGGCGAGACGCCGCAGCCTCTTCCTGGGATTGGCGTGCGGCGCGGCGGGATTCGCCACCTATGGCCTCGCCCCCACGCCGGCCTTGTTCTGCTCCGGCATCCTGGTGGCGGCGCTGTGGGGACTCGCGGGACCAGTCGGCCCAGGCGCTCATGACCAAGCGCATCGATGCCACCGAGCAAGGCCGGCTCCAGGGGGCGATCAGCGGGCTGCGCGGCGTGGCCTCCATGATCGGCCCCGGCCTGTTCACCACCACCTCTTCGCGACCGCCGTCCGCAGCGCGGGGCGTTTTCCGGGCGCGCCCTTCCTGCTCTCGGCGCTCCTGCTGCTGTCGAGCCTGGGCGTGGCCTTGCGCGTGGCACGGCGCTAGCGAGGCCACGACCTGTAACGGTCGCGGCCACCCTCGCGGGTGGCCGCAACCATCTCGATCAGGGGCTCGTTCCGATCACCGGATCACGATGGCCCGCGTGGCGAGACTCCGACCGTCCTGGTGAGCCGCACCACGTAAACGCCGATCGGCAGATGCTCCTGCCTTCCGAAAGTCACCACGCTGGCTTGCGCTCGGACCCGAGCCTGCCTACTCGTGGGCAACGACCTGGCGGCCGGCGATGTCGTAGACCGCCAGTGAGGCCGGGTTCGCGCTCGGCAAGCTGAAGCTCACGCTGAATCCGAGCGCGTGGGATTGGGCGTGATGCCGTGGAGCGCGAAGATCCGCATCGCGTCGACCACCTGGCCGGGCACGAGCTGCGCCGAGCCCGACTTGACCCTTGATCACGTCGGTCGCGTTGAAGCAATCGCTCCCTGATCGTCCCCGTCGCCGTCAGGGTGACCTTGGAGCCCGAGACACCGTGGCGGCCAGGGCCGCCCGATCGAACTTCACCGTGAGGTCGGGATCCCGTCCCTGTCGTAGTCATCGATCGTGGCGGGCGCCCCTGGCGCAACCGGCACGCCGTTCAGACGGATCGAGGACACGTCGATGTCTTTAGGAGCGTAGGGTGCCCCGGGGCTCGAGCGAACCGGTGACGTACTTGCCCTTGCCGCCCAGGTTGAGCTGGTTGGGATCGAACGTGAGGACTCACGTTGGCGAAGCACGAGGAGTACGCGATGTTGCCCCAGGTGGCGGTGAGCGATGCCCCGGTATTGGCGCGTGGCTGGAAGTACCCGCCCACTCGCCCGTCGTTCATCATGCCGAACAGGTCGTTGTACTGGGGAGAATTGCACATCGTTGGATTCTGCTCACCGAAGGGCAGCACCGGGCTGTCGTAGGTGTTGCCGTTGTAGATCACCCGGTACTGGATCGTGGCGGGATCGGTGGAGACCATGTCGTGGGCCCGGTAAGGTGGCCTCCAGATGGATCGTGCCGTGCCCCTCGTGTAGGTGATGCCGTGGTTCACGGTGAAGCTGTAGAAGGGAAGCGCTCCGCCGAAGCAGGCGATCTCACCGCTGGTGGCGTTGGCCATGAAGCGGCCATCCACGAACTGGCCGTACCACGGTGAGATCCGCAAGCCGCCCTCGCCCTCGCCCGCGCCATCGATCTTGAAGTCGGTGCCGAAGGTGAAGTTCGAGTTGTTGTCGAACCGCGCCGCGGTGGCCCCACCGTCATCCGAGGAAGCTCCAGCTGTGGAGGTTGGCGAAGCCCACACACCCGGGGAACATCGCGTCGGTGATCGAGACGGAAGCCGGGTAATTGTCTGATGGTCGACAGCGTCGAGATCGGGCAGTCGTTGAAGGTACGGAGCGCGATGAACGCGCCATTCGCGACCGGCGTTCCGTGGCGGGCAGCACCTGGAAGGTGATGTTGCTCCAGGTCGCGGTGAGCGACGCGCCTGTGTTGGCGCGCGGCTGGAAGTAGCCGCCCACCCGCCCGTCGTTCAGCATGCCAAACTGGCCGTTGTGCTGGCGGAGTGTTGCACTCGTTGGGATTCTGCTCACCGAACGGCAGGACCGGGCTGTCGTAGGTGTTGCCGTTGTAGACCAAGCGGTACTGGATGGACGCCGGGTTCACGGAGGTCAGGTCGTTGGCGCGATAGTTCATCTCCATGTGGATGGTGGTGCCCCTCGCGTACGTAATGCCATGATTGACGGTGAAGCTGTAGAACGGGAGCGTCCCGCCGAAGCAGGCGATCTCGCCGCTGGTGGCATTGGCCATGAACCGGCCGTCGACGAACTTCCCGTACCAGGGCGAGATGCGCAGGCCACCCCTCGCCCTCACCCGCGCCGCTGATCACGAAGTCGGCAGCGAAGCGGAAGTTCGAGTTGCTGTTGAACACCGCGGGCGTGCTGCCACCGTCGGCGGAGAAAGTCCAGCTGTGGAGGTTGGCGAAGCCCACGCACAGGGGGTTCATCACATCGGTGATCGAGATCGAGCTCGGATAGTTGTTGACGGTCGTTATCGTCGAGACTGGGCAGTCATTGAAGGTACGCGTCTCGATCGTGGCGCCGTTGGGCGCGGGCGTGGCCACGGCAGCCGTCGCCACGGCGAGCAAGAGAACAGCCGACCAGGAGAAGATGGGAATACCGCGGCGCATCATGGCTCGAATCCTCCTCAGGGCAGTGCGGAGATGCCGCGAGATGACAGAACGCTGCTGAGACGCGTCCCTGCGGAGGCGGTGCGGGATGCAGCGATCTCCCGCTCAGCTGACGCGAAGGGAGCCTGGTGGAGGGCGGCGCGGACGGCGCAAGCCGGAAGGGTCCGTCGCATGACGGCCCACTGCCAATCGCGACGCCCATGACGTTTGCACCGGGTCTCGATCCGGTCAAATCAATCTCCGCCCGCGCGTCAGCGACGGCGGGCGGAATCCAGGCTTTGACTGCGACTCAGGCTCCGGCGCGGCGTACATGTCCGCTAACAGAAAAGGCCGGGCGCTCGGGAAGCGCCCGGCCCTCGGCTCGCTCGCCTCAACCCACCCCGTGAGTCAGGAGCGAGCCCAGCATGCCCACGCGGCCGCCGGGCGCGCGGCCGGAAGACACGATCCGTACGCGACCCGAGCCGCCGTCGACCCGGATCCGCCCCTGGCCGTCGCCGATCTTCCCCTGTGCGCGTTCGTCGTCCATCTGTGCCGCCTGATGGTCCACCCCGACCTCGACGCCTCCGCTTCCGCCGTCGATGTCGTAGCGCGCACTGAAGTCGGTGGGCACGCGCAGCGTCACGGTGCCGGAGCCCGAGTCGACGTCGATGTCGCTCGATTTCGAGGACAGATCGAGATCCACGTCGCCGCTGCCGCTGTCGAGCCGGATGGTGCGCGCCGACAGCCCGCGGAAGTCCACGGAGCCAGAACCCGAGTCCACCGTGAGCGTCTCGACCTGGACGTCGCGTTGCCTTGCACTGCGCCCGAGCCGGAATCCAGGTCCAGCCGCTCGCCGCGTAGCTCGGCGACGGTGACCTCGCCCGAGCCGCTGTCGATCTCGAGGTTCCGCGCACGTCCGACACCGACACGGCCCCCGAACTGGTGTCGAGCGCCACGTTCCCTTTCACGCCCTTCACGTCGAGATCGCCCGCGCCCTGGTCGACGTTCACCGCGGCCTCCACGTCGCGAACGCTCGCGGCTCCGACCGCGTGATGAACGAGGATCTTCTTGCCCGCCGGCACGAGCACACGCAGGTCGGCGTGCGCCTCGATCCCCGAACCGGAGCCAGTCACTCGAACCTCACGTCCTGCCCCGCCCCAGTGGCGATCGTCACCGAACACACCGTCATCGTCGATCCACTCGGAGGTACTCCCGCGATTACGGAGCGCCGGATACACCACGTGGCTTCCGGGGAACGCCACGGCGAGTGCGGAGTTCCCGTGATGGGTCAGCGTCCGGACCTGGAGCGAGGCCGCGTCCTTGCCTGCGCGCACCACCTCGACCACCACCGCCGACCCCGTCCCGGGCTCGACGCGAATCTCTCCGGCCAGATCGAACACCTCGACCTGGTCTCCCGTCAGGGTGAACCGTTCCCGCCCCTGCGCCCGCGGCTCGCCGGTCGCAGCGACCGAGAGTGCCGCGAGGACGACCACGCGCGCCAGGCTGAAGCCCGGACGCACGCTCGCGCTCTGAATCTTCATAAGGCCTCCGCCGTGGGACCCGGGCCGGAGCGCGGCCGGCGTCCGTCCGAGGGTCCACTCTGAGACGGATCCGCACCCCGATAAGGTTGGAATACGCCTGGTCGTCCGATCCCGGGCTCCCTTACGCCGCCCGCGTAGGGTATTGTTGCTCGATCCAGGAACCCGGCTCGATGCCGAGGCGTAAGCGTGCCGGCCGGCCTGCACCCGGCCTGCCCTTTCAACCCTTTTCCCGTTCGGCCCGTCCAATCCGATACGAAACGAAACGCGACCCCGGGGAGCCAATGCAGCGCACCGGCCCAGTGTCCTCGTCGGCGGGTGAAGAGGCGGTGGATGCGATGCTGGCGGCGGCCGGGGACGCCCGGGCGTTCGAGCGGCTCTACCGGCTGCACGTCGCCCGAATTCACGGCCTCAGCAGCCGGATGGCCGGCGCCGAGGACGCGAACGACTTGACGCAGGAGATCTTCGTGCGAGCCTGGAACAAGTTGAGCACCTTCCGAGGCGAGTCCGCCTTCGGAACCTGGCTGTACCGGCTGGGGATCAACCTGATCCTCTCCGCACCGCCAGGCCCGCTCCGTGCAGCGTGCGCGGATCGAGCCCGGCCAGGAGCTGGATGCCATCGCCACCAAGCCCGTCGCGACCGATCACCACATGGACTTCCGATGCGGCGATCGCCAAGCTCCCCGCGGCGCGCGCCAGGTGTTCGTGCTGCACGACGTCGAAGGCTACCGTCACGAGGAGATCGCCCGCATGATGCGGGTCACCACGGGCACGTCGAAGGCCCAGCTCCATCGCGCGCGGCTGCTGCTGCGCGCCACGTTGAGAGCCTGAACGCCATGACGCGATCGCTGGAGCGCGCGCCTCTCGGGTACCTCGATGGTGACCTCGCCGAGCGCGAGCGTCGCGAGATCGAGCGTCATCTCAGAGAGCTGCGCCCAGTGCCGGAGACACGCTGGCCTCACTGACCGATCTCAAGGCACGCGCGCGCGAGTTGCCGCCGATCGCTCCGGCTACCGACCTGTGGCCACAGATCGCGGCGCGCCTGCCGGCCGCGCGTCAGCCGGCGTCACGTCCGGGCTGGCTCGGACGGCGTCTCAGCCTTTCGCTTCCCAGATGGCGGGGCTGACCGTTGGATTGATGGTGCTGTCGGCGAGTATCGCCTGGTGGATGGTGGGAAGGGCGCCGTAGCTTGTCACCCGCGAGCCTTCGGTTGCCGCGGGTCGACCTCCCGCGGTCGGCTCGGGCCCGGCGGCGCCTTCCCCACTCAGGCTCCGGCGATCGCCAGCGCCTCGTTCGTGGATGCTCGCTACGATGCGACCATCGCCGAGCTTGCAGCGCACGCTCGAGCAGGGACGTGATCGACTGGATCCCAAGACGATCCGCGTGCTCGAGAAGAACCTCGCGATCATCGATCGCGCGGTCACCGACGCGCGCCGCGCGGTCGACGCCGATCCTTCGAGCCTGTACCTGCGGGAGCATCTCGCCTCGATGATGATGCAGAAAGTCGACCTTCTACGGCAGGCGGCGGTCCTCGCCAGCCAGGGATGATGGAGACCCACGCGCAATGACTCACGCCGTCACCGCCTTGCTCTTCACCCTGCTCACCAGCGGCCCGGGCGTGGACACCACGCTCGCCATCACGCGCGGCACCCGGCTCGAGGTCGACAACTTCGCCGGCGACATCCATGTGCGCACCTGGTCCAGGACGCATTGCGCATCGAGGCCAACCATTCGCACCGCACGCGCGTCGAGATCGAGCCAGGAAGGCCGCTTGATCCGCCTCACCGCGGTGGGCCGAATGGTGCCCGGCATGGTGGACTACAAGCTCACCGTGCCGCCGTGGATGCCGCTCGACCTCCACGGCATGTCCGCGGAGATCTCGGTGGATGGCAGCAAGGCGACGATCACGGCCAAGACCGTCAACGGCGACGTGCGCATCAATGGCGGCGAGGAGTTGGTCTCGGCCTCACTCGATCCAGGGGCTGGTGCAGATCTCCGGCGCCAGGGGTCGCGTCGAGGCCAGCTCCGCTCAACCAGGGCGTCAGTCTCAAGGACATCGAAGGCGACGTGGTGGCCGAATCGATGAACGGGGTCGTGATCCTCGACAAGGTGCAGGCCAAGTCGCTCGAGGCCAGCTCGGTCAACGGCAGCATCATCTTTCTCGGGCCGATGCTGAAGGACGGTTCCTACAGCCTCTCCGACCCACAACGGCACGGTGATCGTGGGCCTGCAGGAGCGACCCGACGTGAACGTGAGCGTCGCGACCTTCAACGGCGCGCTTCTCGTCCAGCATCCCGGTGACGATCGAACGTGGCCATCGCGCGCGGCGCTTCAACTTCACGCTCGGTTCGGGCAGCGCCAAGCTCGAGCTCGAGTCGTTCTCCGGCAGCGTCGAGCTGGCCCGTTACCTGGACGCTGGCCAAGCGCCTGCCGAGCTACTACAGCCAGGCGCAGCACGACGAAGATCACGACATGGACCAGGACCAGATCAGGACGACGACGCAGCTCCGGCCAAGACCAAGACCAAACACAAGGACAAAGGAATAGGAGTGACGCGATGAACCGAGTGGACGTTGGTGCTCCGTTCGCGGTCGGCGAAGGTCGCCGGCTCGGTCGCGCTTCGGCCTGGGGCTCTTGACCCTGGGGGCGCTGGCGCTGTTGGTCCTTGGGCTCGCGCTTCCGACGACACGCGCTGGCCGACAAGCACGATCACGGCTGGGACGGACCGGAACAGACCGGCACGGCCTTCCACTGGAGCGCCGCGCTGACCGCCGGCAAGACGCTCGAGATCCGCGGCATCAACGGCTCGATCGACGCCGTGCTCGCCGCGGGCCGCGACGCCGGTGGTGGATGCGAGCAAGACCGGGCATCGCAGCGATCCCGACGAGGTGAAGATCGAGGTCACCGAGGAGAAGGATCGGTCCTGATCTGCGCCCGCTATCCCGGGCCCGACGGCAAGCTCCAGGACTGCGGTGACCAGGGCCACGGGAACAACGTCGACGTCGACAACAACGACGTCAACGTTCGCTTCCAGGTCAGGTGCCGGCCGGCGTCGCCCTGGTGGCGCACAACGTGAACGGCGCGATCTCGATGGAAGGGCTCAAGGGGGACGTCGAGGCGGCGACCGTGAACGGCTCGGTGCGGGTCGCCACGTCAGGCACCGCCAGCGCCACCACCGTCAACGGCTCGGTGCTCGCCCGGATCGGCAAGGATCTGAGCGATGACCTCGAATTCACCACCGTCAATGGTCGCGTGCTGGTCGAGATGCCGAAGGCGGTGAACGCCGACGTGCGCGGCAGCACCGTGCACGGGTCGATCTACACGGACTTCCCGCTCACGGTGCGCGGACGCGGCTGGGGCACGAACCGCGTCTCCGGGACCATCGGCAAGGGCGGGCACGAGCTGGTGCTGTCCACCGTCAACGGCTCGATCGAGCTGCGCTCACTGACGGCAAGAGCGGCACGAAGATCGTGATCGACGACGACGACGACAAGGGCGACTTCCACTAGAGTCACCCGGATGCAGCAAGCGGGCGGGCCTTCGCCCGCCCTCTGGGCATTCCAGCCTCTACGGCGTCGACGTCTGCGAGTCCACCCAGGCCGTCAGCTCGTCGAACGCCGCCACCAGCTGGTCGGCGCTGTAGGTGCAGTGACCGAACTTCTGCCACCGTCTCCTGCTTCAGGAAGCTCGAGCGCCCCTGGCTCGCCACCAGCTCGCGGTACCGATCCTCATTGAAGAGCGGCACGATCGGATCGCGCGTCGTGTGGAGCGTGACCACCGGGATGCTCAGCCGTCCGGTTCGGCTGATAGCACTGCGCCAAGAAATTCGCCGCATCAGGCGTGGCCTGATAGCGGGCGACCTTCGCGTTCAGATCGTCGAGCACCGCTTGCGGCACCCCGGCGCCGGTGTACACCGTCCGCGAGTTCTCGAAGAACACGTGGCCGTGGCTGCGATCGAGGAAGTCCGTGGCGCCCAGGAACTGGAATCCGAGGGCGCGCACGATCGCCTCGACCAGCTCCTGCGAGCTCGCGAACGGGATCGGCAGGATGCGGGTCATGAAGAACGCGCCGTTCGGATTGGCCGTGATCGCCTGGACTATGTGCGGCACCACCTGCGTGGCGAAGTCGATCCCCGGTGGCGTCTCGAGCAGGGACCCCGGCAGCACGTTCGGATAGAAGTAGTCGAACAGCACTCGGACGTTAGCGATGTACGTGATCTGGTCACGGGTCCCGCCCACCACGCCGCACCCCATCATCGCGCCGGCGTACTGCTGCGGGTAGGTCTCCGCGAGCTTGAGGGCGATGATCCCGCCCAGCGACTGCCCCGTGATGAAGGTCCGGCGCGGCTGCCCAAACCGCGTCGCGAACAGCCCGCTCAGCTGATGCGTCTGGAGCGCGCCTTCCTTCAGCGCGTAGCCGTTCTCGGAAAAGCTCGAGACCGCCATGGCGAACCCGCGCGCGAGCAGCGGATCGCGGAAGTATCCGATGTTGGGAAGCGCCACGGCCGCACCCGACTCCTCGATGTAGCCGTGGGCGTAGACCACCAGATCGCCGTTCCAGTTTGCCGGCACGTCGATGGCATAGAGCGCCCCGGGTCCGGTCGTGCCTTCGACGTGCTGCGCGCCGCCGCTCCAGATCGCGGCCGAGCCAGAGCGGGCGTTGGCGATCGCGGGCGACTTGATCCGCGCGGTCGGGGAAGAGACTTGCAGGGCCAGCGGGCTCCGATGATCACATCCGCCGACGAGTAGAGCGGCGGCCACAAGCAAGATCGAGAATCTCGTTTGCATGATCGCTCCTGGTGGGGGAAATGGACGACTTCGCTTTCGAAGTCGAGCACTGCCTGGGACTCCGCCCCCTTCCGTGGCACGATCACGCCGGGCACTCCCGATGCGTGCGTGGTCAGTGAACCCGCCGAGCTCAGCTCTGGCGAACCGGCGTCTTCTTCACCTTCATTCCCGTGCGATCCTCGTAGCGCGCGGCGACCGCGCACTCGCCCTGATCCGACTTGGACAGGCAACCCATCAACGTCTGCTGGATGCTCTCCTTCATCGCCGTCAGGCGCTGGATCTCTTCGTCCGTCTGGCGCAGCTTGACGCCGAGCGCCTCGTGCAGCGTGCGGCAGAAGGTGCCGCGGTCCTCGAACGACAGCCGCAGCTTCTGATCTCCTTGAGCGAAAAGCCCAGCCGCTGCGCCTGGCGGATGTAGCAGACCGCCCACACCGCATTGTCGCCGTATTCGCGCCAGCCGCTCTCCGGCTCCGCGGGCCGTTTGAGCAGCCCGCGGCGCTCGTAGAAGCGGATCGCCTCCACGTTCACGTTCGCTTCCTTGGCCAGTCTTCCGATGGTCCGGCGGCTCACGTGACTCTCCTGATGAATGGGGATCTCGCCCCGCGTCTGAAGGCAGTGTGGACTCCGTACTCAGGTACGGAGTCAATCCCTTATTTTCGAGGAGGGGGATTCCGGCCGCCGAGGATGCGGCTGCGAGACAGGTACAGTACCTCGGAGTCCCTTGCAGACCTAGGCGTACGTTACGGGAATGGGGGCTGAGCAGGGTTCGCGACCTCGAGAATTTGCTTGGTGTCCTGTGAGGCCGGGAGATAGTCCACCACCTAGCCGCAGCTCCCGACGCACACCCCACGGTGCCGATGGCACCACCCTCCGTGCGCCTCCAGGTTGGAGCCGGGTACTCCAGGCACGAACGATCGGCCCAATGGTTGTTGCCGATCCCCTGGCCGGGCCGCCAGGAGTTCTCATGAACCCGGAGCGTTCTGATCTGCCGCCCCGCGCTTCACCTCGGCGACCAGCACTGCCGAGGGCACGCGGGCGATCGCCGACACCGCGGCGGTGATGTCCTCTCGCGATGGCCTCCTGCGTTATCGGCCAGAGCACCACGATCACCCTCTCGGCCACTGATCCGGAGAGCGACCCGCTCACCTACTCGGCGGATTTCCTCACCGGGGGCATGTCGTTCGACCCAGCGACGCAGACTCTCACTTATCAGGTTGGCCAAACCTGCCCCTCTGGTACCGCCTACGTGCGGTTCCGCGTCACGACGCCGAGCGGAGGCACTGACGCGTTGATTGCGGCCTGCAACTTCGGCGGTGGCGGCTCACCGCGGTCCTCGCCAAGCACCTCGGCCGAAGCAGTTGGCGGCGAGAAAGGGCCGGGGCCCAACCCAACGAACGGCCGCTTCGTCGTCGTGTTCGCCCTCCAGCTGTGCACGGCTTGCGGGCGCGGATGTTGGTCTTCGACGTGCGCGGGAGGCAGGTTGCCGCAGTCGAGGGACCGTCGGGGACAGGGCTCGTTTGGGACGGAAAAGACTCCGCGGGCAAGCCCGTTGGCTCTGGCGTCTATCTCTATCGACTCAAGGTCGGCCCGGTCAGCGAACAGGGAACAGTAGTAGTCGTCAAATGACGATGCAGCAAAAGACAGCTCGCCTGCTTGGCGCCTTCGTCTGCGCAATTCTTCAGTACCCTTACCCGTCGGGAGCAGTGGCGGACACCGATTGCACATTCGTCCACGTTGGGCTGGATCCAGCGATCTGGAATGCCTCTGCCAGCACGTTTCTGGAGAGGCGGTCGGACAGACGTTCCTTGCGCGCGACACGTTGATCTCGCGCCTCACGGTGTGGCGCCCACCGAATCTCCCCATGTGCTGGGGTCCACCTCTTCATCACGGAGTGGACACGACCCGAAATCCGCCTCGCCCCAATACTGGAGACATCCTCCTCGATGGGCCGACCTTGCATGTCTACGACAGCGATCCACCGGGGCAGCTGGTGGAACTCTCTTCGTGCTTGATCCCCCGCTATCCTTACCGCGGCCAGGGCTGTACGCCTTCTTTCTTCAGACTGAGGACTGCAAACCAGGGCGAGTTCGATATCATTGCAAATAGTGGGAACCCTTACCCCTACGGGATCTACTGGCAAACGGGCCGTCAGCAGTCCCTGTTATCTTCGAGGTGTCGCGGGGGCGGCGACATTCTCGATCTGATCTTCGACATCGAATTCTGTCGTCCCGACCAGTTGACACCTGTGCTGAAACGGAGCTGGGGACAGATCAAGTCGATCTATCGATGAGCAACAGATTCGGAAGTGTCTGCGAAGTTGGACGCCGGCGGGCCCGAGAGCCCGCCGGCGCCGCATGCGGAGTCAAACGTCCATTCTTCAGACCGTGGCGGGCTGCTGCTCCAGCTTCTCGATCGGCAGACCGATCATCGAGCCGTACTCGGTCCAGGAGCCGTCGTAGTTGCGCACGTCCTTGAGGCCGAGCAGGTACTTGAGCACGAACCAGGTGTGGCTCGAGCGCTCGCCGATGCGGCAGTACGCGATGGTGGGACGATTGCCGTCCACCTTCGCGTCCTCGAGGTAGATCTTCCGCAGATCGTCGACGCCTTTGAACGTGCCGTCGGGCTTGACGCGCGGTCGACCACGGCACGCTCTTGGCGCCGGGGATGTGCCCGCCGCGCTGCGCGGTCTCTGACAGCCCCGGAGGCGCGAGGATCTTGCCGGTGAACTCGTCCGGGCTGCGCACGTCCACCAGGTTGCGCGAATGCGACTCGACCGCTTTCAGCACGTCGATCACACGCGCCCGCAGGCTCGAGTCCGGCGACGACGCCGTGTAGCGCACCGGGGTGACCCGGGTCGGCTCGGTGGTGAGCTGCTTGTCCGCCTCGTTGAGCCATTTCACGCGTCCGCCGTCCATCAAGCGGACCTCGCGGTGCCCGTAGATGCGTGAACAGCCAGCAGGGCGTAGGCGGCGAACCAGTTGTTGTTGTCGCCGTAGAACACCACGGTGTCGTTGCTCGAGATTCCGGCGCCGCCGATCAGCTGCTCGAACGCCTCCTTTCGAGAGGATGTCGCGCGACACCTGGTCCTGGAGCTGCGTATGCCAGTTGAAGCCGATCGCTCCCTGGATGTGACCGGCGTCGTAGGCCTTCGTGTCCACATCGACCTCGACCAGCTTGATGCCGGACTTGCCGAGGTTCTCCTTCACCCAATCGGTGGTGACCAACAGCTCGGGATGCGCGTACCCGCTCATGGCTTCTCCCCTCTGCGTTCATGCCCTCCTGGCATCCCTCTCCGCCTCACGGCGTCGTCCCCTCGACCAGCTCCGGCACGTGCCGGACCATGTTCGAGACGTACTTGAAAACATCGTCGGGAAAGATCATCACCCCGAACCCGTGACCATCTCGCTCGATCACGCGTCGCGCTCCTTCCAGGATCAGCCCGGAGCTGGGCCCGGCCAGCAACCCTCGCGTCGCGCCAGATCCAGAGCGCGCGTGTAGGCCAGCTCGAAGTCCACCTCGATCAGATCGTCGACCAACGACCGGTCGAACAGCTTGGACACCGCGAGGCTCCGAAATGTTGCGGAGCCCGGGAACGTCGTGCCCTTCGCTCGGCTGCACCGCGATCAGCTTGAGATCCGGCCGCTGCTCCTGAGATAGCGCCTCCGCCCCCATCGCCGTGCCGCAGGTGCCGAGCGATACGAACAGGTGCGTCACCCGACCCTCGGTCTGACGCCAGATCTCCGGGCCGGTGGTCTCGTAATGGGCGCGCACGTTGAGCTCCGTTCTCGTACTGGTTGGGCATGGCGTAGCGATCGCTCTCGGCCTTGGCGCGGGTCTTCGCCAGGTTGATCGAGCCCTCGCCCATTCCGGGACTGGGGCAGACGTTGTCGTTGACCACGTCGAGCGCGGACCCCGCGATCTTGAGCAGCACCTTCTTCTCGAGCGGGATCTTGCTGGGCACCACCGCTCGCATCCGGTAGCCGCGCGCCGCCGCGATCGCGGCCATGCTGATGCCGGTGTTGCCCGAGGTGGCTCGACCACGCCGCGCTCGCTCGTCAGCACCCCGCGCGCCTCGAGGTCGCGCAGCAGATACGAGGCGGCGCGATCCTTGACCGAGCCGAACGGATTCACCCACTCGAGCTTGGCGTACAGAGTGAAGGCCGCGACCGGATTGAGCCGGTTGATCCGCACCAGCGGCGTCGGATTTTCGAGGCTCGGCAGCGTCTCGAGGATGTCGTCGTATACACGCGGGTGTGATGGTTCATGGGTCCCGCGCTAGAAAACGAAGAACCCACCGCGCTGGGGCGGTGGGCTCGGGTGAGCGGAGCGATGGACGATCAGTCCGTTCCGCGTACGCCACCTGAGAGCCCCCGCCGAAGCGGGGGCGACACGAGCAGCGCATGGTGAACGAACGAAGTCTCATGGGATCCTGCCTCCCGGGACGGCCGGCACCGCCCCGTGTTGGTGTCAGGATGCCAGGGGAGCGGGATGGGATTCAATTCCGTTTCCCGCGCCGCTTACCCCGGGAGTGCGTGCTGGCGCCGATGAGAACCACGGGGGTAGGATGCCGCCCCGCAGCCGGCCACCCTCGGAGAGGTTCATGAGCGCTCAGATCGCGAGGACGCTGCGTCCCCAGGACGAGATCTCGCACTACCGCATCGTCGGTCCGCTCGGCGCCGGCGGGATGGGCGAGGTGCTACCTGGCCCAGGATCAGTCGCTCGAGCGCAACGTGGCGCTCAAGGTCCTGCCCCCCGAGCTGGTCCGCAGCGAGGAGCGCCTGCGCCGCTTCGTGCTCGAGGCCAAGTCGGCGTCATCGCTTGAGCCACCCCAACATCGTCACCATCTATGAGATCGGTGAGGACGCGGTGCGCTCCCCGGGCGAGCCCGAGTCTGCTCCGGTGCACTTCATCTCTATGGAGCTGGTGAGCGGCAAGACGCTCACCACGCTGATCCACGAGGACAAGACCGACCTTCGCACGCTGCTCGGCTACCTGGCGCAGGCGGCGGAGGGTTTGGCCAAGGCCCACGCCGCGGGGATCGTCCACCGCGACTTGAAGCCCAGCAACATCATGGTGTCGGCGGACGGTTTCGCCAAGGTCCTCGACTTCGGGCTCGCCAAGCTCACGGAGAAGCGCGAGGTCGGTCCGGACGTGACCAGCGCCCCGACCCTGGCGCCGATGGCACGAGCGCGGGAGTGGTGGTGGGCACCGCGGGCTACATGGCGCCCGAGCAGGTCCAGGGCAAGGTCGTGGATCACCGCGCCGACATCTTCTCGTTCGGCTGCATCCTCTACGAGGCCGCCACGCACCAGCGCCCGTTCGCGGCCGAGACCGGCGTCGAGACCATGCACAAGATTCTCCACGAGAAGCCCAAGCCCGTGGAGGAACTCAATCCACAAGCGCCCGCGGAGCTGCGGCGGTTGATCCGACGCTGCCTCGCCAAGAGTCCCGACCAGCGGCTGCAATCCATGAAGGACCTGGCGATCGAGCTGCGCGAGATCGTGGACGAGTACGACTCGCTCTCCGCCTCCGCCAGCTCGGGGAGCATGGCGTCCGGTCGCGTCACCGCGGCTCCGGCGCGGCGTCCCATGGCCTGGGCCTGGATCGCGGGCGTGATCGTGGTGGCCCGCCGCGATCGCTGTCGCATGGTGGGGCCTGCGAAGGGGGACTCCGCGGGGACAGGCCTACCAGTCCATGCGGATGAGCACGCAGACAAGCCGCGGGGATGTCCTCGATTGCGTGATCTCCCCGGACGGCAGCGTCTCCTCGCCTACCTCACCGGCGACGGCCGAGCGGGCGAGCCTCAGAGTCCGCCAGGTCGCGACCGGCAGCGACGTGCAGGTGCTCGCGGCCACCGAGGGCCTTCAAAGCCCTTCCTTCTCTCCCGACGGGAACTACCTCTTCTACCTTGCGGTGAAACCGGACGCGCGCCCTACCGGACGCTGTTCCAAATCCCCTCGCTGGGGGCTCGCCCATCGAGCGCACGTTCGACGTCGATTCGCGCGCCAGCTTCTCACCGGATGGCAAACGGATCGCCTTCTGGCGCGGCGTTCCGCAGAAGCACGAGTATCGGATCGTCATCTTCGACCTGGGCGCCGGTCAGGAGCACGTCGCTCGCCTCGGTGGCGATCGCCGAGATCCCACAGGGTGCGCCCGACTGGTCTCCCGGATGGGAAGAAACTGGCGGCGATACTGTTCCAGCCACGTTCAAATCTACGGTCGACGATCGCCCTCTTCGACCCCGGTTCGGGGCGCCGGCAGCGACCACCACGTGATTCGAGCGGATCGCCCTGACCGGGATCGCCTGGCTTCGCGACGGCACCGGGCTGGTGGCCGTGGCGGAAACGTCAGCGACTCGCCCACGTCCCAGCTCTACCTGGTCGGCTATCCGGACTCGCGGGTCCAGCGCTTGACCAACGACTTCAACGAGGTATTCGTCGGTCTCGGTGTCCTCCGGTGAACGAGGCCGTCGCCGCGGTGCGGCAGACCCGACTCGCCAACCTGTGGGTGGCGGATGCGATCGGCGAGCCCGGCCAGATCACCTCGATCACGAGCCCCGAGGGCCTCCATTCGACCTGGCGGTGGCCGACAGCGGATCGGTCGTCTACTCCGCTCCGCGTGATCAGAACATTCAGGCTTTGGTCGATCACCGACGAGCGGTGGACCGCCACGGCGCTGACCTCGGGAACGCGGCTTTGTGTCTCACTCCCATGGAGCGGCTGGCATGATCGTGTTCAATCGCGTCGACGCTTCGGGGATGCACGTGTGGCGAATGAGTCCGGATGGCGGCAAGTCTCCGGCAGATCACCTCGGGTCCTGGAGAGCGCGCTCACCTTGGGTCTCCTCCGACGGACGATTCGTCGTCTGCCGCGGGTCGACTCATTCGGCCGTGAGCGTGGCTGCTGTCGGTCGAGAGCGGACAGGCGTCGCGCAGTGTGAGCTCGAGCCTCGGACGGTAACCTGGGCTTCTCCTCGATAGCCGGTTCCTGCTGCTCGGCCGCTCCGAGCAGGATCTCGAATGGGCTTGGTTCAGAGCGCTGTGGCAGGCGTTGCCAGTCAGCCGGAGGAGTCCCGGTCGCTGTCTCCTGATTGCCGGGCGTGGGCCGCAACCCCGGCTGGAGTCCCGACAGCCACGGGATGGCTTCCTCAACACCGCGCGATCCGGCCTGGAACGTCTACCGGCAGGGTTTTGGCAGCGGCGATCCAAGGCCGGTCACCCATTTCACCGATGGCCGTGTCGGGTTCGTTCGGCTGGTCACCTGACGGGAGCAAGCTGGCGGTCGCTCGACGGGACGGGGTCGGCCACCAACGCGTGGATTACGGAGGCGGACGGCAGCCATCCGGTGCAGGTCACTCACTTCAGCGCCGGGGAGATCTTCGAGATGGAATGGATGCCCGATAGTCGCGCGCTTATCGTCGAGCGCGGGCACCTCGAGCAGGGATGCAGTGCTGATCCGCGACTTCAGGTAGCCATGTTCATCGGTCACGCCGCGCTCGGATTCGCCGCCAAGCCGGCCGCGCCGCGCGCGTCGCTGGCGTGGCTGCTGGTCGCCCCTGGCTGCTCGACATCCTGTGGCCGATCTTCCTGATGATCGGCATCGAGCGGGTGCGGATCGTTCCCGGACCCAATCCTTTCACGACGCTCGATTTCACCTGGTATCCGTGGTCGCACAGCCTGGTGATGTCGATCGTGTGGGGTGTCCTGGCCGCGGCGATCTATCGCGCGAGCACGCGCGACCGCCGCGGCGCGACGATCGTCGGGCTCCTGGTGGTGAGCCACTGGGTGCTCGACCTGATCGTGCACCAGCCCGACCTGCCGCTCGCGCCGGGACTCGTCACGCGTCTTGGCCTGGGCCTGTGGAACTTCCCGACGGCCACGCTCGTGGTGGAGGGCGCGCTGTTTGCCGCAGGGCTCGGCATCTATCTCCGGGTCACGCGCGCACGAGACCTTCGCGGCGTGATCGGGCTCGTGGTCGCTCGTGATCTTCATCCTCGGAATCTACGCGGCGAGCATCCTCGGTCCGCCGCCTCCGTCCGTTGGCGCGATTGCGCCGGTGGGCCTGGCGTTCGGAGTGGTGATCGCGCCGTGGGCCCTGTGGGTCGACCGGCATCGCGCGCTGCGCCGGAAACGGCGGCGTGACCGTAGATGATCTCGATCGTCAAGAGGGGATGCGGTGAGAACGATTTTGCTGACCACGCTTGTGCTGCTCCCAATGCCGGTGGCGTCGGCTGTAGCCCATCCCGCAACACTCGGCTTCGAGAGTCTTGCCAGGGCCGCGATGGCTTCGGTCATCGTTCCACCGGAGTGGGACGGCGTCTGGACGGTCGTCGACTCTGTCTATCACTGCGAAGGAGGGTTCATCACGACTGGCGCTGGCACCGACAGCATCTGCGAGGGGAAGGACTTCTCCCTGGTGAGAGGTTCCATTGCGTTGACGTGCGCGGGGACCGCGGATGCCACCACGCTCGACGAGACGTACGGGGTCAGGCCCGGACGGCACGGATTGTATTGTCAGCGAGACGGTCGCGATCCATGGAACCCACACGGACGACTCCTATTTTCTCGTCTTCACATTCAACTTCACGTGGACGGGAACCGGATGCGGTGGTGCCATACCCCAATGCATCCAGGAAAATAGCTACGGCACCCGTACAGGCGGGGCTCCAGCGGACTTCTGCGCCACGCCGACCAGGAGGTCCACTTGGGGCGAGATCAAAGCACTCTACCGATGAGGTGCCGCGCGCCGCGCCGGACGCCCTCGCGCTCAGCGAGAGGCCGCCTCGCGGCCGGGAGCATGCGCGCGCCCGAGGGAGCTGCGTGCGTGACGCGCGCGAGGATGCGCGAACGAGTCCAGCAACGCCTCGAGCGCCGCCGACGTCTGACCGGCTTGATCAGATGATGGTCGAAGCCCGCGAGCTGGGAGCGGAGTCGATCCTGCTCCTGCCCCCAGCCCGTCAGGGCGATGAGCATCATGTTGCGGCCTTTCGGCGACTGCCTCAGCCGACGCGCCACCTCGTGGCCATCCATGTCGGGCATGCCGATGTCCAGCGAGCACCGCGTCCGGCTGGTAGGTCGCCACCACGCGCAGCGCATCGGCCCCGCTGTACACGACGTGCGTGTCGGCCCCGAGCAGCCGCAGCAGCACATGCCGAGACTGGCGGCTGAATCCTGATTGTCGTCCACCACGAGGATGCGCAGCGGCGGAAAGCTTCCGCCGTCGAGGGAACCGGCTCCCGGTGCGGCGCCACGATCTGGTGCAGGAGCGGCAGCTCACCACGAACTCGCTCCCCTGGCCCGGCCCGTCGCTGTGCGCCTCCACGGCGCCGCCGTGCATCTCCACCAGCATCTTGACCAGAGTGAGCCCGATCCCCAGTCCTCCCGGAGACTTGCCGTTCGAGCGATTTCCCTGGATGAAGGGATCGAACACGCGAGGCAGCATCTCGGCGGGAATGCCGGCGCCGGTGTCGCGGATCGACACCGCGACGTGTTCACCCTCGTCTTCCACCTCCAGATCGATGCGTCCGCCGTCGGGTGTGTACTTGGCCGCGTTGTTGAGGAGATTGGCGAAGACCTGCGTGAGCCGTACCGGGTCGCCGTCGATCGTGAGCGGCTGGGCCGGCAGATCGAGCCGGAGCTGATGATGCGACGCCTCGATGAGGCTGCGGCTGGTCTCGACCGCGCCCCGCAGCACGACCGCGACCTGGACTCGCTCCTTGCGGAGCTCGATCTTGCCACGAGTGATGCGGGACACCTCGAAGAGGTCGTCGACGAGCCGCACCATGTGGTTGACCTGGCGCTCCATGAGCTCGCTCACCCGCTCCGTGGTCGGATGGTTGCCTGCTGCGAGCCGCAGGATGTGCAGCGAATTGCGGATCGGAGCGAGCGGATTGCGCAGCTCGTGCGCGAGGATCGCCAGGAACTCGTCCTTGCGGCGGTCGGCCTCCTTGAGCGCCTCCTCGGCGCGCTTGCGATCGGTGACGTCGCTCTCGATGCGCAACAAGTGCTCGCGCGTCTCGTATTGTCGCCGGCGGGACCGCAAGGCCGTGCGGATCGCGCTGACCAGGGACGACACGCGAAGCGGGCGCTCGAGGACGGTGAGGTTTCCCATCCGATCCATCGCCGTCGCGACGGTGGCGGAGTCCGCGCCCGGTCGCGCCAGCACCAGCACGGGAGGTCGGACCACGCCGGTTGACGCGACAGCCAGCCGACCAGGCGCTCCGACTCGCCCTGCCTGACCGCCTCCTCGGGCAGCAGGATGGCCGCAGCGCCGGCCTCGACCTCGCCGATCAGCTCTTCGGGGCTCGCGCAGGACTCGCACCGTGATGCCGGCGTTCTCGAGCACCTGACGAGGCCACGACGCCGTCGCGGCGCGTCGGGGCCAGGAACAGCACGCGAAAGTCGAGATCCGCGCGGTTCAAGAGGACTTCCCCGCGTTCGTTCTCGACGATCGGCACGCCGGTGAGGATCCCGGAAATGGCGGAGCGGGGGACCCAGGTGGATCCCGCCATGCTCCATGCGGAACTCGCGGATGGTGCGCTCGTGCTGGCCGCCGCGCTTCTTCATCACCGAGATCGCCTGACGCACCTCGCCGGCCGTCTCGTAGTAACGGAGCAACACCACCGCGTCGGCGAGGTAGCTGGCGTCGACCGGGGTGACCATCTGGCTGCCGATCAGTCCCTGGTGGCGCGCCGATCAGGAGCGTGGCGACGCTCCGCTGCCCGAGGTACGTGTGAGAGCTCGTGGAGCTGGATGGTGAGGAAGCGCTCCTCCGGCATGGCGTTGAGATAGCCGTTCAGGCTGTCGATCACCACGACGCGCGGCGCCGGATACCTCGACGGCGCGGCGGATGGTGTGGATGAAGCTCGCCCGGCGACAGCTCGGCGGGATCGATCTGCTGCACCACGATCGTCCCGCTCGTCGACGTGCTTGCCGATATCCATGCCGAGCCCTGGCGCTGCGCAACGAGGAGCGTGTTGAGGCTCTCGTCGAAGATGAACATGGCGGAGCGCTCGCCCCGCTCGGCGGCCGCGAGCACGAAGCGCGCGGCCAACGAGGACTTCCCGCAGCCCGCCGGCCCAACGATCAGGGTGGAGCTCCGCGCTCGATCCCTCCGCCGAGCAGGGCATCGAGCTCGGCGAGGCCGCTGATCAGTCGCGTCGTCACCCGGGGCGGCTGATGCTCGCTCGCGATCAGCCGCGGGAACACCTCGAGACCGCCACGCCGGATCACGTAATCGTGATAGCCGCCACGGAAGCCGACGCCACGGAACTTCGACACCAACAGCCGCCGGCGCTCTGCCCCGTACATCGGATTCAGCTGCTCGAGCCGGATCACGGCGTGGGCGATGCTCTGGACCTGGAGGTCGTGCGCCGCACTCGTCATGTCGTCGAGCAGCAGAACGGTGCATCCGCGCCCCGCGAAGAGCTGCTTGAACCCCAGGATCTGACGCCGATAGCGCAATGCGCTGCCCGAGAGCAGACGCAGCTCGGAGAGTGAGTCCAAGATCACGAGCGTGGGCTGGCTGCGCTCCACTTCGCGGAGGATCAAGTTGGTGGTCTCGGTCAGCTCGACCTCCGAGGGGTGGAACATCGTGTACTGATCGTCGGACTGCAGCGTCTCGCTCCGGCCCCAGCTCGCGGATCGCCATGTCGTCGATCGACCATCCATGCGACGCTGCGATCGACCGCAGCTCCTCCTCGGTCTCGGAGAGGGTGACGTAGAGCACTCTCTCGCGGCGCGCCATGGCTTCGCGCAGGACCTGAAGCGCGAGCGTGGTCTTCCCCGAGCCCGGCACACCCTCGACCAGGTAGAGCCGATGTGGGACCAGGCCTCCGCGCATGATGTCGTCGAGACCGGGAATGCCGGTCGAGATGGGCTTCTGGGTTCGAGGTAGCGTTGCGTCGGACAAGGGGTGCATGGGTGGCGGCCTTTCACGGTCCTTTTGTAGAAACCATCAAAGATTTTGGGGCACCATGCAAGGCCCTCCCGTCGAGCGCCGTCTCGTCGACGGCGGTACCTGGGCAAGTCCTTGCGCCTGACCGCCTCGGTCAATGGGTCGCGGACGCGAGCCCTTGGAGCGGCTGGTGTCAGCAAGCGGTGGGCCGGGGACCGTTCTGGACCTTGCCTGGGCGTCGAAGCGGGAGCTCCTCGGCCGCCTCGGCCCCTAACGAGACGGGCGGGCCGTGCTCATGGCCCGCCCGCACCGAGATCTTCTTCCAGCGGTCGCTACTTACCCGTGCCCGACCCGCCGAAGAGATAGACGTGGAACCCGATGTTCGTGAAGTTCGCACCGGTGGTGCCCCAATCGCTCGTGCTTCCGCCACCCGCGAAGTCGGTGTTGAAGATCCCGAACCCTGGGCCGCCGAGAAAGCTCACGTTGTCGGCGAGGAAGACCTCCGCTTCGAGCTCGGCCTGGACCGCAAAGCACCGTAGTGTCGTCGGTGGTGATCGGCGCGACCCCGGTGATCTCCTCCTGGCTCGTAGAGAATCCCGGGCCGGAACAGGAAGTCGACGCGATCCCACCGCTTGAAGGGAGATCGGCACGCCGATGTCGAGTCGCCCAGTGGCTGAGGCCCTCGTCCGTAGCGGCGTCTTCGGTGGACCCAAAGCCGAGCCCCGCGTCGATCGCGAACTTCCCGCTGCTCAGCCACCAACGAACCCCGAGCGGGGCCTCGATGTTGTGAGAAGCCCACGCCGCCCCTTCATATGATCCTGGGCGGAGGCGTTGCCGACCGTGAATGCGAGTGGCGAGCACCACGAGGCCGATCCATCGCTTCATTTCCATCTCCCTGATGGGATCCGGCCGGGGCAGGTCGCGGGATGTCGCACGGATCCACCCTATCCGGACCGACAGAGGACTACGAACCGTGTGCCGTCAGCGCCGGCACCCGTCTCGCCGCGTGGAGAGGCCGTGACGGTTAGCCGTCACGGGCTTTGGATGTCAAGCGCCGGCCGTGTCGCTCCGTGCCTCATGGAGCACGAGCGCGAGCGTGAAACCGTCGTATCCCTTGATGCCTACGGTCTGAATGGTCGTGGCACTGACGCGCCGCTCGCCGGCCAGTCGCTGATTCAAGCGGCGCACGCCCTGCACGTTGGCGTCCGTGCTCGTCGCGTCGGCGACGGCGCCTTCGCGCACCACGCGTTGTCCACCACGATCAGGCTGCCGGGACGCGAGAGGCGCAGCGCCCAGTCGAAGTATTCCGGGATGCTCGGCTTCGTCTGCATCGATGAAGGTCAGGTCGAACGGGCCAAGATTCTCGGCCGCGATCCCGGGTAGCGTGTCCAGCGCGCGGCCCACGCGCACCTCGGCGACGCTCGAGAGTCCCGCGCTGCTCGAGATTGGCGCGCGCCACGTCGGCATGTTTCTGGATCGGCCTCGAGGAGATGAGCCGGCCTCCGCGAGGCAGCGCGCGCGCCAGCCAGATCGTGCTGTAGCCGCCGAGTGTCCCGATCTCGAGGATCGAGCGCGCCCCTACGGCGCCGGGCCAGGAGCTGGAGCAACTTGCCCTTGGCTGGGCGCGACCTGATTTCCGGCAGCCCGGCCTGGGCGCTGAGCTTCGATGGCCGCGTCCAGCGCCGCGTCGGGCGGCGCGAGCAGCGCGGCGATGTAGCGATCGACTTCGGTCCAACGCTCCTGGTTCATGGTTCTCCGTCCTCCTGGAACGCGGCGGGCGCCGGAGGATAGCCGCTTCCATCGGGCGCGTCACCGCGCTCGGGCCCTGAGCGCGCCGCGCTTCGTCTCCTTGGGGCTTCGCACTTTCCAACCCTCCGCGATGGTGTCCTTCGTCCAACCGCCCGTCAACGCCGCACGCGCTTCGAGGGAGGATGGTCGTGGCTGGTTCCCGCTGGACCCAATACACGTTGATCCTGATCGCGACGATCCCCTTCACTTTCAGCGCGGGGCGCCGAGGCCGCCTCCGTGGCCGCACCGCCCCACGCGCCGATCCGTGCGCCACGAAAACGCCGTCGCCGATCCGTTGCGACGGCGTTCTCGACGAGGCGGCCTGGGCCACCGCCGAGCCGGTGACGGAGTTCTACCAGCAGACCCCGAGCCAGGGCTCGCCCGGTCACCCAGAAGACGCGACTTTCGCGTCCTCTTCGACGAGGGCGCGCTCTACATCGGAGCGCGTCTCTACGACGCGCACCCGGAGTCCATCCAGGCCAATCTCGGACGCCGCGATGCCTCGCTGCCGGCCGACCGCATCAGCGTGTACATCGATCCCTATCACGACAAGCGCAGCGGCTATCTGTTCGTGGTCAACGCTGCGGGCCTCAGGTCGACGGCCTGATGTACAACGACGGCGCCCAGGACCTGACCTGGGACGGCGTGTGGGAAGGCCGCGCCCACCGCGACTCGCTCGGACTGGAGCGCGCGAGATGCGTGATTCCATTCTCGCAGCTCCGCTTCCAGTCCGAGGCCGCAGCCGGTGTGGGGCATCAACTTCAAGCGCGTCATCGTGCGGCGCGCGGAGGAGTCCCTGGTCGCCTACACACCGCTCGACGGCGCGGGCTTCGTGTCGCGCTTCCCGACCTGATCGGCCTGAGCGGCATCCAGTCCCTCGCGCTCGATCGAGCTCGCGCCCGTACGTCACCAGCAAGAGGCGAGTTCCTCCAGCACGACAGCCGGCAATCCCTTCAACGACGGCTCGCAGATTCGACGGTCGCGCCGGCCTCGACCTCCGCGCGCCGGTGGGACGCCGCCTCACGCTCAACGCCACGGTCAATCCCGACTTCGGCCAGGTCGAGGTGGATCCCGCAGTCGTGAACCTCTCCGACGTGGAGTCGTCGTTCGAGGAGAAGCGCCCGTACTTCGTCGAGGGCGCGTCCAACTTCCGCTTCGGCCGCGAGGGTCGAACAGCTACTGGAACTTCAACTGGCCCGAGCCGACGCTTCTTCTATTCCCGCCGCATCGGTCGCGCGCCCCAGGGCGCGCTGCCGCCGAACGAGTACAGCCGACGTGCCGATCGCCACCACCATCCTCGGCGCCGCCAAGCTCACCGGGAAGATCACGCCGACCATCAACTTCGGCACGCTGCAGGCGCGTCACCGGGACGCACCGACGCGCGGTACGCGGACGGCAACGGGATCCAGGCCCGCACCGAGGTCGAGCCCGCTCACCTACTACGAGGTGACGCGCGCGCTCGCAGGAGTTCCACGATCGCGCGCGCTGGGCTCGGACTGATCTCGACGGCAGTGGTGCGGCGATTCCAGCAGGTCATCGCTCGAGAACGAGCTCGAACAGCGATGTCGTTCCTCGGCGGCCTCGACGGCTGGTACTTCCTCGATCCCAAGCAGAAGTGGGTGCTGAGCGGCTGGGCGGCCGGATCCAACGTCCAGGGCACCAGCGCGCGTTGACCAGCGATGCAGCGAGAGCTCGCGTCACTACTTCCAGAGACCCGACGCGCGCAGCTTCTGGTCGATCACCGCCGCCACCTCGCTCACCGGCTGGGCGGGGCGGCTCTGGCTCAACAAGCAGAACGGCCGGGTGATGTCGAACACCGGCATCGGCGTGCTCGGCCCAGGTTCGAAGTCAACGACCTGGGGCTCCAGTCACGCACCGACGTGATCAACGGGCACACCATGCTCGGCTACCAGTGGACCGCCGACGGCAAGTACAAGCGCTACGCCAACGTCTGGATGGGCGGCGCGGCCAGCAGCGACCTTCGACGGCGACGTCATCTTCTCTCGATGTCGAGCACGGCGGGCAACGTCAACTACAAGAACAACTGGAACAACTGGTGGAACGTTGGCTTCTTCCCGCGCCGCACCGACGTCGCGCTCGACCCGCGGCGGTCCCAAGATGGAATCGCGTAACGACGCGTACGTGAATGCCGGCTTCAACACCAACTCCTACAAGAAGACCTTCGTCGTCACCCTGGGTCTATTTCTGAACACGACGAGGCTCGGCACCCGGATCAACAACGGCGGCTTCTACGTCGAGTGGAAGCCGATGTCGAACCTGCTCGTCTCGGCGGGCCCGTGGGTCAACTCTCAACCACCATCGACGCGCAGTACGCGACCGTGGATGCCCGACGCGAGCGCGTCGCGACCTACGGCAACCGCTACGTGTTCGCCGAGCTGGATCAGACAACACGGTCGGCGCCGACCTGCACGGGCTCAACTGGACCTTCACCCCCAACCTGAGCCTCGAGACCTACGTGCAGCCCTACATCTCGAGCGGTCAGTACTCGCAGTACAAATCACTGGCCGCGCCCGACGACCGTACACGTTCGATCCCTACGTACGGCGGCGACCTGGAGCTTCCGATTACCGCTCGCTGCGCGGCAACGCGGTGATCCGCTGCGGAGTACCTGCCGGGCTCCACGCTGTTCTTGCGCGTGGACGCAGCGGCGAGGACTACGCCCCTTACGAGGATCGGGACATCTCGCCACGACATGCGCCAGATGTTCGACGCCCAGGCGAACAACGTGTTCACGGTGGAAGGTCACGTACCACCTGGGCATCTAGGCGCCGCGTCGAGCCGGGGCTCGGCTCCCGCGGAGAAATCGCGGCCGTCGTGCTCGACGGCCACGATCCGTGGCTCGGAGGAGTGGATCAGTGGGGCGTGCTGGACGTATCCGGCGCAGCCATGTGGGTGCTGTCCGCCGACATCGATTGCGTCGTCGAGGCGTGCCGGTTCCCCGCGCTTTCGACGCATCGGAACTTCGACCTGAACTGGCGGCGCAGCCTGCCACGAACAACGAAATGGCTCAGCATCAGCACGGCGAGCGCCGCGGCGATCTCGCGTCTCTCTCTCATTTCGAGCCTCCCTGTCGTGGTCATGAGATCAACGGGAGAAGCGATCTGAAATCGCGCTGGGGAGTAGCCGCGATCACGTAGGCGCTGTCGGGGGCGTGTCGTAAGAGGCTTCGCCGGCTTGTCAGCGAGACGTGAACGCCTCGTCGAGCGCGAACATCCGGCTCGAAGTATCGCTCCCGCCAGCGAGGATTCAGCCGGTCGAGCAGCAGCCCCTCGCCGGCGCCGAGCGGATACACGATCAATACGCGCTGCGCGCGATCGAGCGGCAAGGCCAGCTCTCTTTCCATCCTTCGCCGCGCCTTGTCCGCCTGCTCTGCGGTAGGCGACCGCGTCCGCCAGGATCACGGAAGGGCGGCGCTCGGCTGGGTACCCGTCCGCCGCGCGATCGTGGCCATGCGATATTCCGCGTACCGGGCAGTGCCTCCCTGCCAGAGCTGGAACTGAAGGTAGTGGTAGTCGTCCGCCGAGATTGCGGAGCGCAGCGCCTCGCTTGGCCTGCAGGTACTCCGCCACCCGCACGCTGAAAGCACCGTTGTCGGCGTGCAGCGCCGCCACCAGAGCGGAGTCGAGTCGCGCGGATCGCATCACCCTCCGTGACTAAGGCGAACGGATAGTCGAGCATCCACATCCCGGTGGTGTCACCGCGCCGAGATGGAGCAGTCGACGCGCGCCAGGTAATCCGATCGCGAGTACTGGAGCTGGATGGAAATGCTCGTGCAGCAGGTCAGCACCCAGGGTCGAGGTCCTGGCCTGGGTCGTTTCTGGCCTGACTGATCACGATGATCGGAGTCGACCCCAGCGCCGGGAACGTCGCGAGGAAGTGGATGACGAAACGTCGCGGTCGCGACTTCAGACTGGCGAGGCCGGGCAACAGAGTCGCGTGCCGAGGCTGTCGAACTCCGCCGAAGGCCGCGGGCGGCGCAGCAGGAACTCGCGCTGCGGACGTGACCAGCAGCACCGCGAACGGCGCGTCGCATACCAGCCCGGCCAGCAAACCGTCCACCGAGGCTGTCGGCGAGCCGGAACGCCCTCTGGCGAGGCGGATGCGTCGATAGCAATACGTAACTGAACGAAGTACATC
>ERZ1370068.9670-contig-8430_pt1 | contig 40224 bp, 44 predicted proteins | sample MGYA00561227_ERZ1370068 | MGnify/ENA primary metagenome ERZ1370068 (study PRJEB38410, sample SAMEA6850437) | metagenome | study: Metagenomic assessment of the ecological functions of the soil: analysis of the soil microbiota associated with the... | reverse complement strand
TTGTACTTCGTTCAGTTACGTATTGCTCTCGTGGCGCAGTCCCGCGCAGCTCCTTCAGCACCTCGAGGCCGCTCTTCCCGGGCAGCATCAGGTCGAGCACGATCAGGTCGAAGCGGCTCTTCTTGAAGGCCTCCAGGGCGGCCGCGCCGTCGTGGGCGACCTCGGTCTCGAAGCCGCGCGTGTCAGGCGCGTCGCGGATGCCCGGAGGCGAGCGCCACCTCGTCCTCCACCACGAGGATGCGTTGGGTCATGTGCGGGTTCCGCTGGTTTGTGTCCGGAGCTCGGTCGGTCGGCTGCGTCGTCATCCCTTGCGTCGTCATGGATCGCGGTGCCTTTCGTCGCGTTGCCCTTTGGGACCTATCACTCCCATGACGGCCGGGTTACCGCCGGGTCTTGACCCGGCTCCCGTACGGATACTGAAACGGTACAGTCACCGCGCGGGCGACTCCAGCGACAGCGGAGCGTTGCTCAGCGCGCGGCCAGCCGTCGCGCGAGGATCGAACGCGCAGCATGCGCGCCGCCGGACGCGCCGCGGCGCATGCCGAGCCCGTGTGCTTCGATTCGCCGCTCGAGCGCGCGCCGTAGCGGACCGGGACCTCGCGCACCGCGAGCCCGCGGCGGAAGGCCTCGCAGATCATCCGGGGCGAGAACTCCGGTCCGTCCGCGCTCGCGCCAGCGCGCAGCGCGGCCCCAGGCCTCGCCCGGAAGGCGCGGTAGGTGCAGCCGACGTCCGTGAGCGCGCAGGAGCTCCGCGGCCAGAGCGCCGCGAGCAGCCGCGCGACCGCGCGGTTCCCGAGCCGGAGCGCCCCGCGCATCTCCGCCGTGCGCGAGCCGAGCACGAGCTCGCTCTCCCCGAGCTCCGCCAGGAGCCGCGCGAGGTCCGCCGGATCGAAGGTGCCGTCGGCCTCCGCCAGCACGACGATCCCGGCGCCGCGCTCGAGGGCGTGCTCGATCCCCGCTCGCAGAGCGGCGCCGTAGCCGGGGCGGTTCTCGGCGACGACCACGGCGCCCGCTTCACGGGCGCGTTCGGCCGTCCGGTCCCGCGAACGATTGTCGACCACCACGACGAGATCGACGGAGGCAAGAGCGCGGAAGCCCTGCACGACGTCTCCGATGCTCGCCTCCTCGTCCAGCGCGGGGACGACCACCGCGACTCGCCGGCCCGCGTGCACCGGCTACTCCAGCCCTGGCGGCGTCGTGGCCACGCAGCTCGCGCAGCGCGGCGTCGGCTTGCAGTGGTCGTAGCCGACGCGCACGCACCAGGGCGTGGAACTCCTCGTAGACCGCCTGGGAATCCACGAGCCGTTCCTCGATCCAGGCGCGCACCTCTTCGTAGGCGAGGTCCGCGGGAAGGAATCCGTGGCGCGAGAGCACGCGCCGCGTGTAGGCGTCGACGACCGCCACGCGCCGGCCGGCGCCGTAGCACAGGATCGAGTCGGCGGTCTCGCGGCCCGATTCCCCACACGTCGAGCAGCTCGGCGACGCAGCCGTCGCGAGCGGCCGCTCCGCGAGCGCGCGCAGGCCGCCCGCGTCGAGGTACCACGCTGCGAGCGCGCGCAGCTTCTTCGCCTTGACCCGGAAGTAGCCGGAGGAGCGCACGAGCTCCGCGAGCTCCTCCTCGCGCAGGGCGAGGAGGAGCGCCGGCGTGAGGCGCGTGCGTGCCTTCAGGCACGCGAGCGCACGCTCGACGTTGGCCCAGGCCGTGTTCTGCGTCAGGACCGCGCCCACCAGCACCTCGAAGGGCGTCTCGGCCGGCCACCAGCGCTGCGGCCCGAAGCCGCGCGCGAGCTCGCCGAGGCAGGTGCTCGAGCGCCGGATCGCGCGCGAAGCGCCGCGGTCGCGCGTGACAGCGTCCGACGTAGGGGCCGCGCTGCGGAGACGAAGGGCGTGCGCTCGAGCCCGGGGTCGCCTTCGAGGTCGCGCCAGCGTCGAGCGGGAGCTCATCGCGTTCACCGCGGCGCTTCCAGGCCGAGTTCGCCCAGGGCCGCGTGGGTCCACGTCGGGGAGATCGTCCCAGGTCGTGCGGTCGAGCGCGACTCCGCGGAGCGCGACTCGGCCTCGCCCTTCCTGCCCGGCGCGCTGTGCGGCGGCCGCGCAGCTCGAGCGTGTAGAGCGGCGCCGCGCCCTTCTCTGATCCGCGCCGCGCCGCGCTGCGGTCCGCCGCCTGCGCGGTAGTTGCGCAGCGCGAGCTCGAAGTTGCCGGCCAGAGCGTGCTCGCGCGCCCAGTCGAGCTGCGCCAGGCACTCGGCCGCATCCGATCTCGCGGCTTCCTCCGGCTTGCGTGAGCGCGCGTGCAGCTCCTCGCCGGGCACGTCCCGCGAGGCGCACGCCGAAGAGCACGCGCGCGCCGCGCTCCGGCCGGCCGAGGTCGAGCACCAGCTCGTTCCCGAGCTCGGTCGTCCAGGCCGGATCCTCGCAGCCCTCCTGGCGCAGGCGCTCGATCCACGCGAGGCCCGCAGTCGAGGTCGCCGTGGCCGAGCTCGAGCCGCGCCGCGCTCTTCAGGAGCCGGGATGCGTGGGGAGAGCGCTGAGCGCCGGGCCGAGCCGCGCGCGTAGCCTCCTCGAAGCGGCCAGCGCTGCACGCAGGCGATCGCGCTCTGCTCCCAGCCCTCGCTCGAGTGGGGCCGGACCTCGAGCAGCTGGTCCCAGGCGGCGACGCGCTCCGCGTCCTCGGCCGGCGCGCGGCGAGCTCGCGCGCCGGAGCGAGCCCGGCTCGGCGGCCAGCGCGACCTGCACCTCCGCCCGCGCACGCGCGAGGCTCGGCGACGAGCTCCGCCTCGGTGGCGCGTGCGCGCGCCGGGTCCTGCTTCGCGCTGGCGAGCTCGTCGATGCGCCGCGCGCTGCGCGTGTAGTCCGTCAGGGCCGCGCCGTGGGTGATCAGCGCGGGCGCGAAGGCGAGCGCGATCAGCGCCGGCAGGGCGAGAGGCTGGCGCGCGCGCGGCTCGGCGCCGGCTGCAGGCGCCAGCGAGCCGAACACGGCCAGCGCCAGCGGACCCGCGGCCGGGTTGCCCGAGAGCGGCGCGTGCACGAAGGCGTTCACGAGCAGCGCCAGGGCCGCGAGCGCGAGGCGGCCAGCGCTCGTCGTCGGCGCAGGGCGCGCGAATGCGTCGCGCGCGGCGAGCGCGAGCCCGAGCGCGAGCAGCGCACCGCCGACGAGGCCGAGCTCGCAGAAGCCCGAGCAGCCAGTCGTTGTGGGCGTGCTCGACCTCGGTGTCGAGCTCGCTGCAGATCCCGTGGCGCGAGAGCTCGATCTCGCGCGGATCGCGGTACGGCGGGAAGGCCGCCTGGAACTGTCCCGGGCCGGCGCCGAGGAGCGGGTGCTCCGCGACGAGCCCGAGCGCGGCGCGCCACACCCGCGCGCGCGCACGGCGAGGCCGCCCAGCGAGTGCGAGTGCTCGACCGGCGCGCTCCTCGATCGCTGGCGCAGATGCCGTCCACGGCTCCCTGCACCGCCATGCCCGCGAACGGCGCGATCAGCGCCACGAGCGCGAGGCGAGCAGGGCTCCGCGCCCGCGCTCCGTCGCGCGCCACGCCGCGAGCAGAGGCCCGCGAGCAGCGTGTGCGAGCCGGCGAGCACCGGCGCGGCCGCCACGTGCACGAGGAAGAGCGCGAGCGCCAGCGCGCCGAGCGAGGCGCCGCGCATCCCGACCTCGCGCGCGCGCCCAGACGCATCCGATCGCCGCGCCCGCGCAGTGCGGCCTGCGACAGCGAGCCCGTGTCACCCAGCACGCCCGCGAAGGAATCGCCCGTGAATCCCCGCACGAGCGCGAGGCCGGTCCACGCGCAGGAGAGTCCCACCAGGATCGCCGCGAAGGTCGCGCGCCCGCGCGTTCGAGCGCAGCGCGCCGCCAGCGAGGGCGAGCGGCAGCAAGGCGAGCACGCACAGCGCGCGCCGCGCCTCGAGCGGTCGGTGCCGCTCCCGCGCACAGTGAGACGAAGCGCCCAGGCGAGCGCGAGCGCGAACGAGCCAGGCGCGCGCTGCTCGCGCCGCTCGCGAGCAACGATCAATGCGAGCGGCAAGAGCAGCACGACCGCGAGCCCGGTGCCCGCGAGGTGCGGGAACGGATCCGCGTCGATCGGCGAGCGGCGTGGCGAGGGCGAGCGCGGGCAGGACGAGCAGCCAGGGGAGCCAGCGCTCGCGCATGCCGCTCCATCCGGCGAGGATCGCGTCGACGAAGGCGGCTCGGGCTCGAAGAGCTCGAAGTCCTCCTTGCCCTCGCCGGTCCCGACGTAGCGCACCGGCAGGCCGAGCTCCGCGCTGGATGCGGAAGATCGCGCCGGCCGCGCGCGGTGCCGTCGAGCTTGGCGACGATCACGCCGGTGACCTGCACGGCCTCGGTGAAGAGCGTGCGCCTGCTGGATCGCGTTCTGGCCGTTGGTGGCGTCGAGCACGAGCCAGACCTCGTGCGGCGCGCCCTCGAGCTTGCGCGCGATCGACGCGGCGGACCTTCGCCAGCTCCTCCATGAGCTGCTTCTGCGTGTGCAGGCGCCCGGCGGTGTCGAGCAGGACGACGTCGTACGCCGAGCACGACGCGCTGGTCTCGACGCGCCTCGAAGGCCACCGCGGCCGGGTCCGCGCCCGGTTCCTTGCGCACGATCTGGACGGCGCTGCGCTCGGCCCAGATCGCGAGCTGGTCGGCGGCCGCGGCGCGGTAGGTGTCGCACGCGCCGACCAGCACCGAGCGGCCCTGCGCGTCGCGAAGCGGTGCGCGAGCTTGGCGATCGAGGTGGTCTTGCCCGAGCCGTTGACGCCCACCACCAGGATCACGGTCGGGCGCTCGCGGCGGGCTCGTACTCCGGCAGCGGCTCGCGCAGGCGCTCGAGCAGCGCGGCTGCGCAGGCGCGCGCGCACGTCGGCCTCGCCGTGGACCTCGCCGCGCTGGTGGCGGCGCTGCGAGGTCCTCCACGAGCTCGCGCGCCAGCGGGCCGAGGTCGGACGAGTAGAGCAGCGCCTCGAGCTCGCCGAGCAGCGCCGCGTCCATCGCGCGCCCGCCGCGGAAGAGCCCGGAGATGCCGTCGGAGAGCGCGGTGCGCGTGCGCGTCGAGGCGCGTTCTTGATGCGATCGAGGAGGCCCATCCTCATCCCGCCGCGCGCGCGGCGCGACGTCTCGCTCGGGCGACATGGCGGCAGAGCCTGGCCCGACCTATTCGCGGGGCCTCGAGCGAAGCGTCGCGAATGGCCGGTCGCGCCAGCTGCTGCGACGGCGCGCGGGCGCGGCGCGGTCGCGTCATGATCTTGTCCAGGATGCCGTTGATGAACGCGCCGGAGTTCTGGGTCGAGAAGCGCTTGCCGAGCTCGATCGCCTCGTTGATCGCGACCTTGGGCGGGATGTCGGGGCAGTGGAGGAGCTCGTAGGCCGCCATGCGCAGCACGTTGCGGTCGATCACCGCCATGCGCGCGATCTCCCAGTTCTGCGCGACGCCGCGGATGACGCCGTCGAGCTCGTCCCGGTGCTCGACCACGCCGTCCACGAGCTGGGCCGCGAACTCGCGCGCGGTCTTGTCGGTCCTCCTCGGCGCGGAAGAAGGCCTTGGCCTCGTCGAGGAGCTCCGGCCCGCGCAGGTCGAGCTGGTAGAGGAACTGCAGGGCCAGCTCGCGGGCGCGCGTGCGCTTCTTCATCGCGCGTCTCCGGCGGCACGCGTCCTGGCGCGCGGCTTCGCGCCGCTCGTCCGCGGCGCGCAGCGCGGCCAGCACCTCGAGCGCCGCCCGGCCACCTCGCGGCCCTTGTCCTGCCCGCCGCGCGCTCGCTCGCGCGCGCTCGCGGGCCTGGGCCAGCGTTGGCGCAGGTGAGCACGCCGAACAGGACCGGCGTGTCGGTCTCGAGCGCGACGCGCCGTCAGGCCATGGGCGCAGGCCTCGGAGATGTAGCGGTCGTGCTCGGTCTCGCCCTTGAGCACCAGGCCGAAGCACAGCACCGCGAGCCACGTCCTCGCGCTGCGCGAGCCGGCGCGCCACGAGCGGCAGCTCGAACGCGCCCGGGCAGCGGCACCACGATCACCGACTCGCGCTCGACGCCCAGCTCCGCCAGCGCCTCCAGCGCCGAGGCGAGCATCTCGCCCGTGATGTCCTCGTGATAGGTCGAGACCGCGCACGCGATGTGCGAACCCGCGGGGAGCCGGTGGGCGGGGGAGCGGGCGGAGGCGCTTGCGCTTCACTCGGGCGCGGATCATGGGACTGGCAAGGATCGAGGGCGCAGCATGCTAGCAGCTCGGCGGAGGAGGTGGTGATCCGGTGCCATCGGCGACGCAAGGATGTCGTGAGAGGGTCGCCAGTTCTTGGGAGGGATGGCCCGGGGCTACACTCCGCGCCTCGATGCAGACGCCGATGCTGACCCCGGGCGAAGCGCTCGCGAGCATCCTCGCGCGCATCCCCGCGCCGCGCTCGGCGCGAGAGCGCTGCCCTCGCCGCTCGCGCGCGGGCGCTGCCTCGCGGCCCGCGCGCGGTCTCGGACGTCGACCTGCCGCCCTTCGAGAAGAGCATGATGGACGGCTTCGCGCTCGCGAGCGCGAGCCTCGCCGGGCGCGGCGGGCGCCTGCAGGTGGTCGGGGGAGTCGCGCGCCGGCGTGCCCGTTCGCAGGCGCGCTCGCGCGCGAGGGCTGCGTCGAGATCTTCACCGGCGCCGAGCTGCCGGAGGGCTGCGACGCGGTCGAGATGGTCGAGACGCGTGCGCCGCGAGGGCGACACGTGCTCGCTTCGACCACGGCCGTGAAGAGCGGCCAGAACGTCAGCCACCGCGGCGAGATCCTGCGCACGGGCGCGACCGTCGTACGAGCCGCGCCGGCGGCTCTCGGCCGTCGGACCTCTCGGTGCTGGCCTCGATCGGCGGCGATCCGGTGCCGGTCTTCGCGCGCCGCGCGTCTCGATCCTGACCACCGGCGACGAGCTCGTGCCGCCGCGCGAAGCCCGGGCCGCGGGCAGATCCGCGAGGGCAACACCTTCTTCCTCGCGGCGGCCTGCGAGGCGCTGGGCTGCGTGGTCGTGCGCTCCGGCGTCGTGCCCGACGACCGCGATGCTGCTCGAGCTCGCCTTCGGACGGCGCTCGACGACTCCGACCTGCTCGTGACGACCGGCGGCGTCTCGGTCGGCAAGTACGACCTCGTCGGGCGCAGGCGCTCGAGCGCCTCGGCGTCGAGCCGATCCTGCACAAGGTCGCGGTGAAGCCGGGCAAGCCGATCTGGTTCGGATGCGCGGCGCGACGCCGGTCTTCGGCCTGCCCGGGAACCCGGTCTCGACCCTGCTCGGCTTCGAGGTCTTCGTGCGCGCGGCGCCTGGTGCGCTGCGCGGGTGACGATCCGGCGCTCGAGCGCGAGCGCATCCTGCGCGGGCGCTGGCTCGGCAAGGAGCGACCAGGGCGGCGACCGCCAGAACAACCTGCCCGCGCGCGTGCGCGCAGGCCGGCGGACGGCGTGAGGCGAGCTCGAGCCGCTGCCCTTCCGCGGCTCGGCCGACATCGTGCGCCGCGGCGCGCGCGCGACGCGCTCGCGATCGTCGCCGCCAGGCGGCGAGCTCCGGCCCGGCGAGCTCGATCAGTACCGGCCCCTGTGAGCCGCGTCCGGGCAGGCACGCAGCGGCCGCTCCCGCTCGCGTCGGCTGGCGCGGGATCGATCGGCGCGGCCGTGCTCGCGCTTCCGTCGCGAGTCCCGGCGTGACGCGGGCGCGACGGTCTCGCTCGTGCTCGCGCGTGCTCGGCGGTCGCGCTGTGGGCCTGGACGGTCGCGCACCCGCTCGGCCCGCGGCCGAAGCTGCGCGCCTCGTCGAGTGGGCTCGGCGGAGCGCTCGCGGGCGGCGCGATGATGTGGTGGCGTCGCTACGTCACCGGTCCCGACGTGCTCTACCTCGGCGTCGCTCTACATCGGGGCCGGCTTCGGCGTGTACTGCGTCGGCGATGGGCGCGCTGCCTGCGGCGGCATCGCGCGGCGCTTCCGCTGCGCGCTCGCGGTCGGGCCTCGCCTGGACGGGATCGAGCTCGTGCGCGCGCTCGTGCCGCCGCCCTTCGGCCTGGGCTGGTTCCGGCCTCGGCTACTACAGCCACGCGCAGACGTGTGGCTCTCGGGCAGCGCGCGCGATCATCGGCGTCGAGGGCCTGACGCTTCGTGCTGCGCGGCGCTCGGCGGCGGGCTCGCGGCGCTCGTGCTCGAGCGCGCGCCGTGCGCGCGGAACTGGCGCTCGCGCGCGCTCGCCCCGCTCGCGCTCGCGCCGCCTCGCCGCGCGCGCTCGTGCCCGCGCCTGCCGACCGGTCGACGGGCCGCGCGTGCTGCTCGTGCAGCCGGGCTTCACGCAGCACCGCAAGCAGCACGACGACCCGGCCGTGAACCTCGCCCTCTCGCTGGCGACCTGACGCACCGCGCGCGCGGCCGAGGTCGGGCCCGGTCGACCTCGTGTGCTGGGGCGAGTCGATGCTCTACATCCGATCGTTCTCGCCCGCGGCCGAGGCCGGCGATGCGCGCCGGGACCGTCGCGGACCGCGCCCGCCTGGGATCGCCGACTGGACCCGCGGCCGACGGTGGACCGACTGGCGCGCGAGGCGGAGGCGACTGATCGTCCAGAGCGCGGTGCTGGGCCTCGGTCGGCAAGGCGCGTCCCGCTCGAGGGCGCCTCGCTTCGCCGTCGGGGCCGGAGTGCACTCGACCTCGACGGCGATGCCCGGCAGGCTGCTCGGCGCGATGGCGCTGCGCTCGCTGCTACGACGCCGCCGGCGCAGCGCTCGCCGCCCGGCCTTCAAGCAGTACCTCGTGCCGCTCGGCGAGACCTTCTTCGGGCTCGAGCGCTTCGGCTGGGTGCGCGACCTCGCCTGGCGCGCGGCCGAGGCTACCTGCCCGACCTCGCGCCGGAGCTCGAGACCGGCGTGGCTCGAGCTGCCGCGCGCGACGGGCGCACCTACCGCCTCAGCGGCACGGTCTGCTTCGACAACGCCCACCCCTGGCCGCTACCGTCGACGCGCTGCGCGGCCGGACCGCGTCGACTTCCACCTCGTGGTCGAGCAACGAGGCCTGGTACGAGACGAGCTGCGAGATGGACCAGATGGTGGCCTTCTCGCGCGTCTTCGCGCTCATGACCGGTCGGGCGTTCGTGCGCGCCACGAACTCAGGCGTCAGCCTGGTCCTCGGGCCCGACGGACGCGAGCTCGGCCGCGTCCAGGACTCCAGCGGCGTCGACCGCGCGGTGGCGGGGTTCGGCGCCTGGACCGTGCCCGTTCCGGCGCCGGGGACGCGCGCGCACACCCCTACGTCGCCTGGTAGCCGCCTCTCGGAGGCGCTGTGGCTCGGCTCCTCGCCGCGCGCTGGCGGCGCTCGGCGCCGCGCGGCCGCGGTAACCGAGCCGGCCGCGAGGCGGGTTAGGAGGCGGCCGACGCACGCCGCTCCGGGCCGCCGGCTGGCCGGGCGGCGACGCTTGACCGCTTTCGGGGGTGCCCATACAGTCTTGGCCCCCGCCCCCGAGAGCGGGTCGAGTCCCCACGCCGGTCCATCGAACGACCGGTCCCTGCCCACCCTGCACTCGAGCTCGATTTCATGAGCACCATCGGCAAGGTCTTCATCGTCCTCAACTTCATCCTCTCGGCCGCTTTCGTCGGCTGGGCGCTGAACACCCTCGCGACGACGGAGGAGTACAAGAAGCAGCTCGCGGACGCCAAGACGAGCCAGCGACAACGCCTGGCGGAGAAGCAGAAGGAGATCGACGAGCTCAGGTCCAGAGAACCAGACTGCCGTCACCAGGAGCGGCGCAGATCCGCGCAGGAGCGCGACCAGTACCAGGTCCGACGCCGACCGGATGAAGACCCAGCTCGACGAGCTCAAGCGCTCGAACGACCACGATGCAGGGCACGCTGACGAAGATCCAGTCGACCCTGAGCGACTACAACGACTCGATCACGCAGCTCGGCGAGCAGAAGGACGCCGCCATCCAGCAGCGCCAACGACGCCGAGCGCGCGCGCGACGCCGCCGTGTCCAGGAGAAGGACGCCGCCGTGCTCGCCAAGAACGACGCCGAGGACTGCACCAGAGCAACGCCAGCACGCAGATCGCGCGACCTCGAGAGCGAGAAGAAGGACCTCCAGCGAACAGGTCGACAAGCTCGAACGCGCGCATGGCCGTGGTCGTCAAGGCGACAGGCGCAGCAAGCTCACCGACTTCGTCAGTCCGCCGCCCGATCGAGGCCCTCGTCCTCGACGTGAAGAAGGACCTGAAGCTCGTCATCCTCAACAAGGGCAAGAAGGACGACGTCAAGGTCGGCTACGTCTTCGACATCTACCGCGGCTCCCAGTACAAGGGCCAGGTCCGCATCAGGACGTCCAGGAGGGCATGAGCTCGGGCCTGATCCTGAACGAGAAGAACCCCATCGGGCCGCGGCGACTCGGCCACGACCGTCCCTCTAGCCCCCGAGAGACTTCACCATGGCCAGAAACGCTCCCGGCGCGGACGGCGGTCAGCCCGCCCGCGCCGCCGCCAAGTCCGAAGAAGTCCGCCGCCGCCGAGGTCGACGGTCGGCGAGGAGGCAAGCCGGCGATCGGCTACGACGCCGGCATGGCGATCCTGACCGCCGATCCTGCTGCTGCTCGGCGCGATCGTGCTGGTGGACAAGATGCAGGGCCGTGAACGGCGACGGGATCTTCGTCGAGCAGAACCCGTGAGACGTCCGGCGCCCCTCCGGAATCCACCGGAGCCCGCTTCGAGCGCGCGCGCTTGAACGGGCTCCTTGCATAGCTACACTGCGCCGGGGGGAGCCACCCAGGCCGCGTTTCGCGCCGACCGCTCGCGCGCCGAGCGCCGCGTTCGCCTCCTGCGGACTCGACCCTTGCCCCTCCGGCGTCCCCTCTCGTCGCTCTCCATGGCCTCGTTCCTCAAGCCCCTGGAGTGGGTCTTCGGCAACTTCTCGGTCGACATGGGCATCGACCTCGGGACGGCCAACACGCTCGTGTGCGTGCGCGGGCGCGGCATCATCCTGAACGAGCCCAGCGTCGTCGCGGTCAAGAAGGGCACCGAACGAGGTGCTGCTCGACGGCATGGCGGTCGGCAACGCCGCCAAGGCCATGCTCGGCAAGACGCCGGGCAACGATCGAGGCGATCCGCCCGCTGCGCCACGGCGTGATCGCCGACTTCGAGGTGACGGAGAAGATGCTCCGCTACTTCATCACGCAAGGTCCACGAGGGACGCAGCTGGGTGAAGCCGCAGGTCGTGATCTCGGTGCCCGATCGGCATCACCGGCGGTCGAGCGCCGCGCCGTGGTCCACTCCGCCGAGCGCGCCGGCGCGCGGCGCGTGTTCCTGATCGACGAGCCCATGGCGGCCGGCATCGGCATCGATCTGCCCGTGACCGAGGCGACGCGGCTCGCTGATCGTCGACATCGGCGGCGGCACGACCGAGATCGCGGTCGCTGGCCCTGGCCGGCATCGGTCGTCGCCACCTCGCTGCGCGTGGCGGGCGACGAGTTCGACGAGGCGATCGTCAGCCACATGCGCCGCCACCACAACCTGATGATCGGCGAGCAGACGGCCGAGCGCATCAAGCTCACGATCGGCTCGGCCTGGCCCATGGAGCAGGAGCTCTCCATGGACGTGAAGGGCCGCGACACGGTCACCGGCCTGCCGCGCGCGCGCGACCGTCACCTCGATCGAGATCCGCGAGGCGCTGTCAGGGCCCCGTGCGCAAGATCTGCGAGGCCATCGCGCCGGCGTGCTCGAGGAGGCCCCGCCCGAGATCTCGGCCGACCTGGTGCGACACCGGCGTGCACGATCGTCGGCGGCGGCGCGCTCCTGCACGGGATCGCGCGACGCCGTCTCGGACTACCTCGGCGTCCCGGCGCGCATCGACGCGACGACCCGCTGACCGCCGTCGCGCGCGGCACGGGCGTGTTCCTCGACAAGCTCGACGTCTTCTCGAAGGTGCTCTCGTCCGACGACGAGGGTGAGAGGCCGGGGAACGAGGGCCGCCAGAGCCCGACATCGTTCTCAGGCCGAGAAGATCGCTCCAGGCGCGCGATCCTCGCGCGCCTTCTTCATCGGGAGCGCCGGGCTCCAGCCGGCTCTTCCTCGTTCGCTTTCCGTCCAACGACGGTTCGAGGGAGAAGAGGAGCAACGGACCGAGAGCCGGGCTGGAGCCCGGCGCTCCCGGATGAAGTGTGGAGACCGCGCACGGAGCTCAATTGAGGCGTGCCGTGCCGCGCTCTCCGGAACTTCCATCGGCCTGGCTCGTCCTGTGGGGCGGTGCTCGTCTTCCTCGAGCTTCCAGAGGTCGCGCCGGTCGAGCGTGCGCTCGACGTCGGCCCTGGCGCCGCTGCGGCTCGTGGCCGAGCTGGGCTGGCCGCTGCGGCCTGCCTGCGCTCTCCCGGCGTGGCGGCGGCCGAGCGCGAGCTCGCGACGCGTCGCCGCGAGTCGAGGCGGCCGAGGGCGCGAGCCGCCCTGGCGAGTCTCGCCGAGCGCCTGGCCGCGAGACCCGCACCTCCGCGAGCCGCGCGCCGCTTCGTCCCGGCCGAGGTCGATCGAGCGCAGCGCGCAGCAGGACGAAGTGCTGGGTCGCGCTGCCGTGAGCCCGAGGCCGGCCTTCCCGGGATGCCGGCCGTGTGCGGCGACGCCTTCGTCGGCCGCGTGGTGGAGAGGTGCGCGCGACCGCCGCAAGCTGCGCGCGCGTCCAGCTCGTGACCGAGGCTCGCCTTCCGGGTCGGCGCCGGGTGCCGGCGCGGGCCCGTAGGCGAGGCAGACGGACGCGGCGGCTCGGCACGCGCAGACGCGGCGCCGGCCGCCGACCGAGATCTTCCCTGACCGTGGGCGGCGTCGTCACGCGCGCGCGCGCAACGGGATCGCGCGCCGGTGCGCCTCGCCGTCCACCGGCCGTCCGCGAGCCACACGCTCTCCTCCGGCCTCGCGCGCGTGCGCGAGCTCCTCTGGATCGCCGGACGATCAGGCCGCGCTGGCGGAGGGCTTCCTGCTCGGCGAGGTGCGCCGCGAGGGCGAGCGCGGCGACCTGCGGATCGAGCCCGAGCTCGACTTCCTCGACGGGCTCCGTGCAGCTCGCCATCGTCGTCCCGGTCCGGGTCGGACGAGCCGACTCGCCCGCTCGCGCCGCGTGCCGGCCCGGCGGACGGCCACTGGCGCGCCACGCGCGCGCTCACCGCCGGAGATCCCTCGCCCTGGCGCAGCACGCTGCAAGCTCCCGCTCGGCCGCGGCGCACGGCGTCCCGCCGGCGCGGCGGTGACCGGCAGCCGGCGCGCCTCTGCCGGTCGCGTGCTGCGCACGTGGCGTCGCGAGCGTCGGACGTCGAGCTCCTCGGCGATCCGGGCTTCACGCTGCGTCGCGATCGCGCGGCTCGAGGGGCTGCGCGGAGCCGCACGTCCTCGGTCGCCTGATCGCCGCCGCTCGGCGCGCGCCGCGGACGGTGCGGCTCCGCCTGCGCTGGTGGGCGCGCCGGCGCTCGCGCCTCGCGATGCACGGGCGACGGCGCTGAGCCGGAACGCGTCGCCGCGCGGCTCTTCACCGGCTACGGGCGAGGCCGGGCTGCCGGGCGGGCTCGTGCCTCGGTACGACCGAGCTGCCGCGCTCGGCCGCGGCCGGCGAGGTCGTCGAGCTCCGCCTCGATCCGTTCGTCGATCCGGCCGACGCACGGACGCTCTTCGTGCGCACCGAGGCGGGCGGAGACGAGGGCGAGCCGTGAGGGTCCCGCGCCTCCTCGCCTGGGCGCCTCTTCTTCCTCTACGCGGTCTGGGCCGCGGCGCTGCAGGCCTGCTCGCCTCGCCGCGCGGCTCCTGGGCGCGTGGACGCCGGACCTCGGCTGCTCGTGCTCCTCTTCGCCTGGGCCGCGCAGCTTCTCGGCGGCGCGCGGCGGCCGTCGCGGCGCTCGCTGGTCGGCGCTGGCGCGCGCGCGCCTGCGGCGCCGATCCGCCCGGTCGTGCTCGCGCGGCCGCGAGCCTCGGGGCGCTCGGCGTCTTCGCCGGCGCTGCGCTCGACCTTCGAGGTCGACCGCGCCGTGCCCGCGCGCTCGTCTGCGGCGCGTGCGCCTGGCTCGCGGCCGCGCTTCCTGATCGGGGCGCGGGAGTTCACCCTGGCAGCGGAGGCGCCGGGCGTCGCGCTCGAGCCCGCGCTCGGCGTGCGCCTCTGGCCGGCCGCGCTCTGCACCGCCGCCGCCTGCCTCCTCGCGACGCCGCTGTGCCGGCGGCTGCCGGGTCTCGAGCTCCTGCGGCGAGGCGGCCGTGATCCAGCACGCGCCTGCGGCCGCTGCTCGCGCTCTTCGCGTTCCTCGCGGCGGTCCTGATCGCGCGGCTCTTCCAGGTGCAGGTGCTCGAGCACGAGGTGTGGGCCTTCGAGGCCTCGCGGCTCGTGCTGCAGGGAGCGAGCAGCCCTACCGGCGCGGGCGCATCCTCGACTCGACCGGCCAGGTGCTGGCGCGCGACGAGGAGGGCGCCGCGTCGGACGTCGTCTACCGCGACTTCCGCCGCTCGCACCCGCTCGGGCAGGTGGCCCACGCGCGTTCCCTGATCGAGGGGCCGGCCCGTGGCGCTCTCGGAGGCGCGCGCGCACCTCGTCGAGTGGGGCCGAGCGCTCGTCGAGCTCTCGCCCCGCGACCTCGCCGCCTTCGCGCGCGGCGAGCTCGGCGAGCAGTCGCAGCGCGGGCTCGACCGGCGCGTGCAGGCGCGCCGCGCGAGCGACCTCGCCTTCTACGTGCTGCGGCTCTCGCCCTCGACCAGGGCGACCGGCGCGCGGCCGAAGAAGCGCGTGCTCGAGCTCGCGGCCACCGACGGCGAGCAGCGCTCCTTCCTGGAGCTCGCGGCGTCCACGCGCGGCGGCGACGGAAAGGCCGCGATCGAGAAGGAGCGCGCGGAGCTCGAGGCGCCTCACGCGCTCGCTCGATCGTCTCGGAGTCCTCGCGCACTGGCTCCGGCCCGGGACGGCGGACCCGCTCGCGGTGCTGATCGACGACCTCGAGCGCGAGCGGCGCGCTGGTCGAGGATGCGGCCGCGGCCAGGCTCTTCGCCGAGGCCGACCGGCTTCGCGCCCGGGCGCGTCGAGTGCGACACCCTGCTCGAGTGCTTCGACCACGGCTGGATCGACGGCCCTGCTCGGCTGGGACGGCACGCGCCTCGCCGAGTGGGCGCGGACCGTGCGCGACGGCTGGCAAGCGACCTGGCGCGACGAGGTGTGCTTGCCGCAGATCCTCGGCAACCTGCGCCTCGACCCGCAGGCCGACCCCGGACCGGCGGACTTCCTGGCGCGCCTCGCGGTCGCGTACCAGCCGGAGGACGAGCTCGAGCGCGCCCTCGCGTCGGGGCCGCGACCCTGGCGCGAGGTCGACGAGCTCGCGGTCTTCGCCGAGCTCGACGAGGCTCTTCGAGAGCGAGCGTCCCCGCCGCGGCGCGCGAGCTCGGGCGGCCGCGCTGCCGATCCAGCTCGCCGAGCTGCGCGCCGATCCTGGACGACCGCCGCCTCCTGCCGCCCGGCGCGGGGCCGGCGTCCTTCGTCGCGCGTGCTCGGCGAGGCGACCTCGGGGCGCGGCCGCGATTCGGCCGACACGCTGCTCGCCCTCGCGCAGGAGCTGGACGAGATCTGGGACCTGCGCTTCCAGGAGACCGCTGCGCGCAGGCGCTCGACGAGGTCCGCGCGCCGCGGCCGCGCGCGCCGGCTCGGCCCGACGCGGCGGCCTCTTGCTGGCGGCCGACGGACGCGACCGCGCGGCCGAGCGCGCCGAGTTCTTCCTGATGGACTACGGCTCGCGCCCGCGGCCGATCTCGACGCCGGCGAGCTCAGCTACGACGTCGGTCACCTGCCTCACGCGCTACGAGCGCGAGTTCCCCGGGCTTCCGCGTGCGCGACCTGCGACGGCGCGCGCGCGCCGAGCTCGCGGGCGACGACCAGCGCCCGGCCGAGCGCCTGATCGGACGTCGCAGGCGGCCGACGCTCGACGACGTCGCTGCGCCAGCGCCGCGACGAAGGCTGAGGCTCCTCGAGCCCGAGCAGGATCCCAGCCTCGAGGACGACGAGGTCGAGGAGCTGCGAGCGCCTGGTCGGCGAGGTGCGCCGGCCCGAGCGACGTGAAGGGCGTCGAGGGCATCGAGGCCTTCTTCGATCGCGAGCTCACCGGCACGAACGGCTACATCCATGACGCGCGGCCTCGCGGACGTCTTCGGCGCCGGCGTCGACGAGCTCCGGTGCGCAGAGCGCCGCGTCGACGGCCAGGACGTCGTGCTCACGCTCGACGCGGGCCTGCAGGCCGCCGCCCAGCGCTGCCTGCGCCATCCGTCGAACGAGCACCAGGACGACGCGAATGGCGCGCGAACCCCGTCGGCGCGATCGTGCTGCTGCTCGCGCGAGGGCGACGTGCTCGCCGCGGCCTCCGAGCCCGACGACGCAGTCGAACGTCGACCCGGCGGCCAGGGCCAGCGGCAGCTGCGCATCGAGCGCACGCTCCGGAAGCCGACCTTCCAGCCCCGGCTCGTCCTTCAAGGCCGTTCGTCGCCGCCTGGGCCCTCGATCACGGCCTCGATCCGACGCACACGGTCGTGTGCGGTCCGCTCGAGGGCGGCGGGGCGGGCTACAAGAAGCTGCACTGCTGGAACACCGCCGGTCACGGCGCGATGGACCTGCACTCGGCGCTCGGTGCAGTCCTGCAACGCCTACTTCGCCTGGCTGGGCGAGACCCTCGAGCCGGGCCGACTTCGAGGGGCTGTGCGCGCAGTTCGGCTTCGGCGAGCCCACCGGCGTGCGCGACGCGCTCTGGGACGAGGACGGGACCGGACGGTCGGGGCTGATGCGAGGACCGCGCCGGGCTCGAGCTTGCCGAAGAACGGCGCCGAGCTCGCGCCGGCGTTCCGCAGCATGGCGCCAACGGCCTCGCGGTGGTCGAGGCCACGCCCACTGCAGCTCGCGCGCGGCATGCTGTCGCTCGCCCGGGGCGAGAAGTGCGAGCTGCGCCTGGTCGAGCGCGTCGGCGAGCGCGAGGTCCCGCGCGGCGCGCGCGTGCCGCTCCGATCGGGCAGAAGGCGCTCGACTTCGTGCGCGCGGCCATGCGCGGAGTCGCCGGAGGATCCGAGCGGGACCGCGCACGACGCGCTCAGCACGCCTCGAGCTCGGCTTCCTGTCGCCGTCAAGACCGGCAGCGCCGACCTTCCGGACAACGAAAGACGCGCGAGGGCCACGTCCAGGAGCGCAAGCACGCCTGGGTCGCCGGCTGGACGCCCGCGGAGAGCGCCGGAGCTCGTGTTCGTCGTCTTCGAGCACGACACGAGCGTGACCTCGTCCCACGGCGCGGTCTATCTCGCGCAGCAGCTCCTGCGCCAGCCCGAGGTGCTGCTGCTACCTCGCCGAGCGCGGCGTCGACGTCTCGAAGGTGGCGGCGCGATGACGATGTGGACCATCAGGGGCCAGCGCGCCGCTTGACGGGCTGGCGCTCGGCGCTGAGCCTGCGGATCCCTGGTCCCGCCTCGACTGGCCGATCCTCCTGCTCGGCCTCGGAACTCGTCGCGCTCGGCCTCGTGTTCGTCGAGCACATGGCCGCAGGCGGACGAGCTCTTCGCGCCACAAGGACCGCATCGCCTCCGGCAAGCAGCTCACGAAGGCGCTCGTGGCGGTGCCGTTCCTGCGCTCGGCCTCCTGCTCCGCGCCGCGCTGGCTGCGGCGGAACGCGCTACGTGCTGCGCGGTGCGCGCTCGCCCTCGTGTGCCTCGTGCCGTTCGTCGGCGAGGAGCGCAACGGCGCGACGCTGTGGATCCCGATGCCGCTCGGGTTCGACCTGCAGCCGTCGGAGCTGGTGAAGATCGGCGCTGATCCTCGCGCTGTCGCGCGCGCTCTACCGGAACCGCCTGGCGCGGGCGCGCGACTGGAAGGCGCCGGTGCTGCTCGCGCTCGTGCCGATGGGGATGGTGATGCTGCAGCCGCGACCTCGGCACGGCGCTGACGCTCGTGCCGGTGACGCTCGGGCTCTTCTGGATGGCCGGCGCCCGCACGAGCGGTGCTGGTGACGCTGGTGCTCGCCGCGGCACGCTCGGAGCCGCCGCCTGGCGCTTCGAGTGGATCCAGGGCTACCAGAAGAAGCGCATCGACACCTGGGTGAGCTGCTTCGACAACGCGACGCTGATCGAGGGCCGCAACGGCGCTGCGTATCACACGTACCAGGCGCGGGTGGCGATCGGGAACGGCGGCGTGACGGGGAAGGGGCTCGGGCAGGGCGTGGCGAACGAGACGGGACACCTGCCGGAGCGCAGCAGCGACTCGATCTTCGCCGTCATCGCGGAGGAGGGCGGGTTCCTCGGGAGCAGCGCGCTCGTGCTCGGCTATCTCCTGTTCTCGCGGGCTGTTCCTCGTGGCGGCGGGCGGGACGCGGGAGCGCTTCTCGCGGATGGTGATCGCGGGGACCGGGCTCTACTTCGCGGCGCACTTCGCGATCAACGCGGGGGTCAATCTCGGGCTGATCCCGATGACGGGTTGACGTTGCCGCTGATGTCGACGGGGGATCGTCGTTGCTCGTGAGCCTGATGCTGCTCGGGATGGCGCTCGGGTTGTCGGCGCGCGCGGAGGTGTCGCTGGATTCGGATTCGTTCCGCGAGTGACGGTCACCGAGCTCCGCTCGGTGACCGTCGCTCGCGTCCTTTCTTCCGGGAACACGGGCGGCGCATCGAATCGCCCGGCCCGGGACTCCCCGCCATTGCGCGGATGTCCTACCCTCGAGGCGATGCGTCTCCGCTCCTTCGCCTTCCTCGCGCTCGCGTCCTTCGGCGCCTGCAGCCACCCCCAGGCGAAGACCAGGGCCCCTGGCCGACGCCCCTCGTCGAGCAGATGCGGCCCGTCGATCCGGCGAAGACGATCGAGGCGCACGCCTCGTCTCGGGCATGACACTGCTCGGGCTGCGAGTACAACGTCACCTCGGGCCTGAGGCTCGTCGACGGCGTCCTCGAGGCCCGAGGCCGATCACGTCTCGGGCGAGACGCACGTGCGCTTCGATCCTGAGCGAACGTCGCTCGCGCAGCTCGCCGAAGCGGTGCGCACGACCGGCTACGAGGTCGCGCCGATCGAGCCGAGCGCGAAGGACGACGCGCGAAATGGCGCGAGCGATGATCGCTCGCCCTTGCCCGATCCTCGAGCTCGAGGACCACGCCGCTGCTCGGCATGGTCACTCGGCCTCTCAGTCGTCGTGGTCGTCATCGTCGTCGTCGTCGCTGTGCACCTGGCCGCGCGTCCTCGCCCGCCGGGTGGGCGACGCGAGTGGGCGTTGACGTAGATGTGGCCGTCCTCCATCGCCTGGGCGATGTCGCGCAGGGTCGAGCCGCAGGTCGTGTCGACGATGTTGCTCGTCGGTGATCGTCACGTCGTCGAGCCAGTGGCCGTCGATGTCCCAGCCGCGGTCGTGGAAGCCGGCCAGGAAGATCACGATCACGGGACCGTTCGCGCCCTCCTCGCCGCAGTGGAAGTGGGCCTGCGTGATGCGCACGCCGTCGTGCAGCTCGAGGCTCACCGTGGCGGAGCTGAAGTCCTCGGCGAAGCGGATCTTCAGCTTGCCGCGGGCGTCGGTGTCGACCGGCGGGCACCTCGTTCTCGCCCTTCAGGGTCGCGCGGAACTCGGGTCCGTGGTGGTGGTGATCGTCGTCCGGGGTGACGTGCGAGCAGGGCGAAGCGACGCGAGGACGAGGCCGGCGGGAACGAACAGCTTGATCATGTTGGATTTCTCGCGGAGGTGGTGGTGGCGTTGCGCAGCGGATTCTATGACCACGCACACTTCGCGTGCCGCGACGAGATTGAAGTGAGCGTGAAGCTTGGGTTGGACCAGGACCGTCGCATCGATAGCCTCCGCCGCCGCCTCGCGCGATCCGGACACGAGGAACGTATCCGAGCATGGTTCCGAGCGAGTCCGAAGCGGGCCCGCGCGGTCAGGAACGGGACTTCAGGTCTCGAGGCCGTTCGCGTGGGCGCTCGCGGCGGGCGCGCTCGCCGTGCGCGCGCTCTTCGCCTGGAACGTGCCACCGGACCTGGTTCCTGAGCGACGACGCGTTCATCAGCTTCCGCTACGCGCGCAACCTCGCCGAACGGTCTGGGCCGTCGTCTGGAACCCGGACGAGCGCGTCGAGGGTTACACGAACTTCGCGTGGGTGCTTGCTCCTCGCCGCGGCGGCATGCGCCTGGGGCTCCGGCCCGAGGTGCTCGCGAACGTGCTCAGCGTCGCTCTGCGGCGCCGGAGTCCTGGCCGCGACGCTCCGCTTCGCCGCGCGCGGGCGCTCGGTCGCCTCGCCCTGGCCGTGGCTCGTCGTCCTGACGTGCTGGCGGCGAGCCGCAGCTTCGCCGCGTGGTGCACGGGCGGGCTCGAGACGATGCTCTTCACGCTGCTCGTCCTCCTGGGCTTCACGCGCCTGCTCCGTGACGCGGCCGTGGAGCGGCGCGCGCGATCCGCTCCTCTGCGCCGCTCGCCTTCGCCGCCGCGGCGCTGACGCGGCCGGAGGGCGCTGCTCTTCGGCGCGCCTCGCGTTCGCGCTGCCTCGCGCTCGACCTCGTGCGCGGCCGCCGCACCGCACGCGCCGTGCTCACCTGGCTCGTCCCGCTCGTCGTGCTCGTCGGCGCACACCTGCCTTCCGGCGTCACGCGTACTACGGCGACTGGCTGCCGAACACCTTCCACGCCAAGGTGGACGGGTTGTGGCTCGAGCAGGGCTGGCGCTACCTCGCGTACTTCCACGACTGCTGATCGCATCGGCTGGTTCCTGCCGCTCGCGCTGCCGGCGCTCCTCGGCGCAGAACCGGCGCGTGGCGGCGTCGCTCGCCTTCGTGCTGGCGCGTGTACGGCGCTACGTGCTCGCCGTCGGCGGCGACCTCTTCGAGCTGCGCTTCTGCGTGCACGTGTTCCCGCTCCTCTACTGGCTGCTCGGTGGAGGGGCTGGCGACGCTGGCGGACCTGGCTGCCGGCGCTGGCGCAGCGGGGCCCCGGCGCTCGGCGTCGCCCGTGGCCGCCACCCTCGGCAGCGTCGCGCTGCTCTCGGCGACGACCTGGCTCGGCTTCGACCGCGTGCCCGGGCAACCGCTACGGGCTCCAGACCGTCGAGGGCATCGACGCAGTACACGCGGAAGCGCGATGGACGAGGCCGGACGCTGCGCGACGCGATCGAGCGCGGCGCTGCTGCCGCGCGACCTCGTGCCTGTGCGTCGGCGGCGCGGGCGCGGTGCCCTACTACACGCGCTGGACGACGGTCGACCGCCGCGGGCTGAACGACGCCGTCGGTCGCGCGCATGCCGGTGAGCGAGCACGCGTTCGTCGGCCACGAGCACGACGCGCCGTACGACTACCTCGTCGCGCGCCGCGTGGCGGTCTTCGACTACTTCAACCAGCTGCTCGTCAAGCGCCAGGGCCGTGCGCCAGCTGCGCGGGCCGTACGAGCACGACGGGCACGCGCTCGCGATGCGCGCGATCGAGCTCGGCGAGCGCGCGCTCGTGTTCGCGACCTTCGTGGACGACGCCGAGCTCGCGCAGCGTGTTCCCGAGTGCGAGATCCTCGATGCTCGGCGGCGGCTGAGCCCCGGATCGGCGTAGCATGATGCCGGCGGCATGTCGCGCGACGCGGACTCACGACCGCCTGCTCGTCCTCGTGCTCGGCGATCGTCGGCGCGATGCCGCACGAATCCGCAGGTGCGAAGCCGCGCAACGTCCTGCTCGCTCACGCTCGACACGACGCGCGCCGACGCCTCTCGTGCTACGGCGGCGCGCGCGGCAAGACTCCGAACCTCGATGCGCTGGCGGCCGAGGGCACGCGCTTCGACCTCGCGCATCAGCACGGCCTCGGTGACGCCCGTCTCGCACGCCGCCATCCTGACCGGGCTCGACAACCAGCGAGCACGGACTGCGCGTGCTCTACGCCGGCGGCGGATTCCGCCTTGGCGGACGCTGCCACGACCGCTCGCCGAGCGTCCTCGCCGAGCACGGGCTTCCGCACGCTCGCGGTGCACAGCGCCTTCCCGGTCTCGCGCTTCTTCGGCTTCGAGCGCGGCTTCCAGGTGTTCGACGACCTGCAGGCCGAAGCTTCGGAGGCAGAACGGGCGACTTCCGCTGGGACGTGGCGGCCTTCCAGCGCCGCTCGGACGAGACCACCGGACCGCGCGACGAAGCTCCTCGCCGGCGTGAGCACGGCCGTTCTTCCTCTGGGTCCACTACTGGGATCCGCACGACCTCGCGAAGCTCCCGCCGCGACGATCGATCCGAAGGGAGTGGCGCAAGAAACCGGCGCCGGAGGTCGCGCTCTACGCCGAGGAGGTCGCCTACGTGGACTCGCAGGTCGGGCGCCTGTTCGATGCGCTGCGCGCGCGGCCAGTGGGACGACACGCTCGTCCTCGTCGTGCCGACCACGGCCAGGGCCTGAAGCGACCACGGCTGGTTCGCGCACCGCCTCCTCTACCAGGAGGAGATCCGCGTGCCGCTGATCGTGCGCGTGCCCGGCGTGCGACCGTGCGCGGTCGTGCCCGAGCTCGTGCGCACGATCGATCTCTTCCCGACGGTCCTCGACTACCTCGGGCATCGAGCCTCCGCACCCGGTCTCGGGCAAGAGCCTGCGCGCGCTGATCGAGGGCCGCGCGGACGACGCGCGCACGGCGCTCGCCGACCAGCTCAACGGCCTCGACTGGAACGCCGGCGAGGTGCGCGAGCGCACCGCTGGACGACTTCCTCTACGCGACGATCGATCGCGAGTGGAAGCTGATCTACCGGCCGCGCGCACTTCGCGGAGAGCGAGCTCTTCCATCTCGCCACGGACCCGCGCGAGGAGCATGACCTCTTCACGGCGCAACCAGAGAAGGCGCGGGAGCTCCTCGAGCGCCTGGCCGAGCCGCGCCCTGGGTCACGGATCCCTTCGCGCCGCTCGCGAGCGGGCCCGACGTCGAGGGCGCCCGGCGCGCTGGACGGCCTCGGGTACTCGGGGAGCGCGCCGGTCGCGACGGACTGGCAGTGGACCTGCCCCCGCCACCCCGACCAGCGCCGTGACGCGCGCGGACCCTGCCCGATCTGTGGCGCGCCGCCGCTCCTGATCGGCCGCTGATCTTTCAGCCGGGAGCGCCGGGCTCCAGCCCGGCTCCGCTCTTCTTCTCTTCCTCAACCGCCTCCCTTCCAGGCATCACCCTCCTCTCAACCTCCGCCCACCGTCACCAGGCCGTTGGAACTCTCCGGACCGCCGCTACACTGCGCGCCCGTCCCTGCACCCTCGTCCGGAGGAACTCCCTGTGAAGCGCGCGCTCGGAATGATCGAGACCAAGGGCTCGGTCGGCTCCATCGAGGCCGGCCGACGCCATGGTCAAGGCGGCCAAGGTCGAGCTCGTTCGGCAAGGAGCGCGTCACCGCCGGGCTACGTGACCGATGTTCGTGTGGGGCGAGGTCGGCGCGGTCAAGGCCGCCACCGACGCCGGCGCCGCCGCGGCGCGCGCGCGTGGGCGAGCTCGTCAGCGTGCACGTGATCCCGCGGCCGCACGACCAGGTGCTGCGCATCCTGCCGCTCAAGCCCGTCCAGTCAGGCCGGCAAGGGCGGCGACTAGCGCCGGCGCGTCGCCGTGGGGAGATCGACCCTCGACCTGCGCGCGCTGCAGGACGTGCGCGATTGCGCCGAGCGCGCGAGCCGCGCGCAGGCGAAGGTCGCGCACCACTACGACCAGGCCGAGACCGACCGCGCTCTGCGAGGCGATGGCGAAGGCCGGCGCGGCGAGCGCCTACGACGCTCGCGAAGCTCGCGGTCGAGGAGACCGGCATCGGGCGCGTCCACTACAAGATCCTGAAGAACCTGCTCGGCGTCCGAGGGCACGTGGGCCTCGATCAAGAACGAGAAGACGGTCGGCGATCCTCTCGCGCGACGAGCAGAGCGGCGTGATCGAGATCGCGACGCCCGTCGGGCGTCGTCGCGGGCATCGTCCCGACCACGAACCCGACGTCGACCGCGCTCTTCAAGGCGCTCATCGCCGTCAAGGGCCGCAACGCGATCGTGATCAGCCCGCACCCGCGCGCGCGGCGCTGCATCGGCGAGACGGCCGAGGTCATGCGCCGCGCGATCGAGCGCGCGGGCGGGCCGCCGGACCTCGTGCAGTCGCTCCCGAACCCGACGATCGAGTCGACCGGCGCGCTGATGAAGCACCCGCGACGTCGCGATGATCCTCGCCACCGGCGGCTCGGGGCTCGTGAACGCGGCCTACAGCTCGGGCAAGCCCGCCTACGGCGTCGGTCCGGGCAACGTGCCGTGCTACGTCGACCGCTCGGCCGACGTCGAGCAGGCGGCGCGCTGGCTGGTCGAGCAGCCAGAGCTTCGACAACGGCACGCTGTGCTGCTCGGAGCAGGGGCTCGTGCTCGACCGGCCGATCGCCGCGCAGCATGCTGGCGGCGATGCAGAAGCGCGGCGCGCACGTGTGCAGCGAGGACGAGACGAAGCGGCTCGAGCGCCTGTGCAACGTGCGCGGGCACATGAACCCCGACGTGGTCGGCCTCGATCCCGGCGAAGATCGCGCGAGATGGCGGGCTTCCACGGTGCCGCGCAGAGACGACGCGTCCTGCTCGCGCACCAGGAGGGCGTCGGCAAGGAGTTCCCGCTCTCGATCGAGATCCTCGCGCCCGCTGCTCTCGCGTGCACGAGGTCGACGGCTGGGAGGAGGGCTGCACGGTCTCGATCGCGATCGCTCGAAGTCCGGCGGCCTCGGCCACACGCTCGGCCTGTGGGCGCGCGACCAGAAGGTGCTCGACGCCTGGTTCCTCGAGAAGCCCGCCAACCGCATCGTCGTCAACGGCCCGACCTCGCAGGGCGCGGTCGGCTACAGCACGAACCTGATGCCCTCGATGAGCCTCGGCTGCGGGCCGCAGGCCGGGAACATCACCTCGGACAACATCAGCGCGCGGCACCTCATCAACGTCAAGCGCGCCGCTTTCCTGCGGCGCGACTGGGAGACGATCTGGAAGCGCGGACCACGAGCGCGCGGCCGCACGCTGGGCGGCGAGCGCGCGCCGCGCGGCTCGGGCTTGCCCGGCGATCCGCGCGGCTCACGAGGCGCCGCGTCCGCGCGCCCTGGGACCGCCGGGCGCCGGTCCGGCTCCGCGCCGGAGGGCGAACTGAGCCGCGCTGAAGCGCAGCGCTCCCGAGACTGAGCCGCGCGAGCAACTGCGCCCGGCAGTCGCTCCGGTGATGCCGAAGGCCCGGACGAGGAGCGCGCTCCGCGCCCGCTTCACCGAGCCGCGAGGCGCTCGCCGCCGCGTATCACCGGTCGCCGTCGCGCAGCGCCCGCCGCGCGCTGCGCGAATCTCGCGCGCGCGCATCGGGCCGCCGCCGCTCCTCCGCCGAGTTCGAGCTCGCCGCGCGCCGCGCGGCCCGTACGTCGGCTCCGTCTGCTCAGCGCCGCCGAGATCCAGGCGCATCCTCGCGCACGCCGGCAGCGGCTGTCCGCTCGGCCCGTGCCTGGGCTGCCGCCACCACGAGGTGCACGACCGGCGCGTGCGCGCTTGAGCGCGCGCTCCCGAACCGAACTCGACTGATCGACACCGCTACAACAGAGACACGCCATGGCTGAACCCGACGATGGTCTGATCGCGCTGGGCATGATCGAGACCAAGGGCATCGTGGGCGCGATCGAGGCCGCCGACGCGATGTGCAAGGCCGCCAAGGTCACGCTCGCTCGGCAAGGAGAAGTCCGGCGGCGCGCTGGTCACCGTGATGGTGCGCGGCGAGGTCGGCGCGGTGAAGGCCGCGACCGAGGCCGGCGCCGCGGCTGGCGAGCGCGTCGGCGAGCTGATCGCCGTGCACGTGATCCCGCGCCCGGCGGAGGACCTCGACGTCTTCCTGCCGCCGATCCCGAAGGAAGTAGCTCGCCAGCGCGGGAGCGCCGCTCCAGCCCGGCTCCGAGCGCGAGAGGTTCCATGCCGCCGACAATCGAGCTGCGCGGCGCGCTCGTCATCGACGAGATGCAGCCGCAGTTCGCCGCCACCGTCGCGGCGAACTCCGGACGGCTTCTTCCCCGTCGCGGGCGAGACGGCGTTCTGGCTCGAGGTGCGGCCGGGGATCGTGGTGAACCGCCTGCTCGACGTGGCGCTCAAGGGCTGCGACGTGAAGCCCGGCGCGCTGATCACCGAGCGCTCCTACGGCACGCTCGAGGTGCACGGTCCCGACCAGGGTCAGGTGCGCGAGGCGGGGCGGCGCATCCTGGCTGCGGCCGGCGCGCGCGCGGGAGGACGGCCTGCGCCCAACGTGATGAACGACGAGATCATCCGCGCGATCGACGACCACCACGCGATGATGATCAACAAGAGCCGCGCGGGGATGCTCGTGCTCGGGCGCGACACGCTCTACGCGCTCGAGGTCAACCCGGCGATCTGGGTGCTGCTCGCCGCGAACGAGGCCGAGAGGCAGCGCCGATCCGGCTCGTCGGGCCTCGGCGACAACGGCGCCGTCGGACGGTTTGCGACTCGCGGGCACGGACGCGCAGATCGAGGCCGCCGGTGAGCGCCGTGCAGCGCGCGCTCTCCGGCATCGCCGGCCGCGGAACACGGGGCATCGACTGATGTTCCTCGGCAGGTGATCGGCGAGGTCTGGGCCTCGCGCAAGATGCCGAGACCTCGTCGGCAAGCGCCTGCTCGTGATCGAGCCCGTCGACGACGCGCCGGGCGAAGAAGCTTCGTCAGCCCGTGATCGCGGCCGATCCGCTGGGCGCCGACGCTCGACGAGTACGTGGTCGTCGCCTTCGGCAAGGCCGCGCGCGTCGCCTTCGGCGCCGACGGCGACTTCGCGTTCGAGGCGGCCGTGGTCGGGATCGTGGATCAGGGCCAGGCGAAAGGCCACGCCTGGTTCGACGGCTACAAAGCGCGAGGAGCACCCGTGACGCTCCTCTTCTTCTTCCTCTTCCTTCACCCGGGAACGCCGGGCTCCAGCCCGGCTCTCTTCTTCCGCCTTTCCGGTTCTCGAGAGGGAAGAGGAAGAAGGAGGAGAAGAAGCACCGTAGAAGAGCCGGGCTGGAGCCCGGCGTTCCCAGCTGAAACGGAGGGGGCCTGATGTGCCTCGCGACCGTGGTCAGGCAGGTGTGGGCGACGCGCAAGGAGACGACGCTCTCCAGCCCTCCAGTCTGCTCGTGGTGCAGCCATACCTGCGCGGCAACAAGCAGACGGCGGACCTGGTGGTGGCCGTGGACACGATCGGCGCCGACGTCGGCGAGCGCGTGCTCGTGGTGATGGATAGAGCCAGCGCGCGCCACTCCATCGGCCAAGGGCCACGACGTCGGCTTCCAGTGTCGCCATCGTCGGCGTGATCGACGCGGCTGAGCTCCAGGGCGGCGAGCGCGTGGGCCAGACCGCCGAGGGCGACCGCATTCCGTAGGAGATCCAGATGAACCGCAACGACTTCAACCCCCGAGCTGCGCGAGGACAAGGGCGATCGGCCCGTGCATCGGCCTCCTCGAGCTGTCGCTCGATCGCGCGCGGCGTCGAGACCGCGGACGCGGTGCTGCGGCAGGCGCAGATCGAGATGCTCTTCGCCTCGCCGGTCCAGCCCGGAAAGTACCATGATGCTCTTCACCGGCGCAGCGTGCGGGACGTCACCTCCGCCCTGCGCCGCAGCGCCGAAGGTCGCCGGGAAGGACCACCTCGTCGACGAGCTCGTCATCCAGCAGGTCCACGACGAGCAGGTCGAGGACGCGCTCTGCGCCGCCGCGGCAGCGCATCGACGGCCACCTGGACGCGATCGGCGTGGTCGAGGCGAGCACGGTCGCCTTCCGCCGATCATCGCCGCGGACGTGGCGCTCAAGACCGCGACCGTCGACCTCTTCGACCTGCGCATCGCGAACGGGCTCGACGGGAAGAGCTTCCTGTCGGTCACCGGTCCCGTCGCCGACGGTGCGCTACGTCCGTGACCGCGGCGGCGAAGAGCGCCGAGTCGAGGAGGCAAGCTCCTGCGCTCGGTCGTGATCGCGCGTCCGCACCCGGAGCTGGCCCTGCACCTCTGAGGGCATCGTGTTCCGAGAACTTCGAGGACGATTGCAAGCGAGCCCACTGCGAGAGGCAGGTGACGAAGCTCGGCGCCTCGGAATGAACTTCATCGACCATCGAAGCGAACATTAACCGTGGCTTGATCTCCGTGCCCGAGTGCACCGCGGTGCGCACTGCTCCAGGCCTTTGGGCAAGGACGTCGAGGCGATCCGTTCCGGATCCGTGGATTGATGCCCTCTCTGCAGACGAAGGAGATGAAGCCTCTCCTCTCACTACTCGCAGCCAGCGGGTTTTTCACGCTCGCAGAGAAAGAGGCCGGTAGTCTCGGGGATCGCTACATCGGAACGGAACATCTCCTGCTCCGGATGCGCGCTCGAGGTCGACCAGACCCTCAAGGGAAGCTCGATCTCCTTGGCACGAGCGTGATGGAACTGCGGTCTGTTCTCGACAAGGAGCCTCGGGGCGAGCAAGCACCATCGAATCGAGGAAAGAAGCTTCCGCCGGATCGGAGGAAGCCGTCGTGGACCAGATCGACCGCCCAGAAGCTCCGTTTCTCGCGGCGCAGCTCTGTGACACGGTCAAGGATGGAGCTGATTCAGGATCAACGCTTCGAGCACGCCTCAAAGGCCGCGCGACATCGCCCACTGGACCCAGTGCTCGCGGATGAGGTCGACGGGAAGAAGACGAGGCTCGTGACCAAGCGGCTCTACACCGAGGCGAACGTGCGCGACTTGCCCGCGGGGTCAGGCTCGTGCTCGGGAAGGACGCGATCGCGACGCCCTCGGCGCTCGAGCTCGCCTTCGCGCGCGGGATCCGCGTGAGTACGGCGATGGGAGCGAGCACTCCGGCCGCGAGCGCCGCCGCGCGCCGGCCGACAGCGGACTCCGCAAGCTCCTCGCCGAGGACGGCGAGTACGCGTCGTGCATAGGTCAAGAGCGGCCAGCGCGCGCGATGTTCAGAAGCTCGCACGCCCGGCGGCCGTATTCGTCGGCGGGGAGCTGACCATGCCGCGCCGCCTTCCTGACCGCGGAGGACGTGCGCCGTGCGAACGCGGCCGAGATCGTGGTCGAGAGGGCACGGTCGTGACGCCGCAGGGCGCTCGAGATCGCGGAGGCCGCGGGGCATCGCGATCCCGCTCCGGCGCCAGCGCGTGGAAGGAGCCCGCGCCCGACCGCGGACCCGACGCCGTGATGGTGCCGCAGCGCCTGCGCACCTGCCCGAGCCGCGCGACAACCCTGCGCTCGAATCGACCGCGATCGTCACCGCGGTGCGGCAGAGACCAGCCCGGCGTGCTCGCGCGATCACCGCCAAGATCGCCGAGCTCCGGCGGCAACGTGAACGACTGCTGCTCGCAGAAGGTCGTCGAGGGCTACTTCCACATGATCCTGACGGTCGGGCTCGCGCCGGGCACGAGAGCTTCGACGCGCCTTCAAGACCGCGCTCGAGTGCTCTCGAGCCCCGAGGAGCTTCGCGGTGCGCGTGATGGACCGAGCGCATCTTCCGCTTCATGCACCGGGTATGAAGTTCTCCGTCCGGGAGCGCCGGGCTCCAGCCCGGCTCCGGTTCTTCCGAGGAGCCGGAGGAAGAGGAAGAGAAGAGCCGCGCTGGAGCACGGCGCTCCCGGATGAAAAGAAGCTCTGATCTCGACGCATGTCCTTCTCCGACCGCGAGATCCTCGAGACCGTGCGCATGGTCGAGCTCGAGACGCTCGACATCCGCACCGACCACGCTCGGCATCATCGCTCGTTCGACTGCGCCGATCCGGACCTCGAGAGCGCTGCTGCGAGAAGGTCTACGCCAAGGTCGTCGCACCACGGCGAGGACCTGGTCGCGCGTGGCGGACTCGATCGCCGGCGTGACCACGGCGTGCCGATCGTCAACAAGCGCATCGCCGTGACGCCCATCGCGCTGGATCGGCGGCGGCCGAGCGGCGCCGACGACCTCTCGCCGCTCGCGCGCGCGCTCGACGCGGCGGCGCCGGAGGTCGGCGATCGACTTCATCGGCGGCTTCACGGCCTACGTCGACAAGGGCTTCACGCGCGCCGACCGCGCGCTCGTCGACTCGATCCCGCGGGCGCTGGCGGAGACCGAGCACGTGTGCTCGTCGGTCGTGCTCGCGAGCACCAGGCCGGCATCAACATGGATGCCGTCGTCGCGCTTCGCGCGCGGTCGTCAGGAGACCGCGCAGCGCACGGCGGACCACGGCGCGATCGGCTGCGCCAAGCTCGTGTGCTTCTGCCAACGCCGTCGCCGACAACCCGTTCGTCGCCGGCGCGCACATGGGCGTGGGCGAGGCCGAGACCGGTGCTCAACGTCGGCGTCAGCCGGCCCGGGCGTCGTGCGCTCGGCGCTCCAGCGCCTCGGGCCGGAGGCGGACCTCCTCGCGGTCGCCGAGACGGTGAAGCGCATGGCCTTCAAGATCACGCGCGTGGGCGAGCTCGTGGGCCGCGAGGCCGCGCGGCGCCTCGGCACGGTCTTCGGCATCGTCGACGTGTCGCTCGCGCCGACGCCGGCCGAGGGCGACTCGGTGGCCGACATCCTCGAGCTGATCGGCGTCGAGCAGCACCGGCGCGCCCGGCACGACCGCGGCGCTCGCGCTGCTTGACGGACGCGGTCAAGAAGGGCGGCGCTATGGCCTCGTCGAGCGTCGGCGGACTCTCGGGCGCCTTCATCCCGGTCTCGGAGGACGCGGGCATGATCCGCGCCGTGCAGGCCGGCGCGCTCTCGCTCGCGAAGCTCGAGGCGATGACCGCCGTGTGCTCGGTCGGCCTCGACATGGTGGCGGTCCCCGGCGACACGAGCGAGGCCACGCTCGCCGGCATCATCGCCGACGAGATGGCGATCGGCGTGCGTGAACCACAAGACGACCGCCGTGCGCATCATCCCCGTGCCGGGGAAGAAGGCCGGCGACTTGGTCGAGTGGGGCGGGCTCCTCGGCACCGCGATCGTGCAGGACCCGGGGCGCTTCGGCTGCGCGGTGTTCCACAAGCGCAGCGGGCGGATCCCCGCTCCGCTCGTCAGCTATCGAAACTGAGAGCCTGAGAGAACGATGCCGCGCAGCGGCATCGCTCTGCGAGCTCGAGGATCGACCCGGCGCGCGATCCTCGCGCGCCACTCTGGTTCCAGGCCAGACGCGAGTTCAGCGCTCGCGCAGAGCCCGCATGCGCGCCCAGCGCATGAGGATCAGGTACAGGATCCAGGCGAGCGCGGCGACGACGCCGTTGGCGACGAGCAAGCGACTCGTCTCGTTCCAGGTCGTGTACTCGATGACGCGCGCGACCGCGAGACCCGTCAGGGCGAGCGCCGTCAGGCGCAGGCCGCGCAGCCAGCGGCGGCCGTTCAGGAGGTCGCGCATCCGGAGGAGCGCGCGGGCTTCCGCCTCGGGCGGGAGGGCGAGCTCCGTCGCGGGCAGCTTCTCCTCGCTCGCGAGCCGGCGCGCGCGAACTCGGGATCGTCGCGCAGGAACTCGTCGACGAGGACGCGCGTGTCGGCGCTCGCCTCGCCGGAGGAATAGAGCGGCCACAGGTCGGAGACGACGTCGCGTGTGATCTTCATGGGGTTCTCGCTTCTTCCAGGAGCTCGAGTCGGGCTCGATGGACCTTCACTCGCGCGGCCACGACCGAGATGCCGAGCGCGGCCGCGATCTGTTCATAGGAGAGCTCGCCCCTGGGCGCGCATGAGCAGCGCCGCGCGATCGACCTCGGCGAGACGCTGCAGGCGCACGAGCGTCGTCGAGAGCTGGTCGCTCGCGCTCGCGCTCGCCGCCGGTCCGAGGCGCGGTCGCGCGCGTGCTCGTCGAGCTCTCCCGGACGCAAGCCGGTCCGACTCCACGTCCGGCACAGGTTGCGCGCGATCACGAGGAGATACGCCTTCACCGTCCCGACGCGGATCTCCTCCCGCGTCACCCAGGCCCGCACGAAGGTCTCGGAGGCCACGTCCTCGGCCTCGGCCCGGTTCCCCGTCAGGTACACGGCGAAGCGGAACACGTCCTGCGCGTAGCGCTCGTAGAGGGTTCCGAAATCGACGTCGTCCATGGGTGCCCGAGCAGGGTGCCCGAGCCAGGGCTCGAGCACGGTAAGAGCGACGCGGCCCGGCGTTACAGGAATCCGGCGGCGCTGCGCGGGCCGCGCGCCTCGTCAGCGACCGCGAGCCGGGCGCTCGCTGCGCACCACGACCGGGATCGGGCTCGTCAGCGGCCGCCCGGAAGGGATCGCGGAGCGGCGGGAGCACGAGCATCTGGTTCCCCGAACCGTCGCCGTTGTCGTTGTTGCCGTTGTTGTCGTCGCAGCCGTCGCCGGAGCAGAAGTGCGCGCGGCAGGTGTTGCTCTGCAGCGCGAGCGCGAGGACGGCCAGGAAGGCCGCTCGCGTCAGGGCTCGGCTCGCGCGCGACATGGGGACGCTCAGCTCAATGCGCGCGCCGAACGGTCGCGCCGCCGTCGATCATCGCGCGCATCGTGGGCTCGAAGAAGTGGTGGGGGTGCACGGTCTCGGGCCGGCTCGCCTCCTCGAGGCTGCGCGGAGAGCTCGGCGGGCAGCTCGAAGTCGAGCACGGCGAGGTTGTCCTCGAGCTGCGCGAGCTTGGTCGCGCCGACGAGGAGCGAGGCGACGGCCGGCCGGTTCGCCGTCCAGTTGAGGGCGACCTGCGCGGGCGTGCGCTCGACCGCTCGCGCGACGTCCTTGACGACCTCGACCAGCTTCCAGTTGCGCTCGGTGAAGAGCTTCTCGAAGCCGGGGTTGCCCGAGTCCCTGACCGCGCCGAGGCGCCCGGCTCCGAGCGCGTCGCGCCTGTACTTGCCCGTCAGCATGCCGCTCGCGAGCGGGCTCCAGGCCGTCAGGCCGAGGCCGAGCTCGAGCGCCGCGGGCACGTGCTCGCGCTCGATGTTGCGCTCGACGAGCGAGTACTCGTAGCTGCAAGCGCGCACGCGCGCTCCCAGCCGCGCAGCGTCGGCGATCGTCTGCGCCCGCGCCACGTACCACGGCCGGGCAGTTCGAGAGGCCGAAGTGACGGATCTTGCCGGCGCGCACGAGGGAATCGAGCGTCATGAGCACCTCCTCGACCGGCGTGCGCCCGTCCCAGCGCGTGCAGCCAGTAGAGGTCGACGTAGTCGGTCTTCAGGCGGCGGAGCGAGCCCTCGAGCGCGCGCAGGACGTTCTTGCGGCCGTTGCCGCCGGCGTTCGGGTCGCCGGGCACGGCGTTGAAGGTGAACTTCGTCGCGAGCACGACTCGTTCGCGTCGCCCGGCGCCTTCATGGATATTCGCCGATCAGCTCCTCGCTCGTGCCGTTCGTGTAGCCGTCGGCGGTGTCGACGAAGTTGCCGCCGGCGTCGAGGAAGCGCGCGAGCAGCGCGAAGGCCGTCTCCTTCGGCGCGCCCCAGCCCCACTCGGTGCCGAAGGTCATCGTGCCGAGGCACAGCGGGCTGACGAGGAGGCCGCTCCGGCCGAGGGGCGAGTACGTGCGCAGGCCGGCGGGGAAGGGGTCGAGCTCATGGGAAGGTTCCGGTGACGGGTCCCAGGGTATCGCAGTCCGCGCGTCGAGGGAGCGTCGGTCCGCGAGGAGCGATCCGGGCTCTCATGGGAGCGAGCGGGGCTCTCAGCGCGCGATGGGCTCGAAGGTTCCCGTGAGCAGCACGTCGCCCGAGCTCGTGTTCGCGATCTCGAGGTAGGTGCGCGATTCCTCGCGGGGGAGGACGACGAGCCGCCCGTTCCAGGCGCCCTGGTGCGGACCTGCGCCGTCCTCCTCGTCGCACAGCACCTCTCCGGCGACGACGACCTTCAGCTCGCCGTGGCCGTGGCCGGCGGAGCTGCCCCACCACGTCGCCCGCGTGACGACGAACTGCATGTCATCCGGCACGTGACCTCCCTCGCAGTGAGACGAGGGAGTCGTCCTTCCTCGTGGGAGGCTGCGAGAAGTCGAGCGGGAGCGGCTCGACGCGATCGACGTGGATGTTCGTCTTGCCGGTGAGGTCCAAGCGGTTCGCGTTCCCGCCGCGGCCGCAGCGTGCCTGCAGCACGACGCGCGGGGAGGCGAGGGGCTTGCCTCTGTACGTGCTCGGGACGGGCACGCTTGCGAAGGGCGTGGGAGCGACCGTCCCGGAAGAAACCCGCGCTGGCACGCCCGGAGCCGGTGTGCGCCTTCGGCTCCGAAGGTCCCCTGCAGGCGGGCTTCACCTGCGCTCGAGTTCTTGATCCCGACGTAGGTCCGGCGCTCGTCGCCCGGGACGAGCTCGATGTCGCCGGTCCACGCGTCCGAGAAGGGCTCGGGGCTCGTCTCGACGTTCACGAGCTCCTGGCCGCCGACGACCACTGCGAAGAGCCCCGGTCCGTTGCCGTCGCCGCGCGCCAGGCCCTCGAAGTGGACGCGCATCACGTGGAAGGTCTGGCCGTCGGGGATCCAGCCGCCCTCGAGGTACGAGCGCGAGGGCTCGTCGATCCCGATCTCGCTCGTGAGGTCGAGCACCGCGCTCGCGGGCTCGTCGATGCGCTCGAGCTCGCCGTTCATGTACACGCGGCTCTCGTTGCCGCCCCTCCGCGCCCTTGCGCGCCTGCAGGACGACCTCCGGGACCCGCAGCACGTCCCGGCGCGCGATCACCTCGCCCGCGCAGCCGCATCGAGCATGTCCACGAGGCGCTCGCCGGCGCCGCCGTCCTTCAGCGAGCCCTGCGCGCGGCCCGTGCCGTCGGTCCGCGTACCAGTCGAGGAGGCGGCGCTTGCCCACCTCGTGCTCGCGCACGAACACGAGGCAGGCGAGATCGGTGTCCGTGTCCAGCGACCAGACGAAGTAGGAGTGTCCCTGCTCCACCTTCGCGCTCTCCCTGAGCTCGAGCCCGGCGAGCTGGATCCTGTCGAGCGCCGCTGGCCTGACCGCGCCGAGGTCCGCGATGAGGCCGGCGTCGTCGGTGACCGTCCGCACGTCGAAGATGCCGCCCTGGAACTTCGACGTCCCAGTCGTTGTGGGTGATCGCGAGCCCCAGGTCGTCGCGCAGCCCGTGCTGGAAGCTGAACGTGGCGCGCTCGTAGTCGTTGGAGTACGCGCGGTCGAGGAGCTCGGCCGGCGGCAAGTGGCGCTCGTTGGCCCTCGCCGGCTTCGCTGCCCGAGAGCTGGCGCCTCGGTGGGCACGGGCTGGAGCTCCGCGGCCGCGACCCGCGGCTCGACGCGGGCCTGCTCTCCGCAGGAGCTGGTCGCGGCGGCGAGCGCGGTTCCTTGCCGCTCAGGCTCCGGCCCGCGATGCAGCCACGCGAAGCCCATCCAGCCGGCGAGCGCCGCGACGCGACCCGCCCGCGATGGGCAGCGCCCCGAGCAGTTCCTGGATCCGGGCGTGGGAAGAGGTGCTCGACACGAGGTCTCCCTGGGTCAATGTCCTCGGGACGGCCCGTTCACGCCACCCGCTGGCCGGGCGCGGCGACGATCCGGGGAAAACTCCCCGGCGGCGCCGCCGGCTCGTCCCGGTCGGGGACCGGGGAGCCCACGGATCCGATCCGGCCGCTCAAGCTCCCGGCCGTTCCGGCCGAAGCTCGGAGCCTGATCCCTCGCATGAACCGGCAGCATCCTGTGCGTGGACGACCACGCGGACTCCCTCGACGGCGTGCGCAACCATCCTCGCGCCGCACTTCGAGGTCGAGATCGCGCACAGCGGGGGCCGAGGCGCTCGCGCGCGTCGAGCGGCACGGGCCGTTCGCGGTCGTCGTCAGCGACTACGGCATGCCCGGCATGAGCGGGGTCGAGCTCCTGAGCGAGCTCTCCGAGCACTTCCCGACACGGCGCGCATCCTCCTGACCGGTTGCGCCGACCTCGGGCTCGCGCTGGAGGCGCTCGAGCGCGGCGCGATCTTCCGCTTCCTGACGAAGCCGCCCGAGCGCGCGGCGCCTGGTCGAGCGCGGTGGCGGCGGGCGTGCAGCGCTACCCAGGCCCCGAGGAGGAGAGCGTGTTCACCGAGCAGCTCGCCTTCGCGCGCGAGTCGCTAAAGACGCTGAACGGTGTGCTGGAGGAGCGGCTCGAGGGCGTGCTCGACCAGCTCGACCGCCTGGCGCGCGGCAGCGAGCGTGATCTCCGCGGCGAGCTCGGCCGAGGACGTGCTCGAGAAGACGACCGAGGCCGTGCGCGAGCTCTGCGGCGCGCACGCGCCCAGATCCGCCGCCGCGGCGAATCCGAGCTCGACATCGTGCCGCCGAAGGCCGTGCCGGCGCGCGAGCGGCGCGCGCTGTCGATCCTGTCCTGCTCGGCGCGCGGGGCGCCTGCCGCGACACAGCGCCGTGCGCGCGCGCGAGAGACCCAGGTCGCGACCCTGCGCGCGCTGCAGCACATGGCGCGCGAGCGCGACGACACGACCGGCGCGCACCTCGCGCGGGTGAGCACGTACACGCGGCTCCTCGCCCGCGGGCTGCGCGCGGCCGGGCGCTACCCCGAGCTCACCGACGAGTTCAGTCGAGGCACATCGGCCTCTGCGGCGCCCTGCACGACATCGGCAAGGTCGCGATTCCTCGACTCGATCCTCTTCAAGGCAGGCAAGCTCGACGAGCACGAGTGGAGATCATGCGCACGCACGCCGTCGGTCGCCGAGATCCTGCGGCGTGCAGGCCGGGCAGGACGGCGTGACGCTGCTCCACCTCGCGCGCCAGATCGCGTGGACGCACCACGAGCGCTGGGACGGGACCGGCTACCCGCGCGGACTCGCGCGCGAAGCGATCCCCTCGCGGGGCGACTGATGGCGCTGGCGGATTGCTACGACGCGCTGACGAGCGAGCGACCGTACAAGCGCGCGGCGTGGCCGCATCACGCGGCGGTGACGCACCTGAAGGAGCAACGCGGCCTCGCGTTCGATCCGGAGCTGGTCGGACGTGTTCTGGCGCACGAGCCGGAGTTCGAGGGCGTGCTGGCGCAGGGGGCGAGCAAGAGTGAGCTGAGAGCGCGAGAACGGATGCCTCGGCCGAGGGCCGAGGCATCGGGGCTCGGGCTCGAGGGATCGGTGGGGGGTGCGGCGTTCCGGCGGGCGGTGGGGAATCTCGTTCGACGTCGGGATCGAGGGGCGAGCTCGCGCGCTCGACGGGGCTCCGCCACGCGCGGGAGCGTGCTCACCGGACGCGTGGCGCCCGTGCAGTCGACCTCGCAGGCGCCACGCGGTCCCCGGCGCCTTCGGCGCCTGGCGGGTGCCGGACCGCGTGGCGCCTGCGAGATCGACTGCACGGGACCGCGCCGGTGTCTCCTGGCGCGTGGAAGCCCCATCGAGCGCGCGTGACGCGTGCGAGGCCACGCTCAGGCGGCTCGGCCGCCTGAGCGGAGTATGGATGGTCGCGGGCGCGCGAGGAGTCGCCGGAGTCGGAGCGATGCGAAGGCTGCCGAAACGAGATCAAGCGGCGTTGACGAGCGCGCCAAGAAAAACGAAGACGCGCGAACGATCTGCGAGCTCGAGCTCCTTGCTCTGCATGAAGCATCGAGCACGTCAGCAATCGTTCGGGTCCACGAACTGGGGCGGCAAGCGTCGCGGAGCGGGTCGCAAGCGCGCGGGCCCGCGTGCACGCGTTCTCGCACGCGAAGCGTCCGAAGCTCGCGGGACGCTATCCGGTGCTCGTCACGCTGCGGCTCCGCAATGGACTGCGGACGCTGAGAGCATCGGACACGCACGCTCTGATCGCGGGAGCCTTCGCGGCCGGGTCGAGCGGCGCCTTCCGCGTCGTCGAGTACAGCGTCCAGACCAACCACCTGCACTTCCTCGCCGAGGCCAGCGACGAGCGCGCGCTCTCGCGCGGTATGAACGGGCTCACGACGCGGATCGCGCGCGGGCTCAACCGGCTGTGGAAGCGGATCGGGCGCGTCTTCGAGGATCGCTACGACGCGCGCATCCTCACCACGTCCGCGCGCGGTGCGGAACGCCCTCATCCACACGCTGCAGAACGCTCGCAAGCACGGAGCGCTGAAGGCGCACGGCCTGGACGAGTTCTCGTCGGCGAGCGACTTCGACGGCTGGAAGGAACGACCCGCGAAGAAGGCTGCCGGATCAAGGCCTCGGCTGCTCGAGCGCGCGCGGACCTGGTTGCTCTCGATCGGCTGGCGCAGGCATGGACTGATCGACCTTCGAGAGCGGCCCGCCGGGACGGCGATCCCGGCGTGAGCTCCTCCCGACCGATCGACGCGCGCGCATCGTTCCGACAGGTCGTCGAGCGGGTCGGCGGGCGTGTCCCGTGTCGACGCTCGCGCGCTCACCATCCTCCAGACTCCGCTCAGGCGGCCGAGCCGCCTGAGCGTGGCCCACGTCGCGCGCTCGATGGGGCTTCCACGCGCGGGAGACACGGCGCGTCACCCGTGCAGTCGAGCTCGCAGGCGCCACGCGGTCCGGCGCCCGCCAGGCGCCGAAGGCGCCGGGGACCGCGTGGCGGCTGCGGGCTCGACTGCACGGGCGCCACGCGTCCGGTGAGCACGCTCCCGCGCGCGGCGGGGCCCCGTCGAGCGCGGCGCTACGCCCTCTGCCAATCCCGATCCGCGGCCGCGCGCCCCATCCTCCCGCTCACTTCTTCCTCTCCAGCACCCAGCAACCCCTGGTACGGTGCGGCACCCTCGTGCACCTCGTAGTCTCCCGCAGGAACGCTCGATCGCCTCGAGGCTCGGCTTGAACGCGGTGAGCGCCGGCGAGTCCGCGACCGTCACGCGGTGAAGCCCGCTCTCGAAGGCGACGCGCGCAGGTGCTGTCGAAGAGCCGCAGCAGGAACGGCTTCAGCTTCTCCACGATCTCCTCCGGCGGGACGAGGCGGTGCTCGCGCAGGCAGGTCGAGCGCACCGGAACTCGCGCACGCAGTGCGCCTCGACCTCCGGCAGATCGATGTGGATGTCCGGCGCCCCGAAACCGACGCTCGCGAGCAGCAGGCCCAGCCCGCCGAGCGCCTGGCGCACCTACTCGACGCGCTCGGCGGATTCCAGCCCTGGTCGAACTCGACGATGCGTTCGCGCGCGATCCACGCCTGTCCCGCGAGCAGTGCGGGCGCGATCACGCTCCTTCCGCCAGCTCCAGCCTCCGAAGAGCAGCGCCACCGGCACGAGCAGAATGCGTCGCTCCCCAGGAAGTATCCGCCGCGCTCCAGCACTCCCACCACGCGAAGAAGCCGAGCGGCAGGGCACGAGCACCGCGACCGCGGGCGCCCGCCACGGCACCTCCTTCAGTCGCACGACCCCGGCAGAGCGCCAGCGGCACGAGCACGCCGAGCGGCAGGACAGCCACTCCCCGAGCAGCACCGAGCGCCCGTGCATCGCGGGCTGATACCGGGGACGTCGAGCTGCATGCTCGCGTCCTGCGCGATCCGGTCACCGATCGAAGCGCGCCAGCGACGCGGCCGCGATCGAGACGCACAGCGCGAGGAAGAGCACCGGCCTGACGCCGAGAGGCAGCGCACGCCAGGAGAACGGCGGCGCCGTCGCCGAACGCGCGAACTGCGCCAGCAGCACCCACCCCAGCCAGGATGAACGTCGACTCGTGCGCCCAGAAGAGCAGCGGGAAGACCGCGGCCAGTGAGGGCGACGCCTCCCCGGCCGCTCCACGGCGCGAGCAACGTCACGAGCGCCACGAGCGTCACCATCCGGAAGGCAGCGCGTGGACCTCGATCGTCGTGCCGAAGAACCACAGCGGCGGCGAGCGAGCGAGCAGGAGCGTCGCCACCAGCGCGCCGAACTCCTGCGCCCGAAGAGCCGCAGGAGCAGGAGACGCGAACCCGCACCCGAGCGCCGCCGCGCGCTGATCGACGCGAGCCGCAGCGCGCAGCGGCGATCGCTCTGCCCGACGCGGGAGCTCGATCCCGTCGCACACGGGCCGGACGAGCGTCGCGTGTGGAACGCGCGCGTCCGGTACCACGTCCATCTCCGGTCATCAGCGGCGGGCCGTCCGTTGCTAGAAGCGCGCCTGGAACGTCAGCGCATAAAGAGGCACCTGAGGGCCAGGCGCGAGCGCCGCCGCGATCCAGACTCTCGCGCGCTCCGACTCGCGCGCCCGCGGCCATCAATCGAGTCCCATCGCGCGCAGCTCGCCGCGCAGCGCGAGGTGAAGTGCTCGCGCGCCTCGCCGGCGAGACCGCGGGCCTCGCCGGCGTCACCTTCGGGTCGACGAGGCTCGCGCGCTCGTCCGGGGTCGCGCTCGAGGTCGCCGGGAAACGTCGACACGACCGGCGCCGCCGGCCGGGTGCTGGACCACGAGCCTGTAGCGCTCGTCGCGCAGCGCGTTCGTACTCGTCGGGTGCAGAAGGGCAGGTGCTCGCGGTTCGCAGGGGCTGGTTCGGGCGGAAGACCTCGGCGTAGACGGTGCGGCGCAGGAGCGGCGCTCGCCGCGGAAGCAATACGTAACTGAACGAAGCGC
>ERZ1370068.7580-contig-6490_pt1 | contig 40237 bp, 62 predicted proteins | sample MGYA00561227_ERZ1370068 | MGnify/ENA primary metagenome ERZ1370068 (study PRJEB38410, sample SAMEA6850437) | metagenome | study: Metagenomic assessment of the ecological functions of the soil: analysis of the soil microbiota associated with the... | reverse complement strand
GGTTACGTATTGCTTGTTCAGGAGTATTTGGGGGAATGGACGGCGCGACCGTCGACGACGTTCCGCGGTATCGCATCGACGAACCATTATGGGAAAAAGCAGGATTCCCCATTGCATCAAGTACGACCTGACAGGGTTGGCGCGGCTGGTGACGGTAGTCAACAACAGCGTCTGCCTACCCTTGTTTGCCGGCGATCACGATTGCGTCGAAGCAATACGGCCTGACCGCAACAAGGGTTTGGACTTTGTCGCCAAGCAACATGGCGAGGTTCTGGTTCTAGAGACGGTTCGAGTGTCCGACCCGGATCGTGGATCGGGCGGTCGGATCGGTGGCGACTCAGACCTGGGAAAGGCCCGTTGATCGAGCTCTTGCCTGCGCGGTACGTGGATCGGATTCTTCACGATCTTCCGACGAACTGCGGTGCGAGGTCGCCACGTCGAGTCGATTTCAGACGATGACCTTTGATCTCCTTGCCGTTTGCGCGGTGCGGCAAGCGATGAGCAACAGTCTGCCCTGGTGGATGTCTTGATCTCGCTTGTGCCGGAGACGTAACCAATGCGAAGAGCCGCATTGATCTCTACACGAACGCGGCGAGGCTCGTTCGCAGCTACCACCTGTCGCCGTCGATACGCTTCAGTCGAGCGATGCAGCTGTGTTTGTCCGATGTGGATCCCGAGCTCTTTCTGGCATTTCGTGCAAACAGCGTCGTTCGAGAAGTGGATGCTCTACTTGCATCCATCGCAGCGACAGCAGGTCGAAATTGAAATCAAAGGTCCCGTCGGATGGCGGGGGGGTCAGCGGCTCAGGAAGACATGCGTCAGGTCCATCGCGCGCTGAGACTCGCCGATCTCTACAGCCCCTGAACCAGTGCTCGTCGTGACCCTCAGCGCCGCTCTTGCTACGTTGGATCGATCGCCTCCTGAACGCCCACAGGGGCGCGCGCTCCGGCCGACCAACCTACGCGCGTAACCTCCATATTCGATCTCTGCCGATGCAGCCAGAGCCCCATCGGAGAGACTACTACACGAGGCGAAGCATCGCGAAGAACCCGCACGCGACCTCTGACCACGTCGATGATGTCTGGTACAGTATTTTCTCTGCGAGAACAACAACTACGAGGCCGACGTAATGGCGGAAATCATTCAGTCACCGAACGCCCGCGGAATCTATGCAAACGACTATTTGCGGCAGGAGCTGACTATGTCCAGCTTGCGCCGCGCGAGCGGGCTGGCTATTTGAAGATGGGATAGCGAGGGCCGAATCATCCCAATGGATGAGCGTTTTCGGACGCAGGCTTTGAAGGACTGGCCGGATGGGAAAGAAAGATGGATGCGGCGGGCGTCATCGACGACCGGGGATCGTGGCATCGCTGTTTCGACACCGACTTGGTTCAACCGGAATTCCGCGATTCTTGTCGATGAAGCCCAGGATCTGGGTACGCTGGAATTGGCCATTATTAGACGGCTCGCACACCACGGAGAGAACGATCTCTTCCTATGCGGCGACGCTGCGCAGACGATCCACACGAAGTCTACCGACCAAGGCAGCCGGTATCGATACCTCCGGGCGATTCGTGCGGTTGAATCAGAACTATCGGAACAGTCGTCAGATCTTGCAGCCGCGAACCAAGTCTTGACTCAAGCGCTTCGAGACGATGCCCAAGGGCGCGATGAATCTGGAGGTCCTGGCGCCAGAGTACGCGAGCGCTTTTCGTCTCCGAAGCCTCTGCTGCTTAAGGCCGACTCCCGGCGTGAGGAGCTTGAGCGTGGCTTGGGGTTCTTGTCTGCACTTGTCGATGACGGGCCGATAAACCAGCGATATTGCCTGCCGTATGCGGTTGCAGCCAGCGGCGATCGAACGACTCGAGAGCAGCTCGCACTCCCGATCCTGGCCGCCATCTCCGATGTGCGTTCCGGCAGAATCTTTGGTCGGACCTCGAGCAAAACCAAGGGGTTTGAGTTCGACGCAGTAGTGCGCATCAACTGTTCTTCTTCGAGCGTGCTGTCTTCATCCGAACTTGCCGCCAGAGGAATCCTTTAGAGATCTTTGCCGGTTGTATGTGGCGATGACGCGGGCCAAGACGCAGTTGGTAGTTTCCTACTGACGACCGTTTCGTCCTTCGTCCACGCAGCCAAGGACACCGTTCTTTGGAGTCGCGTTTCGAGGAGTACGCTGGATCGAGTCCCTGGACGTGGACCCACTTTCACCAGATCAGGCGATTCCTAAGCTGATGGATTCTCGAGCTTGGGACCAGCTGGGGCTTGTCACGCGGATGCGGCGGGACTGACCGAGTTGTCCAAGACGAGATCGTGCAACACGCGTCAGTGGACCGAGCGGATACGCGGCCGCGATCAAAGCAGATTGAATGGAAGCATTACGCCCTGTCTGTTCATGAAGGCCATGGAAGACCCTCGTGCCCGACACCAAGTCATCAGCGAGGGGAGGTGCGTGGTCAATGTTCTCGGCTCATCTCGACATGCTCACCGCGCCGACAGGCGGAGCGGGACCGCATCGCGCCTAGTCGTAAAGGAGCTCTCCCGGTTCTGCAATGGCGCTTCCTGACCTAGCTAGCTAGGCGTGTTGACACTACTGGCGAAAGGTGTGGATGACAGGCGACAATTGAGGCGAGGGAGATCACCGCAGAACAGTTCGCTCACATCGAACAATGCCTGGCCATGCAGCGCGGCAACGAGCATGAGTAACCTCAACGTTCTCAACGCAATCGTACTTGGCCGAGCACCGCTGCAAGTGGCGTGGTTTGCCCAAGCGTTTCGGCAACCGGCAACACCTTGCCGGGTTCGCGGCCTGCCGCCCTCATGTGCGGTTAGATCAGGATCGTTTGTTGTCGCGTCCTGGGCGCTACATGATCGCCCCACCTCACGGCGTATTCGGCCATCTTGTTTCATGCTCGTACACCGAGCGACCCCAGCATTGCGTTGGCCCCCTGCGCCCGGTTCATACATCGCCCAGAAGGCGGAGTTGACCGGTGATGCCCGAGGCCGCGTACAGCGAGTTTGGGAGGAAGCTGATGTAGGCCGGGTTAGTCGCCCAACTTACCTGGGCACCAACGGTTTGCTGAGGCCTGACGGCAATCGGGTCCCATCATGATCATAGCGGCGGCGTCTCGCCCTATATGCCGTTCACCGCTGTGGTGTAGAGTGGTGCATCCGGTTTCCGGCACCTGACAATGGCCACAAATAGCAAGCGAAGGCGAAAGCGACTCCCAGGCTAACCGTCAGTTTTCCTGCCGATCTCAAAAAGATACTTCGGAAACAGGATCGCTAAGGAGCAGAAGGTCTCGCTCAGCTGGGTTGTTCGGGATGCCGCAGAGGTGCTACTGCTGGCGATCGGTGGCCGCTGTTGTGGCGCGGAGGAGATAACAAGATGACGAGCTGCAATGATTCGAGTCAATCCGAGACCGTGACTGCGCTAGTCGCGGCAGCGTACGACACGTCACCGATCAACGGTCTCACTTAACTTATCGCTATCCCGCGCGGTTCTCGCCGAAGCTGGTGCGCGCGCCGTCATCGACACGTTCACCGAGCCTGGGACCTCGTACTCGATCCATTTGTCGGCGGGGGAACGACTCTCGCTTGAGTCACTGCATCTGGCCGTCACGTGATCGGAGCTGACATTAGTTCGTTGGCGACGTTCGTCAGTGAGGTGGTTTATCACGCTGTAATGAAGAAGCAGCTCGCACGCCTTAGCCGATGGGCCGCGCGCGTCCAAGAACTTCAGTATTTGACTTCGCCGCGCGATGACGCGTTCGAGGATGCTGGCAAGGCAAAAGCACTTGGATGGCTTCAACACGTGGCGGCTGAAGCGCCGCATCGAATTCATCCTGGCAGCGCCAAGAGGCTTCGCGATCAGCGGTTAGAAGCATTCGCTCGATGCGTCATCCTTCGACGGCGCAGTGGGCTCTCAAACGGGCGGAAGAAGCTACCCCTGGATCGATGACTTTCGCCGCGATCGTCAAGGACGCGACGGCGATGATCGACGGCGCGCGAGAACTGACGGTGGTCCAAGCGCTAGGTCTAAATCGACGATCCACCGCATCAACCGCACGACCAAGGGGCTAGAAGCGGACGCCCTGTTCGCGACTCGTAAAAAGCCGCGCTTGGTGGTCAAGCATCATCGCCGTATCCAGGCGCGTCCACGTGCTGTATCACCGCTGGCAAGTGGACGGCCGCAAGGAAACACCCGCGCCGTTCTGGATCGCGCCAACCGCCGACGGTGATGGCGTACCACATTATCGATGGGCGCGCGCAACACGTACAAGCTCAGCTACTTCGCGAACCTCGAATCGCTGAAGTCGGTTGCGGCGCTGTGAGCGCGGCACTATGATCGTCCAGGTGGTGGCGTTCTCGGCAACCGGAATGGCAACTTCCAGATATTTTCTTCGGTCGCCGACGATGTCGGTATGCGCCAGCGTTTTTGCCGGACTGCACTGAGTCGCCGGACGGCAGGCTATGGCGTACTGTGCCCAACCGCCGTTGGTACGCCGATCAACGCGGCGACGAACGGCAGCGAAGAGGTTGTCCTCTTCACCGCCTTCGCTGAATGCCGTCAGGCGGCTGCTGCGAGCTTTGACTTTGTAGCTTGTTGGAGCGACAGGCAGAGCGCACGGCGACGCGTGCAATCGCAGTCGCCGACTCCTGATGCGTCCACGGGTACGCGGCCTGATCAGCCTCCATTGCCTGCTTTTCGCGCTGTCGGAGCAGTGCTTCATCACGGTCAACGCGAGACCGTACTTGAAGACGAACCGACTGCTGCCGCTTCCTCAGGATCGCGCATGGGCCTTGCCCGCTCCAACAGCGCCGGAAATCGACGTTCAGAGCAGCTTCAAGCGATCCGTCTGCGGAACGGGTTCGATCGTGAGCGGCGGGGCATCCGGACCCTTGTGGGTTACCTCGATGTCGGGGGCAGACTGAGCCCGCGGCGGCTTTGGGCACGACCTGAGCTTTGGCTTCTGGTGTACACCTTCTTCCTCGACTGCTTCCGCACCACCAGCACAGTCGAGCGTGAACGCCGCTACCTTCTTTGTCCGTGATGACGACTTGGTGCAGGTCGCCATCGCCCACGGCGTGCTTCGCCTGGCGAGAACGTCACGTAGCGTCCAGCCAGGCGCGCTGTCGGTATCGATGTCGCCAGAAGGTCGCCTGACCAGTCAGCTGCTTGCGTGTAAAAGTAATCGTTCTTGACATCTGTCAGTGAACTGACACGCTGCCGGAAATCTCCTTCGGCATCGGCTTCGACGTAGAGAGCGCCGTCTCTGCGTTTGAAGAAGGTCGGGAACTGCTCGCCTTTGCGGCGTTGGTTTCTCGGTGATCATGCCGCCGGTGCCGTTCTGGCGATCTTCGCGCCAGCACTGCCGGCCAGGCATCGTGCCGAACAGCCCGCCAGATCCTGTCGCGGACAGCAGCTTCTTCGAGCGCCTTTACGCCATCGCTTGCGCCGCTGACGGCGTCCCGACCTTTCTTCGTAGCGCGGCGCTTGTTGAGTTCGATCAGGCTGTGATTCTTCTTCAGCTGCGCTGAAATTTTCTTGAACAGGTCGGCAAGGAGGGGGGTCTTCGCGGAAAGTCTCGCGGTTGCACTATAAACAGCGCGTTGCGCGATGCCTGCCCGCTGACGTGCAGTCCAGCAGAACAAGCATGCTGCCAGCGATGTGCTCCAAGTCGACTTTCTGCGTGCGGAACAGAAGCATCGCGCTTCGCGTGCGATTGGCCGTTAATGACTGCTCGCAAGCTTTGTCGCGGCTTGTCCCCTGGAATCTGAAGCGCTTGCCCTTCCTTCTTGACCGCCTTGAAGACGCGAATTTACGGGAATCGTCTCGCCCGTCTCAACTGGACCGAAACGCTCGCGCCGTTCTCGAAGCCTTCCTCCATCTTCGCTTTACCCCAGGCCGCGAGGTAAGGTCCCAGACCGTAGCCCGCATAACGTTGGCAACGTATCCCTGGCGACACTGACCAAGCGTGCAGCGGCGGTGGAGGGCGCAGAAGGAATTCCCAACCTCTGAAGAGCTCGCACCGCAGATGTTCGATGCCGGGGCCTGAAGTCGCAATATATTCTGACGAGCGTTCCCGATGGAACCCGCCTCGCGCGGCAGGCTCGCCTTCGGGAACCGGTCGCCTTGATATTGTTCATCGGCATCGACCAGCGGCGCGTTGCCTGCCGTCATGACTCCCCGTCGGAGCCGACGAGGTAGTGCCACGGTGACGGGTCCTGCTGCGAGGGGAAAAAGCAAATGACCGCACCGCTCACCGTGGCTGTCGCCGCCCGCTACGTCAACTGGACGCGCGAGACGGATGAAGCCATTTCTGTGCTTCTCTGAACAGAAAGGCAGGACGCCGCTGCTCCCCATGTTGAAGCGACCCTGCACGAAGTTGATGGCGCCCCCGGTATGAGCCGCCTCCCCGCCGTGATGAGCGAGCAGAACGTCGAAGGGAAATTTTTCGGCGAGCTGCCCTCTCCGTTGTCGTACAGGACAGACGGGCGCGTTTTCGGTGCCGGTGGCGTGATACCGAGGTTGTCTTCTGCGTAGCTGCGCAGTACCGCCTGCGCCTTCATGTCCGTGGCAGCGTTGGCGAACATCTCGACTTTGTCGGGCGAGGAAGCTCGACGCGAGCGCCATTGACTTCGGCGCGGACGGCGCGCGTGGGTCGATCTTTTGGCCTTGCAGCGCAGCAGCAGGGCATCCCTGACCGTTAGTGAACTTCTCAACGAGTGCCGCCGTAGGGGTGCTCTGTTGAGCATGAACGATCGCATCGGTCGTTCGGCATGCCGCCGAGATATTTCCAACGCCGGATCGGGACTCGTCGCGACAGGCCCCTGACCTGCGATCTTGGTCGCAGCCTCCCCGGTTTCGCCGCCAAGAGTCCGTTCGCCAAGTTCAATACCGCCATACGGGTCTTCCTGTTTGACGGTGCAGCGGTGGCTGGCGTCACTCGTTGTTCTTCCCCCTGCTACCGCCGAGCTTAACCACCTCGTTCCCGGCCCGATCGCATTACCCACCCCGGCCTTGGTAGCGCGTCGATTTCCTGTTCAAGGCGCCCACGATCTTCTTCACATCGGCTTCGCTGTAGCTCGTAGTGCTAGACTTGTTGCCCAGCTTACCGATCACGCGGATCGCACGCATCGCATTAAGCGGTGCGCCTCCGCCAATTGAACAAACTTTCACGCCGCCGTTGGCTTCCTTGGCGATCCTTTGCCCTTGACTTGCGTCCTTCATCTCCAGTTTTATCCTGCTGTCGACGAAGAATTAGACGAATCCATGGTGGAACCAAAACGTCCGTCAATGCCGCAGAGAGATTTTTCAAATGTGGTTTTATGGCGAGTGGAAGCAAGATCGTTGCGGCAGCTTGCAGCGTCCACGCCAGCATACATCGTCCTCCAGCTAAAGGAACGACGCGATCGGCGATGATCGCCTGGCGCCCAGCCATGATCTGCCGGTGGCGATAATGGCGTCGTTGATATCGCCGCCGAACCATCCGATCATCGAACTGGTGACACCAGGCGTTTGGCGCTTTGCCGGTCGACGATCGTTGTCATCTTCACGAGCGCCGCTGATCACCGCCAGAGTTCGACGTTGTCAAGAGACGCCTGCGCCGCCTGATCGCGAACGTCCTGACATAGCGATGGCGGCTCACGCTACTGATGTGGCGCACCTGGGCGGAGCCGTGAACAGCCGACGCCAACCAGCGTTCTCCCAGGTCAGTCGGTGCGGTGGCTGGTGATCGCGACATGATGGAATGGTGCTGTGGCCTCTGCGCGGTGTCGCTGAATGGTAGTTGCTGCGCATTGGTTCATTTCATGATGATGCCGGTGGCTGGCTGAAAAAGTTGCGCTGCCGACGGGAACTCCAGATGCTGAATTGCCGTTATGGCGTGAACGTGCTGAACTGGCGCTGGCGTACGCTGATCACGCACGACGAACGGTGCCAAAGAAGGTGGCGCCGTTCACTGGTGGCGCGTGGCAGAGCGATCGCCGCAGCGCACTTCGCCGGCGGATCTCTCGACAGAGGTTCGGTTTCGCTCGTCACGCGGGCCAAGCTGTCAACCAGTGGCAGCAGGAACGGCGCCAGGGCCGTCGTGACCTTCGGCGACGCGCTCGCGCAGGTCCTGCCTTTGCGGCTCGTCCTCTTGCTCGTCGCCGGCCGGCTTGGCCTTCTTGGTCATCTCCAGATCCTGTCGGATCAACGCGAGGGTAATGAAGGTCATGCCAAACTTGTACTTGTTCAGGATTTCCGTGTTCTCTTTGGTCGCTGCTTCACAGCCTGATCGATGAACACGTTGTGTTCATGTTGATAGCGCAATCGAACGCGGCAGTGTTCGGTCGCCCCTGGCGGCGCCACGCGCATCGCGGTGAACTTGTCGAACGGCGGGTCGCGCTTGCCCCAGTGGGGTTCCCGGACCTCGGCCGCATTGGGACATCCAGCTGAGTCATTCTTGCGCCCCCTGCCTGGATCCGCGCCTATTGGTCGGGGTCGTGGCGCGGGAGGGCGCGGCGGGCGCGGCATCCTCGCTCGGCATGAACCGCGAGACTGAAGCGGTGTTCCGAATGGTTCGATACGCGAAGGGTCGGTGACCTGCGCTTCGAAAGTGATGGCTCTGGCTGACGACCGCGTCCAGCGGCAACGAAAGTGGCAGCAGCATCGCCTTCGAAGATCCGCGGCGTACCCCAGTTCTTCTGCGGGTTGCAGCTCGCCGTCGATGACCTCGGAAGAGTGTCAGCTCGCCGGGTTGCTCGTCGCGCCTGAAATAGTCGTTCTCGGCGTCGGTGACGAAGCTGATGCGGACTTGGGAGTTCACGTTCGCGCCACGCTTCAGCTCTTCGCCAGGATCGCGGCCCTTGAAGTGCACCTGTCGGGAAACGGCCAGGCGCCGACGGCGGCGACGGCCTCGGGCTTGAAGGGATTGGTGATCCGAATCCCGCACCAAAGGATGCGCTCGCGCTGCCCGGTGCTTGTTGACCATCTCCTGCACGAACTGCTCGAACGACTTCTTGAGACCTCGGGGGTTCTCGATAGCGCGTCCTTGCGGCGCTGCGCGCCTTCCGCTCTAGTTCCGTGTGATCCTTTAGGTACATCAGCTCGCCTTCGAGGCGGAACTCAAGGTCGCCATGACGCAGGTTCTCACGGTTGGGCATGAACAGCTTTTCGTTCGCGCGCACGCCGATCGCGCTGCAGCTCGACGAACACCAACAGCGAGTCAGCCAGATAGTCCTTGCCCCCACAGCCTTGCGTCGGAAGAAGTCCTTGCTAAAGAAAGCCTGGCACTGGCCGTTGAACGTAAAGACGACGCCCTCGTCCTTGCGATAGCTGTCCGCTGGGTTGCCCCTTCTCGTCCTTGGCACGCTTGCGGAACAGGTAGATGCGGCTGCTAAACCGTTCGCCGTCGATGTCCATATCGAATTTGTCAAACCACTCGACGTTCGGCGCAGCAACGAGTTGCGGCGGCTCTCGTTCTTGCGACTCTGTTCGAGCGTGTAGATCAAGCCCGCCATCGTGGTGTCGAAGCTGCCCTTGCCACCGATGTAGTCGCGACACTCATGAAGCGAATCGGCAGCGCGGCTCCGGCAGCAACACCGCATGCGCGGCATCAAGCCGCCTTCAAGCATCGGCGTTCGTGCTCGCGCGCACCGCGTATTCATAGAGCTTGAACAAGGTGTTCCCATGCGGCCTGCCGTACGTAGGCCTGGTTCAGCTCAGGGAAAAAGCGGGGAACGTCTCAGCGTCGAACGTCAGCAGCGCGCGGTGGCCTTCGGCGTCAGACTTTGCGCCCCGGCGCTGGTGGTGAAGCGGCTGGCGCGCGGCGATGCGGGGTTCCCGGATTCCTCATGCCGGATCACGGTGAAGCCCACTGATGATCCTCGTCGTTGGCGTCCGCCGGCAACAGCGCCGGGTTTCGGCGGCTGATCACAAGCTCGACGTTGTGCTCGACCCGCAGGCAACCCTGGCACCTCGCTACCGCCCATATTGAACTTGCCCCGACGAAGGGGATCTTGCGTCCTTGCTGCCTTCCAGCAGCGACAGGATCGTGCCGGGCATCGCGGCGGGTGTCTGGCCTTCGCCGTCGTCTGCAATGGTGACTACGGATTTGCCCCTTCTTTCCTGGTCGCAGCGATCGTGATCGACTCCGAGAGCTTCCTCCAGATCCTTGAGCACATCGCCAAACAACAGATCACGGGCATCGGCGACCGACTGCGGTGCCTCTGGTCCGCTGAGGGGGATGCCACGCATCCGGGCTGCGGCGATCAGCTTCGTGTCGATCGAGTTCATCACCTTCGATCAAAGCTTGCTCGGCCCGACTTTGCTGGCCAACGTAATCGTGCCCCAGTTCTGGGGCGATCACCGTAGAAGCGCCAACAAAGACTGGTCGTCCCAGTAGCCCGGCGTGGCCTTCAGGATGTTCGATGACCTGGGACTCGTTGTCAGCGTGCAAGAGTCAGCGCAAAGCTCTCTCGCGCATCTTTGTGCATGTGGTAAAAGTAGTTGATCGGGTAGCTGGCGAGTCCGATGCAGTTGGTGCGATCAGAGCTTGAACTCGACTTCGGCCCGCCGCCTGCTCGGACATGCGCGCCTTGAGCGCGTCGATTTCCTTTGGTTGAGCGCGCCGACATCTTCTTTCACGTCGGCTTCGTCGTACTGGTAGTGCGATTTTTGTTGCCCAGTTTGCCGATCGCCGCGGATCGCGCGGATCGCGTTGATGGTGCGGCTCTGGGCCATTGCACAAACTTTTGACGCTTTTCACTGGTGCCTTCTTCTTGCCACCTTGCGGGTCTTCACCTGCGCATCCATTGGCAGACTCCTACATCGAATCATGGCGCTCAAGCCGAATCATATGCACGAATAATTTAGTCGTCAATGCGTCGACTGTAACTCATCTAGCCGCGGTGACTTTTAGGAGCCTAATGCGCGACCAACGCCGATCTCTCCTATCGACTGAGCCGGAGCTCTTCATGTCTCACCTGGCCTACTTCGCTGCTCCGGTGGTCAGAGCAGTCGATCGAATCGCGCGCTTTATGCGATGCTTACGAAATTCGACCCTGAGCAGTTCAGCGAGGAGTTCGCCGACGAAGGTGTGAGCGGCAGCCAGCAAGGCGCGATTCTTCAGATCTGCGCGGTACGTGCGAAGGTTGCTCAGACGAAGACCACAGGGCCTGTTCGCTCGTTACATCTATGCAGAGCGTTGCATAGACGAACCGCAGACCATCCGAGCGTCAGCGCCGTGACCCTCAGACTTTCGGATCGGAACGACGTCGGCGCCTTCGCGCAGCTCGTCCAGAGTAGTCAGCCCACGCCTGCATCATCCTTCGCCTGCGCGGGAAGGTGCTCTGCATGGTTGTAGGCAGCCTTTGACCGAGTTGCGCTCCGCATGCGACAGCTGCCTCTCGATCACGTCCGACGGCCCAGCCCTGCTCGTGGAGCATAGGTCGAAGCCATTCGAAATCCGTGCGCCGTCAGCGTCGCGCGGTCGTAGCCGGGCGACGCAGCGCCGCGTTAATCGTGTTCTCGCTCATCGGCTCGCCGTTCGTCCTTGCACGCCCGGAAAGCACCCACTGTGCTGCCGACCGGTCAGCGGCTTCAGCTCCGCCAGAATCCGCACCGCCTGCTTCGCCAGCGGCACGATGTGCATGACGTCGCTCCTTTCATCTCGGCGGCGGGAATGCGCCACTCGGCCTTGCGTCGAGGTCGATCTCGCTCCACTCGGCTCGGCGGAGTTCGCCAGGCCTGTACGAACAGCATCGGCGACAACTTCATCGCGCACTTCGTCGCAAAGCTTCCCTCGTGCGACTCGATGTCGCGCAGCAGACGGCCGACCTCGCGAGGTCGGTCAGGGTCGCGTAGTGCTGCGGCTTCCATGGCGTCGAGCGCGCCCCGCAGGTCCCGACTCGGATCGCTCTCTGCCGCGCGCCGTCGCGACGGCGTAGCGAAGCACCTGGCCGCAGTTCTGCTGGACGCGGTGCGTCGTTTCGATCGCTCCTCGCGATTCGACTCGCCGAAAGCAGCTCCAGCAGATCGGCGGGTCTGATCGATGCGACTGGCTTCGCGCGCGATCCAGGGAAAGACATCGACGCTCGAGGCGCCGGATGATCTTCTCGGAATGCGATGGGGCCCAGTTCGGCGCGTTCTTCTCGAACCACTCGCGGGCGACCGCCTCGAACGAGCCGATCGGAGGCAGGCCCCTTCCGTCAGCGCGACGCTGCGTCGCGCACGTCCTGAGCTTCGCGCGCGCTGCCTTGCGGCCATTCGCTGGGATCGTTCGACCAAGACCGCGTCGAACTGGTTCGGCGAGCCTCATCGGCCTTCTGTCGCGCGAGCGCTCAGTGTCGTGCTGTGGGGTAGGTGCCGAAGCTCAGCCGTCTTGCGTCGTCCATCGAACGTGTAGTCGAACCGCCAACCGTGCGAGCCGCCCTTGACGAACAGCCGCAGGCACAGTACCGTCGCCATCGTTCAGGCGGCTCGCGGGGGTCGCCGTGTCTTGATCGCCTTGATCGTCGCGTTAGAGAGGATGAGGTGGCGTTGCCATTTGCAGTGAACTCGGAAGTCCTGCCAGGACAGGCTCGAATTTTCGAGTCACTGCACCGAGTTCCTGCAATGTGAACTCCGATCTGTCAGGAATTTCTCGGGATGTTCGCGGACAGAAAAAGCCCCAGAGCGTTGATTCTCAAGGGCTTTTTGGATCTTCCCGGGACTGCTCGGGATCTTGCTGGACTTGTCGGATGGTGGAGAGGAGGAGGATCGAACTCCCGACCTTCGCATTGCGAACGCGACGCTCTCCCAGCTGAGCTACCCCCACTGCAGGCACAAGTTTAGCAAAGCGACGGCTGCACATCGAGGAAGATCGCTTCGACGAGGCGGGCATCGAGAGCGAGATCGCCGCCTACGCGCCGCTCATCCCGGCGAGGACCGCGTCTTCATCGAAGTCGAAGGGCATGCCCGGGTCGTTGCGATCGCCGACGAGGACACTCGACCGCGAGAACGACGAGAAGACCTCGGCGTGCAGCACCGTCTGCAACTCGTCATCGGTTGACGCGGGCACTTTCACGAAGAACGGCCCGGCGTCGCTGCGTCGGTACACGCCGTCCAGCACCAAGTGCAGGGCCTGGCGGCCGCTTGTCAGTGTCTTCTTGCTCGTCGCGTGCGTGCGTCTGAGGTGAGGGAAGGGCAGGCCCCGGCCGGGACCTGCCCGCCGGCGCATCAGGCCAGGTCGAAGCGATCGAGGTTCATCACCTTGGTCCAGGCGGCGACGAAGTCCCGGACGAGCTTCTCCTTGCCGTCCGCGCTGGCATAGACCTCGGCATAGGCGCGCAGCACCGAGTTGGAGCCGAAGATCAGGTCGTTGCGGGTGGCGGTGTACTTCGGCTGGCCGCTCTTGCGATCCTTGCCTTCGAACAACTCGGCCTCGCTGTCGACCGCCTTCCACTCGGTGCCCATGTCCAGCAGATTGACGAAGAAGTCGTTGCTGAGCGCGCCGACCCTGTCGGTGAACACGCCGTGCCGGCTGCCGTCGGCGTTGGTGCCGAGCACGCGCAAGCCGCCGACCAGCGCGGTCATCTCCGGCGCGGTCAGCGTCAGCAGCTGGGCCTTGTCGACCAGCAGCGCTTCGGTCGTCGCGTCGATCCTGCCCTTCTTGTAGTTGCGGAAGCCGTCAGCCAGCGGCTCCAGCACGGCGAAGGACTCGACATCGGTCTGCTCCTGCGTCGCATCGACGCGGCCCGGCGCGAACGGCACCTCCACCGCGACGCCGGCCGCCTTGGCCGCCTGCTCGACGCCGACGCTGCCGGCCAGCACGATCACGTCGGCCAGCGAGGCCTTGCCGGAGGCCTTCTGGATCTCGACCAGCTTGGGCAGGGCCTTGACGGCGATCTTGTTGACCTCCCAGTCCCTCTGCGGTGCCAGGGCCAGGCGCGCGCCGTTGGCGCCGCCGCGCTTGTCGCCGCCGCGGAAGGTGGAGGCCGAGGCCCAGGCCACGCGACACCAGCTCGCCGACCGACAGTCCTGACGCGGCGATCCTGGCCTTGATATCGGCGATGTCCGCCGCCGTCGGATTGTGGGTCGCGGCCGGCAGCGGGTCCTGCCAGATCAGGTCTTCCTTCGGCACTTCGGGGCCCAGGGTAGCGCGCCTTCGGGCCCATGTCGCGATGGATCAGCTTGTACCAGGCGCGGGCGAAGGCTTCGGCGAATGCCTGCGGGTCGTCGAGGAAGCGCCTGGAGATCTTGCCGAACTCCGGGTCGAAGCGCAGCGTCAGGTCGGTGGTCAGCATCGTCGGCTTGTGGAACTTGCCCGGCACATGCGCATCCGGAATGATCTCGGGCGCATCCTTGGCCACCCACTGCTTGGCGCCGGCCGGCGACTCGGTCGGCTCCCACTCGAACTTGAACAGGTTCTCGAAGAAGTTGTTGCTCCACACCGTCGGGGTCTTGGTCCATGTCACCTCGAGGCCGCTGGAGACGGTGTCCTTGCCGTGGCCGCTGCCGTAGCTGCTGTGCCAGCCCAGGCCCTGTGCCTCGATCGACCCGCCCTCCGGCTCCGGGCCCTTGTGCGATTCCGGCGCGGCGCCATGGGCCTTGCCGAAGGTGTGGCCGCCAGCGATCAGCGCGACCGTTTCCTCGTCGTCCATCGCCATGCGGCCGAAGGTGGCGCGGATGTCCTTGGCCGCCGCCATGTAGTCGCCGCTGGCGTTCGGGCCTTGCGGGTTCACGTAGATCAGGCCCATATGGGTCGCGCCGAAGCTGCTGATCAGCTCGCGCTCGCCCTGGAAGCGCTTGTCGTCGCCGAGCCACTCGGTTTCAGCGCCCCAGCCGACGTCCAGATCCGGTTCCCAAACGTCCTCGCGGCCGCCGCCAAAGCCGAAGGTGCGAAAGCCCATCGATTCCAGCGCCACATTGCCGGTCAGGATGAACAGGTCGGCCCAGGAGATCTTCTGGCCGTATTTCTGCTTGATCGGCCACAGCAGGCGGCGCGACTTGTCGATGTTGACGTTGTCGGGCCAGGAGTTCAGCGGCGCGAAACGCTGCTGGCCCCGCCCGCCGCCGCCGCGGCCGTCGGTGGTGCGGTAGGTGCCGGCCACATGCCAGGCCATGCGGATCATCTGCGGGCCGTAGTGGCCGAAGTCGGCCGGCCACCAGTCCTGGCTGTCGGTCATCAGCTTGACCAGATCGGCCTTGAGCGCCTTGTAGTCGAGCTTCTTGAACTCTTCGGCGTAGTTGAACCTCTCACCCAGCGGGTTGGACCTGTTCGAGTGCTGGTTCAGCAGGTCCACGCGCAACTGATTCGGCCACCAGTCCTTGTTTGTCGTACCGCTGCCGGCGGCGTGCTGGAAGGGGCACTTGGCTTCGCTTGTCATTGGCACTCTCCTCGGTCGGCGCCGGCGGGCATGCCGGCTGCTGCAAGGATTATTTTTCATTTCAACCTCAGTGCAAATCGATCAATTCAAAACTCGTCGATAGCGAAAAGCTCCATCTCCGATGTTCCAATGGCGCCGAGGGCTGGGCCCCGTCGGCGCTGGCTCACCGACAGGCGTCAGGACGACAGGCGTTCGACCCCACTGAGGGGATGATGTGGTCTACCAGGTGGCCGCCGTCTGCGCCATGCGCCGGGCACGACACGACGGGCAGAACTCTCGCCGCTTGCAGAAGCGCACCGGTCGGCGCGACCGGCGCGCGATCTACGCGCTGATCGGCCTGATCGGCGTCGTCATCGCCGCCGCGGTCGCCCTGTAGCGAGCCGAGGCGGCGGCCGCGTCACTTCCGCGCCTTCAGCTTCGCCAGCTCGGCCTTCTGCAAGGCGAGCTTCTTCTTCTCCGCCGCGACCGTCCGGTCCACTTCCTGCGCTTCGAGCTGCCGCAGGCGCGCGCGACGCGGTGCGCGGGGGGCGAGCGTGCGCCTCGGCTGCGACCACACGAACTATCCGGCGCACACCGAAATCGGCCAGGAAACGCTGGCCAGCCTGGCCGGCCGACCTGCGCTGAGCGTGCCAATCGCCAGTTTAGGCTAAACTCGATTGGATTATGATAGATCGATAGCCTAAACTCGTTCCTGTCGTGCCCTCCCGGGCACCCACTTCAACAGGACAGGAACCAGCATGAAAACGATCGGCGACAAGCTCGAAGCCTTCAGCGTCCAGCGGCGTCAAGCCCGGCTTCAACCAGCACGAGGAAAACGGCGTCTCGGCGTTCGAGACGATCACCGAGAAGAGCTTCCCGGGCAAGTGGAAGGTCATCTACTTCTGGCCCAAGGACTTCACCTTCGTCTGCCCGACCGAGATCGTCGGCTTCGACAAGCTGGCGTCGCCAGTTCGAGGAGCGCGACGCCGTCCTGATGGGCGGCTCGACCGACAACGAGTTCGCCAAGCTCGGCTGGCGCCGCGACCACAAGGATCTGCTCAAGCTCGGCCACTGGAGCTTCGGCGACTCGAAGGGCTCGCTGGTCGACCAGCTCGGCATCCGCGACAAGGCCGAAGGCGTGGCGCTGCGCGCGACCTTCATCGTCGACCCCGACAACACGATCCAGCACGTGAGCGTCAACAACCTCAACGTCGGCCGCAACCCCGAGGAAGTGCTGCGCATCCTCGACGGCCTGCAGACCGACGAGCTCTGCCCGTGCAACCGCACGGTCGGCGGCGACAACGCTCTGAAGGCCGAGTTCAACAACCATTGAAGAGCCCGCTGCCGGCGGGCTTTTCTCGATCGCTGGAGACCAGACATGGAATTCCTGAACTCGATCAAGGAACAGATCCCCGACTACGCGAAGGACATCCGCCTCAACCTCGACGGCGTGATCGCGCGCTCGAGCCTGGCGCCCGAAGACGCGCTCGGCGTCGCCCTGGCGGCGGCGTTCGCGGCCAAGAGCAAGCCGCTGATCGACGCCTTTCGCGCCGCCGCGCCTGCGGCCGAGGCGAACGCTGCGCTCACCGCCGCCGCGCTGATGGGGATGAACAACGCCTGGTATCCGTACGTCGAGATGGCCGACGACGAGGAGCTCGAAGACGCAGCGCGCCGAGCTGCGCATGAACGCCTACGCGACCTCGGGCGGCGTCGACAAGAAGAAGTTCGAGGCCTATGCGCTCGCGCGCGTCGATCGTCGGCAAGTGCCACTTCTGCGTCGCGTCGCACTACGCCTTGCTGAAGAAGGAAGGCCTGACGACGCAGCAGCTGCGCGACATCGGCCGCATCGCCGCGGTCGTCAACGCGCGCGGCGCAGGCGATCGCCGCCGGCTAGCGCCTCACGAGCTCGACGGCGCCGGGGCGACGGCCGGGCCCGCGCCGGCGCCAGCCGTCGAGCGTGTAGAGCGCGAGCGCGATCCAGATCAGCGCGAAGCCGACCAGCCGGGTTGGCGCTGAACGGCTCGTGGAAGAGCCAGATGCCGAGCAGGAACTGGATCGTCGGGCTGAGGTACTGGATCAGGCCGAGCGTCGTCAGCGAGAGCTTGCGCGCCGCCAGGGCGAACAGCAGCAGCGGCAGCGGTCGTCGCCGGGCCGAGGCCGAGCAGCCAGAGCGTTGGTCGCCGAGCGTCGGCGCCGGAAAGCTGGTCGGGCTGGCGCCCCACCACCACGCCATGGCAGCGACCGCGGCCGGCGCGAGGATCATGGTCTCGAAGCGTCAGTCCTTCGAGCGCGCCGAGCGACGCGACCTTGCGCAGCAGGCCGTAGGCGCCGAAGCTCAGGCCGAGGACGAGGCCGATCCAGGGCAGCCTGCCCGGCGCTGATCGTCAGCCAGACGCACGCCGCGCCGCGGCGATCGCCAGCGCGATCCACTGCGCCCGCCGCGGCCGCTCGCCGAGCAGGCCGAAGCCGAGGCCGACGTTGACCAGCGGCGTGATGAAGTAGCCCAGGCTCGCCTCGACGACGTGGCCGTTCGAGACCGCCCAGATGTAGGTCATCCAGTTCGCCGACGAGCAGCAGGGCGCTGGCGACGAAGCTCGCCATCACGCGGCGCGAGACGCAGCGCCGGGCCGAGCCACGACCAGCGCGCGCTGCCAGGTCGAGCACGCGTCGCCACCAAGCAGCAGCGCCCAGACGATCCGGTTGGCGAGCACCTCCGGCGCGAAGATGCCCGGCTGGAGCCGGAAGTAGACCGGGAAGAAGCCCCAGCATGGTGAACGCGAGCGCGGCCGCCCGACGCCGGCGTCGGCGTGCGCGGAGCGGCGGCGGGCGGCGCTCAGGACCTGTCGAGCAGATGCCGGCCGTACTGCTCGCGCAGCCGGTTCTTCAGCATCTTGCCGGTCGCGCCGAGCGGGATCGCGTCGACGAAGACGACGTCGTCGGGCGTCCACCACTTGGCGATCCGGCCCTCGAAGAAGCGCGAGCAGCTCCTCGCGCGTCAGCTCGGCGCTGGGCTTCTTGACGACGATCAGCAGCGGCCGCTCGTCCCACTTCGCGTGCGTCGGCGGCGATGCACGCCGCCATCTGCCACGCACGGATGCGCCATGGCGATGTTCTCGAGGTCGATCGAGCCGATCCATTCGCCGCCCGACTTGATCACGTCCTTGCGAGCGGTCGGTGATCTGCATGAAGCCGCTCGGCGTCGATCGTCGCGACGTCGCCGGTCGGAAACCAGCCGTGCCCTCGGCGTCCTTGACCAGCGGGTCGCCGCCTTCGCTCTTGAAGTACTTGGTCGATCGACCCAGGGCCCGCGCACCATCAGCTCGCCCGACTGCCTTGCCGTCCCAGGGCAGCTCCGCGCCGTCGTCGCCGACGATCTTCATGTCGACGCCGTAGACGGCGCGGCCCTGCTTGGACTGGACCGCGAAGCTGCGTCCGCGCCGCGTCGAGGTCGACCTGCGAGCCCTTCAGCGTCGCGACCGTGCCGACCGGGCTCATCTCGGTCATGCCCCAGGCGTGCAGCACCTGGACGTCGTAGCGCTCCTGGAAGGTCGTCATCATCGCCGGCGGGCAGGCCGAGCCGCCGATGATCGTGCGCCGCATGGTCGAGAACTTGCAGGTCGTTGGCGTCGACGTAGGCGAGCAGGCCCTGCCACGACCGTCGGCACGCCGGCCGAGAGCGTGACGCGCTCGTTCTCGAACAGCTCGTAGAGCGACTTGCCGTCGAGGCCCGGCGCCCGGGAAGACCAGCTTCGGAGCCCATCATGCAGGCCGCGTATGGCAGGCCCCAGGCGTTGACGTGGAACATCGGCACGACCGGCAGGATCGCGTCCTTGCGCCGAGCAGTTGAGGCGCGTCGGGCAGGGCGATCGCGAAGGTGTGCAGCAGCGTCGAGCGGTGGCTGTAGAGCACGCCCTTCGGGTTGCCGGTCGTGCCCGACGGTGTAGCAGAGCGACGAGGCGCTGGTTCTCGTCGAACGTCGGCCAGACGAACGAATCGTTGCTCGGCGGCGACGAGCTCCTCGTAGCACAGCAGGTTCGGGATCTTGCTCGTCGGCCGGCATGTGCGGCGCGATCGGTCATGGCGACGAAGGTGCTTGATCGTCTTGACGCGCATGGCGCGATCGCCTCGACCAGCGGCAGGAAGGTGAGGTCGAAGAAGAGCGCCTGGTCCTCGGCGTGGTCGGCGATGTAGACGACCTGGTCGGGGTGCAGGCGCGGATTGAGCGTGTGCAGCACCGCGCCCGAGCCCGAGACGGCGTAGTAGAGCTCGAGGTGGCGATAGCCGTTCCAGGCCAGCGTGCGCGACGCGCTCGCCGCTCTTCGATGCCGAGGCCAGCCAGGGCGTTGGCCATGCTGGCGTGAGCGCTGCGCCAGCTCGCGGAAGGTCGTGCGATGAATGTCGCCCTCGACCCGCCGCGAGACCACCTCCTGCTCGCCGTGGTGCCGCTCGGCGTGGACCAGCAGCGAAGAAATCAGCAGCGGCAGCTGCATCATCAAGCCGTTCATCTCGTCTCCATCAGTGATGTCACGTTGCCGCGCGCCGGTATCAGCGCTTGGGCTCGAAGGGTTTCAGGTCGCCGCAGTCGCTGCCGAGCCACTTGGCCTGCAGTGTCGTCCGGGTGACCTTGGTGTCGCCGCGAAAGGTCCGCGTCGTCGCCGTCCGGACGGTGTAGTTCTCGGCGTCGGCGAAGACCGCCTCGCCGTCGATCGTCGTGTCGGTCTGCGGGCAGACCGAGTGCCACTTCAGGCGCTCGCTGCGCAGGACCGAACTCGATCTTGCAGTTGGCCGAGCCTGCCAGCGGCCGGCGTCGAGCGACTCCTTGCTCAGGCAGACGCGGTTGGCGCCGCCGCTGCCGATCGCCACGCCCTGCTGCTTACAGCATCGCCTCGACCTTGGCGCGGGTCTCGGGGGTCAGGTTCTTCATCGCCTCCGCCGACGACGCCGATCTGCCTGCCGTCCTGGCGCTCGCTGCGCACTTCCCAGAGGCCGGGCTTGACCGGCGGCGATTACGCCGCGACGAGCGCCGGGACGGCCACGGCGAGGCGGCGAGAAGAGCTCGCGAAGGGTTCATCGGCAGTCGCTTCGGCAATCGCTCCCGCCCGCAGGCGAGTCGGCAATGATGGCATTCCGGCGCGGCCGCGCGGTAGCGTCATCACTGACGCCAGGGCCGGTGCTCAATCAGCGCGAGCTCCCAGGTCTCGCCGACCAGGGCGTGGTCCGAAGCTCTCGTGCGGCTCGCTGCGCGACCAGCACGTAGCCGGCCTTGCGTGTAGATGGCGCGCGCCGCGGTCAGGACGCTGTTGGTCCACAGGACGATGCGGCGGTAGCCCCGGGCGCGGGCGAAGCGCTCGCATTCGTCGACCAGGCGGGCGCCGATGCCGAGGCCGCGCGCCGCCGGCTCGACCAGCAGCATGCGCAGCTGCGCCGTTGCCGTCGACGACCCTCGCCGCTGGCTCTCGTCGCGCGCCTGCACGAGGAAGACGCAGCCGACGTTGGCGCCTGCGCGCTCGGCGATCCAGCACGCTTCGCGCGCTCGCCGATCGAAGCGATCGACGAAAGTCGGCGCCGATGCGCGCCACCAGCGCCTCGAAGCGCGTGTCCCAGCCGTATTCGCTGCGGCGTAGAGCGCGCCGTGGCGCGCGACGACCCAGCCGATGTCGCCGCTTTGCGGCGGCCGCAGCAGCCAGGGCGCGCCGCCGGCGCGGCGCGCTCGCCGAGCAGCGGTCTCGATCGTCGCCATCGCCTCGAGCAGAGCGCCGCTGCTCGGCATCGGCGAAGGGCAGCGAGCAGGCGGCGACGTCGGCCTGGCGCTGTGCCGGTCGAGCGGCGCGAACGCGCGCTTGCCGGCGGCGCTGAGGCGTCAGGTGCAGATGGCGTGCGTCGTCGCTCGAGCGAACGCCGCCGATCAGCCCGCGTCCTTGAAGCGCGCGCAGCAGGCGGCTCAAGTAGCCGGGGTCGAGGTCGAGGTCGCGCGCGAGCTCGGCGGCGGTCGGTCCGGCCGCGATGCGCGAGCTCCCAGAGCAGGCGCGATTCGGTGAGCGAGAAGCGGGTCGCGGCGGGCTTCTCGTGCAGGACGCCGATGCGGCGCGTGTAGAAGCGGTTGAAGCGGCGGACCGCTTCGGTGCGCGCGGACGGGGGCGGAAGCGCATGCGCTGATTCTGCGCCAGACAGTTGCCTGGAAAGCAGTCGATGAACCGTTGCTGCAAAGCAATCGCTCAGGGTGACCTGGCGGACCGAGGTGGATCAACGGTCTTGCGATCGACTACTGTATAAACGTACAGTCATCAAATGGACGCTCATGCCCGCTTCCGTTTCGCCGCGCCTCCGGGGCCGCCGCGCGCTCGGCCGCCGGCTCCATTCGCTCCGGCGTCCGCGCCGCCGGTGACGCGGCGAGCGGCACGCGCGACGATCGCCGGCGTGCGCCCCGAAACCCTGCATCCGGCGCTCTGGCTCGGTCACCAGCTCGGGCCGCAGCGCCGCCGCGTACCGTGGCGAGCGGCTTCGCCGCGCTCGATGCCGAGCTGCCCGGCGGCGGCTGGCCGCGCCGCGTCCTGAGCGAGCTGCTGCTGCCGCACGCCGGCGTCGGCGAGATCCGCCTGCTCGCGCCGGCGCTGGTCGCGGCGCAGCGGGCCGGACGGCTGGTGATGGTCTTCGACCCGCCGGCCGACGCTCTCGGCGACGGCGCTCGCCGGCGCTCGGCTTCGACGTCGAGGAGCTGCTCGTCGTCAACACGCGCAGCCCGCGTCGTCCCCGGCAGCGACAGCCTGTGGGCGCTCGAGCAGGCGCTGAAGAGCGGCCACGTCGGCGCGGTCGTCGCCTGGCTGCCGCCGCGCGCTGCGCGCCGAGCGGCTGCGCCGCCTCCAGCTCGCCGCCCATCAGCCACGACGGTGCCGCCTTCGTCCTGCGCGAGGCGGGCGGCGGCGGCGCGGCCGACGGCATCGCCGTTGCGCCTGTCGCTGCAGGCAGGCAGGCGCCGACCGGCTGCAGCGTGCGCATCCTGAAGCGGCGCGGCCCGCCGCTCGGAAGCGCCGCTGCAGCTCGCGCTTGCCGGCGGTGCTCTCGAGCGCCGCGCGGCGGCGCTCGGGCGCAGCGAGCGCAGCGCCGGCCGCTGCCACGCGGCGACCTTCGTCAATTTCGCCTGAGCGCTCCGGCCCGTTCGTTCGCCTGATCGCCGGCTGTCGCGACGTCCGTGCTCGATCGATCCTGTCTGATTCGCCGTGCTCTGGATCGCGCTGCATCTGCCCTTGCTCTCGCTCGAGTCGTTCGCGGCGACCCTGGTCGGCGACGTGGGCGAGTCGAGCGCGGAGCCAGCGACGATCGCCCTGGTCGACGAGCATCGCATCTCGGCCGCCAACGCGGCGGCGCGGGCGCAAGGCGTCAAGCCGGGGCTGAAGCGGGCGACCGCGCTGGCGCTGGCGCCGCGCATCGTCCTCGGCCAGGCCGATCCGGCGCGCGACGCCGGGCCGTGCTGCCGGTGGCGCATGCCGCGCTGGCGTTCACGCCGCAGCGTCTCGCTTGCAGCCGGCGTGCGAGCCGGGCGCCGCGGCCGCACACGGTGCTGCTCGAGGTGCAGGCGAGCCTGCGCTACTTCGGCGGCCTCGAGCGCCTGCTGCAGGCGCCTGCGGCGGGCGCTCGCGCCGCTCGGCCACGCGCTGCGCATCGCCGTGCGCGGCGACGGCGCAGGGCGCGGCGGTCCTCGCGCGGGTCGAGCCGCCGCCGCGCTGCCTCGATCTCGCGGCGACACGGCGGCGCTCGTCAGTCGCGCCGGTCTGGCTGCTCGGGCCCGGGTCGCGAGCATTGGGAGGCGTTGCAGGGCATGGGGCTGCGCCAGGATCGGCGACCTGCTCGGCCTGCCGCGCGCCGGCCTGGCGCGTCGCTTCGGCGAGACGCCTGCTGGCCGAGATCGACTCCGCCTTCGGCCGCCGGCCCGATCCGCGCGAGCCGATCGTCGCGGCGCGGCGTGTTCGAAAGCCGGCTCGAGCTGTTCGCCCGCGCCGACAGCACCGAGCAGGTGCTGCACGGCGCGGCGATGCCTGCTCGCGCGGCTGGTCGCTCTGGCTGGCGGCGCAGCACGCGTTCGTGCGCCGCTTTCGCCTCCTCATGCACCACGAGACGCGCTGGCAGCAGGGCGATCGCACGCCGCAGGCGACGGCGCTCGAGATCGCGCTCGCCGAGCCGTCGCGCGACAGCGCCACCTGCTGCGTCCTGCTGCGCGAGCGGCTGGCGCCGGCTGCAGCTGCCGGCGCCGACGCTCGAGCTCGCCTTGCAGGCCGAAGACATCGTCAAGCGAGCGGCGCCGAACGGCGAGCTCTTCGCGACCCGGCAGAGCGAGGACGAAGGCCTGACGCGCCTGATCGAGCGGCTGCAGGCGCGCCTCGGCGCGGGCCAGGTGCAGCGCCTGGTGCGCGCGTCGAGGACCATCGTCCCGAGCGGGCGAGTCGTCTGCAGCGAGGCGCGAGCAGCGGTAGCGCGGTCGCCGGCGGGCAGCGCGGCGCGCAGAGCGGCAGCGATCGCCGCGCAGCGCACCGGCGAGGCCGACGATGCTCTGCGGCATCGCCGCGGCCGGTCTGGCTCGCAGCCGGTGCGCCGAGCCGCTCGCCGAGCGAGCGCTCGCGGCCGCTTGCTCGACGGCCGGCCGCTCAGCCTGCTCTCGGGCCCGGAGCGGATCGAGGCCGGCTGGTGGGACGCAGGCCTCGCCGAGCGCGACTACTTCATCGCCGAGGCGGCCGACGGTGCGCTGGTCTGGATCTACCGGGCGCGGCTGCCGCTATCGCGCAGCGCGACGCGGAGCGAAAGCGGCTGGTTCCTCCACGGCCGATTCGGCTGAAGGAGCGAGAAGGCTTCGTGCCTTCAGCGGCGCTCTTCGCCGATCAGCGTGAAGCCGCGCCGGCGCAGCGAGTCGCTCAGCCAGCGGTTGCCGTTGACGCCGCAGAAGAGCATGTAGACGGCGTAGAAGCCGAGCGCCGGCGAGCGCGACGCCGGCGGTGCGCGAGGTCGACGTCGGCGCGCCGTTAGCAGAACGTCTCGCCCACGTAGTAGATGACAGGCGACCGCGGCGAGCAGCCAGGTCGCGCCGGACGATCGCCTCGAGCGAGCCGACGAAGAACGCCTGCCACGAGAAGCCCATCTTCACGCGGACGATGTCGCCCTCGGGCGACTTGTACAGCCTGTACGTGCTCATCTGACCTGCTCTTCGTCTGTGCGATGCTTCTCTTCGAAGCCCGAACCGTACCGCGGCTCCGCGAGCGCGGCGATGCACGTCAGCGGCCGCGGTCGGTACAAAGTCTGCTTCGGCAGGTTTGCGTCGCTTCTGGAGCGGGCGATCGTTGCGATCGCGTCAGCTCGGTAACGAGACGTTCGCGGCGAACGTAAGAGAGCGTTTGCGGCGCAGCGGTCTCAGGCGATCCGCCCGAACCACCAGACCGACAGGCCCGCGGCGAGCGACCACCAGCAGCGGCGCCGATCAGGGCGAGCAGGGCGCTGATCTCGGTCTCCTTCTTCTCGACGATGAGGCGCGTGCTGAGGCCCTGGTAGACCTTCTTCAGGTCGGCGCGCGGTGCCGGCGTAGAAGTAGTCGGCGTTGGTCAGCTTGGCGACGGCCTTCAGCGTGTCCTCGTCGAGGCGGACGCGCATCGACCAGCCCTCGAAGCCGATCGTCTCGCCTTCCTTGGTGCCGATGCCGACGGTGTAGATGCGCACGCCGCGGTCGGCGGCCATCTTCGCCGCCTCGAGCGAGTCGGGGCCGGTGGTGCGCTGGCCGTCGGTGAGCAGGATGATCGCCGCCGACGAGTACGAGCCCGGCGCGCACCGGCGTGAACTCGGGCGGCGGCTTGTCGTTCGGCCCCGGCGGCATCGGCCGCGCGCCGGTGATCTGCGACAGGTCGATGCCGGCCTCAGGGAAGATCGTCGCCAGCGAGATGACGATGCCGCTGCCGATCGCGGTGCCGCGCTGCAGCTGGAAGCGGTCGATCGCCGCGTTGACGTCGTCGCGGCTCGAGCGTCGGCGCCTGCACCACCGCGGCGGTGCCGGCGAACGCGACGACCGCGACCTTGACGTTGCGCGGCAGCTCGGCGACGAACGCTCTTGGCCGCTTCCTGGGCGGCGACGAGCCGGCTCGGCTGCACGTCGGCGGCGCGCATGCTGCCCGAGACGTCCATCGCCAGGACGATCGTCTCCTGCGCCGACGGCAGGGTGATCAGCGCCGCCGGCCGCGACGAGGCGAACAGCAGCGCGCGCGAGCGCCAGGAACAGCAGCACCGGCGGCACGTGGCGGCGCCAGGCGCTGCGGCTGCCGAGCGCCTCGCTTGACGAGGCCGAGGTTGGCGTAGCGCAGGGTCGTCTTCTTGCGCCGCGTGATCAGGAAGACGTAGAGCGCGACGAGCGACCGGCAGCGCGAGCATCGCCCACAGCATGTTGGGCCAGAGGGAAGGTCATCCAGGGGAGCGGTCGTGCTGCTGCACGCTCCGCGCTCGCTGCCGGCGCCTGCACGGTCGCGACGTGGGCGATCGAGCGGCCGGCCGGCCGCTCCAGTTGGCGAGGCGGCTGCGCTGCTTCTTCAGGTCGGCGAAGCGCAGGACGGCGTCGACGAGGTCGTCGTCGGTGCCGAGCTCGAGGGTGTCGACGCCGGCGCGGCGCGAGCGCTTCGCGCAGCGGCGTCTCGCGCCGCTCGGCGGCGGCGGCGAAGCGCTCGCGGAAGCGCCGGTTGTGGGTGTCGACGACGATCTGCTCGCCGGTCTCGGCGTCCTTCATCGTCACCAGGCCGATGTCGGGCAGGTCCATCTCGAGCGCGTCGAACAGGCGCACCGCCGTCACCTCGTGGCGCTGCGCCAGCTGGCCGAGCGCGTGCTCCCAGCCCGGTGCGCTGACGAAGTCGGAGACGACGAAGATGCGTCGAGCGGCGCTTGATCGTGCGCTGCGCCGGCGAGCAGCAGGCTCGCGCAGGTCGGTCGCGCCGGCGGCCGGCTCGGCCGGGCCGTGCCGCCATCCGCTGCAGCAGCTCGAGGACGTGCGACGCGGCCGCCGCGCGCCGGCAGCACGGTGTCGACCTGGTTGCCGTAGAGCAGGGCGCCGACGCGGTTGCCGCGCGCGGGTCAGCAGGCGCGCCAGCACGGCGACGAACTCGCGCGCGATCGTTGCCGCTTGGTGAAGCGGTTCGAGCCGAAGTCGACGCTCGCCGACAGGTCGACCAGGAACCAGGCCGAGAGCTCGCGGTCTTCGGTGAACTGGCGCACGTAGGGCTGTCTGCAGCCGCGCGGTGACGTTCCAGTCGATGTGGCGGACGTCGTCGTGGTGCTGGTACTCGCGCAGGTCGGCGAGGTCGAGGCCGGCGCCGCGCATCAGCGTGCGGTGGTCGCCCTGGAGCAGGCCGTCGAGGCGGCGCAGCACCGTCCACTCGAGGCGCTTGAGCAGCGCCTCGGCGCTGTCGCGGTCGACCAGCGCGGCGCGTCTTCAGCCGCGGCCATGGCCGCTCTCGGGCGCCAGCGGCTTGTCGGGCACCGGGATCTTGCGCATCACGCGCTGGATCACGCGCGTCGGCGTCGATGCCTTCGGCGAGCGCCTCGTAGGAGAGCACCAGGCGATGGCGCAGCACGTCGGCGACGAGGCCGGTCATGTCCTCGGGCAGCGCGTAGCTCGCGACCGCGCATGAAGGCGAGCGCGCGCGCGCCTTCGATCAGGCCGATCGGTCGCGCGCGGGCTGGCGCCGAAGGTCAGGTACTTGGCGATGTCGGCGAGGTCGTAGCGCTCGGGGCGGCGCGTCGCGCTCGACCAGCTTGACCGCGTACTGCATCAGCGACGGGTCGACGTAGGACCTTGCGGCACTCCTGCTGCAGCTCGGCGAGCTGGCCCATGCTGGCGACCGGCGCCAGCGTCACCGGCGGTGCCGGTGACGCGCTGGGCGATCACGAACTCCTCCTCCTCGCTCGGGTAGTCGACCAGCACCTTCATCATGAAGCGGTCGACCTGCGCCTCCGGCAGCGGGTAGGTGCCCTCGGTCTCGATCGGGTTCTGCGTCGCCATCACGAGGAACGGCTCGGGCACCTGTGTGGGTCTCGCCGGCGATCGTCACCTGGCGCTCCTGCATCACCTCGAGCAGCGCGCTCTGCACCTTGGCGGGCGCGCGGTTGATCTCGTCGGCGAGCAGCAGGTGGGTGAACACCGGCCCGAGCGAGGTCGAGAACTCGCCGGTGCGCTGGATTGAAGATGCGCGTGCCGACCAGGTCGGCCGGCACCAGGTCGGGCGTGAACTGGATGCGCTTGAAGGTGCCGCGCAGCGTCTGCGCGAGCGTCTTGACGGTCAGCGTCTTGGCCAGCCCGGGGACGCCCTCGACCAGCAGGTGGCCCTGCGCGCAGCACCGCGACCATGACGCGCTCGAGGAAGTGGTCCTGGCCGACGACGACGCGCTTGACCTCGTAGAGGATGCGCTCCATCAGCGTCGCCGCGTCGCTCGGAATCGAAGTGCTGTCGGTCATCGTGGGTCCGGAAGGATGGGACGGGCGGCGTGCGCCGGCGGACAGCAGGGAACGGCGCGTCAGAACGGCAGCATGCCCGCGGCCGCGCGGCATTCTCGATCGGCACGGCGAAGCCGATGCCGATGAAGACGCGCTGCGCGGTTCGGGTTCAGGATCGCGGTGACGATGCCGACCACCTCGCCGTCCATCGTCACCAGCGGGCCGCCCGAGTTGCCGGGGTTGGCGGCGGCGTCGAACTGGATCAGGTTGGTGAGCATGCTGCTGGCCGTCGGGCGAGCGGAACTGGCGGCTTCAAGCCCGGAGACGACGCCGGCCGACGCCGACGGGCCGATGCCGAACGGGAAGCCGACCGCGACGCACCTGGTCGCCCGGGCGCGAGGTCGGCGGTCGAGCGCATCGTCGCCGCGCTCGAGGTCGTCGGGGATCGTCTTGGCGCCGCAGGACGGCGAGGTCGTTCTCCGGCTGCGTGCTGACGATCGACGGCATCGGACTCCGAGCCGTCGAAGAAGGTGACGCGGATCCTCTTCGCGCCGCTGACGACGTGCAGGTTGGTGAGGATCGTGCCGTTGTCGATGATGACGACGCCGGTGCCGACGCCGCGCTCGACCGTGCCGTTGCTCCTTCTCTGTCGCTGCCGTCGTCGCCTCGGTCATCGCAGGCCGACGACGCGCACCACCGACGGGATGATCGCGTCGTAGGCGCGCGACGCCGGCGAGACCAGCGGCTTGTCCTCGATCGACTGGCGGATGCCGGCGTCGATCTGCTCCATCGTCAGCGGCGGCTTGGCGTCGACAGGCCGGGTTCCGACCACCAGATACGCGACCGCCAGGCACGCGACCAGAGCAGCGGCCCAGACGCGCGCGCTCGTGGCGCGACGGCACGCCCGAGCGGCTTCAGCGGCCGCGCCAGGCGCGCGGCGCCGGCTCGCCAGCAGCGGGCGCAGGCGCGACCGGCGCCTCGGCTCGCGGCGTAGCGAACGGCTGCACCAGCGGGACACGTTTCATCGGGGTCATCCGGGCCGCGGCAGGCCGCCTGGCGAGCGGCACGCAAGTCGCGCGCCGGTCTCCGCTGCGGGCTTCGTCAATACGGTAGCACGCCGCGCATGACCTGTCACAGCGCGCCGGCGCCGCACGCAGGCATCATGCCGGCGTGTGGATCGACACGCATTGCCACCTCGACGCGGCCGAGTTCGACGCCGATCGCGACGCCGTCGTCGCCGCGCGCGCGCCGCCGGCGTCGCCCAGATCGTCATCCCGGCGGTAGCCGTCGCCAACTTCGAGCGGGTGCGCGAGCTCGCGCACCGGCATCGGCCTCGCCTACGCGCTCGGCATCCATCCGATGTGCACCGGCGCGCGCGGCGACGCCGACCTGGCGGCGCTGCGCGACGCGCTCGCGCGCCACGCCGGCGACCCGCGCCTGGTCGCGGTCGGCGAGATCGGCCTCGACCATTTCGTCGCCGGCCTCGACCGCGACCGCCAGGCGAGCGATCTTCGCGCGCCAGCTCGGCCTCGCCGCCGAGTTCGGCCTGCCGGTGCTGCTGCACGTCCGGCGCGCCGTCGACACCGGTGCTCAAGCAGCTGCGCCGGCGCCGCGTCGCGCGGCGGCATCGCGCATGCCTTCAACGGCAGCGAGCAGCAGGCCGGCGCGCGTTCGTCGAGCTCGGCTTTCGCCTCGGCTTCGGCGGCGCGGTCACGTTCGAGCGGGCGCTGCGCATCCGCCGTGTCGGCCGTCGCCGTGCAGCCGAGCGCGATCGTCATGGAGACCGACTCGCCCGACATCCCGCCGCAGTGGCGCTATCGCACCGCCGAGGCACGCGCCGCCGGCGCGACGATGCGCAACGAGCCGGCCGAGCTGGCGCGCGATCGGCGCCGAGCTGGCGCGGCTGCGCGGCGAGACGGCCGTAGGCGCTTCGCCGCCGCGACGCACGCGCAACGCGCTCGCGGCGCTGCCGCGGCTCGCGGCGCTCGCCGACGCGGCACCATGCGCGTGAGCGCGCGTTCGTGCTGCCGACTGCCCGAGGTGACGATCTCGAAGTCGGCCGGCGTTCGCTATCTTCACCTCGAGCACGCCCTGGATCCAGGGCGCGATGCGGATCGACGACCCGCTCGCGATCGAGCTCGAGTACGTGCGCCGGATGATGGTCTGGATGCTGTTGCGCGACGCCGGCGGCGTGGGCCTGCGCGCATGCCGTCCAGCTCGGCCTCGGCGCCGGCGCGATCACGCGCTTCTGCAGCAAGCGGCTGAAGATGCGCACCACCGCGGTCGAGCTCAATCCGCCGCGTCGATCGACGCCTGCCGCTCAGTGGTTCCGCTCTGCCGCGCGATCAGCGCCAGCTTCGAGCGTGCTCGAGATGGACGCCGAGCGCTTCGTCGCCGATCCGGCGCGGCACGGCACGGCCGACGTGCTCTGCGGTCGACCTCTACGACCACGAGGCGGCGCAGCCCGGTCCTCGACAGCGCCGAGTTCTACCGCGCACTGCTTCGACGTGCTCGCCGACGGCGGCGTCAATGACGCGTCAACCTGTTCGGCCGCGACGCCGAGCTTCGAGACCAGCACCCGCGCGCATCGCCGCGCGCCTTCGGCGCCGACGCCGGTGCTGACGATGCAAGCCGACGCAAAGAGGGCAACACCGTCGTGCTGGCGATGAAGCAAGTCACGCTACCGGGCCCGGGACGAGCTTGCCCGGCGTGCCGAAAACATCGAAACTCGCTGGCAGCTGCCGGCCCGGAAGTGGCTGCGCATGTTGCGCCCTGCTGCCGGCCGACGCGCCGGCCTCCCGCCCGAGCTGCCGCCCGCATGAAATCGACGACCAGCGAGCCGCCCGGATCGGGCAGCGACCGGCCGCCGCCGGAGCGTGCCGGCCGTGGGCGCGCGATGCCGATGGCAGCGCCGTCGATCTCGACCGATCGCCGCGACGGCACGATCGAGCGCGAAGCGCGTTCCGAGCGCTCGATCTCGACCTCGGCCGACGACGCTGCCGGCGATCGACTTCGCTCAACGTCGTCCGCACGGCAAGCTCACCTGGCGCACCGTGCTCGCCTGGCTGCGCGACGACAAGATCGTGAGCGCCGAAGACGTCGAGCGCACGGCGCGGCGCTTCGCCGGCGGCAACAGCGCCCAGCATCCGCTGGTGCGGATCGGCAGCGCCGGCCTGACCCGCGTCGGCGACGGCAAGGTGCTCGACGTCGAGACGCTGACCGAGTGGCTGGCCAAGCGCTCGCAAGCTGCCCTACATGCGCATCGACCCGCTCAAGGTCGACGTCGGCCGGGTCGCCGACGTGATGTCGATCCAGTACGCCGAGCGGCGCCATGCGCTGCCGCCGCTCACCTTCGGCCTCACCGAGGTGACGATCGCGACCTGCGAGCCGCTCGACGTCGCCTGGGTCGTCCGGAGATCGAGGCGCACACGCGGCGCCACGTCAAGCTGGTGATCGTCAACCCGGTCGAGATCGCGCGCTACACGACCGAGTTCTACGCGCTCTCGCGCTCGGTGCGCAACGCGACCAAGATGGGCGAGTCGGCGGCGCTCGCCAACTTCGAGCAGCTGGTCGAGCTCGGCAAGAGCAACAAGCAGCTCGACGCCAACGACTCGGGCGTGATCCAGGTCGTCGACTGGCTCTGGCAGTACGCCTTCGACCAGCGCGCCTCCGACATCCACCTCGAGCCGCGGCGCGAGCGCAGCGTCATCCGCTTTCGCATCGACGGCGTGATGCACACCGTCTACCAGCTGCCGCCGGGCGTGATGAGCGCGATGATCGCGCGCGTCAAGCTGCTCGGCCGGATGGACGTGGTCGAGAAGCGCCGTCCGCTCGACGGCCGCATCAAGGTCCGCAACCCCGCCGGCGACGAGGTCGAGATGCGCCTGTCGACCCTGCCGACCGCGCTTCGGCGAGAAGATGGTGATGCGGATCTTCGATCCCGACACCACCGTCAAGACGCTCGAGAGCCTCGGCTTCGGCAGCCACGACGGCAAGCGCTGGGAAGAGCTGGTCGCGCAGCCGCACGGCATCATCCTGGTCACCGGGCCGACCGGCTCGGGCAAGACGACGACGCTCTACTCGACGCTGCGCCGCCTGGCCACCGACGAGGTCAACGTCTGCACGATCGAGGACCCGATCGAGATGATCCAGCCGGCGTTCAACCAGACGCAGGTGCAGCACGCGATCGACCTCAGCTTCGCCGAGGGCCTGCGCGCGCTGATGCGCCAGGACCCGGACATCATCATGGTCGGCGAGATCCGCGACCTGCAGACCGCCGACATGGCGATCCAGGCGTCGCTCACCGGCCACCTCGTCTTCTCGACGCTGCACACCAACGACTCGGCGTCGGCGATCACGCGCCTCAACGACCTCGGCGTCGCGCCCTACCTGATCGGCTCGACGCTGATCGGCGTGCTCGCGCAGCGGCTGGTGCGCACCCTCTGCCCGGCGTGCAAGGCGCCTGACGAGGAGGTGACGCGCGAGACCCTGCACGAGGTCGTCAAGCCGTGGCGGCTCAACGGCGGCGTGCGCCCGTACAAGGCGGTCGGCTGCCTCGAGTGCCGGATGACCGGCTATCGCGGCCGCGCCGGCCTGTTCGAGCTGCTCACCGTCAGCGACGCGGCGCGCAGCATCGATCCAGCCGACGTGCGACGAAGGGCAAGCTGCGCCAGCAGGCGCTGCAGGACGGCCTCAGGCCGCTGCGCCTGGCCGGCGCGATGAAGGTCGCCGAAGGCGTGACCACGCTCGACGAAGTGCTGCGCGCGACCCCGGCCTGGGAGTAGTGCAGCGCACGCAGCGGCGCGCTGCTCGGTGTAAACCACACGTGGCCAGCGAGGGCCGCCTGCCTAGAATCGCCAGCTTCGCAGCAAGGCAGCGAGGCGCCGATTGAAGATCAAGAGCGAGCGCGACTTCTGGTCCGGCCTGATGTTCATCGCGGTCGGCGTCATCTTCGCGATCGGCGCGACCAACTACAGCATGGGCCCGGCGTGCCCGCCGAACGATCCGTGCGCCGCCAACCTCTGGGCGCGCATGTCGCAGCTCTCGGCGCATCCGGGCGCCGGCTACTTCCCGCTCGGCCTGGCGATCCTGCTCGCGCTCGCTCGGCGCGATCGTCCTGTTCAAGTCGCTGACGATCGAGAGCGAAGGCGGCGACCAGGTCGGCGCATTCGCCTGGCGGCCGCTGATCATCATCGTCGCCGCCATCGCCGTGTTCGGCGCTGATGCTCGAGCCGCTCGGCCTCGCTCTCACGGTGCCGGTGCTGATCGTCATCTCCAGCCTGGCCGGCGACGAGTTCCACTGGAAAGGCGTGCTGATCAACGCCGATCGTCCTGACGATCGGCTCCTGGGCGATCTTCGTCTGGGGCTTGAAGCTGACGATCCCGGTCTGGCCGTGCGTTCGTCGGCTGACGCCGACTCGCTGATCACTCGGCACCGGCGCTAGCCGCATGGAACCTGCTCCACAACCTCGGCATCGGCTTCGGCGTCGCGTTCACGCTGCACGAACCTGCTGTACGCCTTCTTCGGCTGCGTGCTCGGCACGCTGATCGGCGTGCTGCCGGGCATCGGCCCGGTCGCGACGATCGCGATGCTGCTGCCCGTCGACCTACGCGCTCGACGCGACGCCGGCGCTGATCATGCTGGCCGGCATCTACTACGGCGCGCAGTACGGCGGCTCGACCACCGCGATCCTGATCAACGTGCCGGGCGAGTCGTCGCTCGGTCGTGACCGCGATCGACGGCTACCAGATGGCGCGCCAGGGCCGCGCCGGCGCCGCGCTCGCGGTCGGCCGGCCTCGGCTCGTTCTTCGCCGGCTGCGTCGGCACGATCATCATCGCCGCGTTCGCGCCGCCGCTCACCGAGCTGCGCGTTCAAGTTCGGCCCGGCCGAGTACTTCTCGCTGATGGTGCTCGGCCTGATCGGCGCGGTCGTGCTGCGCCTCGGGCTCGCTGATCAAGGCGATCGCGATGATCATCCTCGGCCTGCTGCTCGCGCAGATCAACACCGACGTGATCTCGGGCACCGCGCGCTACAGCTTCGACATCCCGCAGCTGACCGACGGCATCGGCTTCGTCGTCATCGCGATGGGCGTGTTCGGCTTCGGCGAGATCATCGCCAACCTCGGCCAGCCGGCCGAGCACCGCGAGGTCTTCACCAAGGAGGTCAAGGGCCTGTGGCCGACCAAGCGCGACTTCATGGAAGCCTGGCCGTCGGTGCTGCGCGGCACCGCGCTCGGCTCGATCCTCGGCGTGCTGCCGGGCGGCGGCGCGCTGCTCGCGTCGTTCGCGTCGTACACGGTCGAGAAGAAGCTGACGCGCAACCCGCGCGATCCCGTTCGGCAAGGGCGCGATCCAGGGCGTCGCGCGGCCCGGAGTCGGCCAACAACGCCGGCGCGCAGACCTCGTTCATCCCGATGCTGACGCTCGGCATCCCGCCCAACGCGGTGATGGCGCTGATGGTCGGCGCGATGACGATCAAGGGCATCCAGCCCGGCCCGCAGGTGATGACCAGCGAACCCGCAGCTGTTCTGGGGCCTGATCGCCTCGATGTGGGTCGGCAACGCTGATGCTCGTGATCCTGAACCTGCCGCTGATCGGCATGTGGATCAAGCTGCTGACGGTGCCCTACCGGTTCCTGTTCCCGGCGATCACGCTGTTCTGCTGCATCGGCGTCTACTCGCTCAGCAACAGCACCTTCGACGTCTACCTGACGGCCCTCTTCGCGCTCGTCGGCTACGCTGTTCTACAAGCTGAGCTGCGAGGCCGGCGCCGCTGCTGCTCGGCTTCATCCTCGGGCCGATGATGGAGAGAACCTGCGCCGCGCGCTGCTGCTGTCGCGCGGCGACTGGACCACGTTCGTGCACGCGGCCGCTGTCGTCGGGCCTGCTCATCGCCTGCGGCGCTGCTGATCGTCATCGTCATCGCTGCCGACGATCAGCAGAAGCGCGAAGTCGCGTTCACACGACGCCGACTGATCAGGCCGCCGCCCGGCCGACAGCGCGGCCAGCGGTCGCGCCGGTATCATCGTCTGACAGACCATCGACTTCGACTGGTCAGACGCGCCTATCCGTCGACCCGACGTCCCGTCTTCGCCCGCAACATCGTCTCGACCTCGCATCCGCTCGCCGCGCAGGCCGGGCTCAGGATGATGCAGCAGGGCGGCAACGCCGTCGACGCGGCGATCGCCGACGGCGGCGATGATGATGCTGGTCGAGCCGTGCAGCAACGGCCTGGGCTCCGACGTGTTCTGCATCCTCTGGGACGGCGACGAAGCTGCACGGCCTCAACGCCTCGGGCCCGGCGCCGGCGGCGTGGACCCCGGACTACTTCCGCCGCAAGTACGGCGCCGACGCGGCCAGCCGCCGAAGCGCGGCTGGGACTCGGTCGACCGTGCCGGGCGCCGTCGCCGGCTGGGTCGCGCTTGTCCGAGCGCTTCGGCAAGCTGCCGTTCGCCGACCTGCTCGCGCCGGCGATCGAGACCGCCGAGCGCGGCTATGCCGTGCCGATCGTCGTTCAGCGAGAAGTGGGTCGCGGCGGCGCCGCTTGCTCGAGCGAGCCCGGCTGGGCCGAGGCCTTCCTGCCGAAGGGCCGGCCGCCCGAGGTCGGCGAGCGCTTCGCCTTTCCGGCCGCCGGCGCGCGCGCCTGCGGGCGATCGCCGCGACGCGCGGCGCCGCGCTCTACGGCGGCGAGATCGCCGGCCGCGGCGAAGCGCATGCGGCAGCGCAACGGCGGGGCGATGACGGTGCGCGACTTCGCCGTCGTTCGAGCCGGAGTGGGTCGAGACGATCGGCATCGACGCCTGCGGCCATCGCCTGCACGAGATCCCGCCCAACGGCCAGGGCATCGCCGCGCTGATCGCCCTCGGCATCCTCCGCCATCTTCGACCTCGACTCGCTGCCGGTCGACAGCGCCTCAGTCGCAGCATCTGCAGATCGAGGCGATGAAGCTCGCGCTTCGCCGACGCCTACGAGCACGTCGCCGACATGCGCGGCGGCATGCGCCTGCACGCCGAGCGCAGATGCTCGACGACGCCTACCTCGCCGAGCGCGCGCAAGCTGATCGACCCGAAGCGGGCGCAGCGCTTCGAGCCCGGCAATCCGCGCGCGGGCGGCACGATCTACCTCAGCGCCGCCGACGAGCGCGGCATGATGGTGAGCTTCATCCAGAGCAACTACATGGGCTTCGGCTCCGGCGTGGTCGTGCCCGGCTGGGGCGTCTCGATGCAGAACCGCGGCCACGGCTTCATGCTCGACCCGGCGAGCCCGAACGTGCGTCGCGCCGGGCAAGCGGCCGTTCCACACCATCATCCCGGCCTTCCTCACCAAGGACGGCCGGCCGCAGATGAGCTTCGGCGTCATGGGCGGCAACATGCAGCCGCAGGGCCACCTGCAGACGCTGGTGCGCATGCTCGCCCACCGGCCAGCAGCCGCAGGCGGCGTGCGACGCGCCGCGCTGGCGCTTCAACCAGGGCCTCGAGATCAACGTCGAGGCGGCGATGCCGCGCGGCGACGGTGCAGGGCCTGCTCGAGCGCGGCCACCGAGGCGACGGTGATCGACGACAGCTACCAGGACTTCGGCGCCGGCCAGTTCATCTGGCGGCTCGGCGATCCGGCGGTCGAGGGCTACGTCGCCGCGAGCGACCCGCGGCGCGACGGCCGAGGCCGCCGGCTACTGATGCCGGCGCCGAGGCGCTCGATGCGCATGCGAGGCGTTGGCGCAGCGCGATCGCCGGCGCGCCGGAAGCCGGCCGATGCCGGTCGCCGACGGCCCGCGCCGCTGGCTCTGGCCCGGGCTGACGCTGGCGCATTGCTGGCTCGATCGCCTTCTCCGGCAAGGCGATCATCGTCAAGCTCGCCTACCGCTACGGCGTCGACGCGGTCACGCTGATCACCTACCGGATGCTGTTCGCGCTGCCGCTGTTCGCGCTGCTCGCGTGGTGGGCCGGGCGCGGCAAGCCGGCGCTGACGCGGCGCGACTGGCTGGTCGTCTCTGGCCTCGGCTTCTCCGGCTACTACCTCGCCAGCTTCCTCGACTTCGCCGGCCTGGCCTACATCACGCGCGAGCCTCGAGCGGCTGATCCTCTACCTCAACCCGACGCTGGTGCTGGCGCTCGGCGCTGCTGCTGTCTCAAGCGCAAGGTCACGCGCGCGCCAGCTGATCGCGCTCGCCGTCAGCTACTGCGGCGTGCTGCTGGTGTTCGGCCACGAGGTGTCGCTTGCAGGGCGCGCACGTCGGCGCTCGGCGCCGGCGCTGGTGTTCGCCAGCGCGGTCGAGCTACGCGGTCTACCTGGTCGCTGCAGCGGCGAGGAGGTCAGGCCGGCTCGGCGCGCTGCGCCTCGACCGGCCTGGCGACGAGCGTCGCCTGCCTGCCTGCTGCATCGTCCAGTTCCTGCCTGCTCAGGCCGCTCGTCGGCGCTGGCCGTCGCGCCGCGGGTGATCTGGCTGTCGGTGCTGAACGCGACCGTCTGCACCTTCGCGCCGGTGCTGATGGTGATGATGGCGATCGAGCGCATCGGCGCGCAGCGCGTCGCCGCGCAGATCCGGCATGATCGGACCGCTCTCGACGATCCTGATGGGCGTCGCTGATCCTCGGCGAGCCGTTCACGGCGTGGATCGCGCCGGGACGGTGCTGGTGCTGTCGGGCATCTGGCTGCTTGACCAGAGTGGAGGTGAGACGATGGATCTGGGCATCGAAAGGCAAGTGGGCGCTCGTCTGCGCGCCGAGCAAGGGCCTCGGCAAGGGCTGCGCCGCGGCGCTCGTGGCCGAAGGCGTCAACGTCGTCGATCACCGCGCGCGGCGCCGAGGCGCTCGAAGGCGACCGCGGCCGAGCTGCGCGCGCTCGGCGCGCGGCGAGGTGCGCGCCGTCGCCGGCGACATCACCGCCACCGAGGTCGGCGCGCGCCGCGCTGCGCCGCCTGTCCGCAGGTCGACATCCTCGTCAACAACGCCGGCGGGCCGCCGCCGGGCGACTTCCGGCAACTGGGATCGCGAGACCCTGGATCAAGGCGATCGACGCCAACATGCTGACGCCGATCAGGCTGATGCAAGGCGACCGTCGACAAGATGGCCGAGCGCGGCTTCGGCCGCGCATGCGTCAACATCACCTCGGGCGCGGTCAAGGCGCCGATCGACAGCTCGGCCTGTCGAACGGCGCGCGCAGCGGCTTACCGGCTTCGTCGCCGGCCTGGCGCGCAAGCGTGCATCGCCGCGACCGGGGCGTCACCATCAACGGTCTGCTTCCCGGCGCGTCTTCGATACCGACCGATCTGCGCGCGACGACGGCCGCGCGTGCGGCAACGCGCGACAGGCAGGAGCTGGAGCAGAGTCGCCGAGGCGCGGCAGCGCGCGCATCCCGGCGCACGGCGCTTCGGCAACGCCGCAGGAGTTCGGCGCGATCTGCGCCTTCCTGTGCAGCGTGCACGCCGGCTACCATGACACGGGACAGAACGTGCTGCGTCGACGGCGGCGTCGTACCGGGAACGTTCTGAGCGTGGCGCGCTTATCATGCCGGCGCTGTCGGCTGTCGGCGCTCGCCAGTTCCAGCACTGATCGCAACGGGCCGTCGACGATCTCGCCGCAGCCGCGGCAGGCCCAGTGCCGGTGCGCCGGGTGGCGCAGCTCGTCTGCGAGCGCAGGCCGCGGGCGCGTCGAGCTCGTCGTCGTCGCTGATCCACACCTCAGGCAGCGCGCTGGTCAGGCGGCAGCTCGCCGGCGATGCTGCTCGCGTACCTGCGCTGCACCGTGGCGGCGATGCCGACCGGTTCGTGAGCAGGTCGGCCCACAGGGTGGCGAGGGCCAGGTTCGGGCGCGGGTCAGGTCGTTTCATCGCGCACGCGCCGGGCCGCCCAAGCGTGCGAACCGCGCCCCTCGGGGCGGCGGGCAGGAGCGAGGCATGCTCACTGATAGCGCCTCTAGCCCAAACCGCGGCCACCACCGTGAGCCCCACCATCCGGCGTCGACTTGAGGCCCGGCGGTCCCGAAGAGATGAAGCTCGTCCGACGCTGTCCGTCGGCGACCCCGGCCCGGAAGCGAGGCTGCGCATCCGCCACAGCGCCATCGGCCTCAGCTTCCTCGACGTCTACCAGCGCTCCGGCGTCTACCCGCTGCCCCTGCCGCTGTCGGCTCGGCAGCGAGGGCGCCGGCGTGATCGAGGCGGTGGGCGCCGGCGTCACCCACCTGAAGGCGGGCGATCGCGCCGTCTACTGCGGCGGCGCCGCCCGGCGTCACTCGACTGGCCCAGGTGATGCCGGCGCGGCACGTCGTGACGCCTCCCCGACGCGATTTCGTTCGGGACCGGCGCGGCGATGATGCTCGAAGGGCACGACGACGCAGTACCTGTTCAAGCGCACCGCGGCCACAGGAAGACCTGGTGCCCGGCGACTTCATCGTCTTTCACGCCGCCGCCGGCGGGCGTCGGTCCTGATCGCCTGCCGACCCGGGCGCTCGGCCTGCAAGCCTGATCTGGCACGGCGGGCGGCGAGGAGAAGTGCGCCCTGGCGCGCGACAGCAGCGCTGCCTTCAACGATCAACTACCGGACGAGGACTTCGCCGCGCGGGTCAGGAGATCACCGGCGGCAAGGGCGTCAAGGTCGTACGACTCGATCCCTGGCAAGGACTTACCCTGGAGACAGCCGGCTCGACTGCACACGGCCCCTGGTCGGTCTGATGGTCTCGCTTTTCGGCGCGGCCTCAGGCGCGCTGGCGCTGAATGCCGGTGGGCCTGCTCTCCGCCAAGAAGGGCCTGCAGCACCTCAGCCAGCGTTAGCTCGCTCGCTCGCTCTCTCGTGACCCACACCGCGTACGCTCGAGGTCGGGTGCAGGCGATGGCGGCCGACCTTCGCCTCGCGGTCGTCGAGAGCGGCCAGGTGAGAGATCCACGTCGCCCAGCGCTACGCCCCCGCCGACGGCGACCGCGCATCGCGCATCTCGAGGCGCAAGACCACGGGCCGATCGAGCATCCTCGCTCCCCGAAAGGACCCCGCCATGCTCGTTCTCTATACTTAACCCGGGAGTCCTCCGGGCTCGGCGACCGCGCGCGATCGCGCGAGGTCTGACTTCCCTCCCGCCGTCTGCGACGCGCGAAGCTGGTGATGGAAGGAATCGCCGACCTCGAAGGCTCACGGATCAATCCGCTGGCGGCGCAATTCCGACGCGCTGGTTCTCTCGACGACGGCGGCGTTGCCAGGTCGCGAAGCGATCACCACCGCACCACCTCGGCCGCCGTGGAAGCCCCGGGCTCGTCACCGTTCGATCCGTCCAGGTCGGCGCAGCGGGTGTCCGCAAGCCGCCTGTTCTGCTACCTTGCCCAGCTGCTGCGGGCATCGGCATCCTCGACTACCCCGTCAACTGGTATCCCGACCCTGACGACGCCGCCAGAGGCGGCGTTACAGGGGTCGCCCACCTGCACGGTACTGGAAGTACCGATCAGTTCGGCGACGCCGGGCGCCAATGTATG
>ERZ1370068.7110-contig-6048_pt1 | contig 40248 bp, 56 predicted proteins | sample MGYA00561227_ERZ1370068 | MGnify/ENA primary metagenome ERZ1370068 (study PRJEB38410, sample SAMEA6850437) | metagenome | study: Metagenomic assessment of the ecological functions of the soil: analysis of the soil microbiota associated with the... | reverse complement strand
GTTACGTATTACCCGATGGGCGGCCGCGCCATCGAGGCGGTGCCGTATGGTCCAGCAGGCGGCGGTAGAGGCCGCGTGGGCGCCGCGCAGACCTCGAGCTACTCAAGGCAGGTGCTCCTTCCTCCTGGCCGAGGCTCCACTCTCCTGGCGGACCCGCGTCGCCGTGACGACGAGCAGGAGGTGGCCGCGGTGCGGGCCCCCGCCTCACCTTCGCCAGCAGGGCGAGCGTGGACACGTGGCGCACGCTCTCTGGGTCCTCGGCGACATCACCGCCCGTCAGGGCTCGGTCGGCGCGATCCGAGCGGAAGAGTACTACGAGGAGGCCGCGAGCGCTCCGGCCGAGGAGCTTGGCATGCGTCCGCTCGGCGGCGCGCGCTGCAGCTCCCGGCCTGGCGCGCCTTGCTCTACCGGACGGCGCGCGTCTGGCGCGCGGCCGGCCTTCGAGTTTCTCGCCTTTGCACGAGCTGGCGCGATCTCGGGAGCGAGCGCGGACCCCGCGCGGCCGAGTGCGGAGCTGGCCGCCGAACACTTAGCCCGGCCTCCTTCGGGGCGACCGGCGCGCTCGACGGGTTACCCAGAAGTGCGCCGGGCCGGCGGACGCGGCGATCGCCGGCCGTCGCCGACGCGACGGACGGTAATTTCCGCAGCGCGTGGGAGTTTTCTCCCAACCGGCTGGCGTGAGGCGGCGGATCTCGAGACTCGAGCGCGCCCGGCGGCCTTCCGGCTCGTCCGCACGCTTCACCGTGATCGGGCGCACCGACGGCCTTTTCGGCGGGCCACCTTGCGCACTACGCGTTCTTGCGCTGCCCGCCGCGACTCTCACGCACCTGAATCGTGGGCTTCGCCGGCTTGTGGTTGATGCGTATTCTTGATGCCGGCGAGGGCCGGCGAACTTGTCGAGGAAGGTCTTGAGTTCGTCTCTGAATTTCTTGAAGTCGGCTATGTTCACCGGCGCCTTCGAGCCTGGATCGTCACTTCGTACGTCCTCGTTCTCGTCAATCGGATCCATACCCATGGTCTCAGCTCCTTGCCGGTCCGAGCAGGTCGAACGGTGAACTGCGCAGCGCTGCTTGCGTCGTGCACGCCGTCGAAGAAGTCGTCGGCGTGGAACACGCCGGGCTCGATGTCCATGTCGCGCACCATGTAGTAGTCGTCGACCGCGTCGTACGTCTCGCCGAAGTCGACCCGCGCTCCCTCAGCGCCAGGCGCACGTACGTGAGCGCGATGTGGTGCTTGAGGACGCGATCGGAAGGCGGTCATGGCCATGAAGAAGCGTCCGGCGTTGATCTCGGTGACGTGCGGGCGCCCGTCGGCATCCTCCTTGACGTCCACGCCTGAAGGCGCCCGAGGCGCTCGGGGCGACGGCCGTGATGGCCGCCCGGCAGACCTCCACGACGCCGTGGCTCGACCACGGTCTTGGCCAGCGACGACAGCGACGTGACGCCGCTCGGGATGTTGTCGGCGCCGAAGTAGGCGAGCCGCTCGAAGGTGTTGGCGAGGACCATTCGGCCGCGCTGCCACACGCTCTGACAGAGGATCTCCCGCCCGGGCAGGTACTCGGGCGAGCGTGAAGTCCGAGATCGGGACGCCCTGCATCGTCTGCCACACCGCCATCCACTGCGCAGCGCCTGCGTCGCGGCGTCGAGACGGCGGCCCCGCCGCGCGCGCACGTTCCCGTCCGCGGCCGGCACCAGACCCGGCTCGGACGGCCCGAGTCGAGCAAAAGATCTCGTCGACGCCGGCGGCGGCTCGGCGCACCGGATACGTCGCCGGAGCCACGCACGCCGTGACGGCGCAGCGCCGTGGTGAGCCGGTACTTGTCGCGGCAGAGCGCTGATGACGCGTGCGGCCGGCAGGAAGACCTTGCCGCGGAACTGGCGCCCGGGCGTCGGAGAGCGCCTGTACGTGCCGGTCGATCGTCGGGATGACCAGGTCGACGCGCGACTCGCGGACCAGCCGGCGGAGGGCTCGGGGCGAAGCGCCGGCTTCCGGGCGGCGGCACGACATAGCGCGGTCCGCCGGCCGAGTGCCTGACGACGAAGCGGTCGTCGTTGCACCCGAGCAGGACGAGCGTCGAGTCGGCGCTGCGCGGAGGCTGCGGATGGAGATTCTCCGCACCCAGCGCTGCCCGCACCCATGACGAGGAGCCGCGCTGGCGTCATAGCGACGCGGAATGCGCGGAGTGCGTCGATGATGCCGGCGCCGGCACCGTCCGTGGGCGGCCGGCGTCCTGATGCGGCCGGGCGGTCTCGATCAACACGACGCTTGCACTCTTCCTGGGTGAGGTCGGGCCGCGCCTGCTTCAGCAGCGCGACGACGCCCGCGGCGATCCCGGTGGCGGCCGAGGTGCCCCCGTCGTAGGGGCGCAGGCCGGACTCGTTCGGGAAGAAACCCCTCGAACTGCGAGATCGAGCAGAAGTCGCGGCTTGTCGGGGTCGTTCGGAGGCAGAACGGCCGGGCCCTGGCTGGTGTACCCGCACCACTCGCCCCTTGAGCGTCGCGGCGCCGACGGTCATCACCTCCGGGTGGCCGTTCGGACCGAGGATGCTCGCTCCCGGGCCGCGATTGCCGAATCCGCAAAGACTTCCCGAGGTGAACGGACAGCCGTCGCCGCAATTGCCGGCGGCGAACAGGATGAGGATGCGCCGCGGTCGAGCGCCTCCTCGATGCGCGAGGACGATGTCGCTGGTGGGGTTGAAGGCGTAATCGGGGCCGTTGTCGCTGTCGTACAGACTCCCCAGCTGTTGACGAGGATCTGCGGGACCTTATGCACCTTGTAGTGGTCGATCGCCAGCTGATAGCCCTTCTCGGCATTGCTCACATACGTCTCGAAGCTCCACTCCGGGCTGCCAGATGCGGATGTCCCAGCAGTCTGTGGCCTCCGGGGCCATCGCCTGGACGTCGAAGGCGATCATGTTCCCGTGCTGGCCCCAGCCCTCCGCCCCGTCGTGCCCCAGTTCAGCGGGGGCCAGCCGCCGATCACCTCACCCACCGCGGGCGGCTGAGGAATGGCGGGCCACGTCCGATTGAAGCGGTCGTCCATGGGCGGTGATGCCGCCGTCCACTACGCCGACGACAATCCCACGTCCAGGAGGGTAGCCTGCGGCCCGGATCTTGGCGACGCCGAGATCCCTCACGACGTCCGCCACCGTACCGTCGGCCTTGGCGGTCCCGCCACGAGAGATGAAAGTCGACCCGGGCGAGCGCGCTCTGCAGAACGGAGGTGGGCGAGGCCATCGTCGGCTCCCGTCGGTCCGAACGGCTCCAGCCGCGCGTCGCCAGCGATGTGGTGGACGGGATGGCTCGTCCCTCAGCCGCCGGGATGTCTTGCGGATCGATCCAGGCCCGGATGACGAAGAGCTGGCTTTCGGTCTTCCGAAACCGTTCCAGCTCGGCCCTCTGGAGGCCGAATGGGCGACGGCGCAGCCAGTCGCGATCGAACTTGATCTTGATCTTGGTCTTGAGCGCGAGGATTTGGCGTTCGGCCGCGTCGAACGCTTCAACTCTGGGGACGCTGGCGGGCAGCTCGACCCGGATGGTCACCGTGGACCCAGCTGGCATTCAGGGGAGCCCCCGTACTCCGCCATGGTGGGCGGAATTGCGGTTCTGGGTTCGAGGGTTGTCAAGGGGGCCCGTCCACTCCACTCCCCGCCCTGGACCCGCAACGCCCCTCCGGGGCGTAGAATCCCCCTGGAGGTTCTAGCCATGCCGCCTACCAAGCTCGCGCACGTCGTGTTCCAGACGAACCGCTTGAAGGAGATGAGCGACTGGTACTGCTCGGTCCTCGGCGGGCACATCATCTACCAGAACCCTCACCTCTGCTTCGTGACGTACGACGAGGAGCATCACCGGGTCGCCTTCCTCGATTTCGGCCCCCTGACCCCGCGCGATCCCGCGGCGGGGCGTGAGCTGATGGTCAAGGCCACCGACCAGCCCGGCCTCCACCACGTCTCATTCACGTTCGGATCGATGGAGGAGTTCCTCGGCAACTACCTTCGCCTCAAGGGCCTCGGCGTCCGGCCGTTCTTCTGCGTCAACCACGGGCCCACGACCTCGATGTATTATCGTGACCCGGACGGCAACCGCATCGGGCTCCAGATCGACAACTTCGCCACCGCCGAGGAGGGGCAGGCCTGGATGCACTCGGCGGCGTTCGACCGGAACCCGATCGGGGTCGGAGTTCGACCCGGACGAGCTCACCAAGAAGTTCCAGGCGGGCGTGCCCCTGGCAGAGCTGGTCGCCCGGAGCGAGGAGGGAGCTATGCCACGAGTGACGGGCCTCGGTCACGTCGGCCTCTACGTCCGCGACCTCGAGCGGATGGTGGGGTTCTACCGCGATGTCATGGGCATGCAGGTCACCAAGCAGAACTGGCGCCTGGGCATCGTCTTCCTGAGCGCCGATCCCGAGGCGGTCGATCACGAGATCGCCCTCATGCGCGGCCGCCCCTCCGCGGAGGACCCTCACCTCATCCAGCAGATCTCCATGCGCGTGGCCAGCCTCGACGACCTGCGCGCCTTCCATCGCCGCCTGCGGGCGGAGGGCTATCGCATCGACAACGTCGTCAACCACGCGAGCGCGATCGGCTGCTACTTCTTCGATCCCGAGGGCAACCGCACCGAGGTGTTCTGGGTCACCGGCCGGCCGAGCTGGGTGCCCGTCGCGAATCCCGATCGACATCGAGCAGCCCGACGAGGTCGTCCTCGCGGAGGTGGACCGCTTGTGGGAGCAGGTGCGCCACGTGCCGGTCGGCGGCACGATGGCCGATGAGCCGGCGACGCTCCAGATCAGGCGCTAGCGCACCACGCTGGCGAAGGCTCTCCAAAGGAGGAGACCCATGTCGGTGAGACTCACTCGTCGGACGTTTCTCACGGGCTCGGCCGCCGCGATCGCGATGCCGGTGCCGGCCTTCGCGCAGGCGAAGCCCGATCAAGATCGGGCTCCTCACCGTCAAGACCGGCCCGCTCGCCGCCGGTGGCATCCAGATGGAGCAGGGAACCATCCGTTTCCTGAAGGACCAGAACTACACGCTGGCCGGCCGCAAGGTCGAGCTCGTGGTCGGCGACACCGGCGGCAACCCCGCGGGCACCAAGACCAAGACCCAGGAGCTGGTCGAGCGCGACAACGTCGACATGATCTTCGGTCCGCTCGCCGCGTTCGAGCTGCTCGCGATCAGCGAATACACCGCGCAGGCGAAGATGCCTCTTCTGAGCCTCGCCGCGGCCGAGGACATGACCCAGCGCAAGCCGAACCCGTACTTCATCCGCGCCTCCGCCACCTCATCGCAGAACATGCACCCGCTGGCCGATTACGCGGCGAAGGAGCTGAAGTTCAAGCGGGTCATCACCATCGCGGACGACTTCGCGTTCGGGCACGAGCAGATGGCCGGTTTCCAGCGCGTCTTCGAGGACGCCGGCGGCCGCGTCGTGAAGAAGCTCTGGCCGCCGCTGGTGACGCCGGACTACACGCCGTACATCGCGCAGATCAGCGGCGTCGACGCCGTCGTCCAGGGCTTCGCCGGCTCCAATCCTCTGAAGTTCATGAAGCAGTACCGCGACGCGGGCCTCAAGCTGCCCGTGCTCGGCGGTGGGACCGCCTGCGACGACGCGCTCCTCGAAGAGCTACGGCGACGAGGCGATCGGCCTGATCTCCTGCTCCGCGTACACGGGCGATCTCGACACGCCGAGCAACAAGCGCCTCATCGAGGGGATGGTGAAGGACTACGGCAATATCCCCGGCCTCTACTCGGCCGGCCTCTACATCAACGGTCAGGTCGCGGAGGCGGCACTGGAGAAGACGGGCGGCAAGACGGACGACCGGGAGGCCTTCAACCGCGCCATGCGGAGCGTTTCCTCACCGCACACGCCGCGCGGCCCCTTCACGTTCGACCGGCTCGGCAACGTCGTGGGCAGCTTCTACGTCCGGCGGTGCGAGCGGAAGGGCGACCGGCTCGTGAACACCACCATCAAGACCTATCCCAAGGTCAGCCAGTTCTGGACGTACGACGAGAAGTGGTTCCTGTCGCAGCCGGTGTACTCGCGCGACTACCCGCCGCTGAAAAGCTGAACGGAGACCGCCGAGCGTGGGCCTCTGGCTGCTGCTGGCTGTCAACAGCATCACGCTCGGCGGCCTGCTGTTTCTCCTGTCGGCCGGGTTCTCGCTGATTTTCGGATTGATGAAGATTCCGAATCTCACCCACGGCTCGTTCTTCATGCTGGGCGCTTACCTCGCGACGAGCCTCATCGCGCTCGGCTTCGATTTCTGGACCGCCGCCGATCGTGGCCGGCCTCGGGGTGGCCGTCTTCGGCGGGATCGTCGAGCGCCTCGTCCTGCGCCGGCTGGCCGGCGCCGAGCTGGCGCAGGTGCTGGTCACCCTCGGCCTGTCGTTCATGGTGGCCGACGTCTGCCTGATGGTGTGGACCGGCGATCCCATCCGCATCGCCACGCCGGCCGGACTCCGCGGCACCACCGCGGTGATGGGCTTCGCCTTTCCCACCTACCGGCTCGCCATCGGCGCGCATCGCGGTCGTCTTCGCCGACGGGTCTCTGGCTGCTCCTCGATCGCACCCGGCTCGGGGCGATGATCCGCGCGGGTGTCGACGACCCGGCGATGGCGCGGGTGGCCGGCATCCGCGTGTCGCGCCTGTTCACCATCGTCTTCTGCCTCGGCGCCTGGCTGGCGGGCTTCGCCGGCGTCATGGGCGGGCCGATCCTCTCCGTCTACCCTGGCCTCGACGGCGAGATGCTGCCGCTGGCCCTCGTCGTGCGTGATCCTCGGGGCAGCGGCAGCCTCGTGGGCTCGCTCGTCGGCAGCCTCATCGTTGGCTTCCTCTACAACTTCGGGCAGGCGATGTTCCCGGAGATCGCCTACGTCGTGCTCTTTCTGCCGATGCTGATCGTCCTCGTCGTGCGGCCGCAAGGCCTCTTCGGGCGGCAGCCCGCGTGAAGCGCGCGGCGCTCGCCGTCGCGCTCACCGCGCTGGCCACCATCCCGCTCTGGGTGCCCGGCACCTTCTACGTCAATATCGCGAGTCAGATCCTGCTCTACTCGATCCTCGCGCTCGGCGTCAACGTGCTGGCGGGCTACGCGGGGCTCGTGTCGCTCGGCCACGCCGGCCTGTTCGGCATCGCCGCGTACACCGGGCGCCGAAGATCCTGCCGCCGGCCGCGGCCATCTGCGATCGCCGCCGCCGCCGCGCTGGCCGTCGCCGTGCTCGCCGCCGCGGTCTTCGCGGTGCTCGCCCTGCGCGGCACCGGGCTCGGCTTCGTGATGATCACCGGTCGCGCTGGGGCAGATCGTCTGGGGGTCGCCTACCGCTGGATCAGCCTCACCAACGGCGACAACGGCATCTCGATTCCCGGCCGGCCGAGTCCGTTCGGACTGTCGCTCGCGGCGCCGCGAAGGCTTCTACTGGGCCACGCTTCTCGTGTTCCTGCTTCGCGCTCGCTTCCATGTCCGTCTTCGTCGCACTCGCCGCTCGGCGCGGCGCGTGCGCGGGACCCGCGACCAGCCGCGGCGCATGAACGCGCTCGGCTACCACGTCTGGATGATCCGCTTCGTCGCGTTCCTGTTCTCGGGCCTGTGGACCGGCGTGGCGGGCCTGCTCTACCTCTACTACCACCAGTTTGTCAGCCCACAGGCGGTGGCCCTCACCGCCTCCGCCGAGGCGCTCCTCATGGTGATCTCCGGAGGCACCGGCACCCTCCTCGGTCCGGTGGTGGGCGCCGGCCTCGTCGTCGTGGTCAAGAACGTAGCCAGCGCCTACGTCGAGCGCTGGAACTTCGTCCTCGGCGCCATCTTCGTCCTCATCGTCGTGTTCATGCCCGACGGGCTCGTCCCCGGCCTTACGCGCCTTGCGCGCCGCGCGACCGCGGGGTCGCGCCCGCCAGTCGGCGGTGGCGGCGCCCGCGCCGCGCGAAGGGCACGGGCCGATGAGCGCCCTCGCCGTGCAGGGCCTCGACAAGTCCTTCCGGGGACTGCAGGTGACGTCCTCGGTGAGTCTCGCCGTCGAGCCGGGCGAGCGCCAGGCTGATCATCGGGCCGAACGGCGCCGGCAAGACCACCCTCTTCAACCTCATCACCGGGGAGCTGCGCCCTGACCGGGGCGCGATCACGCTCTTCGGCGAGGACATCACACGCGTGCCGGGCCGACGGCGCGCGCACCTCGGCATGGCGACGCACCTACCAGATCATCACGCTCTTCCCGCGCGACACGCTGCTCCGCAACGTGACCCTGTCGCTGCTGGGGCTCATGCCCCTGCGCTGGAACCCGTTCGTGCGCCTCGACGCGGCAGACGGCGCTGGTCGCGCGCGCCCGCGAGGTGCTGGCGCGGGTCGGCCTCGGCCACCTCGCCGAGCGCCCCTCGCCCAGACGTCGTACGGCGAGCGCCGCCGCGTGGAGATCGCGGTGGCCCTCGCCCAGAACCCGCGGGTCCTGCTGCTCGACGAGCCCTTCGCCGGCCTGTCGCTCGAGGAGCGCCGCGACGTGTTGACCCTCGTCACCGGATCCCGCGCGACATGACGATCGTGATGATCGAGCACGACATGGACGTGGCGCTCGATTTCGCCGAGCGCATCACCGTGCTCCACTTCGGCCAGGTGGTGGTCGAGGGGACCCGCGCCGAGGTGGTCGCGCACCCGCGCACCCGCGAGATCTACCTTGGCGAGTGAGGCGCTGGTGCTGGAGGACATCGACGCCTTCTACGCGCGACAGCCACGTGTTGCACCGCGTGTCGCTTCGGCTGGGCGAAGGGCGGCTGCTCGGCCTCCTCGGCCGGAACGGGGCCGGCAAGTCGACGTCGATGAGCGTGACCGTCGGCCTGTTACGCCCCGCGGGGAAGGGTCGCGGTGTTCGGCCAGCTGGTGACCGGCCGCGCCCCGGAGACCATCGCCGCGCGCGGCGTCGCCCTCGTGCCCCAGGGGCGCCGGGTCTTCCCGAGCCTCACCGTGCGCGAGAACCTCCTGGTGGCGGCGCGGCGGCCCCGGGAGGCCGCCGGGCGCCCGTGGACGCTCGGAGACCGTCGCCGAGCTCTTCCCCACCTGCATGCGCGCTGGACCAGCTCGCCGCCTCGCTCTCCGGCGGTGAGCAGCAGATGCTCGCGATCGGCGCGCGCGCTGATGTCGAACCCGCGCGTGCTGCTGATGGACGAGCCCTCGGAAGGACTCGCGCCGCAGATCGTGGCTGGAGGTCATGGCGACAATTCGAAGGCTGAAGGCGCAGGGCCTGTCGATCGTGCTAGTCGAGCAGAACCCGAAGCTGGTGTTCGACGTCGCCGACGACATCGTGATCCTCAACAGCGGCCGCGTGGTGGTCGACGCGTCCGCCGACGAGCTCCGCCGGAGCGGGGCGGACCTCCGATCGCATCTCGGCATCTATTGAAAGGAGAGTGAGCCATGCTCTTCACGTGTCCGGCCGACGTTGCCCGCGGGGGCGAAGCCGCCCGCCCGGGGCAAGCGGCGTCACCTCTGCGTCGACGTCCACTGCCACGTCCACTACGTCCCCGCGGACGAGATGGTCAAGGGGATCCACCGGCCCGAGCAGGAGGCGGCGGCGCGCTTCGCCAGTGAGCTCACCCGGGCGACCAACCGCAAGCAGATGCAGAACGTCCACGCGTGCCTCACCTCGGTCGAGCAGCGCCTGCGCGACATGGACAAGATGGGCGTCGACGTTCAGGCGATCTCCGGTCTCGCCGTTCCAGTTCATGTACTCGCTGCCCCCGGAGCACGGGCGGAAGACGGCGCGCGCCACCAACGAGAACCTGGCGGCGATCGTCCAGAAGCACCCGGATCGCTTCGTGGCCCTGGCCAACGTGCCGCTGCAGGCCCCGGACGCCGCCGCCGAGGAGCTCGAGTACTGCGTGAAGGCCCTCGGTTCCGCGGGGTGGAGATCGGCACCAACGTCGCCGGGCAGGAGGTCTCGCGCGGGCGTGACGCGTTCTGGGCCAAGGTGCAGGAGCTCGACGTCATGGTGTTCATGCACCCGAACGGGTTCACGGGGGCGACCGGCTCGCCGAGCACTACTTCATCAACGCCATCGGCAACCCGCTCGACTCCACCGTCGCCGTCGGGTACCTGGTGTTCGACGGCGTCCTGGAGCGCTTTCCGAAGCTGAAGATCGTGGTCGCCCACGGCGGCGGCTACGTGGCGCACTACCCGGCCCGCATGGATCATGTGTGGGCGGCGCGGGAAGACGCACGCACCGTCCTCAGCGAAGAAGCCCCGTCAGTCGCTCGCGAAGCTCTACTTCGACACCATCGTGTTCGACCGCGAGCAGCTCCGGCACCTCGTGAACCTCTGGGGCGCGGGCCACATCGTCGCCGGCACCGACTATCCCTACGACATGGGCTGGTACGATCCGCGGGGCTTCGTCGAGGGCGTGTGCCTTCCTCAAAGACGGCGACAAGGCGAAGATCCTCGGCCTGAACGCGGCGAAGCTCCTCAAGCTCGAGCGCCCGCGTGGCTAGGGCGCAACCCGACCCCCGCGGCACCACCGGGCTGCTGCCAATCTCGCGGCGCGCCTGCAGTCCGCGGCGGAGGAGGAGTTGTCGGTGAGCGAGGAGACCTACCGGATCCTCGATCCGCTCCTCGAGGCCGAGCCCATGCCGGGACTCGCGCTGAAGGGATTCCGTCGACCCGTCAGGGCGGCGCGATGTTGCAATGGGTGTTCATGCGAGCTGGGCGGCCAACCACCCGAGATCCACGTCCATCACTGGAACGCGCATAGTTTCAACAGGACGAGCGGCGGCAAGGCGCCCAAATCCACAACAACAAGTGAAGCGTAGGGCCGGCGCTATCCACCTGTGAGCGCCTCGACTACCAACGCATTCGCGGCACCTCTCCATGGGTCAGCCCCGCCTCTCTCTCGCCAGTGCCGCCGCTACCTTTTCGACCACGTCGTCAAGCGAAGCGCCGCGCTCGATCAATAGCGCGAGCGTGGGGTTCCGCGAAGTCTGTCCAAGGGCGATCGTGCCTTGCACTCACCCCATCGACCTGAATCCGCTTTTTCTCGATTCGCGCTTCCCGAAACCCCGTCTCAGAGAGGAATTGCTGTAACAACCCTGGATCGTGCATCTCGTAGGGCGTTCTGAATCGAACTTCCGGGTCCCCAGGAAAGATCCTCGACCACCTTTGCGTTGATTGCCGACGCGGAGTTTTCCTCGATGACGATCCCAGACATTGAACAGGAAAATTCCACCCTATTGAGCACCCGACGCACCTCCCTGAATACTGCGCGCTTGTCCGGCACGAACATGACGCCGAAGGCACAGACCACCGCGCCAAAAGCGCCGCGCGCCGAATGGCAAGCGGCCGGCGTCCGCCTCGCACCATTCGATACCCTCGTAGTGAATCAGCTTGTTGCGCGCGTAATCCAACATTCCCTTGCTGATGTCGCTGGCGAACAACCGACGCGCAGGATCGATGTTCTCCCGCAATCGGCGGGTCACGAGCCCAGTTCCGCAGGCGATCTCCAGCACGTTGCCGCGCCACGTGAGCCGGTAAGCGCTGCGCTAGGTCAGTGCCGAATGCATCGAACCATGCGGGTCCCAAACACGTGTCGTAATACTCCGGGAATCGATCCGGTGTAGTTTGCACGTGGTATCGATCACACATACCCCTATCGTTTTAGGCACGTCGGGCCAGAGAACTCTGGCCCTCCTCGAGCAGATCATGATCGAACTACCGACTTGCGGCAATCCTCGATCGACCCCACTCGTTGGGGCTTGGGAGACCACCCGGATGCTCACGGAGGGGATCCCACGGACTCATAACTGACTAGAAACGCCCGGTGTGCTCGAGGAACTGGCCGAAGGCCGGCTCGGTCTCGAGGAACAGGTGGTTGCGGCCCGGCAGGGCTACGAACCGGGCGCCCGGGATGCCGGCCGCCATGCGGCGCCCGGCCTCGAACGGGACGCGAGCCTCGTCGCGCGTGTGCAGCACGAGCGTCGGCACGCTCACCTGTGGGAGCAGCGCGGTGACATCGGTCTCGCCGGTTGCCGTGTAGATCCGCGCGGCCATCTCCCCGATACCGTGATCCGCTGCAGCTCGTTGAACCAGTCGGCCTGCTCCTTGGTCGCCGCCGGGCATGAACTGGGAGGTGAACATCTGGCGGAAGGCCGGGTTCTCCTTGCCCCAGCCCACGCGCATCAGCGTCAGCATGGCGGCCTCCTCCTCCTTCTCGGCCGCGCTGCGGGCGCGCCTTGTTCCAGCCCACCGCGAAGCCGCCGTAGAGGATGAGATGCGACACCCGCTCGGGATGGCGCACCGCGTACGCGATCGCGACCGCGCACCCCTGGGAGATCCCGAGCAGCGCGAACCGCGTGACCTTCGCGGCGTCGGCCACCGCCTCCAGATCGCCCACGAAGGCGTCGAACGAGATCTCGTCGACGGTCCGGTCCGACAGTCCCGTTGCCGCGAGGCGTCGTAGCGGACCAGCGTGTGGTCCTTCGCCGAGCTCCCGATAGAGATGCCGCCAGATCGGGCTCTCGAGATCGAATTCCAGATGGGTCATCCAGTTGCCCGTCTTCATCGAGCGGCGGCCCCTGGCCGATCATCGAGTAGGCGAGCTGGACCCCGTCGGGCGCGGTGCAGAAGCGGATCTCCTGCTTCAGGTCGACGGCGTTGGGGGCGGTCACGCCGGGTCCGGCGCCGCGATCCGACGGGCGCGATCGCGAAGACGTCCACCGGCCGCGCGATGTTCTTCAAGGTGCGCGGGCCCAGCGCCTGGAAATCCGCCTTGAGCGCCCGGCTCACCTGGTCGAACACCTGGCGGGAGATGCAGATGCCGCCGGGCTCCGCGATGCTCCTCGAGCCGGGCCGCGACGTTGATGCCGTCGCCGTAGATCCGGGCCTCGTCGTGGATGACGTCGCCCAGGTTGATGCCGATGCGGAAGAGCATGCGGCGCGACTCGGGCATCCCCTCGTTGCGGGTCGCCATGATGGTCTGGATCTCGACCGCGCACTCGGTGGCGTTGATCACGCTGCGGGAACTCGGCCAGGATGCCGTCGCCCGCGGTGTCGATGATGCGGCCGCCGTAGCGGCCCACCAGCGGCAGGATCACCGCCTGGTGCCCCTTGAGGTCGCGGACCGTCGCGGCCTCGTCCTCCCCATGAGGCGGCTGTAGCCCGGCGATGTCGGCAGCCAGGATGGCGGCGAGCCGGCGCTTGATCGAGGGCGAGGGCTGTCGTCCATGTCCGTCACCTGTTTCTCCCGCGCGATCGTGGACGAAAAGGGGCTGATGTGTCCGCCATTGTGGCACAGCGCGCCCGGGACCGCGAGGGACCGGCTGGATGAGCAGGCGCAGGCGCTCGAGCCACCGAACGCACGCGCGGGGCTACGGATCCCTCCGTAACCCCGCGTGAACGATTTGGTGGAGCTGAGGGGCTCGAACCCCTGACCCCAAGACTGCCAGCCTTGTGCTCTCCCAACTGAGCTACAGCCCCACGTGGCGCTCAGGATACTTTTCGTGGTTGGTACTGTCAAGAATGACCGGCATTTGCGCCTTCATCAGGGCCCGGGGTTCGATCGTTCGATCCGGCCCCCCGGAGATGCGAGGTGGTGCCGGAGGCGGGATTTGAACCCGCACGCCCTTGCAGGGCACGGCGTTTTGAGCGCCGCGAGTCTGCCGTTTCTCCACTCCGGCCCGAGGCGTCATACTACCATCGGACTCGACGAGCCATGGGGCGTGGACGGCCGCGCGAAACCGGGCGCGGCAATATCCACGGGACCATGCACAGTCTGCGTTGTTCCCCCAGAATCAAGGCATGCGATCCCTGAAGTTCGGAGTAGGCTCCCGTCAAGCTTGTTGCTGCACGTCACTTCGGTGACGGGCTTCGGGAGTCCGCTCACACCGCTGAGCGGCAAGGCTGGTCATGAATTCGAGTACTTGGCGGAGTCCCGGAGATATGGCAATGTTCCTGCTTATCACCGGCGCTAAGCTACAGCCGTCTGTAGCCTCAGGGGGCTCAAAGGCAATGGACGATGATCGAGAGAACGGCTTGGGGAGATGACCATGCACTCCCTCATGAACCAGAAGGGCATGACCGTGCCCGAGATCCTCGCGGCCGTGGTCGTGATCATGGTCGCGCTTCGTCGCATTGGCATCCGCCATTCCGATCTCCGCCTATGGCATCCAGGAGGGGAGCCAGCTGACGACGGCGACTTTCCTTGCGAATCAGCGCCTTGAGCAGGTCAAGCTGAAGCAATGGACCGTAAAGCCGGACGTGGGACCAGATCGGTCTCTCCGCGCTCGGCCACTGCCGCGCCGCAGGACAGCGGAGGGACGACGACCTTCCCGGACGAGACCCCGGTGGCCGCGCCGTACACGCAGTTCACGCGGACGGTGCGGATCACCGATTGCGGGATCCGGTGCCGGTTGTGGCGGCGTCGTGCACGCCGATCTCAAGCAGGTCACGGTGAGTGTGAGCTATCGTCCGCTGACGGGCCGGAGGCCAGGCCGCCACCGGCACGCACGAAGTCGGCTATCGTCACCGTGGTGGTGGCGCGCCGATGAGCGCCCTGGAGCGGAGCGGCCGAAACCAGCGGGGTTTCACCCTCGCGGAGCTCCTGGTCGTCATGGCACTCGACCGGTCTCGTGCTCGCTGGAGTCTTTGCCATCCAGCAGAGCGGCACCAGCAGCTATCTCATGGGCGCCAGCCGCGTAGAGGTTCAGCAGAACGCGCGCACGGCGCTCGAGCTGATGGTCCGGGAGCTCCGGTCGGCGGAGTCCGTGACGACGCTCGCCAGCGCTACCGACATCACCTTCGTGGACGTCACCGGCGCGACGGTGCGGTACCGGCTAACCGGCACCACTCTCAACCGGACGGCGGCGGGCGTCGGCGGTGTCCTCATCGGAGGCGTGCAGTCCCTCACGTTCACCTACTACGCCACCGGCTTCAATCCCGTCACGAATACCGGCCCGACCACCACTGTCCCTGCGAACTTGAGGGCCGTCCGCATCCAGATCATTACCCGTCCGGAGCAAACCACTCGGCGCCGGCACCGCCGGCGACCAAGCGGGCGACGGTGGAGTCCACCGTGATGCTCCGGAACGGTTAACGGAGGATCCCAATATGCAAAGCCGTCGACTCGGCCGCATATCTTCACCGAGGAGCGGGGCGCCGCGCTCCCGCTCGCGTTGATCGCGATGGTCATGCTCACCACGCTCATCGTCGCCTTCTCGGTTCTGGCGACGACGGAGCCCATGATCGCCAACAACCAGCTGACGGTGGCCCAGGCTCGGGCGGTCGCGGAGTCGGGGTGGAGCGCGCCATCTGGGCGCTCAACAACGACACGAATGCCAGCGGACTGGTCGCCCCTCTGCCCTCGCCGGTGCCCGCGCCGTACGATGGCAGCGCCCCATCAACGTGAGCCTGGGCGGCGCCACCTCGGCGTCTACCGGGTCACCGTGGCACCCGGCGCGGCCGCCAACGAGCGCAACATCGTCTCGCGCAGCTTTCTCCATCCGAGGCGAGCCCGAGGTCCAAGCAGCGCATCCAGGTCACCGTGATCAAGCTCAAGTTCATCGATCCGCCGGCGGCCCTGTCCGTCCGGGGCGAGCTCCAGGTGGGCGGTAACACGAACATCAGCGCCAAAGAGGACACCAGCTGCGGGTCCAAGCCGGGAAGCTTCACGACCGGGACGACCACCATACAGGACGCGTTCCGCCGAGGTGTACGGGGCGGGCAACACACACGAGCAACGAGGCGACGACCGATATCGCTCAAGGCCAGCCGACGGCCGCGTTCGACCAGTATCTCCTGAGCGACAGCGACCTGGCCATGCTCAAGTCCTACGCGAAATCGCAGGGCACCTACTACCAGGGCACGGTGGAATTCAGCGCGAGCAATCGGATGCCAAACGGCGTGATCTTCGTGGACTCGACGAGCGGTAACCCGGTCACCGGCACGAGCGACCCATCCGACATGGCGAACGTCACCATCCACGGGAACGCGCCCTCCTCCGCGGATGGCATCTTCCATGGCTGGCTCATCGTCAATGGCTCGCTGGCCATCAGCGGTAACTTCCAGATGTGGGGGTACGGATACGTCCAGAACGACTCTGACCCTATACCGGCACGGGAACCGGCCAGATCGTCGGCGCCATGCTGAGCCGCAATATCCAGGACACCTCGTCCACCACCATCGATACCAATACCGGCGGTAATGCGAGTATCGTCTACGACTGCGCCAAGGCGCGGGAGGGCGGCGGGTTCGTGCCGACCACTTATTCCGTGAAGGCGGGGACGTACAAGGAGCTCTCGGACTGAAGCACTATCGCAGCGCGCTCCTCGCGGTCATCGCCCTGACCCTCCTGGTCGGGGCGTGCCGAAATCCTCCACCGCCGGCCACGGCGGTGGAGGACCCCGAGACGCTGGCCGCCGCCGCCCTCGGCCGCGGCGACTATGCGCAGGCCGCCATCCTGTATCGAAAGGCCATCGAGCGACGCCCCGATAGCGTCTCCGCCCACTATGGACTGGGCGTCGCCAGCTCGAACCTCAACCTGCGTGAAGACACGATCCGGGAGTTCCAGTGGGTCCTCGCGCGCGGGATTCCTGACTCGGTTGAGGTCGACGCCGCCCGCCGCTGGCTGATCGCGGCAGGCGTTCTCCGGCCGTCGGTGGCCGCCGCCTCTCCGTCCGAGAGTCGACTCGCGCGGGAACGGCGTGATCGAGGGCCAGGCGTATCTCGGCAGCGCGGACCAGCGTCAGCCGCAGGTGCGGCTGCAGCTCCACCTCGTCGGCCAGCCCGACAGCCCGACGAAGGAGCAACGTTACGTCCTTCGGACCAACCAGGACGGGAGCTTCCGGTTCGGCAACGTGATGCCGGGTTTCTACATGCTGACCGACAAGATCGCAGGCGAAGCCCCAGTGGCGCCTCAAGATCGAGGTGGGCTCAGGGCTCCACGCTTCGCCTCGATCTGACTCCCGGCAACGGCACCGCGACCCGCGACGACTTCCCGAATCGCGGCTAGCCCGCCGCCGCTTCCGCGCCGCGGGCGGCGAATCCACCGCTCAGCGTCGGCTCGATGGGCATCCGCGCGATACCGAGCCAGGCGATGGGTGTCCCCGCCTTCTCGGCCGCCTGCTCCGGCGGCAGCGCGCGGTCCCAGTCGGCGGCGATGAAGCGCCGGGCGGTGACCCCGGCGGCGGCATCCGACACCAGCCACAGAGCAGCGGCGGCACCATGATCTCCGGCTGGAGCATCTTGGCGCGGTCTCCGGCGTGGTCGCCCACCAGCGGGGTATTCGTCACGCCGCCGGGCACGAGCACGTTGGCGGTGACCCCGGTGCCGGCCAGATCCGCCGCCATGATGGCGGTGGCGGACTCGGCGGCGGCCTTGCTCGAGCCGTAGAGCAGATAGCCCGCGCGCACCATGGTGCCGAGGCTGGTGGTCACGGTGACGATCCGCCCCTGCTTGGCCCGCAGCATGTGCGGCGCCACCGCGCGGGCCATCATGATGGGGGCGGTGGCGTTCACGGTGAGGAAGCGGCTCCACTGCTCGGGCGTCACCTCCCAGAACCGGATCGGGTTGCGTCGAGGATCGGCGCGCACCGAGGCCTGGCCGATGCCGGCATTGTTGACCAGCACGTCGATCCGGCCGAAGCGCTCCAGCGCGGCCGCCACGATCCGTGTCGAACGCGTCCGGCCGGGCGAGGTCGGCCGGCACGGTCAAGATGGAGCCGGCGTACCGGTTGTGCCGGGGGCCAGCGCGGCCAGTGCCGTCGCGTTGCGATCCACGGCCACGACATCCATGCCGCTTCCGACGAGGCCCAGGGCCATGGCCCGCCCGAGCCCGCTCGCCGCGCCGGTCACGATCGCGGCCTTCCGTTCTGTCGCCATCGGGGTGTCCTCCTTGTGCCCTGCTCCGGGCGACTATTCCAGAAGTCGAGGCTGCGCGCCAGCGCCGACCTGCCCTCCGCTGCCCACGCTCGATGACCGGATCGCTCGATTCTTACCGTCCGTGGGTGTCAGGGTCCTCTGCTAGACTCGCGCCCAGCCTGTGAGGTGGGCTCAGGAATGGACCTGACCGAGGGCCAATGGGGTGACCCGGGGATCGCGAGCCGATGAGCCACGCCGATCGACCGGACCCGGCCCTCGAGACGGGGCCGAGCTTCGGCGAACGCTTCGCCCACCTGCTGCTGACCCGCTCGCCGCTGGGAGCTCTGGTCCGGCGCGTCGCCCGCATCCGCGCGTCGGTCCACGCCAAGCTGCTGGGCGCCTTCCTCCTCATCGCGCTCCTCCTCATCGCCATGGGGGCAATGAGCCTGCAGGCCATCAATAGCGTGGCCCGCCAGAGCCGGCTCCTGGATCAGGCCCACCAGCGGGTCGAGGCCTCACGCCAGATTGCCCGCACCGTGGGCGCGCAGATGAACTTCATCCGGAATGCCGTGCTCCTCCGGGACGAGGCGACCATCGAGAGCATCCTCCGGGAGGGCGACCGGTTCGGCAATACGCTCGCCGTCCTCGATCGGTCCGCCGCGTCGGAGGAGAAGGAAGCCATCCAGCGGATTCGCGAGGTCCATACCCAGGTCCTGAGCACGGTGGGGGCGGTGGCGACGCTCATCCGGGCGGGCAAGGTCGACGAGGCGATGACGCTCCATCTCAACGAAAGCCAGCCTCTCTACCGGGAGGTCACCAGCCTCGTCACCCGGGTCGTTCAAAGTGAAGAGGCGGAGATGGCCCGGCTTCGGCTCCCAGGTGGCCGCGGCGAGCCGGAAAGCCCTGTGGCTCATGGGGGCTTCGCGGCGGCCTCGATCTTCCTCGCTCTCCTGCTCGGGTTCGTCATCTCCTGGTCTTTCATCCTGCCCGTCCGGGAGGCCGAGGGATTCCTGGCGCACGTCACCAAGGGTGACTTCAGCACGAGCATCGACGTCCCGAATCGCGACGAGTTCGGCGCCCTGGCCGCCCGGATGAACGCGATGAGCCGAGAGCTTCACCAGCTCAACGAAGACCAGCGCCGGGCGGCGCAGCAGCTCCAGCGGCTGAACGCGGAGCTGGAGCAGGCCAGCCGGGCCAAGTCGGACTTCCTCGCCAACATGAGTCACGAGCTCGCGCACCCCGATGAACGCGATCCTCGGCTTCACCGAGATGATCGTGGACGGTGTCTACGGCGACGTGCCGCCCGAGATCCGCGAGCCCGTCGCCGACATCAACACCTGCGGTCGGCAGCTCCTCCGTCTCATCAACGATGTGCTCGACCTCTCCAAGATCGAGGCCGGGCGCATGGACCTTGCCCTCGATGCCTACTCGGTCGAGGATGTCGTGAACACCGTGAAGACCTCACTGCGGTCGCTGGCCGCGGAGAAGGGGCTGGACTTCGTCACCGTCGTCCAGCCGGACATGCCGATCTGCCACGGGGACGCGAAGCGGATCACGCAGTGCCTGGTGAACCTGGCCGGGAACGCGCTGAAGTTCACCCGCGAAGGCCGGGTCGAGATCGGGGCCGAGATCCGGGACGGGGCGCTGCTCTTTCGGGTCTCCGATACGGGAATCGGCATCCCCGCCTCGCAGCTCGGACACATCTTCGAGGAGTTCCGGCAGGTGGACGCCACCATCACACGGGAGTTCGGCGGAACGGGGCTGGGGCTCTCGCATCACGAAGAAGTTCGTCGAGCTCCACGGCGGGCGGATCTGGGTGGAGAGCGAGGACGGCAAGGGCTCGACATTCTTCATCTCGATGCCGGTGACGGTGGAGCGGGGGCGTATGGCGTGAAGACGATACTCTACGTCGAGGACAACGAGTTCAACCGGAAGATCGTTCGCGATCTCCTGGGACGTTCCTCCTACCGGCTGATCGAGGCCACCGACGGTGAGGCCGGGGTGGCGGCGGCGCGAGAGACGCTGCCCGACCTCATCATCATGGACATCCAGCTCCCAAGCTGTCCGGGCTGGAGGCCACCCGTCAGCTCCGCGCCGAGCCCGCGACGGCGCACATCCCCATCATCGCGATGACGTCGTTCGCGCTGGCCGGTGATGAGGAGAAGGCCCGCGAGGCGGGGGCCGTCGCCTATCTCTCGAAGCCGTACAGCCCGCGGGAGCTGCGCCGGCTCATCGGAGAGCTCGCGCCGGAGGGCTGACCCTAGAGGGTGAGCTTGGTCTTCCCGTCGATGTCCACCAGCATCGAGTCCGTGATGTACCCGACGTTGAACGTCTTCATGAACGCGAGCTGCGACGCGAACGCCTCGCGGGCCAGCGGGTCCCGCTTGGCCCATTGAAACCACGCGGGGATGGCATAGCGCCGGAACTTCTGCGACGTCCGTCTCGGTGAGCCGGATGACCTGGACGCCCCTGCGCCTTGTACTTGTCCCAGGCCGCGATGTTCTCCTTCTGGATGTAGGCGTAGTGGTCCCAGGAGTGCTGGCGCGTGGCGGCGATCACCACCTCCTGGAGGTGCTTCGGCAGCGCGTTCCACTTCGCCAGGTTGACGGTGAGATCCGCAAGGTCGACCGGCTGGTGGAGGCACGGTGTCGTGGACGGTCCCATGATGATGTATTTCGCGACCTGGCCGAACCTGAGGTCGTAGTTGTTCGCGGGGCCGACGAAGTCCGCGGCGTCGATGGCCCCCGTGTCGAGCGCCTGATAGACATCGCCGCCGGTGAGGATCACGGAGGAGACCCCGGCGTGCTTGAAGATCTCGGCGATCATCCCGCCCGGCAGGCGAATCCTCTTCCCCTTGAAGTCCTCGAAGGAGCGGATGGGGACCCGGAGTGAATCAGGTTCAGGTCATGCTGGATCAGGCCCACGTAGAAGAGATTCTGGGCCTGGTACGCCTTCCGCGCGATCTGGAGTCCGCCGAGCTCGTAGAACCATGTCTCCCACTGGTCCGGCCGGTCCAGCGCCAGGGGTAGGAGGAGAGGAACGCCGTGACCGGCATCCGGCTCGCCCAGTAGATGGTGAAGACGTGCATGGCGTCGAGCACGCCCCCTTCACGGCATCGAACATCTCGAAGGTCCTGACCACCGCGCCCGCCGGAAGAGGCTGGAACTCGAGCTTTCCCTCCGACAAGGTCTTGACGTTCGCGCAGTATTTCTGGAACGCCGTATAGCCCCGAGCCCGGCGTTCCAGGCGGTCTGACGCGCCACTTGATGGGCGCCTGGGCGCGGATCACCGTGGGAAAGGCCAGCGTCGCGGCCCCGCCCGGCGGTAGCGGCGGCCGCGATGAAGCGGCGCCGGGAGGCGGAGGGTCGCGGTTCGCGGGGGCGCTCTCGTTCGTCATGCAGGTCCACCTTTCCTCAGCCGCAGCGGAACGTGGAGGGGCTGGCCAGATGGTGGGGCCGTCGGGAGTATTGGCTCCGGCGGGCCTCGCAGTCAAGGCGCTTCCACCCGCGCGTCCGGGCATCACACCCGGGCGAGCCTCGGGCCCCGAGTCTGAAGCCCGCCCGGCAACGTTCGTGCTTTCAAGCACTTCACGCACTGGCACTCCGCTTGCCCTTGCTCACGGCAACTCTCGATCGAGGAGGCCAGCGATGCGGATCCGGACCCTTGCAATGGCGGTCGGAGTGGTTTTCGTGGCGGCGTCGGCGGCCTCGCCGCCGGGCTGACGAGAGCGGTTGCAGACGGAGCGGATGACGGTGCTCAGGGTCGATCGGTCGTCGGGGCAGTTCCAGTGTGCCGAGCACCGGCGCTGGATGACCGCGACCACGGACAGCCTGGCTTCAGTGGGCACCGGGGATATCGTTCGCGTCGAGAGGACCGGTGGCCACCCGGCGCGCCTGATCGTCCTGCGCTCGGCGGCGGACGAGCTGGCGAGCCCGGAATAGCGGGGAGAGGGGATCGGCGGCGGCCTACTGCGCGGTCCAGCCGCCGTCGATCACCAGCTCGCTCCCGGTGACGAACCTCGACTCGTCCGGAGGCGCAGGTATAGCACGCCGTAGGCGACCTCCTCCGCCTCGCCGTAGCGGCCGAGGGGTATGCGCGAAGTCATGCGCGCGTAGACGGTGGGGTCGGCGCGGCGCGCTTCCGTCATCGGGGTCACGATGGGGCTGGGATGCACCGAGTTGGCGCGGATGCGCTCCTTGCGCGTACTGGAGCGCGGTGAGCTTGGTGAGGAGCCTGACCGCGCCCTTGGATGCCTGGTACTGGGGGCTGCTGTCGTCCATCCCGACCAGGCCGAGCTGCGAGGAGATGTTGACGATGGAGCCGCCGCCAGCCTGCCGCAGCGCCGGGATCGCGGCCTTGGTGCCCAGGAAGACGCCGGTGGCGTTGACGGCCATCACCCGGTTCCAGTCCTCGAGGCGCGTGTCCTCGAGCCGGCCGGCGCCGCCGATCCCGGCGTTGTTGACGAGGATGTCGAGCCGGCCGAAACGGGCGGCGGCCGCCGCCATCGCGCCATCCCAGTCGCTCTCCCGCGTGACGTCAAGCGGGACGTAGACCACCTCGCCGCCCGTGGGCCCGCGTTCGGCAGCGAGTGCGCGGCCTTCGGCCTCGAGGAGGTCGCCGATCACCACCGCGCGCCCTCGCGGACGAAGAGCCGCGCGGTGGCGGCGCCGATCCCTCGCGCGCCCCCACTGATCAGGGCGACTTTTCCCGCGAGTCTCACGACGCGAGCGCGGGTCAGGCGGAGGGCGTCTGGCTCAGCGCGGCCCGCACCGCTTCCACCACCTGCTGCAGATCGTACGGCTTGCCGATGATCTCGATGGCGTCCGTCTCACCGACGAGGTTGTCGAGGGCGGGCTTGTTCGTGGTGGTGATGATGAACGCTCGGTTCTTCACGGGCTCCGGCGCTGCGGACCAGGCGGAGAGAAGGTCCAGTTGGCGTCGTAGGGCGGGGAGATGTCGTAGCACGATCACCGAGGGTGCGTGATTCTCGATGAAGTCGATGATGTCGAGCTGCGCCGCTCTTCACCTCCGGGATGTGCCCGATGACCGTCTGGAACCCTGCTGTCCCTCCAGCGCGGTTCGCAGCAGGTCCACCGTGTCGGCGCTGGAGTTGAACACGGCGATGATGGGCTTTCGCGCCGCGTTCGGTGTCTGAAAGTGGGCCGTCGCGCTCGCCTGCTCGGTCCACCATCCGCGAAAGCTTATCGTGTTCGCCCGGCGCTGTCCAGCGACGGGGGCCACGGAGAGGCTCAACCCCGCCCGCCCCGCCAGGCTCGCGACGATGGCGGCGAGCTCGCCGGGATCGACGGGCTTGGACGCGTGGATGTTGAATCCCGCCATCAGGCCCGGATCCGGTCTTCCGGGCGGCTGAACGCGGTCAGCGCCACCGCCGGCTATGTCTTCCCGCTCCCGCCCGGCCCGAGCACGCGGATCTTGCGAATGAGCGTATAGCCGTCCTGGCCCGGCATCTCGATGTCGGACACGAGCACGTCCGGCCGCCACTGCTCGAGCGCGCGGAGCGCCTCATCTGCCGTCACGGTGCCTCGGACTTCCCCACCCGACTGGGTCAGCACCTCCTGGACCAGCTCCGCGGCGGCCGGGTCGTCATCGACCACCAGGATGCGGGACCCCGACGAGGGAGGGAGCTGTCGGGGCGCCCGCTCTGGTCTCCGCCACCGCGTGCTCGCGGATCCCGGCGACCCATCAGGGGCAGCTTCACCACGAAGGTCGCATCCAGCCCCAGCCCCGCGCTCTCCGCGAAGACGCTGCCGCCGTGCAGCTCGGCGATGTGCCGGACGAGCGCAGAGCCCGATCCCCAGTCCCCCATGCGCTCGGCTGCGGGTGCTGTCGCCCTGGCGGAGGCGATCAGAAGATGTAGGGCAGGAGCTCCGCGCTGATGCCTTGTCCCGTGTCGCTCACGACGATCTCGACGTGGATTTGACCTGCTGGAGCTTGACCAGGACGCGGCCTTGCTTCGGCGTGAACTTGATGGCGTTGTACAGCAGGTTCCACACCACCTGCTGAAGGCGACCTGGATCGCCGCTCACCTGGGCTCCCGGCGAGTCGAGAACCGACTGGAGCTGGATGCCCTTCGCATCCGCTCCCGGCCGGACGGCATCCAGCGCTCCTCGGCGATGACGTCCCCCACATTGACCGGCTGGATGGCCAGCCGCATCCGCCCGCTCACCACGCTCGACATGTCCAGGAGATCGTCGACGAGGCGGACCTGGACGTCGACATTGCGCAGGATGATCTCGATCGCCTCGGCGCGACTGCTCCTCGCCGAGCTTGCCGGCCTCGAGCAGCCTGGCCCATCCCGCCACCGCGTTGAGCGGGTTCCGTAGCTCGCGGGACAGGGTCATCAGGAACTCGTCCTTCGACCGGTTCGCCGCCTCGGTGGCGCTCTGAGCCGCTTCGGCGTCTCGCCGCAGATCCGCGCCGTCGAGCGCGAGCGCGAGCTGGCGCGCCACCACCTCGGCGGTCCCCACGTCCACGCGGTCGTGACGACCCCGCCGATTCGGTCATCGCGAAGTGAGGGCGCCCAGGACGCGATCGCGGGCGTTCAGGGCAGGACGAGCCACGCTCGCGGCCTCCAGCAGCTGGAGGCGCCCGAGCTGATCGGCGTTCAGCGCCTCCGCCATGAGGTCGCTCTCGCTGGCCTCGGAGACGATGATAGGCTGGCCGGAGCGGATGGCCGCGCGCACGCCGATCGGTGTCTCGTGCACGAGGGCCTCTTTCGTCTCGTCCCGGTGAGCTGCAGGCCACGCGGCGGGTGGTGCCGTCCTCGCCGAGGAGATCGACGGCGCACAGGTCGCCCAGGGCGGGACGGCGCGAGGCGAACGACCCGGGAGAGCACGCGTTCACGATCGAGCGTGGAAGCGAGGAGCGCGCCCCACCTCGGAAAGAAGGGACAGGCGGCCTTCCAGGGATCGCCGGGAGCGCTTCATGCTGATGGGCCACCAGGCTGAAGAGCAATCGGGATGCCGACCCCTGGGGAAGGGGCGGAGCCTCGGAAGTCCCTGAATCGCTGGGCGAGAGGTCGACATCGGGGCTTCGGTCCGAATAATCACCGCGTAAGAACCGCCATCATCGCTCGAATCCGGGAAGCCGGCGAGCAGGCGCCGGGGCGCATAGGGGACCGAGCCTTGCGGATATTGCAAGAACACCAGCTCCGGCAGGCTGAAGAGCATGCCTGAAGGCCCCGCGCGCAGCGTGTCGCCCCATCCACTCCCACCATGAAGAGGCCGGCGGCGCTCACCCCCAGGCCGGTCACGAGATTGAGAGCGCCCGGGATGGGGCGAGCGGGAGCGCGTCGTCGGTGAAGAAGAGGAAGGCCGAGTCGTCGGGATTGCGCTGATAGAGTGTCGAGGTCAGGGTGTTGGACTCTGCAGAAAGACGCGGAGGGGGTTCTCCCGGCGATACATCTGCGCCAGCCCCGCGAGGCGGTAGGACGGGAGCTCGATGGTCTCCGAGACGGTATAGGCGGCGCGGACCGCGTCGCCGCCGCGGCCGGAATGAAGCTGAGCGTCCCTCCACCTCGACGTGGCCGCCGAGGCGACGTACCGACTCCTCGCGCGCCTCGGCGCCCGTGGGCCGTCCGAGCACCAGAGCGGCATCGATAGTCCGGAAGATCTCCGTCACGCAGTTCCGAGTCACCACGTTGTAGCCATAGAGGTCCCGGAGCTTGGCGTCGTGCCGCCTCGCGTTCCCTTGCTCGAGCGGCGGCGTCGGCGAGCGCCCGGTGTCGACGGCGGGGACCAGGAGCCCGGAAGGAGCGCCCGCGACGGCACGCCCAGTCCGAGGGGCATGCGCAGGGGCCCCGGCGGCCGAGGGCGCGCGTGATCTCGAGCATGCGATTGCCGGCGGCCTCGAAGGCCGCGAACGTGGCTTCCGGAAGCCCTCAGTGTCGCCTGGCGCGGGCGCCCACGCGGGCCTGGGCTGATCGCGAAGTCGGCGGTCGCCTCCTCGAGGAGCGCGCGCGTCATCACTGGGCCGGCGGGCGACCTCCTGGGGTGGAATCACGACTGGCGTCCCCGGGGAAGGCGTCGAGGAAGAGCCAGCGGCCCGCCCCCTCGGCTCTGGTCGAGCGCGGCGAGACGGGCCATGCCTACGAGGAGGGGAACCCCAGTCGGGCCGGCTCGAGTGGAGCAGCCGGATCAGGCTCGCCTCGAGCGCGTCGGAGAGGGTGGCGATCGCGCTCGAGCCTGGCGGGCTCGAGGGCGGGCCCATCCTGCGGCGCCGCCAGCATAGCTGTCCCGCGCGCGAGAGGGCGGGCGTCTCGGAGGACCTCGAGGGCCAGAGCGCCGTGATTCCGTCGCGATAGCGGTCGGAGAACCCTGGGCCGCGGGATCCAGCTCGAGCAGCTCTCGTTGGATCCGGTTCATCGCGTCCGGCACTGAACCGTGGTCCGTAGGCCTGGGCCACGCGGTCGCGCAGGGCGGTGAGGGCGGGGCCGCGGCCGCCCGCTCGCATCGTGAGGCGCCCCGCTCAGCTGGGCCACGTCGAAGAAGAATCCGACGCCTTCAAGGATCACCGGCGGCGCCGGCTGACCTCTTCGCCGGGCGTGCATGGCCTCCAGGAGCCGCCGGTCAGCCAGCAGCGCCGCGTGCGTGCGCAGATCCGGGCCTGATCGAAGTAGCGGCGGATGAACTCGTCGAGGAGCCGGTGATAGGTCTCCGGCGCGACGGGGACCCGATGGAGCTGCAGGCTGCGATTGTCGAGTACCGTGTAGCGATAGCGGATGCCGTCGAAGTAGTCCCGCCGCAGCCGGACGACCGGCGGGTGTACTCGAAGTGAAAGACCTGGTCGCCGAAGCGGATGGCGGAATGCCCGCCGCTCGCGCCGCCTTCATTGGCGTCGGCGTAGAGGAAGTCGATCGACGGCGAGGGCGCTGCCCCCGCCGGCCCCGCGGCGAGAAGACCTGCCAGCAGGATACCGGCGCGGGACCAGTTCACCCCGAGCCTACGACCTCTCGGCTTCGTAGCCCTTCTGGATGGCCTCGGCCTTCTTCGGATCCGAGCCCGCCAGGTTCGTCGTATAGGTCTGAACCTCGACCGGGCTCGCCTGCGCCTTGCCCAACCCGCGGCCGATGCCCTCATAGGTGGCCGTGTTCTCTTCCCAGTTCGTGACGTCGCGCTCCCTGGCCAGCTCGCCGAGCCGCCTCTTCGAAATCCTCCATCCGCCCGCCGGACTTGACGTAGGAGGCGGTGTAGTCGCGGACATCGTTGCGGTACTGCGTCGCGCGAGAGTCCGGCGAGGAGCTGGCCGAGCTGCCCGAGCTGCTCGCCGACGAGTCCGACGAGTCCGACGAGCTCTTGGAGCTGGCGGAGAAGGAGCACCCGAGCGGCAGCAGCAGCGCGGCGACCAGGAACGCTCCCAGCAAGAGATCGAACGACAATCTCGCGATCCCGTGACGTCGCCGGCCGATCAGTGTCATACCCAAGCCTCCTGGCTCACTGCGTTCTCTCCCACCCAGAGTGCGGATTCGAGCAGGACGACCATAGCACACGGGCGACACGGGGGGACTTGCCGTCCCGGGGCGAGCCGGGTTAGGTTCGAGGCGGCTAGGGACCCCACGTGGGACCCGTTGCGCCAGTTGGTCCCGTCCCCACGATCCCAACAGAGGAGTAAGCCATGACACGAGCGAAACGTATCGTCCCGACGGTGGTGTTCCTGACCTTGATGGTCTTGGCCCTGCCCGGGCCTCCTGGGCCCAGGCCAAGAGCGAGTTGACCATCGCCCTGTCGAGCTTCTCCGCGGAGACGCTCGATCCGGCGCTGCAGGGGCACAACGTCAAGTACTACCTCTCGCTCATGTTCGACTATCTCGTCGGCACGACGCCCGACGGCCAGCCCACCCAGCAGGGCGGTCTCGCCTCGAAGTGGGAGAACTCGGCCGACCACAAGCGTTGGACCTTCCACCTGCGCAAGGGCGTGAAGTTCCACAACGGCGACGAGATGACGTCGGAGGACGTGAAGTTCAGCCTCCAGCGCGCGATGGGCAAGCGCTCCACCACCGGCTACGCCGGGCCGCTTCGCACCTTGATCCAGGACATCGAGACGCCGGCGCCGGACCGCGTCGTGATCGTGACCAAGGAGTCGACCCTCATCATTCCCGTCTACCTCTCCCGCGCGCTCTCGACGGAAGGCATGGTGCTGCCCAAGAAGTACCTCGAGGCCAACGGCGACGACGTCTTCGCCCGGAAGCCGGTCGGCACCGGCCCCTACAAGTTCGTGGAGCAGGTTGTCGGCTCGCACATCAAGCTGACCGCCGTCGACAGCCATTGGCGGATCGGCGCGCCCAAGTACAAGAACATCACCTTCAAGCTCGTGCCCGAGGAGACCACCCGCATCGCGCTGCTCCGCCGCGGCGAGGTCGACGTGGCCGACGTGAGCCGCGAGCGCACCAAGGAGTTGGAGAAGGAGGGCTTCCCCGTCCACTTCCGTAGGAAGAGGCCATCATCCACATGTGGTGGGTGCTGGGGCCCGACGGATGGGTGGCGCCGGTGAAGGACAAGCGCGTTCGCGAGGCGCTCAACCTCGCCATCGATCGCAACGAGATCGCCCAGTCGATCTTCGGTGGGCGAGGCCGAGCCGGCGGCCATCCCCATGGGCCTCTCGTGGGCGTTTCGGGACATCGGCTTCAAGGTGACGCCCGACATGGTCTACCCTTACGATCCCGCCCGCGCCAAGAAGCTGCTCGCGGACGCCGGCCATCCCAACGGGTTCGCGCTCGACATGTTCGCCTTCCAGCTCCCGGCTTTCCCGAAGGCAAGGCCTTTGCCGAGGCTATTTCGGGCTACTGGGAGAAGATCGGCGTGAAGCCCAAGCTGATCCCGGTCGACTATCCGGCGTTCCGCAAGCTCTGGGTGGACCGCACAGGCGCCCGGGGCGGTCGGCTACTACAATATCGCCAACCGTGACTGGATCGGCACTTACGCGCTTCTCGAGAAGCAGGGCTACACGCCGTCCAAGCTGAACGACACCGTGAACGACGCCGAGATCGACGGCATGATCGCCCAGGTCATGCGCCAGACCGACCAGCAGAAGATCAACGCGCTCATGCGAAACATCTTCACTCGCCTCCGCTCCGAGCACTACGGCGTCCCGGTGGTCTACGTTCACTCGCCCTACGCGACGTCCAAGACCCTCGGCAAGTGGAACCCCGGCACCGTGATGTACGACCTCTGCATCGACGAGCTCGCCTCGTCGAAGTAGGCGACCGCGGAGTGGAGCGGCGCCGGGGCCGGAGGCAAACTCGCGTGCTCAGTACAGCATTCGCCGCGAGCGTGCCCCCGCCCCCGCGCCGTTCCACCCGTCTCAACCGCTTGACCCGGTCGCGCGCGTGATTCGCTTCGTCGTTTCCCGCCTCCTCCAGTCGCTGGCCGCGCTCGCCATCCTGTCCGTGGTGGTGTTCGCCCTGGCCCGGACCACCGGCGATCCTCTCCACCTGATCCTCCCCATGTCGGCGACCGAGGAGGACTACGCCTACGCCCGGCGGTACCTGGGACTCGACCGCCCATACGTCGAACAGTACCTGTCCTTCATCGGCAAGGCGCTGACCGGCGACTTCGGGATGTCCATTCGCGCCCGCCGCCCGGTGATGGAGCTGATCCAGGAGCGGCTGCCCAACTCGCTCCGCCTCGGCGCCTTCGCCATGGGGGTATCCCTGGCCATCGCCTTTCCCCTGGGAATCCTCGCCGCGGTGAAGAAGGGCACCGGGCTCGACCGGGCCGCGCAAGTGATTTCGGTGCTCGGCCAGTCGCTCCCGACCTTCTGGGTGGCCATCGTGCTGGTCGAGTTCGTGGCGGGGCGGTGGCAATGGCTGCCCGCCGGCGGAATCAGCGGTTTCGCCAGCTATGTCCTGCCCGGCTTCACGCTCGGATGGTTCGTGGTGGCGGGGCTCATGCGCCTGCTCCGCTCCGGCATGCTGGAGGTCCTGGACTCGGAGTACGTCAAGCTCGCCCGCGTCAAGGGCGTGGTCGAGCACCGGGTGATCTGGCTCCACGCCCTCAGGAACGCGCTCATCCCGGTGGTGACCTTCGCCGGGATCTACTTCGCGATCCTGGTGACGACGGCGATCGTGGTGGAGACCGTCTTTGCCTGGCCCGGGCTCGGACGGCTTGCCTACGACGGCATCAGCTCGCGCGACTTCCCGGTGATCCAGGCGGTGGTCCTGACGACGGCCGTCATCGTGGCGCTGGTGAACCTCGGCGTGGACTGCCTCTACGCCCTCATCGACCCTCGCATCCGCCATGCCCGGTGAGCCCCGTGGCGATTGATCCCCTCTCCGCCGAGCGCACCGCCGGCACGCTGGCCCTGCCCGAGTTCGACACCAGGCGGCCGCCGAGCCCCGGCGCCGCCGGCCCTGTCATTCCCCTGGGGATCATCGGGGTGTTCGTCCTGATGGCGGTTCTTGCTCCCGTGCTCAGCCCCGCCGACCCCCACAGCCAGTCGCTGCGGAACCGCTTCAAGCCGCCCGTGTGGATGGAGGGCGGCACCACGACCTACTTGCTCGGCAGCGACCGGCTGGGCCGCGACATGCTCTCGCGCATCATCTGGGGCTCGCGCGTATCCCTGGCGGCCGGGGTGGTCACCGTGCTCCTCGCCAGCGCCTTCGGCGCCGCCGTCGGCCTCGTGGCTGGCTACTATGGCGGTCGAACGGATGCCGCGCTCATGCGTGAATCACCGATGCCACCATGTCCTTTCCGGTGATTCTTGCTCGCCCTGATCCTCGCGGTGACCGTGGGCCCGAGCTTCACCAACGTGGTGGTGGCCATCGCGGTGATCCTGTGGGCCCGCTACGCGCGGGTGATCCGCGGCCAGGTGCTCACCCTGATGGAGCTCGACTTCATCGCCCAGGCGCGCATCGCCGGGGCCGGCGCCTGGCGCATCATTACCCGACATCTCCTCCCCAACACCATGAACACCCTGGTGGTGCTGGTGACGCTCCAGATTGGCTACGTGATCATCGTGGAGGCGTCGCTGTCCTTCCTGGGCGCGGGCATTCCCCGCCGACCCCGCCTGGGGCTCGATGATCGCCGAAGGGCGGGAGTTCGTGACGAGCGCCTGGTGGGTGTCGGGTTTGCCGGGGCTCGCGATCCTGTTGGTCGTCCTGGCTTTCAATCTGCTCGGGGACTGGCTCCGAGACACCCTCGACCCGAAGCTGCGCCAGCTCTGACCTCGACCACGCCAGTGTCCCTCCCGTCATCGAGGTCCGCGACCTCCGCACCCACATCGTCACCCGCTGGGGCACGATCCGGGCCGTCGACGGCGTGTCCTTCAGCGTGGGGGAGGGCGAGACGCTTGGGCTCGTCGGCGAGTCGGGCTCCGGGAAGAGCATGACCTGCCTCAGCATCGTGCGCCTGATCCCGCGGCCGGCGGCCCGCATCACCGGCGGCGCGGTGCTCCTGGATGGCGACGATCTCGTTCCGAAGAGCGAGCGCGAGATGCAGAAGATCCGCGGTCGGAAGATCGCGATGATCCTGCAGGATCCCATGAGCTCGCTCAACCCCGTGTTCTCCATCGGGATGCAGGTGCGCGAAGCGGTGTCGATGTACCACGGGCTGCGGGGAAGCCGCCTGACCGCGCGGGCGGCCGCCCTGCTCGGCTCGGTGCGCATTCCCTCGCCGGAGGCCCGGCTCCGCGCCTTCCCTTCCAGATGTCGGGCGGAATGCGCCAGCGCGTGGTGGGCGCCATGGCCATCGCGGCGCCGCCGCGCCTCCTCATCGCCGACGAGCCGACCACCAGCCTCGACCTCACCATCCAGGCGCAGTATCTCGCCCTCCTCGAGGAGCTCCAGAACCGGCACCGGCTCGCCATGATCTTCATCACGCACAACCTGGGCATCGTCTCCAGGATCTGCGACCGGGTGGCCGTCATGTACGCGGGACGCATCGTCGAGGCGGGCCCGGTGCGGCAGATCTTCAAGTCGCCCGCGCACCCCTATACGCAGGCGCTGCTGGAGTCCATCCCCGGCTCGGGGACCGGCGCGACCGACTCACCGCCATCGAGGGCCAACCTCCCGATCTCGCCCGACTTCCAAGTGGTTGCTCGTTCGCGCCGCGGTGCCCGCACGCTGATGGATCGCTGCCGCGCGCGAGGCGCCGCCCCAGTTCACGGTGGCGCCGGGCCAGGTGAGCGCCTGCTGGCTGCACGGGCCGGCATGACGACGGCGGCAAGCCCCGGCGCTCCGCTCCTCGAGGCCACCCGCCTCACCAAGCACTTCGCCGTGCGCCGCGGACTCCTCGGCTGGTCCATCGGGCTCGTGCGCGCGGTGGACTCGATCTCGTTCCGCGTCGACGCGGGCAGCCACGCTGGGGCTCGTCGGCGGAGTCGGGCTGCGGCAAGACGACGACGTCCAAGCTGGTCCTCGGCCTCGAGCGGCCCACCGCGGGGGCCATCCGCTTCGACGGCGCGGACATCCTGACCCTCGACGGCGCGGGACGGCGCCGGTACCGCCGAGCCGTACAGGCGGTGTTCCAGGATCCCTACGCGTCGCTCGATCCGCGCATGCGCGTGGGCGCCATCATCGCGGAGCCGCTCGTCATCAACGAGCGGCTGGACGCGGCCGCGCGCGCCGCCGCGTGCAGGAGCTGCTGGACCTGGTCGGCCTGCCCGAGCGCTCGGCCGACCTCTACCCGCACGAGTTCTCCGGCGGACAGCGCCAGCGCATCGCCATCGCCCGCGCGCTGGCGCTGTCGCCCCGGCTCATCGTGCTCGACGAGCCCGTCTCCGCGCTCGACGTGTCGATCCGCGCGCAGATCCTCAACCTGCTCCGGGATCTCCAGAAGCGCCTCGGACGTGGCGTATCTCTTCATCGCGCACGACCTCGCCGCGGTGGCGCACATGAGCCACACCATCGCGGTGATGTACCTCGGGCAGATCGTGGAGTGGGGTGAGGCGGCGACGCGTGGCGCTGGTGCCCAAGCACCCCTACGCCCAGGCGCTCTTCGCGGCGGCGCTGCCCATCGACGTCGACGCGACGCGCGAGGAGATCGTGCTATCCGGCGAAGTGCCGAGCCCGCTCGCGCCCGCCGAGCGGTTGCCGCTTCCATCCGCGCTGTCCCCACGCGATGGACCGCTGCGCGAGGGAGGAGCCGGTGCTGCGGCCCGAAGGCGGCCGGCTCGTCGCCTGCCACCTCTACGACTAGAGCTCGACCCGGGGCACGCCGCTCTGACTCGAGCGCGGCCTTCATGGTCGCGATCTCCTCATCCGAGGCGGCAGCACCGGCGGCCGCACCAGCGCGCTCCGGAAGAGGCCGCGCATGGCCATGCCCACCTTCATGCGCGCGTGCGCGTCGCCGGGAAGGCTCGCCGGCGCCGTACACCGCTTCCTTGACGGGCCAGATCAGGTCGTTGAGCTCGCGCGCCTGCGTGAGGTCGTCGGCCTCGCATGGCCTCCAGCAACGCGTTCGTCAGCTCGGGGATGAGGCCCGCGCAGCCGACCAGGGTGCCGTCCAGCCGGTGCACGAAGGTGGGGAAGAGGTACTCGTCCATGCAGTTCAGCAGCGAGACGTGCGGCGCGTCGGCGCGCAGCGCGCGATGTCCCGCTCGTACTTGCCGAGGTCGCGCTCGCCCATCTTGAAGCCCCTTCACCTGGGGAGCCCGGCCAGGCGCGTCATCAGCTTGGTGGAATAGGACGCCTTCGTGGTTGGCCGGATAGACATGGACGATGATGTCGAGCCCGCTCTCCGCGCCGATGGCCTTGAAGTACTCGTAGACCGCGTCCTCCTTCACGCCGAACCGCAGCCACATGTGACAGGGCATCACGTCCACGGTATCGGCGCCGGCATGGGCGGCGGCCTTGGCGTGCTCGATGGCCTCGAAGGTGCCCTCCGAGCACACCGCGGACACCACGCGCGACCCGCCCGCGCACCGCGTCGGCGACCACGCGGGGTCACCTCGGCCTGCTCCTCCGGGAGCAGTGAGCCCACCTCGCCGGTATGGCCATTGGTCATGACCGCGGTGACCCGGGACGGCCGGCCAGCCAGCGGGCGAAGCGAGCGGGCCCGTCACCGTCCAGCTTGAAGTCGTCGCGGAACGGGATGGCCATCGCGGGGATGACGCCGTGGAACGTCCGGTCGCCGGTCATGGTGACTCCTCTCGCCGAAACCCTACCCGGCAGCCGGCGCGGGGTCAATGCGGCCGCGGCGGGATCAGCGAGGGCACCAGCGTGTTCGATTTGCGACCGCGCGACGGAGCAGCATGCGCAATCTGGGGCTTCGCCCTGCGCAACGATGGTACGCTCGTTGTGCGCACGTCGCTAAGTCCTCATCGTGTCGTCATTCTCTCGGCGCGTTCGAGTGGCACGACATCCGCATCACACTCGCGCCTGGGAGAACCGACATGCTATCGACCGAGATCGCCGCGTATGTGCTCTTGCTCTCACTTCCACTCTGGCTCCTGGTGGAGCAGCTGATTCACCTCCGGAAGGAGCCCAGCGATGGCCAGCAGGGGAGCCGCCGCGCAGCCGAAGAGCGCCGCCCGGACATGAGCAGAGCTGCCCCTGGCCGGGGCCTTGCGTTCCAGCCAGAAAATGATATGGTGTGGCCCTCCCGGGGCGCCGCGGCGATGGGGCCGCCGCCGCGGGCGGGAAGGGAGGGCCGCCATGCCGACCATCGTCCGCGACGGGATCACGCTGGCCTACGAGGAGCGGGGGAGTGCAGTCCCGCCTTCGTCTTCGTCCACGGCTGGACCTGTAACCGGGTCGTTCTTCGCGCCCCAGGCCGAGCACTTCGCCCCCGGCACCGGGTGGTTTCCGTGGACCTACGGGGACATGGGGACAGCGACAAGCCCCAGGGCGCCTATCCGATCTCGGCCTATGCCGACGTTATGCATCGCCTTCCTGATTGACCGGTTGAACCTCGGGCGGGTCATCGCGGTCGGACATAAGCATGGGCGGCATCACCGTGCTGCAGCTCCGGCGCGGCCTATCCGAGAAGGTGCGCCGGCATCGTCATGGTGGATCCCGCCCCGCTGGCATTCCCGGCAGATCTCCGGGCGGCATCGAGGGCCTGGTGGGCGCCATCGAGGCCGGGGACCAGGAACCGCGCCGGCAATTCATCGCTGAGCGCCTCTTCCTCCCCACCTCGGACCGCAAGATGGTGGACGAGGTGCTGAAGGTGATGATGGCCGCGCCCGCCCATGTCGCGTCGGCCGCCATGCGCGGCATCCTCGCCTACGAGGGCACCAAGGCGGCCGCGCGCTGCAAGGTGCCCGCGCTCCACATCGCCGCCACGCCGCCGCTGAACCCGCCCCACCAGATGACGGAGTGGATGCCGGCCGTGATCAATGGCTGGACGGTGGGCGCCGGGCACTTCAACATGCTTGGAAGTCCCCGGGCAGGTGAACGGGATGATCGAGGGCTTCCTGCGTCACCATGTGTTGACCGCCGGAGGGGAGCGAGCGTCGCAATGGACCTGAGCTACAACGCCGAGAGAGCTGGCCTTCCGCGATGAGGTGCGGGGCCGCGCTGCGCAGCAATCTCCCCGCCGAGCTCCGCCAGAAGGTGGAGAGCTACCAGGAGCTCTCGAAGCGAGGACCTCCTGCGCTGGCACCGCATCCTCTGCCGACAAGTGGCTGGGTGGCGCCCGACTGGCCGAAGGAGTGGGGCGGCACCGACTGGACGGTGACCCAGCGCTATATCTTCGAGGAGAGTGCGGCTTCGCGGCCACCCCGCCGCTGGTGGCGTTTTCGGCCTCCGCATGTGCGCCCCGGTCCTGCTGCCGCTTCGGCACCGACGCGCAGAAGCAGCGCTTCCTGCCCCGCATCTACAAGCGGCGAGGACTTCTGGTGCCAGGGCTATTCCGAGCCCGGCTCGGGCTCCGGACCTGGCGTCGCTGAAGACGCACGGCGGTGAAGCAGAACGGCCACTACGTGGTCACCGGCCAGAAGATCTGGACCACGCTCGCGCACCACGCCGACTGGATCTTCTGCCTGGTGCGCACCGACGCCACCAGGCGAGAAGCGGCAGGACGGCATCTCGTTCCTGCTCATCGACATGAAGAGCCCCGGCATCACCGTCGCGCCCCATCATCCTGATGGACGGCGGGCACGAGGATCAACGAGGTGTTCTTCGACGACGTGAAGGTGCCCGCGCGAGAACCTCGTCCACGAGGAAGGCAAGGGCTGGACGGTGGCCAAGTACCTGCTCGGCTACGAGCGCATGGGCACCGGCCGCATCGGAGCCTCCAAGCGCGAGCTGGCGCAGCCTCAAGGAGCTGGCCGCGCACGCAGACGCAGGACGGCAAGCCGCTCCATCGACGACCCGCGCTTCCGCGACCGCCTCACGCGCGTGGAGGTCGAGCTGATGGCGCTGGAGATCACCAACCTGCGCTTCCTCGACCAGATGCGCCGGAGCGGCAAGCCTCCGGGCGCCGACGTCTCGCATGCTCAAGATCAAGGGCACCGAGATCCAGCAGGCGCATCACCGAGCTGATGATGCAGGCGGCGGGCCCGTTGGCCCAGGCCTATCCGCCCGGTGGACACCGATGGACTTCGACCACTTCACCGCGCGGCTGGCCCGCGCTACTGCAACATGCGCAAGGCCACCATCTACGCCGGCTCCAACGAGATCCAGCGGAACATCATCGCGAAGGCGACGCTCGGGGCTATGAACTTCTGAGCTTCAGCGAAGAGCAGCAGCTCCTGGCCGACAGCCTCAGGAAGTACCTGACCAACGACTATCTACTTCGACGCGCGCGCCAAGATCGTCGCGTCGCCGACCGGATGGAGCGAGAAGACGTGGGCGGCGTTCGCCGAGATGGGGCTGCTCGGGATCCCCTTCGCCGAGGAGCACGGCGGCTTCGGCGGCAACGCGGTGGACCTCATGCTCGGTGATGGAGGTCGATCGGCGAGTCACTGGTCGTCGAGCCGTACTGGACCAATCGTGGGCGTGGCCGGACGGCTCATCGCCCGCGGGGGCTCGGAGGCCCAGCAGAAGCGCATCCTGCCCGCGCTCGTCCAGGGCAAGCAGCGGCTGGCCTTCGCCCATACCGAGGCGGGCAGCCGTTACGACCTGCGGCACGTGGCGGCGCGCGGCCAAGCGGACCAGCGGCGGCTTCATCCTGGAAGCCGAGAAGCGGGCGGTGCTGCATGCCGCCTCCGCGGATACGCTGATCGTCTCGGCGCGGACCTCGGGCGGCGACACCGACGCCGACCGGCATCAGCCTCTTCCTGGTGGACCGCGGCGCCCGGGGCCTGACTCTCAAGGAGTACCGGACCATCGATGAGCTGCGGGCCGCGGACCTCTGGCTCAGCGACGTGAGCGTGCCCGCCGACGCGATGCTGGGCGGCGAGGCCGGGCCCTCGGCCTCGTCGAGGAGGTCGCGGACTACGCCACCGCGCTGCTCTGCGCGGAGGCGGTGGGCGGCATCCGCTACGCCAACGACGCCACGCTGGAGTACCTGAAGACGCGGCGCCAGTTCGGGGTGCCCATCGGCACCTTCCAGGCGCTCCAGCACCGGATGGTGGAGATGGTGATCAGCTACGAGCAGGCCCGCTCCATGGCCTGCCTCGCCTGCGTGAAGGCGGACACCGCGGGCGCCGGCGAGCGGCGCCGCGTGATCTCGGCGGCCAAGATCAAGGTCGCGGACGCCTGTCGTCACGTCAGCCAGGAGTCGGTGCAGATGCACGGCGGCATGGGCATGACCGAGGAGCTGAAGGTCAGCCACACGTTCCGCAGGCTCACCATGATCGCGCAGACCTTCGGCGACGCCGAGCATCACCTGGAGCGCTTCGCCGCCGCCGACGCCACCGGCGTATAGCGGGGGCGCCGGGGGACGCGCCGAGCCCCCGGGCGCTCTACTTCTTCTTCTCCTTCTTGGGCTTCTTTTTCTCCTTCCGCATTCCCATTCCCTTGGCCATGGACTCACCCCTCTCGAGCGCGCGATGCGCGCCGTCTTGTCCGGATTATAGGACGCGATCCCATGGCTTGACCAACGAAGTCATGGCGATGACATCATCCCGCCACCCGTTCCGCGGAGAGGCTCGTCGAAAAGGAGCCCGCCATGATCGCGAGAGTCGCCCTCCGCCTGCCGCTCCTCCCCTGCTGCTGCTCGCCGCGCGCCGGAGGCGTTCGCCCAGGCGGTAGCCGGAGACGCGGCTCAAGGCCATCTATGCGATGTCGCCGGAGGACATGGCGGCGACGGGAGCCTGGACCCGGTCGGCCTATGACCGGCTCCTCGCCCATATCAACGGCATCAAGGACAAGGCCGCGACGCGACCTGGTCCTGGACCCGGTGCTTCGCCCCGAAGTCCAAGGTGTTCAAGGCGCAAGGCGCACCCAGTCCTTCCTCGCCTCGCCGGCGGCGGCGGCAAGGGACATCACTACTATCCCGGCGGGCTGCCCGTGCACGCGCTGGAGTGGGTGGACGTGGCCATGGCCTGGGCGGACGCGTGCGAGAAAATCTACAAGGTGAAGAAGATCGATCGCGACCTGGTCGATTGCGGCCGCTGGTGCTCCACGACCTGGGCCAAGGTCTGGTACGAGTGGGACCCCAAGCACCGAGGAAGGTGGTCAAGCCCGCGTGGTACCCGCGGTCGTGGGGCGGGGAGCAGGGCAAGGCCAAGTGGAAGTGGATGGGCGAGCACGGCGCGGTGGTCTATGCGGAGCTCTATCCATCGCGGCGCTCCCGAGGGCCTCATCGTTGGCTACCGCGGCCTCGCATTTCGATCCCCACTGGGATCTGGACAAGGACGGCGAGGGGCTCAACCCGGCGCTGGCCGAGGCCGCCAAGATCGCCGGCAAGCCGGCCATCGTGTCAGTGCAGCCGCAGCGAGCAGATGGCCGGAGTGGTGGTTCTCCAACCTACACCGACGGCTGCCTGGTCCTATCTCGCACTACATCGCGGGCTTCACCGCCATCGAGGCGGTGGAGGCGGTGGCCAGGACCTGGGCGTGGCCCCCGGCTCGCTCGAGGCCAACAAGCTCGTCGTGGTTCGTGCTGAGCCGCGTGTCCGACTACCGCATCTACGAGGTCTATCAGCGGCCGGCTTCAAGATGGACGCGGCGAAGGGCTCATCGTTTCAATCTGAAAGACTCCGCGCCCTACGAGGTGCCGAAGCGATAAGGGCCCCGGCCTCGCGCGCTCCTCGCCGCCACCGCGGTGGCGCTGGCCGCGCGCAGCGGCGGAGGCCATGGCGCGGGCAGGCGCTACGATCTCCGCTGCCGCTGGTGCTACTTCGTGGCCGGCGCGGCGCTCACAGGTGGCGCTGTCGCTTCGTCGCCGCCGCGGTCGCCACCCGCGCGGCGCCGCGCGCGCGCGTCGAGCGCCGGGCTCGTCCTCCCCCTGGGCCCCCCCGGGCCGCTCCTGCGCAGCGCCGCCCGGCTCGTCGGGCTGCGCTCTTCGTCCTCGTGATCGCGGCGGGACTTCTGGGCGATCCGCATCCCATGAAGAATCTCGCGCCCACGCTGGTCTGGATCATCTGGTGGGTGGGGCTCTCGCTGGTGGTGGCCGGCATCGGCAATGTCTGGCCGGCGCTCGATCCCCTGGCGCACCCTGTTCGACGGGGCCGACGCGCTGGCTCGCCGCCGACAGGGGCGGCCGGGGTCTCGCGCTGGGGTGGCCCGTACCCGGCCCCGCGCCGGCGTGTGGCCGACACCGCCGCGCTCCCTGCTCCTCTTCGTCTGGCTCGAGGTCATCTTTCCGGACGCCTCGGTGCCCACCCGCATCGCCGGCCTCGCGCTGGCCTGGACCGCGGTGACGCTCGCGGGCATGGTCGGCTTCGGCGCGGACACTGGCAGCGGAACGCGGACGTCTTCGCCGTGTACTTCGCGACGCTGGGGCGTTTCGCGCCGCTGGCCGCCAGTCCCGATGGGCGGGCCTGCTCCTACGTCCGCCGGGCCGCGGTCTCGTGATGCGAAGTGCCGCGTGCCGCCGGGCATGGCGGCCTTCGTCATCGCGATGCTGGCCACCGTGCTCTTCGATGGCCTTCTCGGCACGCGGGCCTGGCGGGCCGCTCGACCACGCGCTGAGCGGCGGGCTCGCCCGCGTGGCGGATCGCGAAGAGCTATCTCCTGGCCTCGGCCGGGCTGCTCGCCGGTGTGGCTGGTCGTTTCCTCGGCGCGTACCTGGCGACTGCCGGGCTCACCGCCCGGCTGCCGCCGGCGCAGGCTCGGCCGCCGCCGCCGCGCGGCTTCGGCCCCGAGCCTCGTCCCCATCGCGACCCGCCTACGGCGTGGCCCGCAATCTTTCCTACCTCCTAGCCTCAGGGCCAGGAGCTGATCCGCTCACTGTCCGATCCCCTCGGCCGCTGGCTGGAATCTCTCTCGGCACGGCGACGTGGAGCTTGACGTCACCTGGTGGGCTCGCGCTTCGCCTGGTACGCGGCAGTCGGCGCCATCGTCACGGGGCATGCGATCTCGGTATGTTTGGCTCATCGGTTCCTTTGCGTGAATGGAACCCACCCGTTGGCGGTACAGCAATACGTAACTG
>ERZ1370068.8644-contig-7481_pt1 | contig 40251 bp, 63 predicted proteins | sample MGYA00561227_ERZ1370068 | MGnify/ENA primary metagenome ERZ1370068 (study PRJEB38410, sample SAMEA6850437) | metagenome | study: Metagenomic assessment of the ecological functions of the soil: analysis of the soil microbiota associated with the... | reverse complement strand
TGCTTCGTTCAGTTACGTATTGCTAGGCAAAGGAGAGCAAAGAGCTGGAAGTTATGGGCATAAGTCACAAGGGGCGATTGTTGCCCCGGGAATGTTATAAGAGGACCTGCACGGCGCCTGGTGGGCAGCCCGGTAAGTCTCTTCGTGGGGCGGCGAGTCCATTCTGAATCGCCGCCAGTTTCTGTTGATAGACCGGATTGGAAGCAGCGAGAAATGGCCGACCAACGCGGCCTGGTTGGTCACTGCGCCCCGCGAGCGACCGAGGTGGTAATTCCTGCAATCCCCATGCTGCCGCCAAGGTTGCGCATGAGATTGAAAAGGCGCCGCTGGCGTTTCCGATCTGTTCCTGGCGCAATGTTCCCGTGCTCGAGGTGGCGAGGGGAACAAAGATAAAGACTGATCAGAGACGCCGCTGAAAGATGGTCGGCCCAGACAATGCTGCTCATTCCAATGCTCAAGCTAGATGTTGCCGAAAAGGAAGGAGGAGTAAGCCAGGCCCAGGAATCCGATCAAAATCGAGATCCGGTTGCTGACTTTCCCGGACCAATCGACCGACAATGATCGTGGCCAAAGAGGCCTGCGCCGATTCCACGCGGACTGAGGGCCAACCCGGCATCGAGCGCGGTATAGCCGAGCAGGTTTTGCATGAAGAGTGGGAGGACGGCGATGGATGTCCCAGATAGAGCAGGCCGCCGAGGATGGCGATGAGCGCGCAGCCGACGGCGAGATTGCGATTCATTAACACCTTAAGATCCACCAGCGGCTGGCGGGCGGTCAGTTCCCTAACGACAAAAGCAATAAAAGCGACACCACCGGAAATAACGATGCACCAGGTGATGGTGGCGCGAGCCCAGCCAGGTCCAGCTCCTGTCCACGGTCGAGGACGTATTGCAGGGTCGCGGGCCAGAGGCGAAATCCGAAGCCGAGATGTGGTCAGTGATGCTGGCGCTAACTCGCTGTAAGTAGGTGGATCTTCAATGAAAGAGTTAGCCATCAAGACGGCGTGATCATCCCGATCGGAAGATTGATGTAAGACCCAGCGCCGCGCGCGAAATTGTCGGTAATCCATCCGCCAAGGGTTGGGCCGGCAGGATTGGCGCAGCCACGGCCTTATGGCGAGGCTTTCCAGCCATCGCCGCGCCTCTACGTTTCGCCAGTGGGGCTTCTCGAGTAAGACTGCCACCTGCAGGGAATTGGGGTTTGCAGGGCGCCTCCAGCGGCCCCTTGAAGGACGGACGCGGGCAATGACGGGAAGCCAAGGCTGCCGGCAGCGCCGCGAAACGAATGCGAAGGTAAAGAGGATGATGCAGGGAGACGAGGGAAGCGTTTTCGACCAAAGAGATTTTCAAGCCAGTTAGTCGCCGGAAGAATGATCGCGTTTTGCCACCAGGTAACTGGTCAGCACCCAGATCACTTTCATCAGTCGTGGCGGAGAGATTGCCGACGCCGATGTGGGGCAGAGAAACATTCGCGACCGAGGTGTCGAGAACCTCCATGAAAGTCGCGAGCATCACCGGTAGCGTCAGCCATGGGTTATAACTTGTGCCGCCGCGTACCGGCCCAGGGGGTTAGCCGCATTCCTTGCAGAAGACCATCTTCTCCTGGCGATGGCTAATCTTGTTCAGCCGCAGATTGCCGCCCCGCTGACCAACCCGATCGCGAGCAGCGCAATTAATGTGACTGAAATCGCCGGACCAATGCCCGATTTCACCTTCACGTCGGGGCTGCCAGACATGCCGGGACCAAGGACTTGTTTCACGTCTGGCTGCTCATCAAGCGCAATCTTCACCGGCACGCGTTGCACCACGGCAAATTCCAGTCGCGTTTCCGGCGGGAGCAGGCTGGCGCGCGCCGCTGCCTGCCTGGATGCTATCGACATGTCCGCGCAAGGTGCGTGCGGGATAGCGTCCACGTCGATACCACGGATTGGCTGCGGGCGCATTTGGTCAGCTGAGGTTTCTTTAAAATTGGCCGTGACCCAGACTGTCTGCGGGACAATCGCGAAAATCGGCTGACCTACCTGGAGATGGGTCTCGGATTCGACTGACTTGTTCGTGACCCGGCCGCTCTCGGGCGCGGCTGATTTACGCGACATTCGACCTTGGCAACTCAACCTGGTGTAACTCGGCTGCTCTGCTTCCGCAGCCTCCGCCTGCGCCGCACTCGCCTTCGGGCGGTGCGCTGACCCAGCCTGCTTCTTTCCTTCTTCGGCGCGAACGGCGCCGCGGCCTGAAGCTGCTTCTTCTTCGAATCAAAGTCGCTACTGGCAATTCGCGTCGCTCAGCGACTCTTGGAAGTCCATTTTCGGGATCGCCCCGCTCGCGATCAAACCACTGTTGCGCTAACAGAGATCAGCCGCAGAAGCTTTGCGTATCCGCCGCAGCCGCGTTCGCCGATCGCTACAACCGCAGGAAAAGAATAACTTCCTTGCCAGAAGAGTATCTTCACGTGCGCCTCTAGCCTGTTCCGCCGACATCTGCCGCGTTTTGCGGAAGAAGGCGTGCCCGGGGCGAAAAATGTCATATCGAGGGCGGCTCGCTTCTGCGCCACCGTTGCTTCGATCTATCGCGCGGGGATCAGATACGACCCAGGAAGATCACCTTTAATCTTGACCAGCTGATTCGATCGCACTCACCTTTCACGGTTGGGAGACGCTGGCCGGCGATCTTCGGCGCGACACTGGGTGAGCATGCGCGTCGATAAAAGCGTCATCCGATGCTCTCATGGAGTTAGCTGATGAAAACCTACCGTCGCCGCGTAGACGGTTGCGAGGGGATGAGGATGGCGGCCGCGGCCAGGACGACACCACGGCGGCGAAAGAGCTGCGTCTTTCAACTGGCAAAGAGTGCTCTTGCCGGTCGATCAGTAGCTCGCGCTCCGGGGAGTTGTCTTTGCAACCAGTTCGTCTTCGAGGACTGGCGCATAAACTAAATTTCGTTCAGGCGGACGCGCGCTGACCGCGGCGCAGAAGCGAATGAGCCGTTGCAGAACCGCATCGCTATTCGTCAGGCGACAGCGTCCGCCGGAGCAAACTTCAAGCACCCGAGGAATGGGGCGACTGTGGGAAGAGAGCACCGTAGGCAAACCGCCGTGGAGTTGCCAGTGCGCTTCTATTTCGGAGAGCGGCGGCAAAGCTCCGACGCGAGCGCGCGTTGGAAACGCGCGCACCTTTCGGCGAATTCTTTCCACCAGCGGGCGGGAGATAAGCGCCCGGGTTCGCCAGGCATAATGCAAGCAAACGAACAAAGTTGCGGACCACCTTTGATGGGTTGAGCGGATAACCTCGAGGACCGGACGAAAAAGCGCTTCAGGATTTTCTCGACCGCGACCGGACCGTCGCCATCCGAGCTTCAAACTTGCATCGAGGAGGGCGAGGCGGGCATTGTCGATCGGCTTCATTCGCCGGTTCAACATCGCGGGATGAGCGCGTCCTTGGTCGCGGTGATAATTCACCGCCGCGAGGGTTGACGTTGGCGGCAGCGAGTAATGGCGCGCAGGGAAGTGGCTGCGAAGCCGGTGGGCGGCGACGAGGCGCTCGGTCGCTTTGCGGGATGGCGAGCTTGGTCGCGTGGAGGAGGTTCGGACACATCGCAGAATAATTCAAACGTTCGTTTCGAATCAATGATGAATTACAATCGGTCTGCGCCACTCTCATCAGGCCGCTTTTCGCGCCGGGGCCCGGCGTTTTCTGCTCACTTTCCTCTTCCCCCTCGCCCTGGGACTTGGCGAGGCTTTGTCTGCAACACCGCCACCAGGTCGATCGCTTTCGGCGACGGCTTCTTCGGCTTCGGTTTTTCTTCAATCCCTTCCCCGCCCGCTTCGACTTTCTCTTCGATCACTTCCATGCAGCGCGTCGCGATAGTCGTCCTTATATTTTCTTCGGATTCCATTCCGCACTCATGCTCTCCACCAGCGCCTCCGCCATCTGCAGCTCGCGTCGCGCGGGCTCGGCTGATTTTTTCGGGAGATTCAGTTTTTCCGGATCGGCCAGCTCCTCGGCGAAATCGCATCAACTCGAGGACGAGCGCGTTTTAAGCGGCTTCACCCCGCGAGATACTGGCGGGTTTTTAATAATGACTTTGGCGATCCCAACTTTCCGGTTTTCTACAGGTCTCGCGGAGGAGGGTGTAGGCTTTGTCGCCGCCCTTCTGCGGTTCGAGGTAATACGGCTTGTAGAAATACATTGCGTCGATCTCCTCGACCTCGACGAAATCCAGAATATCGACTGTCTGGGTGGCTTCGAGATCGACTCGTTGGAAGTCCTTTTCGCTCAGGACGACAAACTTCCCCTTCTCGTACTCGAATCCTTTCACAATCTGGTCCCACGGGACTTCCTTGCCGTCCTTCTCCGCTACCCGCTTGTAATTCACCGGACTGAGATCGCGCGCACGCAGAAGGCGAAACTTCAGCTCTTCGCGCCGGGTCGCCGGGGAAGAGCGCGATTGGGATATTGACCAGGCCGAAGCTGATACTGCCTTTCCAAATCGCACGCATTCAAAACGGATTCGCATCCGCGCGCCAATCTGCGCGGATGACGCGGTTGCTGGAGGGCGGGAGGACCGAGCGGATTTCGGGTAAAGGTGGATCGAGCAGTCTCTGCTCGATTAGTCGCCCGCGGAGCGGCCGATCCACCGATGAATCCACTCGGTTCCGGTTAGAGAAGCAGCTGCCAGTAGCCGACGTCTGATCCAGCGTTCGAACTTCCAGCCTACTTCTTCGAAATGCGCAATCTTTTGAAGCCCAGCTTCTCGTGCAGTCGCTCGCTCGAGGGATTCGGGAGCGCAATTCCGCCGATAATGCTGTGGAAGCCGAGCTGCCCCACTTCTTTAATTAGCTGACGATAAAGTGGAGTTCCGCAACCTTGGCCAGTGGACTCGGGACGGAGGTAGATCGTGCTCTCGACGGAGTAGCGGTAGGCGCAACGACTCTTCCGAGGGCTGGCGAAAGCATAACCGATCAATGCGCCTTCGAGCTCGAAGACGAGCCAGGGCAACGAAGAAATCGTTTCCTCGATGCGCACAAGCATCTCCGCGCTCGAGATCGGCTCTACTTCAAAGGTAACCGCGGTCTGAGTGACATAATGGTTGTAAATTTCGGCGATCGCTGCGGCGTCGGCCGGAGCGACCTGACGAATTTTCCCGCGATCGCTCACGCCTAACGAACCACGTCCGACGAGTGAGTTCGAAATTGACGGAGTCAAGGCGTCGTTAGGCGGCGGCGGTCAACTGCTCGACCCCGATCCCGCGCAACTGGAACAGTCGAATGAGCGTTTCCTCGATCAGGTTATTCGGGCAGGAAGCACCGGCCGTAATCCCGACCACGACTGGTCCTTTCGGGAGCCAATCTTCGGCCACCACCTCCCGTCTTTCGTGGAGGTTGTAATGACGAATTTGTTTCTCGGAAAGGAGCCGGCTGGCGTTGAGCACGAAATAAGTGGGGAGCTTTTCCTCGCCCATCTCGGCGAGATGCGAGGTGTTTGAACTGTTGTATCCGCCGACGACGAGTAAGAGATCCATCGGCACATTGAGAAGTTCGCGGAAGCGCGTCCTGCCGCTCCTGAGTCGCGCCGCAAATGGTATCGAAAAACCGAAAGTTTGCGCGCCGCGCTCGGTTCCCGTCGCGATCGACGATCGCGCTGCTGAATCCGACGCTGCACCTCCTCGGTTTCTCCGCGCAAGCATCGTCGTTTGATTGGCCACGCCGATCGTCTTGAGGTGAATGTCGGGGTCGAATCCGGGCGAATAAGCACCGCGGAATTTTTCGAGGAAAGCATGCTTGTCGCCGCCGTGCCGGATGTAATCACAAACGTAATCGGTGTCTGCCAGCGTCAGGACCACGAGGTAATGGCCTTTGCCGTCGCCGAGGGCGCGCGAGCTGGTCGCCTTGGTTTCCTCGTGCTCGGCTTTGCCATGGATAATCGAAGTAGCCGATTCGCTGGCGTATTTGCGCACTCGTTTCCAGACGCTCATGACGTCGCCGCAGGTGGTATCGACAATCTGGCAGCCGCGATCCTTGATCTGTTGAAGAATCGAAAGCTCGGTGCCAAAGGCGGGCAGAATGACGACGTCGTCCGGCTGCAATTCAGAAATGTCCGCCTGCTTGTTGTGTCCGGTGAGATTCTTAATGCCTAACGACGAAATCTGTTCGTTGACCTCGGGGTTATGAATGATTTCGCCGACGATGTAGAGTCGCCGATCCTTGAAGACCTTGCGCGCGGCATAAGCGAGATCGATCGCCCGCTCGACCCCGTAACAAAAGCCGAACTGCTTTGCCAGCCGCACGGTTACGTCGCCAATCGAAATGATGCCGCCGCTGCGTCGCACCATGTCGACGATGTCGCTGCGGTAATGCGACTCGACCTGTTCCTGGACCGCAGTCATGACCTCCGGGGTGCGGAGATTGACCTTGTTCCGCGCGGTCGTGCCGCTGGAAATCAGGTTCGCGCTCACCCGCCGAATCTCGCGGCCGGAGCGCAGGCTTGCAACTCGTTAGTCCAATCCGTCGGCGCCCTTGCCTAACGACAAGCTATTCGACCAGGAGCGGCCCCTCGGGTTTCTGGAAACCGGCCGAGGTAATCATCGCACGCGGGTCCGGATCGGGCGCCTTGGAATCATCCACCCGGGTCACTGTTGGCCCGACGGTCGCATCTTCCGGCTGCGTCTCGGCAATGCTCACCGGAGTGCCAATTCGGACCAGAGCAAAAACTTGGGTGCAGCTTCACCATGCAGTCGGACACAGCCATGGGTGCGCGGGTATGGATGGACAAAGCCCTGATGAAAACCGTAGGCGGGCGCAAATTCACACCAGAAGCCCATCGGATAACCAACGTAACGGCCCGAAGACATTCGCGTTCGCGTCTGCGGGCACGACCCGGTCGCCCTGGACGCGATAGCCATAGGAGCCGGAGCGCTTGTTCTCGATCTTGTTGTAGATCGTGAAGCGACCTTTCGGCGTGGGTTTGTTCGGCAGTCCAACCGAGACCGCAGCGGCCATCAGGCAACGATCGCCTTCCATCACGTAAACGTTTTGTTTCGAGAGCGAAAGAGCAACCCGCACCTTTGTCGGATCCTTCGGTTTGTGAGCGGTGACGTGATAAGCGGTCGTCGGCGCTGGCATGGTGGTGCAACTGCGTGAGCAAAGCGAACGCTGCTGCCGGGATAAGGAAAAGAAGACGAAGGATCGAGCGCATATTTGCCAAACCTCAAAGCGTAACCCGCTCCGCTTGTCAACCGTTGGCTGTGTTTGTTAGGGCGGCAGAGCTTGCCAACAGCTGGTCAAATTTCGGCACCGGATGGGAATAATACGGGTAGGGCCGGGTCGCATTCGTCGGTCGATAACGCCAGTATTTGTACATCCAGAGCCAGGGCGAAGGATTTTGCATGACGACGGGTTCGAACTGCTGCCAGCACAGTTGCGTAATCTCCTGCTCGTTCGCTCCTTCTGGGATTTGGAGTTTGGGATGAAAGACCACCCGGCAACGACCGCCGGGCAGCGGCTCTGGTGCACGGGCGATGATCGGCAAAGCCGGTGCGCAAACTGCAGCCACGCGTGCGCGTAGGTGACTGACATTTTCATCCCGAAGCAATCGATCGCGACCGATGGCTGGCGAGGGTGCAGGGTGAGATCCACCAGGATTGCAGCCGTGCCGCCGCGCCGGAGAGCCTTGTAAAGTTTCACCACCGCGCCTTCACGCGGGACGAACTGGTGACCCGATTGTTGCCGGAGCTGATTAAAGATCGGATCGAGCAGCGAATTTTTGAATTCCTGGGAAACGATCGTCGCGACCAGACCGGCATAGGCGGCGGCGAGGCTGAACCACTCGAAGTTGCCGTAATGACAAGCGGCAATAATGCACGGTCCGGTAGGTCCCACCGTGCGAGCGAATTCATCCCAGCCTTCGAATTCAATAAATTCGCGCCAGTTGGAAGGCGTCGATCCGCGGATTCCAGAACAGATCGAGCATTGTGCTCGCAGAACTGCTGATACCGATTCTCGCGTGATCCGTTCGCGTTCGCTCTCCGAAAGCGATCGCCGAAGGCCGCCCCAGATTGCTAAGCGCAACTCGCCGACCACTCAGAATCAAACCTCGCCGCAAGCGTTCCGGAAATTTTCCGAGCCAGACGACGAATCCGCGCGACAAACGCGGAACCAGCAAAAGCCAGCAATCGCAGGCCATGCCACTCCAACCGGTAACGCCAATTCTTCCAGCGCGAACTCATTTCCAGTGTCGTTAGGCAGGGGAGCGCTCAGGCACATTTTCCAACGCGCTTAACTGCCTGCGTTCGTTGACTTGAAGACGATTGATTTTACTTTGGCCGACGCCCTTGCCGCGCGTTCCGCAACCGTGAAAAACGTCCTCTTTGTCTATGCGGGCAACATTTGCCGAAGTCCCATGGCTCTGGGACTTTTCCGCCGTTGCTCGGGAACCGCAAAGGACATCGAGGCCGATGCCGCCGGGGTGCACGCGGTTCGCGGCCAGCTTCCGAGCATTCATGCGATCGACGTTTGCCGAAGTCGAGGGTGTCGATATTGGGAGCTTTCGCAGCCAGCCTTTGACCGCCACCCTGGTCGAGCGCGCGACGCACATTTTCGCGATGACCGGCTCGCATCTGGAACAATTCATCTGCTCTTTCCCGAGAGCATCGAGAGAAAACTTTTCTCCTCCGCGAATTCGAGGAACCGGGCGCGACGCTCTGGCGCGACTTGCCCGATCCCACTGGCATGGGCCGCAACGTCTACGAGGAATGCGCGGCCTGCATTGAAAACGCATTGCCGGGTGTCCTCACCTTTGTCGAAGAAACTGAGTTGGCGGTTCCCGGCCACGCGCGTGGCAGTTCCAGCACACGATCCACGATTGCAAATATGTCTCAAAATCTTGAATCCGAAGCCGACGATGACGGCGGCATGGCCTCGTTAGGCAACGCCCTCCGCAAAGTTGATCCTGAAATTTTTGACGCGATCGCAGCGGAAGAGCGGCGGCAACGCGACAACATCGAATTGATCGCCTCGGAAAACTTCACCAGTCGCGCGGTCATGCAGGCGCAGGGTTCCTGCCTAACGAATAAGTATGCCGAGGGTTACCCAGGAAAACGCTGGTATGGCGGATGCGAAAATGTGGATGTGGTCGAACAACTGGCGATCGATCGGGCGAAGAAGATTTTCGGCGCCGAGCACGTCAACGTTCAGCCTCACAGCGGCGCCCAGGCCAACATGGCGGTCTACTTCGCCGCGATCAAACCAGGCGACCGCATCCTGACGATGAACCTTGCCCATGGCGGTCACCTCACGCACGGGCATCCGGCAAATTTTTCCGGCAAACTTTACACGGTTACCCACTACGGCGTGGATCAGAAGACCGAGCAAATCGATTACGATGCTCTCGCCAAACTCGCGGAGGAAGTGCGGCCGGCAATGATCACCGCCGGAGCATCTGCCTATCCACGTTTTCTCGACTTTCCGCGCCTGCGCCAAATCGCAGATTCAGTCGGCGCGATTCTTTTCATCGACATGGCTCACATCGCCGGGCTGGTTGCGGGTGGCGAACACCCGAGCCCGATTCCGCACGCGCAATTCGTCACCACGACGACGCACAAAAGCATGCGTGGACCACGCGGTGGGATCGTCCTCTGCCAGGAACAATTTGCGAAGGCGATCGATTCGTTAGTCTTTCCCGGAGTCCAAGGCGGACCGTTGATGCACGTGATCGCGGCCAAGGCCGTTTGTTTTCACGAAGCGCTGCAACCGAGCTTCCGCGAATACCAGCACCAGGTCGTGCTCAATGCCAAGGCGTTGGCCGCGGGCGTGGCCAAGCATGGCTTCCGAATTGTCTCCGGGGGGACGGACAATCATCTCATGCTCGTTGATCTGCGGCCGAAGGAGATTAACGGCAAGGTCGCGCAGGAAGTGCTCGACCGCGCAGGCATCACGGTGAACAAGAATGCGATCCCGTTCGATACTTATCCGATCTTTAAACCGGGTGGGATTCGACTCGGCACCCCGGCAGTCACGACCAGCGGAATGAAAGAAGAAGACATGCTCGAAATCGCAGATCTGCTCGCGGCAGCGCTCGCCGGCCGCGAGGACGAGCGGGCTATCGCCGAGGTGCGCCAGCAAGTGCAGCAGCTGACGCGAAGATTCCCGCTCCCAGATTAGGGCGCTTCGCCCCGAAGAGCGCGGCCAAGGCCGCACTCTCCGGAGGAAGGATGTGGATTACTTGACCGTCACGGCGCGGGTGGCACTGCCGCCGCCACTGCTCTTGACCGTGATGTTCACCGGATTGGTCGCGACCGAAGAAAGGGTGGCCTCATATTTGCCGCCGCCTTTGTTCGCAAGCGTTCCGAGAACTGCACCTGTTGAGGTCGTGGAAACCGTCATGGTCACGTTGGTGTTACTACTGGTGGCTTCGACTTTCAGGGTCTTTTTTATTAGTAGTATGCTCGGTCTTTGCACCGCCACCGTATCGGTGACCGGCGGCGCTGGCGGGTTGACTCCAAGAATAGCGGTCTTGGTCAGACCGGCTGCGTTCGCAGTCAGCGTGACCGGAGTAGGCACCGTGACCGCGCTAGCGGCGATGTTGAACCCGGCCGAAGTCGCGCCGGCTGGAATCATGACTCTCGCAGGGACTCTCGCTATCGCAGGATTGCTGCTCGTCAGAGTGGCGACAACGCCCGCCGCGGGTGCGGTCCCGTTGAGGGTGGCAACGCCTTGAACTGTCGCAGGGCCGGAAACCGAGATCGCCGAGAGCGTGACCGCGCTCAGCACGCCGGTACGGGAGTACTCGTCCGCGGCTCGAGGCGAACCTCGGCCGGAACTGGGAATGGGAAACCGACCACGACAGCCTTGCCATTCACCTGGTTTTGGGCGGTGCAATTCTCGCTGCACGCAGTCGCGGCCGGCGCGATTTCGGTCGCATCTTCGCCCATCACCTGGCCCATCCGGCCACCGCTCGAGACGCTCCATTGGGAAACGGCGCCACAGTGATCGACCAGACCTGGATGGAACGGGTTGGGGATGTCGTTAGGGCAACCAGTCGTGATCCGGGTCGCCAACTTGCGGGCTATCCCGTCCCACGAACTTGTCGGAGAAGTCGTTCCCAAAGTTCACTCGCGCCGTGACAGTGACCGTGCCGTCGGGATTGGCTCCGTTGCAGACGACCGGAGTTCCATCCGGCAGCACGCCGGAGCAGGGAAGGTTTTCGCCGAGCAGATCGCGAACGTTCGGGTTGTCGTAGAAAAAGACGCCATCGCCCAAGGTATGAGTGAAGACCGTGGCGGTGAGATCATCTCGCTCCACTTCCGACCTGGAAGACGCCGCCGTTCGCGCAATCCTTGGCCTGGATCTTCATGCTTAGGCCGGGACCGGTCGCGGCTGATGACGATCGACTCGCCGGAACTGTCGACTGTGACGCCGCTCGTCAGCACCAGCCCGCGATGATCGGGCAGCTTGCTCGAGAACACGACGGTGCCGTTTGCCGCCGGTGATATCGAGAGGGTTCGGGGCACCAGTTAGCGTCCAGTTATATAAACCGAAGGTCGCAGCATCGACCGTGAACTCCACGTACTTGCCCTTTACGAGGAAGGTGGACGGGCAGGGTTGCGGCCGACACCGTGGTTTGCTTCTGGTCGCCGGAAAGCTCGAGGGATGCGCGAATCCGCCGCCGTCGCATCCATCAGAGGAAGCGGCCGGACGCAGACTGAGGCGCGAGAGCAGCGATGCCAAGTGCCAGCGAAGCCAGGGCGACGCAGGTTTGCCGAAGAAGGCGCGGTTTGGTTGATTGTATTTTACGCCCAAGGGAAGGACCCGCGGCGGGTTGTTTCGAGAAATAAGGTTGGGTTGGTTTTGCATGGGGCGGACCGATCCACTGCTTCGCCCCAGCGCGCGAACGGCGAAAGGTAACGTGCTTGTAACTTCACTCCGGCCAGCACCTTGCCGGCCCTTATCTGCTTTCTCTTGCCTAACGATCTCGAACACGTTCCGCCGGATCGCATGCTGCCTCACCCTAACGAATCGGGCAGGCGCCAAAGCAAAATTTGTCGCATAATTTTTTGCTTATGCTCCGCCCTCCAATCAGCCTAAGGTGTCTCAGCTCTAACGAAACCGGCCGACCCATGAGCGAAAAGCAACAACCGAATCCACTTCGCGAAGGACTCTCAAGCAAGGCGGTCCCACAACCGTGCGCGATCGTGATCTTCGGTGCTACCGGCGACCTCACTCATCGGAAGCTCATCCCCGCGCTCTATAACATCGCCGCCGATGGAGAGTTGCCGCCGGCGGTGGCGGTCATCGGGTTTCGCGCGCCGCCCGAAGAACGATGAAGAATTCCGGCCGAAATGGAGGAAGCGACCCGCAAATTTCTCCCGGCAAACGGTGCGCGACGAAATTTGGCAAAGCTTTGCCAAGTCTCTCTTCTATCATCAAAGCGAATTCGGCGACGAAGCAGGTTACCGGAAACTGGCCGAACGCCTCGATACGCCTCGACCAGGAAAGCGGCACGCGCGGCAATCGTCTTTATTATTTCGCGGCCTCGCCCGAACAGTTCGAGCCCATCCTGAAGAATCTGAAGAAGGCCGGATTAAACAAGACGCGCGAAGGGAAGCTGGGCGCGCGTCATTCTCGAGAAACCGTTCGGAACCGATCTCGAGATCGGCGCGGCACCTGAATCGGATCGTGCAGGAAGTGCTTTTCCGAAGATCAAACCTACCGGATCGATCATTTCCTCGGGAAAGAAACCGCGCAAAACATTCTTGTTCTGCGGTTTGCGAACGCGATTTTCGAGCCGCTCTGGAACACGCCGTTACATCGACCACGTCCAGATCACCGCCGCGGAAACGTTGGGCGTGGAGAATCGGGCCGGTTATTACGAAGGCAGCGGGTGCCTTGCGCGACATGGTGCAGAACCATCTGCTCCAGCTGCTTTGCCTCGTCGCGAATGGAGCCGCCGACCGATCTCGAGCGCCGAACAGCATTCGCGACGAAAAGGTCAAAGTCGTTCGCTCGCTTCGCCGCTATGACCAGGAGGACGTCAATCGCTTTGTCGTGAGCGGCCAATACGCCACCGGGCGCCATCAACGGGCAAACCAGTCCCGGCCTATCGGGAGGAGAAAGGAGTCGATCCAAATTCTTAGACCGAAACTTTCGTGGCTCTCCGGTTGCACGATCGACAACTGGCGCTGGGCGGAGGTGCCCGATCTACATGCGCGTTGGCAAACGCCTGCCCAAATCAGGCACGGAAATCTCCGTTCACTTCAAGAAGGCGCCGCCAGGTCTTGTTCAATCGCGAATCCGGAGGCGCACGATCAGAACGTGCTCGTGATTCGGATCCAGCCCGACGAAGGAATTTCGCTGCGGATGCAGGCGAAGGTGCCGGGCACCAGTTTTCGGATCGAACCGGTGAAGATGGATTTCCATTACGGCACCTCCTTCGGCAAGGCGAGTCCGGAGGCCTACGAACGATTGTTGCTCGACGCGATGAGCGGGCGACGCCACCCTGTTTGCGCGACGCGATGAAGTTGAGCAGGCCTGGGCGTTCATCGATCCCATCGAAGAGGCTTGGGCGGCCAAGGAGAACGCACCGGAATTGCACTCTTACCCCGCAGGTTCATGGGGACCGGAACAAGCCGACGAACTGCTGGCGCGCGACGGTCGCATTTGGCGAAGATTATAGTGCGGAAGGATCGAGCCTAACGATTATGCCGGCGGCTTGCAGAAACAGATGCCCCAGGTCTCGCGGTCGAGATTGGCGATATTCAGCGTGAGCTGAAGAAGCTCTGGGAGCGCCGAGGAAAGCCTGACTCGCGCTTCGCTGATCAATCTGGCGATCTATAGCGAAGCGCCCGGTTCGTTAAGCAAGAACACTCGCATTATTTCCCAACTGACCGAGGAGCACGCCTGCCGCGCGATTGTCATCGCAGCCGAGCCGGATGCCACTGAGAACGAGTGTGAAGCCTGGATCAGCGCGCATTGCCATGTCAGTCGCGCCGGCAGCCGACAGGTTTGTTCGGAACAGCTTTCGTTTTTCTCTGCGGCGCAAGCAATGCGGCTATCTTCCGAACATTGTTTTCGCGCAGCTCGATTCGATCTTCCACTCTATCTTTGGTGGCAGGAGGAATTCCGGTCCCCGCTCGATCCTCAGCTCTGGGCCTGGGTCGATCGCGTGATCTACGATAGCCAGAGCTGGCGCAATTTTGAGGAACAGATGCAGTTGGTCGAAACCGCCCAACAAGAAGCCCGGCAGCGCATTGTCCTCTGCGATTTGAACTGGCTTCGGCTCGTCCATCTGCGGCTTGCCCTCGCCCAGTTCTTTGATCACCCGATTACGCATCGTCATCTCAGGAAATCGAAAACATTGCGATTGAACACGCGCCCGGGTTTCTGCTCGACTGCGCGCTGCTCCTCGTCGGCTGGCTCGCGGGACAACCGCGTTGGGAGCGGGGACGAGGCAACGGATCGTTAGGCTTTCGCCATCCGGAAAAGGATGGGCCGCCGATCGCGATCGCGCTTCAGGAAAACCGGGGAACCGATTAGCGGCTGCAAGATCACAACCAGCGCAGCCGAATTTCGGATCGAGCACAAGCCGGGGGCGGATTTGCTCGATGTCTACTTCGGCCGGCGCGAAGCCGCGCAAAATGCGCCAATTCCTGCCCTCAGGGAAAACGACCTCGTTGAGCTCGTCCGGGAAGAACTCATGCGCGGGGTCCGCACCGGGTTTATCTTCCGCGCTCTGGCAAAGTGCGCGATCTTCTTACAGAGCCGATCGCGAAAGGAAAACTCGTTAGGCAAATCCGCTGCCGGTGGGCGAATGCAATTAGAGCCGGGAATCAAGGCGTTTCCGTTCAGGCCCCAGTCGCATTCCTGGTAGGTGATCTTAACGTCGTTAGGGCAACGGCGGGTTGCGGCGTTGATTGATGAACGCAATCGGGCCGCCGACGCCTTTAAAATCATCCTTATCCAGTTGAAGATCATCGAGAGCGCGGCGCTTTTCTGATCGGGCATCATGCTCAACGCCATTCTTTGAGCTTACGAAGCGCGACCGCCAGCTTTTCCAACTGCCGATCGAGTTTGTCCCCGCGGAACGCTTCCCGATTGAGCGGCGGACAGCTCTTGCTCGCGCAATTGAGCGCGACGTGCACCCGCGGCTCACCGAATTTCTGCCGGATAGATGTCCTTCTCCAGCCCATTGAAACTCATCTGCTGGCCCGCGACCTTGATGCGTTTCTGTAAGAAAGAAAGTGAAGAGCGCATCCTTCACGCTCTTGGTCGGGCATTTGCCTAACGCCTCGTGCAGGATCCAGGCATTATAGGCATTGAGATGAAAAAGCGAAAGCTGATCGTTCCCTGCTTTTCCCTCCACTTTCTTCGTTGGCGATGCCGTCGACCACGTCCTGAATCGCTTTCATGTCGGCCGGATCACTTTTCCAAGCTGCATATTTCACTCCGGCATCGGTCAGCGTATATCTCGTGAGCAGACGATTGTGGGTCTCGACCCAGTCTTCGCAGCGCGTTCGCCGCGAGCAATCGTCGTTAGGCCAAAGACGATGGCGAGAGACATCAATCCGGTAAATCAACCGTGACGATTTCATAAGACGATCCTGAGCTGCCCTCTTGGCACGCGCAAGAAGTGAACCAGCGTCCAGTCTGGCTGCCACAAGGAACTGCGCTTTGAAAGCCCCGCGGCCGTTTGAAACGCCCGGCCATTGCTTCGCGTTTGAAAGCCCGGCCTCGCCCTTCGGGCTGCGTTACGGGTTACGGCAAACCGCCGTTCTTTGCCGATCACCACACTTTGACTGAATCTCGGGCACGACGAGGCAAAAAGCGGGTTGGCCGCTGCCACTGTCCCGATCCCATCAATTGCGAGAAAAGCTCGCGCAATCGGCCTCACGTTCTTTCGATCGCGAACAATCCTGCCGCGCGTTCCCCGACCGGCCCGGCCTAACGGAACGCAAGCGCGTTTCATCAGCGAGCTACGGCCTCAAGCGTTTCCGCGAGCTGCGTTCGAGATCATGCCCGGCAGAAGAATGCCGGTGACTTGATTCTGCACCATTTCCGGAACCCCGGCGATCGCGGTCGAAACCACCGGCAACCCGGCCGCCATCGCTTCCATGATGACCGTGGGCAGGTTGTCCATCCCGCCTTCCTTTTCGGTCACGCAAGGAGAACAAAGATTGTGCTGCGTCCCAATCGTGCACGCACTTCATCCTGCGCCAGCGCACCGGTTAACTCGACCAGACTTCCCAAGCCAGCCCTCCCCGATTTGGGCGCGCAAAGCCTGTTCTTTGCGGACCTTCGCCGATGATTTCAGCGCGGGAAACCTATGCCTCGCTGATGCAGCAGCCGGCCTGCCTCGATCAGGTCGGCGAATCCTTTCTTTCGATCAAGCGCCCGACAGGAGATCAAGACTGGCGGGCGGGTGGAGAAATCGCTGACACGGAATTTTCCACGTCGATCCCGTTGTAAACGCGGAGGATCCTGGCCGATTCTTCGGGAAATTTCTGGCGCAGATATTCGACGGCGAAGTCGCTTACGGTCACGACCGCGCGCGCGGCAGCAAAGAGTTTGCCTAACGAAATTTCGAACGGCTTCGGCGCAAAGATATCGTTCGCGTGCGCGGTAAGGCTGAAGCCGATTCCAAAGAAACGATCGATCCAATAAGCGGTCCGGGCAGCCAGGCCGGCGAAGTGGGCATGCACATGCTTGATCCCCTGCTCCTTTAATCGGAGACCAAGCCAGGCTGCCTGATAAAGTCGCAGAAAATCGGTCTTGCGTCCCCACCGGCCAACTCGCGCACAACCGGTTCAGGCAGAAGCCGTTTCTGCGCGTAGCGCGATCGATCTCCCGGACCAGCTCCTCTTCCGCCGGAAGATAGTCGACCTCCGGGAGAGTCGTCTCCGGATCTCGAATCGGCTCGTTCGCCGGGTGTCGAATCGAGAAAATTAACGGGGAATGACCTGCCGCTGAGGCTCAGCGACCTCGCGAAAACAAAACGTCTGAGTATACGAAGGAAAGCGCTCGAAGAGGTAAGCCAATCCGTCCACCGGGTAGGTTTAGCGGCGAATCGCCAATTGGCAAGCCCGCTCCGGGGAAAAGTCACAGACCTCCGCACGACTCTTGCTCTCCTTCTAGATTGTGGCGCAGCGTGACTTCTTCGCTTTTTGTAAAACCCTTCGGCTCGTCGAGCTGAAGGCGATTGGGCAGCTCTCCTGCGTCCGCCATTTTGCGGAAGGCGAGATGGTCTATTCGGCTACCCAGCCGGGCGACGAATTTTTGTCATCAATCGGGGGGCGGTTGAGCTGCTTCCGCCAAATTATCGGCCGGGCGCCTCCGCGACGGTGCTTTCCGGGTGACCTTTTCGGTGAAAGCGGCCCGCTCATGGAGCAGGCGCGCGATCAAACAGCTCGGGCGTGTGCCACGCTCAGCGTCCAGTGTTTTCACCGACGCGATTTCCCGGCCCTGATCGAGCGTTCCCTCTTTCTTTGTTTTCATTGCCGAAAAACTGGCGAATCGCCTCTTTCAAGCCCGCGAGCTGGCGCGCGGCCCGAGCAACGGCTCGAGCTCAGTGGCGGCCTGGCCAATTTCGACATCGTCACTATTTACCAAACGATCATTCAATCGATGCAGACGGGGTTGCTGACGATCGCAAACGAAGATGGTGAAACGATCTCAACCTTTTATTTCGACAAGGGAACACCGCGTTGGGGGCGTTTCCAGCACCTGAAAGGCGAGGAAGCCTTCTGGCAATTGTTCCTGCACGAACATCACTCCGGAAGCTTCTTCTTTCCAATCAGACCGCAGGTCGGCTCGGATTGGGGCAAGGACAGCGCACTCACCCGCCAGCCGGACGAAATCCTGATCAATGCCATCCAGATGCGCGACCAGTTCGACGATTTGCGCAAGCAGATAAGGGACAGCGGCGCGCGCATTCGGCGGTTGAAACTAAATCTGGATTGGAACGACGGTGAGTTTTCCGACTTGCGCCCGGTCGCGCGAAGAAATCTGGCAGCTCGCGCACAATCTCACACTAACGCTGAGCGAGCTTTCAATCCCGGTGCACGTATTGCACCTGGAAGATTTATCGGGTCGTTGATCTGCTGGTTCGCAATGGACTTTTCGCGCCTTGAAAGCAACCAGGCCGAACCTGCACTGGTCGGAGGTGGGACATGAAACGAGCCAACTACTGCTTTGCATTTCTCCTTCTTGCAGCGTTCCTGCTCAACAGCTGCTCGATGCTTACGGCTCAGGGCCGACGCGAACGCGCCTACGCAGAGCTACGTTCGCAAGTATAGTAAAGGCCGAGTTAAGCAACAGAGTCGCCTCAGCAGCTGGCGATCGAAGATTCCGAAGTTAACGCCTTCCGAGCCGGTGGTGAGCACCGGGGTGGGCGGACCAGAATCGGTAGCTGCCGACGCCGGGATGTGATTGCCTAACGAACGCAATCGCGAGCCGTCCGGCCACTTCCTTAGAGGATGAGCATGCAATCGCCGTAGCTATAAAAGCGGTAACGCTCCTGGACCGCAGCCGCGTAGGCGCGCAGGATAAATTCACGACCCGCAAACGCCGCCACCAGCATTAACAAAGTCGAGCGGGGAGATGAAAGTTTGTCAGCAAACGGTTCACCGCGCGAAACTGATAGGGCGGATGGATAAAAATGTCGGTCGAGCTCTCCTGGGGCACCAGTTTGCCCTCAACTCGATGAGCGGCTTCGAGAACCCGAACCGAAGTTGTGCCGACGGCGAGAATCGTTTTCGCCTGATTGATTACCGCCGCCGCCTCGGCACTGACAACGAAGCGCTCGGCATGCATTCGGTGTTGCGCGACTGACTCGGCCTGCACTGGTCGAAAAGTTCCCGTTCCGACATGCAGGGTAACGAACGCATGCGGCAACCTCGCCAGAATCGCCGGAGTGAAATGCAAACCTGCCGTGGGCGCGGCGACTGCGCCCGGTTCCTTCGCAAACACGGTTTGATAACGCACCGCATCGTCGGCATCTGCGTTGCGCCCGAGATAAGGCGGCAATGGAATTTCGCCCGCTCGATACGGATCGATTGCGTCCTCGAAGCGCACGATTCGTTCACCTTCGGCGAGAATTTCCTGAACACGACCGATGACTCCATCGATCCGAACCTTTGCCCCCAGGCGCATTTTCCGTCCCGGTTTGACCAGGCATTTCCAGGTCTGCGAATCGAGTTGCTCGAGAAAAAGAAATTCGATCGCGCCATCATCGGAAAAACGCCGCGCGGCCAGCACCCGGGTATTGTTCAGCACCAGGAGATCATCCGGCCTAACGAATTGCGGGAGGTCGAAAATCGGTGGTGAGCGATCGTGGCGCGCGCCCGGTCCAGCACCATCATGCGGGCATCCTCGCGACGCGGGAGCGGTCGCCGCGCAACTAGCTCTTCCGGCAATTGGTAATCATAATCGTCGACCCGCCCGCTCATTTTCGGCAGATTAACACGGCGCGACGACACCCTCGCGAGAGAATGCCCTGGCAATGAACGAATTTAGAAGCAATCGACGTAACCCTCGAAGCTTGCGCCGGATTCAACTGCAAAGCGACCGTCCGCCCCGGGCGCAGCGCACGTCCCTCGAGTCGCTGCAACGGTTTCCGCCGGTCGCTGGGTCGGACAAAGCGGACCAGCTCGCACCCCTGCGCGCGCAAGTAGCCATCTGCGCGAAGTGTCCTCACCTTGTTGCCTCCCGCACGCAGACGGTGTTCAGGTTGGCAATGTCGACGCGGAACTCATGTTCATCGGCGAAGCGCCGGGCGCAGATGAAGATCGACAGGGTGAACCATTCGTCGGCCGTGCCGGGCAACTCCTGACCAAGATCATCGCGGCCATGGGATTCACCCGCGATGACGTTTACATCGCGAACGTTTTGAAGTGCCGCCCCACATGCCGCCGGGCGCGCCCGGAAACCGCCCGCCCACGCCGAAGGAGATGGCCACTTGCCTCCCCTACCTCACCGAGCAGATTGAAATCATTCGACCGAAAGTGCTGGTCGCGCTCGGAGCCACCGCCGTTGAAGGATTGTTAGGCGAACGCCAGCCGATGAACAAAATGCGGGGGCGCTGGCATACCTACGGTGAGACGCCGCTAATGATCACCTTTCATCCTTCCTACCTCCTGCGGAACCAGGCCAACACCGAGAAGCGCAAGGTTTGGGAAGACATGCTCCTGGTGCTCGAACGGCTGGAACGCCCGATTAGCGAGAAACAGCGCAATTATTTTCGTTAGGGCAAAATCTGCCTAACGAACGATCCAGAGATTACAGGAATGACGTCGGTCACCCACGAAATCCGGCTCGGCAACTTCGGCTTCGGCTCCGGCTTGGTGTCGAGCGGTACCACCAGCAGATTGGCTTCAACCGATTGCACAAAGTTGGAAGCGCCAAAGCCCGTGCTTCCGCGAATACAGCGCGCTTCGATTGGAATCACGGTCTCACCGGCCGAGAGAATGAACTCCTGCAACGCCATCTCCTCTTCCTCCAGTGTTCGCGCGGATCCTTTTCCCGTCTTCGCCCGCGCGCCGCCCGCGCCTTATCGAAACTGGTATAGCTGCGGATGACGTAAAGCCGTTCGCATTTTTCGCGTTCCCCCAGATAGAATGTTCGGCGCAAGGCCTCGCGCCCGTGCTCCGGAATATTCCGCCATGAAAACGATGTGCCGCAGTGGCTTCGGTTCCGGCTCTGGTTTGGTGAAAAGCAGCACCGAACAGTTCGCTTCCCGAACCAGGCGGCGGGCGACGTTTCCGAGAAATTGCCGGTGAACCGCTTCCTTCTCGAGCGCCCCCGCGACTAGCAGCTCGGCATTTAGCTTTCGTGCGGCGAGGAGAATTGCGCTCGCCGCATCGCCTTCTTCGTAATGAACCGTCGAGTCGCGCGGCAGGCTCAACTTCTCAATCGCTTCTGTAAATTTCCGCGACGATGTCACGTCTTTCTTCCCGACGTAAATGATCTTCAACTCAGAACCGAATCGCTCGCGGATCCTGCCGGCTTCCGCGAGCACGCTATGGAAACGCGGCGAGAAAGTCGCAGCCACGGCGATGGTTCGATACGGCGATTGGCTCATGCTCGGCCTCTAATGTCGTGTCCGCGTCCGGAACGGCAATGACCTTTCGCCGCTCGACCGTTGCAAGCGCGCCTTCCTCTGCGATTTTCGCCCGATGCGACGCGCAATTTATCCGGGCAGCTTCGATCCGGTGACCAATGGTCATGTGGATGTCATCGAACGGGCGAGAAAACTTTTCGACGAGGTGGTGGTGGCGGTCGCAGTCAATGACCAGAAGCAGCCGCTCTTTCGAGCTGGAGGAACGCCTGCGATTTTTGCGCGCCGCGACTGCGGGGTTCGATGGAATAAAGATCGCACCGCTGGATGGTCTGCTGGTCGACTTCGCGGTCGAACAAAAGCCCACGCAGTCGTGCGTGGTTTGCGGGCGATCTCCGATTTCGAGTTCGAATTTCAAATGGCATTGATGAACCGAAAACTGGAAGCATCGGTCGAAACGATCTTCCTCATGCCGAAAGAAGAATACACCTACCTCAGCTCACGGATCGTGAAGGAAATCGCGCGTCTCGGAGGTGACGTGAGCGGTTTTGTTCCCGCCTGCGTGGTCGAAAGCTTCGCCGCGAAATTGAAACCATGAACACTCAAAGGTTTTGCGGGTGAAAATTCATCTGCGCCAGATTCCCGCCGATGGGTTGCATCTCGAGGACGAGGAAGAGTGTCCCTTGCCGCAGCTTAATTCCGAGGAGGCGCGCTGCGCCGGGCCGTTGCGTTATTCGCTCGATGCAGGGATTTCGGAAGGCGCGCTTTGGGCCAACGGTGAGCTCACCTCAGCCGGTCGAGTTGCAATGCGTCCGATGCCTCGGAACGTTTCGCTTTCGAGATCAAGGTGAAAGATTTCGCCGTCCACATCGAACTGACCGGCCCGGAGGAAATCGGACCTCACTCCATTCATGCGCGAGGACATTCTCCTCAGTCTCCCTGCCTATCCGCACTGCGATCGCGAAGGCGGCCGCATTTGTCCCGCGCCAGTTTCCGACCACCCAGGCGACGCGGATGCTGGAAGCAAACGCCCGGCCGATTGGAGCGCGCCTCGATCAGCTGAAGCTGAAAAACGTTAGAAGCTTACAAGGGCTGCAAAGGGCACTGCCGATGCAACCAATGCAAGCGGTGTAACTTATATAACCATCGTAACGAATCGCCGGGCCCCGACTTGTTTTTCGAGAAAGCAGTGCTTTCGTAGGCGCCTGCCATGGGAGTTCCAAAACGCAAAACCTCCAAGATGCGGCTGCGCACCCGTAAAGCTCACATCGTTGGGTCGCGCCGCAGCTGAACAAATGCCCGCAGTGCGGGAGCACGCTGCGTTCGCACACCGCCTGCCCTGCGTGCGGCTATTACAAAGGCCGCCAGGTGCTGACGATCGAGGGGCGTGAGTCGCGTCCTACGACCCGCGACGCTGAATCGTTACATCGGCTGAACGATTCTCGATTCACCATTCACGATTCTCGCGTTCCCCGGATTTTTGATTTTGCATTCGTCGGCTGAAAATCGCAGATTGGCGACCCGATGAAAATCGCTCTGGACGCCATGGGCGGCGACTTTGGGCCTTCAAATCTAGTCGTCGGCGCAGTCATGGCGCTGCGCGAATACCCGCAGATCGACAAGCTGTTTCCTTGTCGGCGACACGCCTCAGATCGAGGCGGAGCTGAAGAAACACAAATGCAACGATCGCCGGGTCGAGATCGTTCACTCCACTCAGGTGGTGGAAATGACCGATGGCGCGGTCGATTCCGTTAGGCGGAAAAAGATTCCTCAGTGAGCCGCGCGGTCGACCTGGTGAAGAAGGGCGAAGCCGCGGCCATCGTGAGCGCGGGCCACACCGGCGCCGCTGTCGCCGCAACGACAATCAAATTGCGCACTCTGCCGGGGATCGATCGACCCGGGATCGCTGCCATCATGCCTTCGGAGACGAATATTTTTGTCCTGATCGACGCGGGCGCAAACAGCGACGCCAGGGCCGAGCACCTAACTGCAATACGCGATTATGGGTTCGGTTTATTCCCGTCACGTGCTCGGCTACGAACGGCCGACGGTCGGCTTGATGTCGATCGGCGACGAAGACGTGAAAGGGAGCGACCTCACGAAGGAAGTCTTCAAAATGCTGAAGCGCAGCGCGCTCAATTTCCGCGGCAACATTCGAAGGGCACGACCTCTTTGGCGATCCGGTGGAGGTCGTGGTCTGCGACGGTTTTGTCGGCAATGTGATCTTAAAGACCTGCGAATCGGTCGGCGAGCGCGATCATGAAATGGCTCAAGCACGAGTTGATGCGGAGCAAGGTGCGAATGGCCGGCGCTTATCTCGCGCAAAACGCCTTTCAGGCGATCAAGAAAAAGACCAACTACGAGGAATACGGAGGGATGCCGCTGCTGGGGTGAACGGCATTTGCATCATCGCCCACGGCGCGAGCACCGCGCTTGCGATCAAGAATGCACTTCGCGTCGCGGCCGAGTCGATTGAACAACAGGTCAATCCTCATATCGTCGAGGAAGTCCGCCGCTATAATGAAACGCACGCCCCGCTCGAGTCCGCGCTCCGCTAAGCCGCAACGCACTGTCTCGATCATTGGCACTGGCAGCTACGTTCCCGAGAAACGGCTGACCAATGATGATCTCTGCAAATCGGTCGACACCGACGACGAGTGGATCACCACCCGCACCGGAATCAAGGAACGCCGGATCGCGGCCGACGACGAATACACCAGCGACATGGGGGCAAAGGCCGCCCTCGCGGCCATGGAACAGGCTGGGATTACCGCGGAAGAAATCGATCTCATCCTGGTCGCAACGGCTACACCGGACATGGTCTTCCCGCGACAGCCTGTTTTATCCAGACAAAGATCGGGGCGCATCGTGCCGCCTGTCTCGACATCTCGGCAGCCTGCGCCGGCTTTCTTTTCGCGGTCGAAATCGCGCAGCAATTTATCACCTGCCACACCTACGACACCGTGCTTGTGATTGGCGCGGAAAAGCTGAGCACGATTACCGATTGGACCGAGCGCAACACCTGTGTGCTCTTCGGTGACGGCGCCGGCGCGGCCATTCTCCGCCATCGCGATGGCGGCAGCCACGGCGTGATCAGCACCCACATCGCGAGCGATGGAGAGTTCGCCGACATTCTCTGGATGCCCGGCGGCGGTTCGCGGCACTCGATCACGCGCGAGAACGCCGATGACCATCTCCAGACGATCAAAATGTCGGGCAAAGAAGTGTACAAGCAGGCGGTAACCGCGATGGTCGATGCCGCGAAGAAGGCTTTGGACAAAGCTGGCCTAACGATCGACGACATTGCCTGCGTGATCCCGCATCAGGCCAATGTCCGCATCATCGAAGCGATCGCCGATCGGCTCAAGATTCCGGTCGAAAAGGTTTTCGTGAATCTCGATCGCTACGGCAACACCTCCGCGGCGGCGGTGGCGATCGCACTCGATGAGGCCAATCGCAGCGGCCGAATTAAGGCCGGCGATTACGTCCTGATGATCGTCTTCGGCGGCGGGCTCACCTGGGCAGGATCGGTAATCGAGTGGTGAGCTGTGGCACAGCTTACGAGGTTCAACATTACAAGGTTACATCGTTACATCGCAAGATTCGCATTGAGTATCGGGCAGACGCTTACGATGTAACGTTGTAACTCTTTTAACTTTTGCAACCTTCACCATGCTCATCGAAACTCACGCCCATCTCGATTACCCGGATTTCGCACCCGACTTTGACGACGTTTTGCGCCGCGCCACTGATGCCGGCGTCACCCGCATCCTCACAATCGGAACCTCAGTGGAAAGCAGCCGGCGCGCAGTCGAGCTGGCAGAAGAAGTATCCAAATATTTTTGCCGTAATCGGAATTCACCCAACCTATGCGGAGGAGGCAGAAGAGGATGCGCTCGAGCGGTTGCGTGAATTGGCAAAGAGTCCGCGGGTAGCCGCCATCGGTGAGACTGGGCTCGATTATCATCGACTCCCGAGCGTTGAGGCAGCGCGGCAAAAGAACGTGCAGGTGTTCAGCGCACTCGGCAGCGAGACCGAGGAAGAAATCGAGGCCAGCATCGAGGACGGCGTTTACAAATCCAAGCAGGCGGAATTGTTCGAGCAACAACTCGATCTCGCGGTCGAGCTGAAGTTGAACGTCGTCATTCACCAGCGCGACGCGTGGGACGATACCCTCGAGATTCTGCGTGGCTACGGCCGGCAGCTGAGTGGCGTCTTCCATTGTTTTGGCGGAACCAAGGAGCAGGCCGAGAAGTGATCGCGCTCGGACATTTGGTTTCCTTTACGGGGATTGTGACTTTCAAGAACGGGGCCAGCGTCCGCGACGTCGCCGCCAGCTTGTCGTTAGGCGAATTCATGGTCGAAACCGATTGCCCATATCTCGCGCCGACGCCATTTCGCGGGAAGCGCAGCGAGCCCGCCCACACTCGCCTGGTTGCGGAAAGCATTGCCGCGGCTCGCGGGATCTCGCTTGAAGAAGTCGCCCGCGCGACCACCGCAACGGCGGAAGAATTTTTCCGGCTCAACGGCGCATGAGTTGGCGAACTCTGCGCGCGCTTTTTCTTGGCAATCATGCTCGTCTCGTTAGGCGGAGGTTGCACGTCAGGTCGATCGCCGGCACCAGATGATCGTCAGCATTCCCGAACAACGCATGGCCTTGCTCGAGGACGGCGCTCCCCTCGCCACCTATCCGGTCTCGACTTCGAAGTTCGGTCTCGGGGATTTGCCCGGGACCAGTTGGACACCCTTGGGCAAACTGGAGATTGCAAAGAAAATTGGCGACGGCGCGCCAAGCGGCGCTGCTTTCAAGGACCGGCGGCGGACTGGCGAGATCGTTCCACCCGACGCGCCCGGACGCGACATCATCGTGACGCGAATCCTTTGGTTGAGAGGCGAAGAAGCGCAGAATGCCCGCGCCTATTCGCGTTATATCTACATTCACGGAACGCCGGAGGAACGGAACATTGGTCTGCCGGTAAGCTACGGTTGCATTCGAATGCGCTCACGAGATGTCATCGAACTTTTCGATATTGTTGGCGCCGGCGCGCAGGTCAGAGTTGAAAACGCACCGCTCGAGAGCCTGGTCCCGGGATTGAAGCCGCCGGACGACCGCTTTGTCTCCACCCACGAAGTCGCGACCTCCCGGATTCGTTAGGCGTGGCTAATCCCTGGGCGCTGGCTAATTCGACTCAGTGATTGAGAAGGACGCTGATGTTGAGGTAGCCGTAATTCGCGTGACGAGATCGAGCAGATGATCACGATTGAAGTCGCCGGTGCGCGCGCGGAAGAGCGACAGAAACCAGGCGGTCCCTAGGGCATCTGGCCGAGATGCTCGCGGGCTCCCTTGCGTGACAGCAATTCCATATCGGCATCCACCATTAGCTCGGCTACGCTCGCGGAAACGCACTTTGGGTTCCCATCCGAGAATCTTCTTCGCCTTCGCGGGATTGCCGATGAGCAGATCGACCTCAGCCGGCCGTTCGTAACGCGGATCGTGCTTCACGTAATCCCGCCAATCGAGATCAGCGCGAGCAAATGCGACTTCGCAGAATTCGCGCACCGTGTGAGTTTCGTTAGTCGCGAGCACGAAATCGTCGCCGTCATCCTGCTGGAGCATGCGCCACATTCCCTCGACAAACTCCGGGGCGTAACCCCAGTCGCGCTTGGCCTCCAGGTTTCCGAGGAAGAGTTCCTTCTGCAATCCGTTCTTAATCGCCGCGACCGCTCGTGTGATCTTGCGGGTGACAAACGTTTCGCCCCGGCGCGGACTTTCGTGGTTGAAGAGAATGCCGTTGCTCGCGCGGAAACCGTAGCTCTCGCGATAGTTCACCGTTGCCCAGTAGGCGAAGACTTTGGAAACGCCATACGGGCTGCGCGGCCAGAACGGGGTCTTTTCAGTCTGAGGAACCTGCTGGGCTTTGCCAAACATCTCGCTCGACGAAGCCCTGGTAAAAGCGCGGACGAATTCCGGTCTCGCGCATCGCCTCTAAAATGCGAATGGTGCCGACGCCGCTCACATCGGCGGTAGTATTCCGGAATATCGAAGCTGACACGCACGTGGCTCTGCGCTGCGAGATGGTAGACCTCGTCCGGCTTCAACGCGTAGAGCAGCTTCACCAGGTTTACCGAATCGGTCAGATCGCCGTAATGCAGGAAGAGTCGCACCCCATTGATATGCGGATCAGCGTAAAGATGATCGATCCGCGCAGTGTTGAAGGTGCTGGCGCGCCGGATTATCCCATGGACTTCGTAGCCTTTTTCGAGAAGAAGGTCGGCCGAGGTAACTTCCATCCTGACCCGTGATGCCGGTAATCAAGGCGCGCTTCATCCCGACGCCGCTCTGGCGTATTCCAAGTTGGGCAGCAAACATTTTAGCCAGCCGGCGCAACGACCGCCGCCAGCGCCGCGCGCTGGAGGGCGATCAACTGGGCGATGCCCTTCGCGCCTAAGCGACAGCATTTCCGACAGTTGCCCCTGCGAAAAAGTCGCTTCCTCACCCGCGCCCTGCAGCTTCCACGAGAGCGCCCTCCTCGGTGGCGACGAGGTTCAAATCCACTGCCGCTTCCTGTCTGTCTTCATAATCGAGGTCGACAGCGCCTACTCCGCCGATCACTCCGGCGCTCACCGCCGCGACCAGCATTTTCACCGGCGATTGCGGCAGGTTCTTCTCTGCGATCAGCCGCTGGCAGGCAATCGACACCGCCACGCTTGCGCCGGTGATGGCCGCGGTGCGCGTTCCGCCGTCAGCTTGGAGGACATCGCAATCGACCCAGAGGAGTACGCGGACCGAGTTTGTCCAGGTCGACGACCGCGCGCATCGATCGGCCGATCAGACGCTGGATCTCACTGCTCCGCCCATCGAAGCTTTCCCTTCGCGATATCGCGCGGCTTCCGGGTCAGGGTTGAATACGGCAGCATCGCGTATTCGGCGGTCAGCCAGCCCCAGGCACACGTTGCTCTTTCATCCAGCGCGGAACGGCTTCTTCGATCGTAACTCCACAGAGGACACGGGTTTTACCCATGGAGACCAGCACGGACCGGTGGCGTATTCCGCGATGCCCAGGTCGAATTTGACTGACGCGCCAGTTGATCGGGCTGGCGGCCATCGTGTGCGATCCATCGGCCCAAGCTAGGCGAAGTCGCAGCTGATGCCATTGAGAAAGTGAAGATGGAAGCCGTGCCGGCTCAACGCCGCCGCCTGCAACGGCATTTTCGCCTGGGTCAGGGGCAAATTTGCCCGCTCGAGCGAAAGTTTTTCAGGAAAATTGATTTTCCCGGTTGACGATCGGGTCACTTGGCCTAGTTTCGGAATCCCGCTGGAAGCGGGCCTTCAACTGTCGCAAGACCGGCGAAGTGTGGTTCTCGCAATTTTTGGGACTTCAAATTGGAACTCAATTTTGTCCCGGCATGATGATCGGAAACCGAAAATTATTGTCGGCAACAGGATTGAGTTTTTGTCGCCCGGAAGTTGCGCAGGCCAGCTGGTTCTTTGAAATCTACATACAGGGTAGTAAATACAACTTTTTAGAGCTGAGTCTGAAATTTGCAGGTCAGGCAGAAGCGCCTGTCCTGCGGAGAGTTTCAGTTATCATAGATTTCCGGTCCGGCTTTTCGCCGCGACCTGGAACAGATTGATCAAGCTACAAAGAGCGCATCATGGATGCCTTGGTGCCAATAGGCGATGAAGGACGTGGCTAAGCTGCGATAAGCCTCGGAGAGCGGTAAACACGCTTTGACCCGTGGATTTCCGAATGGGATAACCTGAGTGGGGTAATACCTGCTCGAGTTCCTGTGAATTCATAGCAGGAACATCGCGACACCCGGTGAAGTGAAACATCTCAGTAACCGGAGGAAGAGAAAGCGAAAGCGATTCCGTCAGTAGTGGCGAGCGAAAGCGGAAGAGACCAAACCCCTGTCATTTCAGCATCTGAAGAGCAGAAGAAAGACAGGATTTGCAGGATTTAAGCAGGATTACAGAAGAAGATCTGAACTGCTGAAACAATCCTGTTAATCCAGTTAATCCTGTCTTGTTCGTTCAGGTTTTGAAGTGACAGGGGGTTGTAGGAGCCCGGTATGTGAGTAGTGCAACGATTAGATGAAGCGAATGGAAAATCGCTCCAGAGAGGGTGAAAGGCCCGTAATCGAAAATCCGCGCACGCCTAGGGATTTCCTGAGTAATACGATGCACGTGAAACTTCGTATGAATCCACGCCGACCACGGCGTAAGTCTAAATACTAATTGGCGACCGATAGTGAACAAGTACCGCGAGGGAAAGGTGAAAAGAACCGCTGTGAGCGGAGTGAAATAGTCACCTGAAATGATGTGCTTACAAGGTGTCAAAGCCCGCAAGGGTGATGGCGTGCCTTTTGCTTAATGAGTCTGCGAGTTACTATCAGTGGCGAGCCTAAGGCGTTCTGCGCTGGAGGCGAAGCGAAAGCGAGTCCGAAATGGGCGCCCATAGTCGCTGGCAGTAGACCCGAAGCGGAGGTGATCTACCCATGAGCAGGTTGAAGGTTGCTTAACCGCAACTGAAGGACCGAACCCGTGAAGGTTGAAAACTTCTGGGATGACTTGTGGGTAGGAGCGAAAGACTAATCAAACCCGGTGATAGCTGGTTCTCCCCGAAATAGCTTGAGGGCTAGCCTCGTGTGCTGACCTGCGGAGGTAGAGCACTGGATGAACTAGAGCCCATACCAGGGTATCGAATTCAATCAAACTCCGAATGCCGCAGCAATAGTAACACGGGAGTCAGTGCGGCGAGGGATAAGCTTCGTCGCGCGAGAGGCAAACATGCCAGACCAGCAGCTAAGGTGCCCAAATACCGTTCAGTGGAAAGGATGTGAGGTTGCTTAGACAGTGAGGATGTTGGCTTAGAGGCAGCCATCATTTAAACAGTGCGTAATAGCTGACTCATCGAGCGATCTCGCGCCGATAATGATTGGCGATAAGCGGTATACCGAAGCTCTGGAAGACATTCGTAATTCGTCAGAATGGATTGGTAGGGGAGCGTTGTAGCGACGTCGAAGCGGAGCGGAAGCGACCGTGGAGTTTCTACAAGTGAGAATGCAGACATGAGTAGCGACAAGCCAGGTTAAATTCCTGTCCGCCGTAAACCCAAGGTTTCCTGGGGAAGGTTCGTCCTCCCAGGGTTAGTCGGGACCTAAGTCGAGGCCGAAGGGCGTAGACGATGGACAGCAGGTTTAATATTCCTGCACCGGCTGTGGTTAAGCTCAGAGAGTGACATATGTGTAGAGAGCAGGCCGTCGATTGAAAGTGACGGTCCCGCAAGGGGACGCTGGAGGCCTACGGCCGAGGCGGATCTGTTAAAGCATGTATCAAGAAAACCTCTTGGGTGTTCCCACGGTTGCCCGTACCGTAATCCGACACAGGTGGGTGGGTAGAGTATACTCAGGCGCGTGAGTGAAACCTCGTTAAGGAACTCGGCAATCTAGCCCCGTAACTTCGGAAGAAGGGTGCCTCCGCGCAAGCGGGTCGCAGTGAAATGGGTCAACCGACTGTTTAACAAAAACACAGCACTCTGCTAAGTCGTAAGACGACGTATAGGGTGTGACACGTGACCAATGCGGAAAGATTATGGTAAGCGGTTAGCCGCAAGGCGAAGCTGCGAGCCGAAGTCCCCGTGAATGTCGGCCGTAACTATAACGGTCCTAAGGTAGCGAAATTCCTTGTCGGGTAAGTTCCGACCTGCACGAATCGTGTAACGAGTTGACCGCTGTCTCAACGAGGAGCTCAGCGAAGTTGTAGTGGCGGTGAAGATGCCGCCTACCCGCAGTAGGACGGAAAGACCCTATGCACCTTTACTACACGCTGTTACTGTTGTTTCGATTTTGATGCTTAGCGTAAGTGGGAGACTTTGATTGCGCCCTTTCGGGGTGTGATGAGCCGCCAATGAAACACCACCCTTCGGAATTGGAATAACTCAACCTCTTGCCATTAACCGGGCAGAGGGACACTGGCAGCCGGCTAGTTTTACTGGGGCGGTATCCTCCCAAAGAGTAACGGAGGAGTACGAAGGTTGGCTCAACCTGGTTGGCAATCAGGTGTCGAGTATATGGATATAAGCCAGCTTAACTGTGAGACACACACGTCGAGCAGATACGAAAGTAGGTCCAAGTGATCCGGTGGTTGAATGTGGAATTGCCATCGCTCAACGGACAAAAGGTACGCTAGGGATAACAGGCTGATCCTGCCCAAGAGCTCATATCGACGGCAGGGTTTGGCACCTCGATGTCGGCTCATCACATCCTGGGGCTGGAGAAGGTCCCAAGGGTCCGGCTGTTCGCCGGTTAAAGTGGTACGCGAGCTGGGTTCAGAACGTCGCGAGACAGTTCGGTCCTTATCCACTGTGGGCGCAGGAGAATTGAGGGGTTCAGACCTTGAAGTACGAGAGGACCGGGTCTGACGAACCGCTGGTGTTCCAGTTGTCGTGTCAACGGCAGTGCTGGGTAGCTATGTTCGGAAAGGATAAGCGCTGAAAGCATCTAAGCGCCAAGCCTATCCCAAGATGAGTTCTCCCTGAAGAGTCGTGGTAGACCACCACGTTGATAGGTCACTGGTGTAAGTGCAGTAATGTATTGCAGCTAAGTGATACCTAATAACTCGTTCGGCTTGGTCATTTTACTTTTCTGTTTACCCGCCGCTCGGTTGTCGCATAGACGCGGCGGCAAATAAGAAGAGAATGACTTTTAAAATAAAACGAAGCCTGAAAGCGTTGATTTCGCTTCCTGTATGTAGATTTCAGAGAATCGGTGTTCTTTGAAGCTGTTACGATCGTGAATCGCGAGCAAGCGTTAAATCGTGAATCGGAAGAAACGTCCGATGCGACAATCTGACAGTGTCATCGATACACGCACCAGAAACTGCCCGAAGAATTCAGGCCAGCTCTCTGGTGATCCATAGCGCAGTGGTCCCACCCGTTCCCATTCCGAACACGGAAGTGAAACGCTGCAGCCCCGATGGTAGTGCATCGATAGGTTGTGCGAGAGTAGGACGTCGCCAGAACTAAACTACCCCGCTCCGGGAAACCAGGGAGCGGGTGTTTTTCTTTGCGCGTCACGCCATCACTCGGAGAGAATCACGGCGCCGGCGCTACAGAAGTGCTTTCCGCCGATCAGATCAAAATTTGACGCAAACTCGCCTCGTCGAGCGCCGCCACGGCCATCATGCTCGCGCGGCCCCGCAACGAGATTAAATGCAGTTGCATCGACATGGATGTCCCCGCGGCCCGCATCTCCACCGATGGATTAACCAATGGTTTGCATCCGCGAAATCCGCGGCAAGTTTCACCATTGCTAACAAGCAAGAGATCATTAACGCGATCAACGAACAGATGGGGTGCATTTGGCGCTTCGATGCGAGATTACGCCATCGCCGCGCATTTTCGCGGGCAACACTCGACCTAGAGCAATGCTTGAAAGACTGGACGCCGAGGATTTAAGCTGCCTCTCCGTGTTCGAAGACCGCCAGTTCCCTTTCGCTCTCAATCTGGAACGCAATTGGCAAATCATCCGGAGTGAAATGATCGCGCTGCGATCCAGCAGGCTTATGGATTGGCCGGAAAATCTCTCTATGGAGAAACAGGGGGTGGAGCACATTTGGCCTTTTACGCTTTTGGCCAAAAACAGGCGCGAAACTTGCGCCCTCTGCCGCTGCGCGTTGTCACTTATCGAAATGGTCCCGGGTCTCGCCACGGCGGGCTTTTCCCGGCTCGCGGCCGGAGCGCTGCATCAAGCCTCACGTCGGTTACGATGAGTATTCGCGCTACGTTCTGCGGTTGCATCTGGCGCTGGAAACAAATGCGGATTGCGTTGCCGACGAAACACGGGCTTGGGAAGGACGAGCGCTAATTTTTTGTGAACGCCGTCGAACACGAAGCGTGGAACCGCGGCTCAACCACGCGCACAGTATAGCACATCGTTTCAAAAATCGCGCTACCGCTTCCGCGTGTTGAATCCCGCTCTCCAGCGTTGAGTTTGTCGAGTTTGTTGAGAAGGTCCGCTGGCAGGAGATGAATTTCCGCGAGCGAATGCACTGGCGGCTCTGGAAACTGACTCACCTTGGCCGAAAACCGCCGCCCGCGGGACAATCCAGAACAGACTGCGCGTTGAGGCGTCGCCGCGCCGGCATCTTCGCTCGGTCGCGATCAAGCAGTGTGAGGGGATTGGTGCGTATGATTCCAACTTGCCCCATCATGACCAAGCGCGCAAATCAGAAGCCAGGTCGATACCGGATGCCAAGGACGGGCAGGCTCATCGCTATCGATAGCCACAGTGTTCAAAACGTGCGCGAGCTTCAGCCGAACCGCATTTCGCTCGTCTACGCTTAAGCTAAAGAGGCGATTCTTGGAAAACACCACCGACTTTGTCGCGATAGGCAGCAAAACAATTAACCGCAACGTCAAAACCCGGCAATTTCAACCGCCGGTAAATGGGTGTATCGTCGGCAGCTCCTTTTTCCAAAATCGGACATTCGCAGTTCAGTCATTTCATCATCAGGCAGGTCGCGTCTGTTCGAAACGCAGTCATGAGTTCGGCGTAGTTCTCAAGAACGGTTTCGCGTAGTCGCGTGGGATCGTCCTCTTTTGCAGTGCCCAGACTTGCTGCGCCTGGCGGTGGAGCAATAGTGCGGACGCATAAACCTCTTCCGGATGCCGATGAATGTGGATGAACTTCGCGCTACAGAGAAGCGTTCGCGTAACGCCGCAACGCGAGCGTTCGCCAGTTTTTGGCACAAGACGCCGACCTTGTTGGGCGCTCTGCACTTCTTCAGGAGTAGTGATAGTTGCGCCACCACTCACTCCATCTGCTTTGGTGCAATGCCGTCAAAATGCACAGACTCGCGATAAATGCGCCGCCCCTGTCGCGGAAAGAAGAACGTGAAAGAATTGAGAGCGACCCGAAGACGCCATTGCCATCTCCTCCTTCCCACGGTGAGTTGAGCGTCACCGGCACCGCGTCGACCAGGCGGTTCGATGGCAAGAGCGCCGCGAGCAATGGACCGCCGATCGAAGTCAAAAAATCGAGCGGAAAGACATACCATCAACGTGACAAACCGAATTGCGGGTCCTGACTCAACAGCTGATGCAAGTGTGTCGTGCCGCTCCGCCAGTGCTGATGATGAAAATTGGCGGGCCCGCCAGCGCCTGCCTTTCGACCCGTCTCGCACGCGCCAGTCCTCCAGGCGATGCAAGGGAGTTCGCAGCGCGGACAGCCAAAAGCAAGTTCAAAGCGCGCACCCAGAAGCTGAAACCGCGCGTCTGGCCAGCCGTATCGGTGGAAGCAATCGAGCAGGTTGCTGAGGTATGTCGAAGCAGTGGGTGCGGAACCCACGTTCTGCTCGCCCGCTCCGTTGCCGAATTCAAACCGCTGCCACGACGCTACGAGATGGTGCCTTTTGTCTCCCGAAGCGCTGACGAAGTCGTGATGCCATCACGGCTCAACGAATCTCCTTCGTAGCTCAACTCTGCGGCGCTGAATCCCAGCTCGGTTAATGCCGCCCAATGCTGCTGCGCGCGACGGCGGGGCGCGACCAGTCCGATAGTCGGTCTACGAGTTCCGGTCGGCGCACCGAGGCACCCCGGCGCAGAGAGGACGCAGGCGGTGATATCGTGTGGGTCACGCTCGAGAAAAATCCGGGACAACTCCTCTGGTGCGCCGGCCGACGGCGGAACATGTGGATGCGGGCATCGACCTGGCGGTCCGCACGAACCCGCCTTCGGTGTAAGAGAATATCCTTCTCCGCCGTGAACCGTCTAAGCCAGAAATCCCATTCATGCAATGGGGCCAGGAGTCGTCCACGATCCAACGTGCGAGGCGAGCCATTCTACCTCAATCACGCGTTCTCGTTGGTCGCGCCACTATGACGCTCGCATCGTAAAACTCGTCCGAGTCATCATCTCGCCGGAGCCGGTTGACACGAACATAACACCGTAGCCGTGATCTCGCCGCAAGGTATTCTTCGTCTCATCGAAGAATTCCTCGTTGCGATACGGATCGCAGAGGCGCAGCTCAGCGGGGCGGCAGCACGTTAAGCATCGGCTGAAGCGCGCTCAAGCCGATTGAGCCGATGCCGTAAAACATGACCAGATGCTGCCTTCAATTTCGCGGCGCCGCGGCGCAGCAGAGCTTCAGATTCAACACCACGGCGGCAACCGTGGTCGCGTGCCTGTCGTGCTCGCAGGCAGACCTCCCTTCTCTTCATAGTGACTGAACGAGTGACGCCATAGTTTGTGGCAGGGGAATAAGGCCGGTAAGCGCGACGCAGCCCGCTTTGCCACAAGCTGAAGCGTCATCGCGTCGAGCAGGAGTGGAAGCAGCGACGGTTCGCGCAGGGTTTACCTGCGCCGTCGTGAGCGAGGCATGAAGATACCGACCGAGCCGAGCGGGGTTTTCTAAAATCATATCGAGCGAAACGCGCCCACCGCTCTCATCCGTTGAAAGAAAATCTCGGGCGCGAGATCAACTGTTCGAGCACCACACCCGGCCACGGCATCACCGCCGCGGCGGTCAATCGCCCAATTTTCCCTCCTATCCGTTCGATAAGCGGCGTCGGCTCCATGCGGGCCTTCGCCATCATCCTCGCTTCCGCTTCCCGTGGGCAGGGCGCGCGCAGTAACATTGGGTTTTCCAGTCAAAAGCGGATTGGCTCATGTGTTTGCAGAATCGCCGCCAGCCGCTCGGCGGTGAAGATCGGCGTTGAAGAAATTGGTCGGCAGGTCGCAGCCGGCATGACTTTCGATGCGCGCTTTTAACATCCACCGCCATCAGCGAATCCATCCCGAGGTTCTGCCAGCGGACGGACGCGATCAATGTCTCCCGCTGCCATCCCAAACGTCGCGGCGAGCTGCGCAACCACGAGAGATCGAAACGGCGGCGGGGATTGTTTCTCAGGCGATAGGCGACCCACGGTCTCTCGCCATTCATCCCCGTCTGATCGAGAGCCTTATTCGCTTTTACTTGGCTTTGGACGAGATCGCGAAAAACCGGCAGGTGCCGAACTGCGCTGGCCAACGTGAGCTTGTCCCCAGTCGACATTCATCACCCCGACCTGTGCTTCCGCACTTGCCATAAGCCGCGGCAGCTCCAGCGAGCGCGTCCTTCGACGACAACGCCCGCACGCCGATATTCTCCAATAACGTCAACCTCCGGCCGCTCCCCCGTGCCAACGTCGGAGATTTTGTCCCCAGTTAATGCTCAATCCCGGCAGTCCTTCAGCGCGCCGGTAGTGAGATAAGCCGTCAAATAGGCATTCGCAGCCGCGTAGTTCGCCTGGCCTGGTGAGCCGATAAGAGACTGAAAGCGAGAACATCACGGAAACAATCGAGCGGCAGGTCGCGCGTTTGCTTGATGCAGATTCGGGTGCCCGTGAGCTGGGCGCGAGGACGGCTGCGAAATCACTCCTGCGTCATCTTGTGGAACGGCCGATCGCTGAAACCATCGCGGCATGAAGACGCCACCGAGCGGCGGCGCGATTTTCTTCAAGCGCCTCAACACCACGCCGAGCGCCTTGGCGTCTGAGCATCGACGGCAATGGTTGTGACGGAGACCCCTCGATTCCGCATCTCTGCAATGGCGCAGCATTCTCCGCCGACGGTAGGCCGCTCCGGCTGGCCAGCGCAAGATGCATGGCATATCTGCGAGCCAGCGCCGTCGCCAGTCGAACCCGCCCAGACCACCGATGATCAGATAGGTCCGCTCGCGATTGGGCCAGAACTCCGCCGCAGCATCCACCGCCTGTTTCGGATCAAACTCGAGAACATTTTGCCCCGATGTGCTGCGCTGCATCAGGCGCGGGGATCGCGTCGCGCGCAGCAGGTTGTGCAGCTTGGACGGACTGGTTTCAGTTTTCCACGGGCGAAGACCCCTCCGAGAAGAAACGCTCCGTGGCCCGCCTCTGTGAAGCAGGACCGCTCCTGAGCGCCACAAAGCAGATCGAGAGCGGAAAAAGGAGGCGAGAGCGTTGAAAGACAGCGAGCGGAAGCCCTTGTTCTCGAACAGGTCGCGCTTTCCCGATTTCTATGAAGCGGCCATGTGGCACTGAATCGCCAAGCTCTTTTGTTGAAAGAGCCGCCTAACGAGTTCAAAACCACGTCGACCCCGCGACCGTTGCTAAACCGGAGCGTCTCATCAGCGCGAAATCAAGCGTGCGCGAGTCCATAACGTGCGCCACGCCCTGGCACGAGCGGAGATATTCGCGCTTCTCTTCGCTTCCCTGCGGTCGCGAGAATTGTTGCTCAATCTGCTGCGCAAGTTGGACCGCGGCGAGAGCCAACGCCGCCGGCCGCAGCTGGATCAACACCGTTTCGCCGCGCCGGGGGTGTCGCGCCAGCGTGATGAGTCCGTGAAGGCGGTGCGCCACCGGAGATGGGCACGCCTCGACGAACCCGAGCGTGTCGGAATCTTCCAGACCGAGTCCACCGATTCGATGACGTGCGAACTAAACGTCCCTCCGACCAGGGTGGAGACCATCACGCGGTCCCCGGTTTGAACTTTCTCACACCACCGCCGACTCGCAGGACAGTCCCTTCCATTCATCCCGAACCTTGCACGGCTCCCAGCGCAGCGGGTAAATGCCAGGACTTCGGCAAATCGCGAAAGTTCAGCGCGGCGGCGGCGACTTCGATTTCCACCTCGCCGATTCCAGGCGCGCGACGAACCCGCCCGCGGGAATTCGAGCGAGTCCGCCCGGCGGTTTGTCCGATTTCAAAGAGTAGGCGGGCGGACTGGAAGTGGTGCGCGGACTCCTGGCTGGAACACACGCGGGCGACGAACCCAGCGCTGATCGCCACGTAGCACGACCTCGGTTCGATCTCGGGGCGAATAATTCTGCTATTGATGATCCGCCTAACAAACTATCGCCGACGTCGACGAGTGAAAAAGAGGGCATTCCATTGCGGCTGCTCCGTCTGGACTGTGCGCACGAAGCCCATAAAGCCGCGGGACCGGGCGTGATCCTTTCGCCGTCCTGATCGCTTGTGCACCGTGCGTCACAATGAGCCACCGCGCTGGCTCGCTCCCGGCGACCGCGAGGCGCGCCTGCATCAGCGCGGTAATGTGGAGCAGCCGTAATCGTCAGGCGGCGAATCGTTCGCCGCGCTCAGAGATAAACGTGCGCGTCGGAATCACGGCCCACGGGGCGGCAAGTGTCTTCCAGGCGCAACCGCCTCATCCTGCCACAAATCGAGCGAAAGCCCGCTACCATTGGCATGACTTTTCCGCGTTCGCGAAAACAAGGACATTGGGACCTCGCGCAAATCCTTCTCGAGTTGCACACCGATTTTGCCGTCGCTAAAGATCAACACGTCATCCGTCTACACGCCTGGCTCTGTCTACTTGAATTAAGCGCCGGTTTCCCACGCCATCCGGTAGAACTTGCTTTCGCGCTGCGCCGCATTCGATTCCGAGTCAATCGCCCGGACCACGAACCACCCCCACTTCCGCGAGCATTGCGCCAAATCTGCGTCACGAAGAAAAACGTCGGAACTGAAGAGCTCTCCGAGCGGTCGGTGATTCGGACATGACTCAGAATTTCGGAGGAAGTGGCCGAAAGAGCCGCAGCTTGCGGACGAGGCGACAATACGCAGAGTCTGGACCGAGCGCGCGATAAAAGAGCCGCGTTCGGATGAAAGGAACTGTCGAGCGCGGGTGGAAAAAGAAGATAATTCGGGGAGCCGCGATCCGACTAATCCGCTGATTTTCAGCCAGCGCCTCATTACCGCAAAATCGCAGCGACTTCAGCCCTTGGAAAGCCGGGCCGAAAACCTGGCCGATATGGCAGCTCACGATAAAGCGCCTCCGGATCGCGCTCACCGGTAAGGTTTCGCGGAGAACTTCCACGCGATGACCTTCGACCAGGAATACGCAAAAGCGCCCCTGACGAAGGAAACCACGTGAACCTTCCGCTGCAGAGGTATCGGGCGGCGCGGCGAGAATTTGGAACGTTGCCGCGGTTGGATCGAGCCGCACGCAAAAAACGGGCACCGGCTGTTCCTCCGGCAAAAGTAGATGATGGAAACCGGTTTCTTCGAGAAAGACGGTGGGTTCACCGACAGATTCGCGCAGCTGCTGCGGCATTTCGATGTAAGCGGCCGCCGGAGTACGCTTTTGCGCCAGCCAGCCGGTGATCGGGAGCCACGGGAGGCGCGCGTCCAGGTGATTGATCCAGGTTGGTTGTGGGTCGGGCTGCCGATCGCCCAGCAATGGATGTGGCGGAGCGCCTCGCAGTTCCCGCGCAGTCTCGGCTGACTACATGCCAGGCGCTGGCGTTGCCAGGGATAAGCTGGCAGGCGCAGTGCGCGTGAAGGTCTTTGTAGAGAGCTGTCCATCGAACTGTCGCGCCGCTTTGATAAAGCGCCGCCAGCGCTGCAACATCGTGCCGCTCGTCCCTGGCCGCGGCACAGTGATGCGACACTGATGGCGCGGGCCTTTTTGCTCATGCACGATCTCGGCAGTGCGGGATGCCATCTGACAGGATGCGGACCGATCTCGAGCAACGCCGTGCAACCGTTGCCGAAGCTCTGTGACGGCGTCCTGGCGAAACGCACCGGTTGCCGGAACTCCGCCACCAATACTCGGCATTCAGATTCGGGGCCCGACACTGCCTGGCCGGTTAGCGTGGAAATCATCCGGATGGTCGACGGACGGCCTGCGGTCCCGGCCAGCTCCTTACACGGCCGAGTTCGATCGGATCCATTTGCGCGCTGTGAAAGGCGTATACATCGTCAGCTTGGAAGCAGAAAATCTCCTTGTTCTTCAATGCCCCTCTGCTATTTCGCCGAGCGCATCCTCATTTCCGCTGAGCGTAATTTGTTCCGGTGCGTTGATCGCAGCGACCACCACTCGACGATCTCTTTCCACCCACCCCTTCCATGTAATCGTCGGCAGATATCGCCGCTGCGGCATTACAGGCCACCTCCGTGCATTTCAGCCTGCGGCCTCCGGGCAATGACCACGCGCAAGATCGCGATTCCAGATCGAACATGCCCGCTGCCCACGCGGCTCTTGCCATCTCACCCGCTGTGACCCAATCACGTCCGGATGGATTCCCCACGCGCGCACAATTCGGTCAGGCCTGCTTGGAGAGCGCGCGGGTTGCGCGAACCGTTCTCATCAAATGCGACTCCCGCTTCGGTCGTGAGGAGCGCGTCCGAGCAAAGTTCGGTCCGCCCAGCTGACGACGCGTAATACGTAAGCGA
>ERZ1370068.9060-contig-7867_pt1 | contig 40262 bp, 62 predicted proteins | sample MGYA00561227_ERZ1370068 | MGnify/ENA primary metagenome ERZ1370068 (study PRJEB38410, sample SAMEA6850437) | metagenome | study: Metagenomic assessment of the ecological functions of the soil: analysis of the soil microbiota associated with the... | reverse complement strand
AAAAGTTCGTTCAGTTACGTATTGCTGTCTCAGACCGCAGGGTTTTGTGTCGCCGCTATGCTCGCCCGTGTCGATCGGGGCGGGCGCGTGCTCGTTCGAGAGGAGCTCGGATCCTCTGACTCCGACCATCGCCGGCCCGGTTCCTGGCGTGGTCATTACGGCGCCGAAAGCCATGCAGCCGCCCAACGGGGCGAAAGTCGGCGACGACAAGCCGTTGACGTTCACCGTCGGCAGCGCCTCGACCAACGGGGTGCGTCCGTTCACTACTTCATCGAAATCGCGTCGGACAGTAGACTTCACGAGGCGTCCTGCCTCGCCAAGGGCGGATTCGCGCGCGAGTCAGGGCGCCGAGACCAGCGTTTGTCGTCCCCGATCGCCTGTCGAGCAACGCCGTCTATTTCACTGGCGGGTCAGAGGCCGACGACGGCGCCAACGCGAGCGCGTTCTCGCCGGCGGCCCAATTCACGGTCTACACGGTGGTCATCTACCGAGCCGCCGGGGCCGGTCGCGCCGGTCAATGGGACGACGGTCAGCAATCTCCGGCCGCGATTCTCCTGGGCGCAACGCCGTGAAGAGCGTCACTCCGACCGACGGCGTCAGGTACGAGATCCAGTTGTCGGACTCCGACACGTTCGCGCAGAAGGTCTCAGCCACCGTTGGCGAAGATCGCCAGCGGACGCACGAGCGTGGATGCACCCGAGGACTTGCCGGTCGCCACGCAGGCGTTCTGGAAAGTTCGTGCCTTCGACGACAACAACGTCGGACCATGGTCGGCGACGCAGTCAGTTCAAGACGCCGGCGCGCGGCAGCGGCACCGGCGGCTGCACCGTTCCCGAAATCGCCCGCCGAGGCGACCGACGCCGAGTGGAAGGTGTGCTTCTTCAGCCTGGTCGACAAGCGCGGCGTCGGCCCGACCGTGTCAGCAGCGAAGGCATCTGGATCGCTGCGGCCGGAACTGAACGCCATGGGCGCCGACTGGCAGAACGGCTGGCGCGGCGATCCGCGTCCCCGCATCTTCCTGCCGGTGCCGGGTTGCCCGTCGGCGACGAATCCGAGCGCACCCGCGTGCGCCTACAGCCGGACCGTCGACGTTGGCGACTACGGCGGTGCGTGGCAGTGGATCTACCGAGGTCAGACGTAGCATTCTCGACATGGCTTATGGCTAAATGGCTGATGGCTGAAAGGTCGACTTGCGGGTTCGCGCCAAGGGGTCTGACCCCTTTCAGTACCATCAGCCATCAGCCATTGACACGATCCCTACTACTCCTCTCTCCTGCTCGGTCTGTCGGCCCTCGCCGCGATTGCGCGAAGCGGGCTCGAAGCCGGGCGGGGCCTCTCCGGTGAATACACCGCCGATCGGTTGTGGGGCACGACGTCCACACCCGCATCGATCGCCATGATCACCACCGCAGCGATCGACGCCGCCTGGAAGGATTCGCCACCGACGAAGTTTTCCGTCCGCTGGAGCGGATTCGTCATGGCGCGCCGGACGGATTGGTACAGTCTTCGCGACGAAGTCCGACGATGTCTCGAAGGTCACGATCGACGGGTTCCGTCGTCCTCCAGAACACCGGCAACGACACAAGACCGGGACGGGTTCGCCTCACCCCGGGACCGCATCCGATCGTCGTCGAGCACGCGCAACTCGACGCGCGCTACCGGATGGAACTGCTGTGGGCGCGCGAAAACGCCTGGGGCGTCGGCTGGTTCGGGCGTGACGTCGAGCGATCGCTGTCTCCGGTGCCGGCGTGGGCGCTCTGGACCGTGCCGCCGTCGCTGTGGCGGATGCAGGCGGCCCGTATCGTCGACCCGATCCCGATCGCTGGCGCTCGGCGGCGTTCGTTGCGCCTGGCGCTGTGGACGGTGTGGCAGCGCAAGTGGCTGTCACGCATCGCTCTGCCACGCCCGGACTGGGCGCTGCTGCTGATCCTCGCCTTCGGCGCGTACTTCCGCCTGCAATACATCGAGCTGCCGATGGCGGAGAAGCACAGCTGGCGGCAGATCACCAACGCCGACATCGCGCGCAACTTCAGCGAACGTCGCTCAACATCCTGTATCCCCGCGTCAGCTGGGGCGGCGCCGGCGAGCCGCACGTCGGGATGGAGTTTCCGCTCCTGCAGTGGACGGGCGCGCTGTTCTTTCGCGTGGCTCGGCGTCCGCGACGTGATCTGCAGGGCGATTGCCGTCGCGCTTCTCCCTGGCGACGATCGTCGGACTGTACGGGATTGGGACGCTGTTTGTGGGACCGCGCGGTTGGGCGCGGCGCCGCGTTTCTCTACGCGATTTCTCCGTCGGCGATTTTTTCGGGCGCACGTTCCTGTCGGACACGCCGATGGTCTGCTTTTCCGTTTTCGGCGTCTGGGGCTTTGCGTCGTGCCTGAAAACCGGCAAGCGCAGCGCGCTCGTGTGGGGCACGGCGACGGCGGCGCTGGCGTGCATGGTGAAGATTCCGGCGGTCATCATCCTCGCGCCCATCGCGTTTCTCGGGTGGCAGGCGAAAGGCTGGGCGGTCGTGCGCGATCGCTTCTGTTCTCGGGGGCGTGGCCGTCGTCCTCCTGCTGACGATTGGGTGAGTACGCCCACGCGGACGTGCTGTTCCACCAGACCGGCCTGGGCGAGGCCATCTGGCATCCGTCAGGCGGATACAGCCCGGACATCATGGCCGCGGCGGGCCCGACGCTCACCGTCTCGCATTGGAGCACGCTCAGCCAGCTGACCAACCCGGAGTTCTATTCGACGATGCTGCAGCGGGCGTGGACGCTGCATCTCACGCCGATCGGCGCGATCGTGATGATCGCCGGCCTCGCGATGTTCTGGATTCCGAATCGCCTGGTGGTGGACGTGTGGTTCGCCACGGTGCTGCTGTTCATCCTCGCGACCGCGGAGGGCAACTACTACCACGAGTTCCATCAGCTGCCGATGTTGTTGCCCGCGGCGCTGTATTTCGGCTTCGCGGCGCGGCCGGCGTTCGACGGCACGTGGCTACGCCGCGTCATGCCATGCGGGCATCGGCATCGCCGTGTCGGCCGCGGTGCTCGCCGCGGTGGGTTTCTGGGGAGTCCAGCAAAGTCGAGTCGTCCGGGAGCTGTTTCTGGCCCGATGCCCTCGATCGCCGGCCGATCATCGCCGGCAGGCAGCTGCGAGAGGGACCCCGACCGATGCCTTGGTCATCACCGTGGAATACGACCGCTACGGCGGCAACTCGCCGATTCTGCTGTATCGCGCCCGGCGTCACTGGCTGGAGCTTCGACGCGGCGTCGATCACGCCGGAGGTGATCCGGCAGCTGCACGACCGTTACGGTGCACGCTTCTTCGTGACGCTGATCTCGTCCGTGCTCGAGCAGCAGCGGCCGGAGGTCATGAAATTTCTGCAAACGCAGGAGCGATTGCCCCTGCAGGGTCCGGCCGACGCGGCGCTGTTCGCCTTGCGGTAAACCGCTGAGTTGATTAAGGATGAGCTCATTTTTTCTTGCGAGTTTCCGATAACCTCAGTTAGAATGTTCGCGCTCTGGCGGTGAACTCAACCGTCCGGGCGCCCCCAATCAATTCCCTGGAGCGACTGATGCGTAAGAGCACGACTGTTGTAATCCTTGCTGTATCCCTGAGCCTGGGCGCGGCGCTCGGCTGTGGCGTCCAGACTCCGTTGGCGCCGAGCCGTCGGAGGGCGGCGGCACGACGGCAGAGAATAGCGCGCACCCTGAAGGCCGGCGCACCAACGTTGGTATCCCCGATCAACAGCGCGGAAGTCGCGACTCAGAAGCCGACGCTGACGATTAGCCCCGCGGCCGGGCAGTTCGCCAGCCAGACATTCCAGTACGAGTTTGAGCTGCTGACCGACGCCGGCGCCGTCGTCACGAGGGCCACCGTCGCCAGTACCCAGTTTTACGGTTCCGAACGACCTCGGCACCAACAATGCCTTCACGTGGCGAGCCCGCGCGGTGCTCAGCGGCGCAGCCGGCCCCTATTCAGGGCTCGGACGTTTCCTGTCGCCCCGGATCACAGCGCCTGCCGTCGGCGCATCGTGCGAGGAATACCGAGTGTGGTTCTTCGGCCTGATCGTGTCGAGGAATGCGGGACCGAGCGTCTCGATTCAGGGACTCCAGATCCTGGAGCCGGATCTGACAGCTGCGCAAGTGCTCATTCAGCGAACGAGCGCGAATACACTGCGGCCCCGCCTCTATCTGCCGACCGGTAATCCAAGCCGTTTGTACGACCGGACGGTCGATCTCGGCGACCTCGATCGGCCGTGGCAATGGATTCCGCGGGATCGACCACAGTGCGAAGGCGCGGGTGCAGGTAGCGTAAGCGTCGGTGTCGGTTTGATAACGTGCCGCGGACGACGCCGCGGCTGTCCTCTAACATTGGAGAAAGCAATGCTCAAGTCGGCCACGATCTGGTAGTGCCGTGTGTGCCTCGCCACGACGCTGGCGTGCTCGGTGTCCACGCCGTTGACGCCGGCGCCCTCGCCTGCCAACACCTTTGCGAAGGCTCCGGATGGTTCGAATCTGAAGGCCACCGCGCCCAGGCTCATTTCGCCCATCAACAACGACACCATTTCGAACGAGCGGCCGATTTTCGTGCTCGATCCTGCGGACGGTCAGTACGCCGAGCATGCACGTTCTTCTACGAGATCGAGCTGACCGACGATGCCGGCGCGCTGGTGCGCACCGACACGATCGACACCACGCAATTCCAGCTGCCCGTGACGCTCGGCTTCGACTCGCCGTACCGCTGGCGCGCGCGCGCTGTGCTTCCGCCCGGCATCGGGCCGTGGTCGGGGCAAGCCCGATTCTTCACGCCGAAGCCGCCGACGCTGGGCCAGGCCGACGCGCAACTCGTCCTATGACGAGTGGAAAGCCTATTTCGAGCAGGTCCGCGCGGCTCGCGGTATCGGTCCAACGGTTTCCGTAGGGGGCATGCAGGCGACGCGGAGCGGACCTTCTGGCCGTTGACGCCGACTGGCAAAATGGCTGGCGCGGTGACCTGCGGGCGCGGATCTTCCTGCCAGTGCCCGGCTGCAACGGCACGGCCGCCAACAACCCGAATCCGCCGAACTGCGCGTTACGGCAGGACGGTCGACGTGGGCAATATCGGCCAGACGTGGCAGTGGGTCGTTCGCGGCCAGACATAAAGATCGTGGACATTGCGTAGACGGCTCCGACCGTTCGCGCTCGAATGGCTGGAACGTTCTACCGCTGGTTCTCTGACCGTCAAAAGAGCTGACATCGTTCGGCCGCGCCCGGCGCGGCCGGACCGGGACGCTCCCGCGCTCGGCCTGCTGATGCGCTTCGCGCGCTCCGGGCCAGATGCTCGAGATCGGCCCCGGTCACGGCACGCTCGCGCTCGGCGCGATCGAGGCCGGCTGGCGGTATCGCGCGATTGAAGCGAGCGCGATTCTCATCGACGAACTGCGAGCGAAGGGCCTCGACGTCACCGGAGGGCTGGGCGCCGCCGATCCCGCTCCGGATGCGAGCGCGGACGTCGTCTACGCCGACCAGGTGCTCGAGCATATGTCGGGCATCGACGCCGCGCGGCAGTTCGTCGCCGAGGCCCGTCGCGTGCTGCGCCCGGGCGGCACCTTCTTCGTCGTCGTTCCCGATTACCTGAAAGAACGCACGTTCTTCTGGGACGTCGACTACACGCACAACTTCGTCACCACCGAGCGCCGCGTGACGCAGCTGCTGCACGACGGCGGCTTCGACCTCCGCGCCGTGGTGCGGAGCATCGGTGCGGCGACCGGAGTCAAGCGCGATCTGCTCGCGGCGGCGGCGATGTTCGACCAACGTGCCGGGCTTGAACACGTTGTCGCGCCGGACCGGCACGTCGAACCTGCTGTTCAAGATCCGCAAGAACCTCTTCGAAACCATCGAGTTCGTCGCCCAGAAGCCGACCGAGTGATCGCGAAGCTGACCCGATCGCTGTGGGTCCGGGCGCTGCTGACGGTTGCGGTGCTCGCGCTTCTGGTCAGCCGCATCGACCTCCGCGACTCGGCCGCCGCCCTCGGCCGGCTCAATCTTCCCCTGGCCGGTCTCGTCCTCCTGCTCGTCGCGGCCGACCGCGTCGATCATGATCTGGCGCTGGATCATTCTGCTGCGCGCGCGCGGCACCGCCATCTCGGCGTCCAACGCGGCGATCGATTTACCTGGTGAGCTCGTTCGTCGGCGGCTACACGGCGATGGCCGGCGATGCGGCGCGCGCCTACTCGCTGTCGCGCCGGACCGGAGCAGGGCAGTGAGGCGGTGGCGTCGGTCGCCGTCGATCGACTCCTCGGGCTGCTCTCGATTCTCGTCATCGCGCTGATCGGCATCGCGCTGGCGGGATCGCAGATGGCCGAGAACTCCGTCGGCGTGTTCGCAGCCGGTCGCGGTCGTGCTCGTGGCCGGCACGATGGCCACGCTGTTCGCGGATTGGTGGATCCGGATCGCGCTGCCGGACGCCTGGCATCAATCCGCCATCGGCGCGCGCGCGCTGCGTGTCGCCGATGCGCTCGGCGCCTATCGCGGACATCGATCGGCGATCGTGGCGGTCTCGATCCTGTCGATTGGCGTACAGCTGCCTGCGTGTTTTGCAGGCGTACTTGCTGGGTGTAGCGATCGGGATCGACGTCCCGTTTTTCCTATTACCTGCTCTTCATGCCGGCGGGGCTGATTGCGCTGATGATGCCGATCTCGCTGGCCGGATTCGGCGCGCCGCAGGGGCTGATCGTCTGGCTGCTGCAGCCGCGCGGCGTTCCCACAGGCCGATGCGCTCGCGCTGTCGACATTGATCGTGCTGAGCGGGATCGTGGCCAACCTGCCTGGCGCGGCGCTGCTATCTGCGACGGTGAGCGCCGCGTCGGTTTCTAGAATCGGTAGCGGATCAGACCACCGGCCTGCGCGGTGCCGACCTTCAGCTTTCTCACCGCCGGCAAATCCAACTCCCCGCCGGCGTACCGGCCGAATACGCCGACGCTGTACATCGACGCGAGACGGTAGGTGAAGTCGAGAGTGAAGTTTCCGGCCTTTGCGCGTCGACTTCGATTGACTGTCGGTCGTGAGCGTGACGTTCTGGCTGTTGGGCGATCACTGTGGCACCGGCGACGTCCAGCTTCGTCTTGATCAGCGACGGGCCCAATGAGACGGCCAGGGTCGAAGCGATCCGCGATCGGCGTGGTGTAGGTCACGAACACGTTCACGCCGAGCGGTCGACTGCTTCAGTTCATCGACGGCGGTCGGGGTCACGGTCGTGAACCGGCCGAAGAACAGGGGATCGGGAATTGACGCCGCGGCCGCTGCCGCGGACTTCGACCGCGTGTTCCAGACGCTGAGGCCGGCCGCGAGATGCTTCGCGAACTTGTAGCCGCCGCCGACGTCGAACAGGACGCCGGCGCCCACGTTCTGGATGACTTCGTATCGTCCGGTCTCGTTGAAACTCGAAAACGCTGCCGCTGCTCCCGAACGATCGCGTCTGCGGCTGACCGCCGACAGAGAGGCTCACGCATGCGCGCCGGTCTCCGACTGCGGCACTCAGCGGTTTTGCGCCTGCGCAGCCGACGCTGCCATCAGCATCAATCCCGCGATCATGGGCACCAGGGTCACGCGTCTTGTTCATCGATCTCCTCAAGAAAGTCCGGGGATTCTACCATGCTTCGGAGCCGAGTACTTTTCCATGAACAAACTGGCAGATGTTCATACTTTTCTCGTAATGGTTCCATGTAGCCTTGCGAACCCAGTTGGCAATGGCTTCCGCGCGGCGCGACGACGTGCGAGGGCGGCAGCGGCTGCAGGGTGATCGGTCGCCGGAAACGACGCTAACGTCCGTTTGAACGCCGCTGCCGCCTTCCGTTCGAGCACGATAATCGTCCGCTGCTCCACCGACACCTGCCGCGACCGTCGAGCCTGTCGAAGGATGTTGCTGATCGCCAGCAGCGTCACGCGTTCGGGCGGCGTGACATCCGCCTGGTCGATCGCATCGCGGACGTCGAGCTCGAGCTGCGCGACCGAATACTGGTACATCGAGGGAGATCAGCGCCCGCCCGTTGCCCAGCAGGCACGAGCTGCACGCCCGGCAGTCGCCGCAACGCCTTTGGCCGGGTTCACGACGATGACGGCGTGGCTCCCGTAGGTGGCCACTTCAGCCGGCCGTGTCGCGCGTGCCTGGGCGTCCGGTTCTGTTCAGCCAGCGTCACGATGGCGCGTCCCAGATCGGCATGAACACGGTGGCGAGACGGGCGAGGACGTCCTCGGGCAGCGTGATCGTCACGGCCCGGGCAGCTCGGCCGTATTGCGGGGGCGTCCGGGACCGTGTTTGCGCTCGCGTCATCGTGCACGCAATCATAGTGGATGCCATGCCGTGGCTGCGACTACCGACCGCTGATCTCACTCGAGTGCGAATTGGCTGCGCCGAAATCGTCGTCTGATTGCGACGCTCGATCACCAGCGAACGCTGCCACGACATTTTCCCGAGATATTTATCTCTAATTACGCTTGGCTTACGGTCTCTTGAGCGAGCGGGGATGTTAAGGTGTTCGCACATGTCACTCCCGATGCAGCAGGCCCGCGATCCGCGGGTCGACTTTGCTGCTGATCTATCCACCGTGGGCGGTGTCCGAGGAGCGCGGCAACTCGCTGATGAACTGCCTGCCGCCGCTCGGCATCCTCTCGATCGCCGCCTTCGTCGAATCGCGCGGCTATCGTGTCGGCGTCGTCGACGTGCATGCCGAGAAACTGATCGACGCTGACGTCATCGAGCGACTGAAGGCGGCGCGGCCGCGCGTGGTCGGCATCTCCGTGCTTGACGAACATGGCCGTGCCGGCGCACTACATCGCCCGGCTGTGCAAGCGACACAGTTCCCGACGCGATCGTGATCTGCGGCGGCGCGCATGCCGAGGCTATGCCCGAATCGATGCTGGCGAACAGCGCCATCGACGCCGTCGTTCGAGGCGACGGCGAAGAAGCGGCGCTCGAGATCGTCGAGGGCCGGCGCGTTCTCCAGGCATTCTTGGCCTGAGTTATCGCGCCGGCAGCGATCGCGTCGTTCACAACGCGCCGCGTCCGGTACGCATGGATCTGGACAGCTACCCGATGCCGGCGTACCACCTGGTGAATTTCGCCAACTACTTTCCGGCCGTCGGCACGTACCGCAACCTGCCGGCGATGAACGCGCTGATGACGCGCGGCTGTCCCGGGAAAGTGCACGCTTCTGCAACTCCGCGTTCACGACGCTGCGCTCGCATTCGCCGGCGAACATGGTGGAGCAGGTCAAGCACCTCCGCTACACCTACGGCGTGCGGCAGATCCAGTTCTACGACGACACGTTTCACGGTCGCGAAGCAGAACGTGATCGAGTTCTGCCGGCTGATGATCGCGGAGAAGGTCGACGTCACCTGGATTGCCTTCATCCGCGGCGATTGCTTCAGCCGCGAGATCGCGCAGCTGATGAAGGCAGCGCGGCTGCCATCAGGTGCTCGTCGGGATCGAGAGCGGCGACGAGCGCATCATGCGCAACATCGGCAAGCCGATCGACAAGAAGCGCTATCGCGAAGCGGTCCGCATCGCGCACGAATTCGGCATCGAGGTGCGCGGCTCGTTCATCATCGGCAACGTCGGCGAGACCTGGGAGACGATGCAGGCGAGCGTCGACTTCGCGAAGGAGCTCGACCTCGATCTGTTCCAGTTGAATATCAGCACGCCATATCCAGGCACGCAGCTTTACGAATACGCCGCGACGACCGGGCGCGTTGCTGCCACAAGAACTGGTCGGAGTACGGGCAGCGAACGGTGCTGGTGCGGCTCGACGACCTGACGGCCGAGCAGATCTACGCCTTCGAGCGCCACGCCTTTCGCGCGTTCTACCTCGCGGCCGGCGATCATCCTCCGCCACATCCGGCGGGTGACACGGTGGCGCCATCTGCGCGATCTCGTGTCGACGTTCCTGGCGATCATCATCGGCAAGATGGCCTACCGGAATCCGCAATGGAAGCGATGGACCGCGCTGACCGAGGCGCAGTTTCTGGATCTGCCGATTGCGTCGCCGTCGATTCCGCGCCTGACCTTCAAGCTTCGCCAGGAGGCCGTGCCGGAATCGATGCCGCTCTCGGCGCAGAGCCGAGCTCGCCTCGTAAGTTCGTCCGAACGGATCGTCCTGCTGGCTTTCGCGCTGGTTGGAGGCATGAGCGTCCTCAAGGGCTCTCGGTCCCGACGTGGCCGACGGCATCGATTTCTACTGGCTCCTGAGCTATAGGCACGGGTTCATCAGGCGGCGCGCTGACTCGGCACGTTGTTCCAGCCGGTGCTGAAGTACGGCTCTTATCAGCAGCTGAAGCCGGTCATTTTCGACATCCACGTCGTCGCCTGCCTCGCGATCATCGCGTTGTGCGTCGCGCTGTTTTGGCGCGTGATCTCTGGCGAAGATTCGGCGGAGAACCGCGCTGACCCTGGCGCTGTCGTTTCTGTGTCTGATGTGCAGCCCGCTGGTGACCGACGCTCGGCCATGACGTCGGCTACGTGGACGTGTATCTGATCGCCCTGGCGCTCGTCGGCCTGTGGCTGGCGCTGCGCAGGCGGTATGCGCAGGCGACTATTCCGCTTCTCGTCGCCCCGCTGATTCACGAGTCGTTTCTGTTCCTCTGGGCGCCGGCGGCCATCGTACCTGACGTGGTCGTGCGTCGTGACGGGACGCGAGGTGTGGAGAAAGCTTGTCGTGGCGCGCCGTGCCCGTGCTCTCCACGGCTGTGGTCGTGTTCCTTCAGAGCACCAGCGCCGCCGCGCGGGCGATCGACACGTTGCCGGTCAGCGACACGCTCAAGGACGGGCTGCGGCCTACGAGCTCGACCAGACGGTCGCCGGCAGCTTCGCGATGATGCAGCGATACCAGTTTCCCGGCAACGGAGCGCCACGTCGCCACATCGCTGACGTATCTTCCTGGTGCCGAGCGCTGTGATGGTCGCCGCGGCCGTCTTCTGCCACTGGCGGGTCTGGCGGCTGCGCTGGGCCACGCTCCTGGTCGTGGTCGCGGCGGCGATCCTCGCCGCTGGCCGCGATTCTCTTCGCGTGGGATCTCTCGCGATTCGTCGTCTGGTCCAACCTCGCCGGCCGCGATTGCGCTCGTCGCATCGGGGACGCTGCTGGCCGGGCAGGGACGAACGACCGATGACACGGCGACGGCTGCTCGCGGTCGTGCTGAACGTCGTCGTCGTGGCGGCATCGCGTCTTCTGCCTGCTCGCGCCCACGGTCTACACGTTCTTCAGCGAGGCGCAGCTGTCGTATGTCGAGGGTGCCGACATGGTTCGCGGCGACAGCGCCGGCTCGCGCCACTGCACGGTTCTTCGACCGCTATAACGCCACGGCGCCACGAGCAGAGCGCTTCCAACGTCAACTCTCGTGCTTTCTGCAGACCAGGGCGCAACGCGCCGCGCCGGCTGCCTGCACGAGATCAGGCGCGGAGAGTCGGTCGCCGGTCCGACGCTGCTGAAGATCGCGAGCGGACGATACGTCGCATATTTCGAGTTTGGGGACAGCGAGGCGTGCCCTGACGGGGGCGAGGTGCGGCTGCAGATCCTGACGCCGGGACGGTTTGGGCGGGTCCTGGCGGATTTCAGCGGGCGGGTGACTACCCGGCGCACGAATCGAGTTGCCGTTCCAGCTGAAGTTGATGGACGCCGCGCTGAGCGCCGTCGAATTTCGCGCAACGGGCGTGGACTGACTGCGCCCTGCTACGCCCGCGCCGGCTGGACGGAGCCGATCACCGCGGGCTGACGCGGATCCGCTGCACCTCCGAACGCGGAGGCAATCCCCACAGCTGCAATTCGACCGTCAGCTCGTAGTCGCCGGCCTGAGCGTAGGTATGGCGTGCATGCGCGGAGCCCTCGATCGCAATCCGCACCGGCGGTGAGCCGTCGCCAAAGGCGACGAGCGCCGTTCCCAACCGGGTCTATTGCCGGGCCGCCGGACGTCGACTGCGAGATCGATCGGCACATCGGCAACCGGTTCGTCCGGCGTCACGGCGAGCGTGGAGGTGGTGCCCTCAGGATTCGGAAGTAGGTCTTTACATCGACCGGACCATTGGTCGACGACCACGCGAAGGCCGGCTGCTCGGTCAAGTCGAAGTGAATCAGTCGGTCGCGGGCGTCGCCGGCGTTCATAGGTGTATTCAGGCCGCCCGCGCGCGCCGGTGACTGCGCCGATGGCCGCGCTCATCACAGCGAACGCCGCGACAACTCGTGGCGACCACGCCGGTCCACGACCGCGAACGAGAAGTCGAAGCGCCGGCGCGTGTGACCATCGGAAAGGCGAGCAGGCCGAAGACGAAGGCGAGCCAGATCAGCAGAGCAGGCTGTGTGAAGCGGCTGGGCGCCTCCAGATCCGGCAGCAACAGCGGGAACAGCCATCCACCGATCGTGGCGGCGTGGAGCGACGCCTCGCTCTTGATCAGATGCACGTTGTAGGTGAGCCCGTTCTGAACGGAGATCACGCCCAGCAACGCAAACGCCGCGACGAACGCGCGCGAGGACGCATACGCCAGCACGGTCTCCGCCATCGGCAGCGCCAGAAGCGGCAGCACGGCGGCGATTAGCCGCGACGGCGTCGTGAAGGCGCCCGTGTAGCCGTGCCCGGCCGCAGGCACCGCAATCGCGGCGATCGACAGGACCACGACGATCGCGATGCGCGGACTCTTCCGCCACAACAGCCAGAAACCGGGAGCGCACAGATGTAGATCGGCGCGTGCCCGATCAATCCCACGTTCGATCGAGCCACATGGCAGGGAAGTCGCGCCACGCGCGCGCGGCCGAAAACAACTCCGCGTCCGGCATCAGGGCGTAGAGCGCCCACGGCATCGGGCTTCCTGTCACGTGATAGTCGTAGAGCGCGAGCGCCGCCAGCGGCACCACGAGCCCCGCGCCGAAGGAGGCGAGTGCCGGCCGATCGCGACGTCGGGTCAGCGCGAAGACGACGACGCGCCAGAACGGTCAACGGAGCGAATCGCCAGATGCAGCCAGGGCAGGAAAGCCGCAAGCAGTCCGTGCCCAGCAGCCGCCAGCCCTCGCCTGTCCGCCAGACACCATGGTGTAGCGAACGAGCAGCGCGACGATCAGGCCCGCCGCAACTTCCGGATAGTAGCACTGGTAGGCGAACGCCGCGACCGGCAAGCTCGAGAAACAGTATCGCGGCGATGATCCAGGACACGCGTGGCGTGATGCGTATGGCTGTGCAGCAGTCTGAAGGTGCTGAGGCTCCACAGCAGGTAGAGCAGCAGCACGATCGTGCCCGTGCCATACGAGGTTGGTCGGGAATTGCGGATGCCACAGCTGCGTGGCGCTCACGGTGCGATCGATCGAGTAGCCGGGAACAGCAGGAACGAGATCCCAGGGTTGTGCACCTGGTAGACGCCGCCGCGCTTGCCGTCGACGAACCAGCCGCCTTGCGACGAGGCACGGCCCGGCGGCTGCGCCGGCGAGTCAGATCTGCGGCCCTCGTCGGCCAGCGCCCGTCCGAGGCGCGCGAAGATTCACCGTGTCACGTGCGAACCCTCACCCGGCGGGAGATCGGCGATCGGTCCCAGGCGCGAGACGTCCATCCCTGGCCGCGGTACCCAGTTCTCCGAGATACCGCAGATACTTCGGTTCGTCGCCGACCAGGACCGACTGAGCGCAGGCGCGGCGACGCCAGCAGCGAGCTCGCCAGCAGGACGACCGCGAGCGTCAGGTCGAAACCCCATCGCGAGCGTGACGGGATCAGACAGCGACGGGCGCCGCTCGACAGGCGATCAAGCGCCACAACCGCCGGCGACGAGCCACCAGAACAGGTCGATCGAGAAATAGATCCACGGTCCGGCAGCGCAGCGGCAGCGGCGTCGCGAGCAGCGCGACGGCGACGAGCAGGCAGCGTCAGCAACAGGATCGGCGTGAGGTGCCGGACGCGCGCGGCGCAGCGACCATGATGGATTGCCACTGCCGCAACGAACCACACGGCCAGCCAGAGCGGCGAGGGGAGAAGCAGCAGTTACTCCGGCTCGCGCTCGACCAGGTGCGGCACCAGGCACCCGGTGCGCAGCCAGCCGTTCAACGCGATGACCGTCGCGAGCAGAAGAACCCACGGCATCGCGGTGGGGAATGTATCATCGGACCGAGCACCTCGACGTGACACGCCGGATGATCGTTCTCTCGCTCGCCGTTCCTCGTGTGCATCGCCGCCGTGTGCGTGTGGTCGGGTCGCGGACCGCAGCACGCGCGAGCTTCTGCGCGAGGTGTACAGCCCCACGTTCGAGACGGTGCCGCCGATGGCGACGCTCGGCGAGACGATCGCGGAGCTGCGGTGGGACCTGGCGACGCGGGCCGGCCAGGGATTCCTGGCGCGGTTGCTGCCGGACCAGGGCGGCACGTTGTGGATCGCGCGTGCTCGTGGCGCTCGCGGTCGCGTTCGACTTCTCGGGCCGCCGCACCGGACGCAACGTCGATCTGGTCCTGATGCTCGCGCTGGGATTGATGTTCTTCGACATGATGCGGTTCTTCCGCATCCGTCTCGATCCTGCGTACTGGCGTCTGCTCGATCTCGTCTACTCCGTCGGTCTTCGCCCTCAACGCCGCGCTCCTGATTCGCGCGCTGTGGCGGGCGTGGTCCCGCTCGGCGCCGCCGCGTCGTGGCAGCCGAATCTTCGCGGACGTCCGCTCGCGGCGATCGCGCTCGTGCTCGTGGCCTGCGACGTCCTCGCGGCGCTGGCGCGCACCCCGGACGATTCGGGCTATTTCATCAACCTCGGCGCGCAGCGCCTCCGGGAGCGCGGCCGCCTGCCGTACGGCGATCCGCTGCTCACGGGCAACACCTGGCGCGCGCATGCGGACCCGTGCTCTACGCGGCGCACGTGCCGTTTCAGTTCCTGATCGAGCCGCGCTCACCGAACGCTGATGCGACCGCGCACCCGCCGCTTGGGCGACGCGGCGACCTATTACCTGCCGCCGCCGCTCGCCACCAAGCTGTGCACGATCACGTTTCACCTCGCCGGACTGCTCGCGCTGTTCATCATCGGCAGGCGACTGACCGGTCAGCCGGACGTCGGGTGGGCGCTGGTCGCGCTCTACTGCGGCAGCGGATTCGTCCTCGGCATCGGCGGGAAGAGGAGTTCATCGGCGGGATGACGTTCGTCTCGCACATCGCTCCGGCAGCGGCGACGCTCGTCGCCTTCGCGTGTCCTGCCGGTGCCGGCGCTCGCCGGCGCGCTGCTGGCGGTCAGCGTCGGCGCCGGGTTCTATCCGGCGTTCATGCTGCCGGCGTGGGCGGGCTACTTCTGGCGCGACCGTCCGGCGCCTCGTTCGCTTTCTGGCGGGCTTTGCCGTCGCGGCCGCGGTCATCGGCGGCGCGACGCTGGCGATGTCGAGGCCCGCAAACGGCCGCGGCCTCATCGGCACCGGTGCTCAGTGACACGTTCGGCCACCACACCGACCCGCAGGGCTATGGCCGAGTCCGTTTGGATTCTGGGGTCAGCGGGAGGGCGTTCGGCGCTGGCTGATGACGCCGCTGGTCGGGGACGTCCGGGCTGGCGACGCCGTTCTACGTGGTGTTTTACGCCCTGGTCGCGGTGACGTTCCTGCCTGGCGCGCGCATCGGCGGCTCAGTTGGCCCTGCTGACCGCGTGCATTGCGATCATGGCGATGCTCGTCAAGGTCCAGCCGACCGGCTCGTATGTCGCGTGGGCGTATCCGTTCCTGTTGATCGGGGTCTTCGCGAGATGGACCCGGTGGGCGTCCGATCGACTAATTGTTATGCAATGAACCACTTGTGGCCCAAGTCTACGCACTAAGGTACTGGCCAAGGCGGCGGCCAGCGCCCCGCGGGACCTCGTCAACAGTTACATCGCCCGGGTCACGCCCATCCGTCCGACCGTGCTGATCTTTCACTGCACCTTCGTCTGCGACGCGCGCTGCGAGATGTGCCAGCAACTGGAAGCGCGGGCGACCGCAAGTCGGACATGAGCCTCGAGGAGATCGACAAGGCCTTCCAGTCGGAGCTCTGGTAGCACGTCGAGAACGCGAACATCTCCGGCGGCGAGCCGACCACCCGGAACGACATGGTCGACATCGCCCGGCTGATGCTCGACCGCTTGCCGCGGCTGCGCAAGTTCGGGCATCAACACCACCGGCCTCACGCCGCACCGCGCCATCCCGATGCTGACCGAAGATCGCCGAGCTGTGCCAAGAGCGCGGCGTCATCTTCAGCACGCGCGTGTCGATCGACGGCGTCGGCGAGATGCACAACCAGGTGCGGACGGTGAAGAACGGCTTCGACAAGGCCGGCGAGACGATTCGCGCGATGCAGGAGCTGCAGAAGCGCATTCCTTCAACTTCGGCATCTCGACGACGATCTTCTCGATGAACCTCGACGACGCCGAGAACATCCTGCGCCTGGGCGCAAGAAGGAAAAGCTCGACATCGTGTTCAACATGGTCCGCTTCACCGAGCCGATGCTCGGGAACGCCGAGCCTCGCCGAGACCTGCAAGCCGGTCGGTGCAGGAAGAAGAGCGGATGCGCCAGTTCTTCCTCGATCGCGTCCGCATGGACTCCGCTGCTCGACGGCCAGAACCTACGTCTACATGCACTACGCCGACATGATCGCGAACGGCTACCACCGGCTGGCGCCGTGTCCGTTCCAGACGCAGGGCGATCATGCTGAATCCCGACGGCGGGCTGTTCTTCTGCGAGAACAGCGAGGTCATGGGCAACGTGCGCGACGACCGATCCCGAGGAGATCTACTTCAGCGCCGCGAGCCAGGCGCACCGGGACATGATCCGCAACGACGAAGTGCCCGACCTGCCTCAGCCCGTGCCAGATGAACGTCGCCGCGATCAAGCAGATCGGTCCCTACGCGAAGTTCGTGATGCGCGCAGCGGGCGAGGAAGCGGCGCTATCGTCGCGGTGGGCACCAGTCGGGCTTCAGCGCCGCTGGTAAATCTCCAAATTCGGGCCGGGCCTCCGCACTCCCTTAAACCCTCCGTACGGCAGGTAGAACGCGTCCTGGATGTCGTAGACGTTTCCGGGTGTGTCGAGATCCACCGCGCGGACCACGTGGACCAGGCGATACTCCGAGGGCAGCATGTCGAGCACGCGCTGCGGGATGTGGCTGTACGGGAGCGCCGAGCGCTGCACGATGATCCAGTCGGGCGACTGCGTAAACGGCCGCGATTTCTCGATGAAGTTGTTCCCCCGGTAGTCGTAGCCAATCAGCCGGTATTTCGGATTGACGCGGTCCTCGAGCGGAGGAAAACCGTACATGTTGCCGGTGGTGATACACGCTCGATCCGAACGGCACGTTCTCCATCACCCACTTCGCCGCCATCACCCGGCTGTCTTCGCGCGCGAGAAGCCGGTCGAACTGGAAGACGCTCCACGCCGAGGGCGCCACGATCGCGACCACGAGCGCCAGTCCCACGAGGCCCTGCCGAAGCCCCGTGGCGCGCGCGGCGGCGAGGGAGATCGCATCGACCGCCACCGCGGCGAACAGACACAGGAACGGCACGATCGGGATCATGTAGCGGACGAACACGTTCGCGCTGGCGCCGGCGACGAGGTAATACGCGGCGGGGAATGACCCGAGCAGCAGCGCGGCCTTCGGATCGCGCCGCGCCGCCACGCCGATCCCGAGGATCGACGCAACCAGCAGCGGAATCCCGAGGCCGTGCACGAGCGAGAAGCGGAAGTGATAGATCCAGCCGGGCCCGAGCAGTTCGGGCGGCGTCATCCCGACGCTCATCGACTCCTGCAGCGCGCGAAAGTCCTGCAGCGCTTTCTGAGATAGTCGAGCAGCAGATACGGACTCGTCGCCAGGAAGGTGCCGAGCATGACGACCGCCATCAGCGGCAGATACGTGCTCGCGCAGCACCGCGCGGAGATCCCGTCGCTGAGGCCAGGCGTGAAATAGCTCGACGACACCCATCGGAACGGCGAGCAGCGCGGCGTTGTATTTGGTCCCCATCGCCAGCCCGGCAAAGATCGCCGCCGACCACGCGTGTCGCGATCGGCGATCCTGATGGAGCCGCACCAGCGACAGCATCGCGCACATCACGAACAGCGTCATCGTGACGTCCGTGGTCGCGTAGTGCGAATCGCGCACGTGCAGGAACGCGAGCGAGAGGAAGATCGCGGCGGCCAGCCCGATGGATCGATCGAACAGCGCGCGCCCGATCCGATAGACCCACAGCACGGTCAGCGTTCCGACGATCGCGCTGACGCCGCGGCCGATGAGATAGAACATCGGCCACCGTCCATGCGTACCGCCCACGAAATGCGCGGCGCTCGTGGACCAGCCCGCCAGCCGGCTCCAGGCGTAGTACACGACGAGCAGCGCGAAGAGGATGTAGATGTACAGCGCCGGATAGTCGAAGAAGTGCGGATTCAGGTTGCTGGTGAAGAATCCCAGCGCCGTCGCGACGATCAACAGTTCGTCGGGCCGCGCGTGCACGTGCGGCAGGCCGAAGCCGATCCCCCAGAACCTGCACCGCGGCGGCGACCGCCAGAACGCAAGCCAGAGGGAGCACGCTCGTCCTGAGCCCGTCGAAGGACGAGCGGAGCGCTCGTGGTTCGACAAGCTCACCACGAGCGTTGTGACGTGGCGCACTCGCCATCAACGGGCAGCGTCCTCGACGCGGTAAATCGCGATGTCGCCCTCGGCGGCCACGGGACGGAGCGCCGGAGATCGCTCGGAGCCGTTCGAGCGCATCCGGCCAGCGATGCGAAAAGTCTTCGCGGTGGATGACAACGTGGCGAACGCCGAGCTTACGGAGCACCGCGATGGCTTCCTCGGCGGGGAAGAGCGCCAGGTCCTCGCGCCGGCGCAAGTAGCTGTCCGGATAAAACCCGCTGTAGCCGTTGACAATCGGCCACCAGCCCACCATCGAGTTCAGCATGAACGGCGCGTTCTGTCCGAACGACGCCGGCGGCGGCAGCGGCAGTTCGACAACACCCGGCGGATTGTTCGAGCGCGAGCATCTTGTAGATCGCGGGCACCTGGTATCGCGGCACCCAGCCGATCGGGAATCGCGCGGCCTCCGCGGTCACCAGCACGCTGATGAGCACGCCGACCGCCATCCGTCGGCGGCTGTTCGACAGCCATTCCTGCCGATTGAGCCAGGCGAGACCGAATCCCGCGAGAGCGGCCACCGCGACGAGGACGAGATACCCGAACCGCACGGGCGCGCGAATGCCCTGGAGCAGCGGCACCAGGTAATAGAGCCACACGTACCCGGGCGTCCGCGTCCCGAACGACAGCAACAAGCCCGCGAGGCCGACGGCCAGCCACAGGCGCTGGGCTCGATCGCGCCACGCGTGGCCGGTGACCAGCGCGACGCCGGCGAGCAGCGTCGCAACGACTCCCGGAAACAGCGCGGCCCGCATGCCGACCCAGAAGCGGACGCTCCACGCGTCGTAGTGCAGCCGGCTGCCGGTCGTGAGGTAGTCGCGCCACGACCCTTGATACACCGCCACGGCCTGGAGCGATCGGATCAGTCCCTGGTCGCGTTGCGCGTGGAGGTAGGGCAGCAGGAACGGAATCAGCGCGGCCGATGCGATCGCCGCCGCGACCAGCAGCAGCGCGAGCACCCGCCGGCGGCCGGCGCCAAGCCATTCCTCTGGGACGAACGATCGCGGCTGCGGTCATCGCGAACGCGGTCGCGACGAGCAGGTAGTTCGACGTCAACGCCTGAAGCGCGATCGCGGCCGCCAGACCAACCGCGGTCAGCACTCTCGGCCGGGCCAGCAGGCGGTCGAGCGCGTAGACCGCGAGCGGCAGGAACTCGGCGTGCATCGCCTGCAGATTCGCCAGCCGCGTCAGCGAATGCGCGTTGAAGGCGACGAGCAGGCCCGCCACGATCGCGGCCCACACGTCTCCCGTCCACCGGTAGATGACCAGGCTCATGGTCCAACCGGTCAGCGCGAGGCCGGCCATGACGAGCAGGTTGTAGACGACCAGCGTTGGCAGACCGGCCCACAGCAGCGGCGCGCCCATCAGCGCCTGCACGAACATGTGTTCCGAGAAAGCGAGTGTGTTCGGCTCGGGGAAAAAGATGTTGGCGTCGAACAGATGCAGCGGCGCGCGCGGCAGCTGGTGCGCGATCCAGCCGACGATCCATTCGTTCAGCATGGCGTCGCCATTGTCGTGACGCGACCACAGACCTGGCGCCGCGGCGAGCGGCCAGGTGTGCAGCATGGTCATGGCGGCGAAGAACGCCAGCGACGCCAGCGCCCACTTCGCGCGAATCGGGTGCAATGAAGGCCATATTATATGGCGTGCCTTCTGCGATCCTGCCCTGTCCTGAGCCAGTCGAAGGATGAAGCGATCGGTCGTTCTGGCGGTGCTTGTCGCCTTCGCCGCCATCACCGTGGCGCGCACCGCGCTGAAATGGGACGCCGGACTTCGGTCAGATACGTCACCAATCCCGCGACCGGCCAGACAGGCCGCACCGGCGTCGACCGCGACGCGTCCACGGACGCCATCACGCGCGCCTGGAACAACGCCCCGCCGGAAACGTTTCGCGTGCGATGGACCGGGTTTCTCGTCGTGACGCAACCCGGCGTCTACACGTTCGCCACCTCGTCGGACGATGGGTCGGCCGTGGCGATCGACGGCGAGCGGGTCGTGGACAACACCGGCGATCACGGCCTGGTCACGAAGACCGGACGCGTCCAGCTGGGACGCGGACCGCACCTGGTCCTCGTCGACTACTTGCAGGCAGGCGGGTTGTACGCCATGACCTGGTCGTGGGGCGCGAGGACTCTGCCTTGTCGCCGGTACCCGCGTGGGCGCTGTGGACACGGCGCACCAGCGTCTGGCGAGCGAACGCCGTTCGCCTCCTCGATCCGCTGTTCCTGATCGCCGCCGCCCTCGGCGTTCGTCGTCGTCGTGATCTCGGCGTGGCAGGCGAGGGGACGCGAATTCGTCGGCACTGCGCGCGGCCGGTGGGAGGAGCGTCGGGCCCGGGGCTGGAACCTCTTCGACTGGTTCAGCCCGCGCGCGATGTTTCGCCTGTTGCTGCCCGTCGCGTCGCTCGTCGTGGCGCTGCTCGTCGCGGAAGGCCTGGCGCGGATCGCCTTTCGGACGGTCCGCTCGAGCGGCGATGCGCGAACCTTCTTTGCCGGGCGCAACGAACCGATCCACTTGAACAACCTCGGGTTTCGCGACGGCGACGTGCCCGCCAAGGGACCCCGATTCCGCATCGTCATCATCGGTGACTCGATCACCTGGGGCGCGGGGCTGCCCGAGTCTCGAGCGCTACTCGAGTCAGCTGCAGCGATTTCTCGGCAGCAGCTACGAGATCGTGAACTTCGGCATTCCGGGCCACAACCTGCCCGAACATGCTCGAAGCGCTCGAGCAGGCGCTGTCGATCGGCGCGGATTTCATCCTGCTGCAGTTGTACACGAACGATTTCGAAATCGGCGAGATGGAGCGTCCCCGAGCGCGGCCGCTGCTGCCATGGCGCGGGGCTCGATGAGTGGCTGCTGCAGTCGTCGGCGGTCTACACGATGTTGTCGGCGCAGTGGCCCGGCGTTCAGGAAAAGCTCGGACTCCTGGAAACCTACTACCACTACATGCACCGGTATCTGAAAGATCCGAATTCGCTGGAATCGAAGGCGGGACTCGCCCTGCTTCGTCAATTCGTGACCGCGCGCGAGCAGCCGGCGTGCCGGTCGGCCTGGTGATGTTTCCGAACCCCGAAGTGCTGCTGAAGCACTATCAGTTCGACTATCTGCACGATCGCGTGAAGGCGGTCTGTGACGAGGAACAGATTCACTGCGTCGATCTGCGGCAGCCGTTTCTGTCGAGCTTCACGCAGCTGAAGGACATCGTGGTGAGCTCGTTCGACGGACACCCGAGCGCCCGCGCGAGCCTCGTGGCGGCCGACCAGATCCTCGCGGAGTTCCGTCCGCTCTGGCAGCCGCCAACGCCGACCTCACAGAGCCTCATCGCGTCACCGGTGACAACCAGCAACCCGACCAGGACGAAGCCCGCCCGCTCGACGACGTCGCCGAAGAAATCGCCGCTGACCGAGCGTCTACCGCAGCTCGACGCGGACCTGCACGCCGAGCCGTCGTGTGTCGTCGGAGTTCGAATAGACGTCGTTCGGACGAAACTGGCCGGGCGCCTGGATCTGGACGGGGACGAGGCGCACCCCGCGGCAGGTCGGTGTCGAACTGCGCGACTTGATTCGCTTCGACACGAACCGGTGACGCTTTGCCGGCCACAGACACCCGCACGTCGCCGCTGAGGGGTCCCGGAAACAGGGTCAACACGAGGCGCGACGCCCCGCCGGGCGCCACAAGAACCGTGGCCAGATCGGTCCCGCGCGTCCAGAACACGCCGCCCTCCGGAAAGGTCGTCGAGTCCACGTACACGATGTAGCCATCTGTGGAGCCCACGACGGAATCGACCGCGCGGACGATGTGGCCGTCGCGCGCGCTGAGCGGCGAGCACCTCGTGCGGCACGATTTCCGTGTTCACGACCCGCTCGGCCAACTTCGGATCGCGCAGCGTGACCACGACACTGGGCGCGTCCGACGGCAGCTCGAACGGAATCGACGTCGGATTCTGCAGCGCGCCGGCAAAGCGGCCGAACACCGCGTTCTGCTGCGAGGTGACGACGATTTCGCCTTCACGGGCGCCGGCGCCGGCAAACCAGACACGCGCTTCGTAGGCGCCTGCCGGCAACGCGACCGGTTCCGCCGGGCCGCGCCAGCTGACCACGCTCAAGTCGCGGAGGTGGGCTGCGTCCAGCGGGACGTGGCGATCGTACTCAAACGCGCGGACGTGATCGGGATCCCACCGCCAGAGCAGCTCGAGCGCGCCGCGTTGGGCGATCTCGTCACGGATCGGCGTGCCGGGCTGGCCGTGCCGACGCCGGCCACCACCAGAAACACCAGCGCCGCCAGCCCGGCCACGGGCGGTAGCGAAGTGGCGTCGGCGGCCCGTGCCGATCCGTTCGCGACACCGAGATCGCGACCGTCGCCAGCCCGAGGACTCCGGCCGCGAACCAGGGCAGCAGGCCGATGAACGGCGTCCACCAGTCTGGCTCCGTGAAAGGTCGGGAACGTGGCGGCGAGCGGCGACCCGCCCTGCAGCGCCATCAGCAGCCGCGCGTAACCGTGCGGATCGCTGTAGACGAGCCGGCTCGGGCAGGATGGCCGCCATGAACGCGATGCCGATGCTCACCATCGCGCAGACGGCGAAGAGCGGACGAGCCCAGGCGAAACGAGCGTCCGCGACGGCGACCGCGATCATCGGCGCCAGGCAGGGGATCAGCGGCACGAGAAAACGCGCCGGCGCGCTCGACCCGCCCCACCATATGACATCCGCGCGGAGCCCCAGAAGAACGCCACCGACGAGGCGAGAAGCACGATCCCGAAATACCGCAGATCGCCGCGGCGAACCATGATCCAGCCGCCGCCAATCGTCGCGTGAGATAGACCGGGCTGTAGACGACGAAGCCCGAACTTTGATCGAAGAGCAGGCCCAGCAGACTCCTGGGGATGTTCTTCGAGTGCAGTTGCAACATGTAGTCGCCGTACGGCGCCTGCGGATCGACGATGCCGTAGATGACGTAGAAGAACCAGAGCCAGCCCGCGAGCGACAGCGCGATCGGCGCGCTCATCACCATCAGCGCGCGCAGGTGCCGCCGCAGTTGAAACGCCAGTGCCGCGGCGAAGATCGCCAGAAACATGATGAACTTCGTGTGGAACCACGGCAGCGCGGCGAGCGCGACGCCGCGCCAGAGCGACGTGCTGAGACGCGCGTCCACGGGCTTCCAGATCCACAGCGACGCCCACGCCACGATCAGCGCGCCCACCGTGTCGGGATAGATGAGCCACCCCGCTGGAACGAACGGAACCGTGAAACAAATCGCGGCCCATGTGAACAACGCGGCGTTGCGTCCGGCAACCGCGTCAGCCAGATCGAAGACCGCCAGCGCCACCAGCGCGCCGATCAGACAAATGACGACGAGCGAGGCGGGGAAGCCGCCGACGGCGTAGCGCCGGTAGTAAGAGGACCGACAAGCCGGGAGCATGGATGGAGTAGATCTGATTGTCGCGGCCCGCGCACCATGAAATCGGGCCGCAGCGGGCTGCCGAAAAAGCGGCCGGTATTCCTTGTTGTCGTGATTGTTCTCGATCAGCAGATCGCCGTCGGCCAGCAGGCTCTGCGCAATCATCAGGTAGTGCGGCTCGTCGCCGCCGATGCCCGATGGTGCGCGCCCACAGCGTGCCGGATGCGAGATAGGCCGCCAGGCTGATCGCGAACACGGTCCGGCGGCCGACGTGGCGGGACAGACCGTCAAGCAGCGTGCCCAGCCGGTTCGACACGCCCATCGCCGCCGCCAGCGCCACGATCACAAACGACCAGCGAATCGGCCCAGCGAGGACGAGCAGAAGCGGAATCCGATCGGCGAGCCACGGCAGGAAGGGGACGACCCACACCCACAGCACGGCAAACGGACCGATGACGGCGCGCCGCGCGTTGGCGTCGATCCGCATCGCCGGCGGGCCCACGCCACGCATTCCCGCCAGACCGATCGCCGCCGCGGCCCCGATCCATGCCAGGCGGCGCGAGCGGCGCAAACAACGCGACGCGGGTCGGGCCGCTCGCCGTCCAGCGGACGATGTAGACGGACGCGGGAATCAGCCAGACGGCAACCGCGACTGCGCCGACGCCGGCGGCGATCGCACCCAGATCGCGCCACCAGCGCACGGCCAGGAGTGCTCATGCCTTGCGCAGAACAGCGAGGTAGTGCGCCGAGAAGACGCGGAGCGGCGAGCCTTCGAGCACGCGCTCGATGGGCGTCAGCAACCGCACGATCGCCCGCCGGCAGGAATTCCGGCAGGAAAGTGAAGTAGCGAATCTGTTCGACCGGCGCGTCGGTGTACGCGTGCAGCCGGATGGGGCAGCAGCCAGCGCTCCACGCCTTCGTCGATGCAGTTCAGTGACGGAACACACGTAGCCCATGTAGAAACGGAACAGGATGTTGCGCGTGTTGATCTCGTGAATGAACAACGTACCGCCGGGCCTGAGCACGCGCAGCAGCTCGCCGACCGCCCGGCGCTGGTCGTCGATCGATTCCAGATGATGCAGGACGTTGACCACGTAGACGAAATCATACGCGGCGTCGCTGCGCGGGATATCCGGGTCACCGACCCGAGACGCACCAGGTCGGGTGAGCCGAGCTTCCGGCCCAGCGAGCTCCACCTGCGCCGGCGACACGTCGATCCCCGACACATCGAAGCCCAGTTCGCGCATGCGTCCGACGTGCTGGCCCTGGCCGCAGCCCAGCATCCAGCCCGACGGACCCGGTCGATCGACCACCGGTCGAGACATCGCGCATCATCTCGGTCTTGCGCGTCAGAGTGCGAGCCGCGCGCGACTCCGGCAACTGCACGTCGTAGACATCCGCGATCGCGTCGAAATGCGACGCGGCAGCCGAGCGCCATCGCAGATGCAGGAGAAGGAACACGACGCCCAGCGCGGTCGCCAGCACCCGCTGTCGCGAGGCGGGTGGCGAAGACGGTGATCGCGGCGGTCCCGGCAGGGAAGCCCGCGGCCTCGAGCGCCTCGAGCAACGACCGGCCGGTCACGACCACGCCGCCCGGCGCCAGCACGAGGCCGCCAAGACCGGCTGACCACGCGTAGGCGTGCTCGGCCTGCAGCACGCCAAACGTCGAACCGCCGACGCTGGCCAGTCCCAGAATGCGAGCCCCGGCAGGAGCCACGCGCCGATGCTCGCCCCGAGCGCCGCCAGCCACGTCGGCGTCGCGGCCAGTGTTGCCGACGTCCGCGGCGTCGCGGACTGTCGGCTCGATCGGCCAGCCAGCCGCCGCGATGCGGGCGGCGCCGCGCAGCAACAGACCGCGCACGCCGGGAACCAGCGACAGCGCCGCGGCCACGAGCAGAGCCGGCGCTGAGCGCCGCGATCGATCCGCCGATGGCGATGCCGACGAATCCGGCGATCACGGCCAGGGCGATGGAGATCGAGCAGCCGATCCCACAGGTTCACCACCACTGTCGTCGCCACCGGTACCCGCGCGCGCGTTCGAAGCACGCACACGCGCGGACGGCGATCTCACCCAGAAGAAACGGCGTCGAGCAGCAGGCTCAGGCCGGCGAAACTACCCGATGTACGCGTCGCGAATGGGAATGCGCGTTCCGGCGCGCCGCAGCAGGAGAGATCCAGCGCAGCGCTGCGGACGGTCACGCTGACCACGGTGAGCACGCAGGCGCCCGCGAGATACGCCCAGAACGCGGGACCGGATCGGCCCGAACGATCCGGTGAAGTTGCCGAGGATCAGAACTCGTCGCGATCAGACGCCGACAACGAGAATGGCGGCTGCCGAGGCGCCGCGAGCAGCACCCACGCCATCGCGCGGCGGCGATCGCGCGCCGGCCGTCGGATTCAGAGACGGCGGCGACCGAGCCGGGAGGCGTAGCACTTGCTCCGATCACACGGCGCCCTGGCCGTGGTGATCCAGATACTGATCGAGACCAGTAGTGCAGGACCACTTGGTGCGCCGACTGACGCCAGCCCGTAGCGCGCCAGCGGCACGTTGAAGTTCAGATCGCCCGCTGCGCGGCAGCGGTTGTCGGCCCGCATCGCCGACAACGTGATCGGTGCGAATGTCGCGCGGACGGCTGGTCTCCACCGCTCGCACGATATTCCCCGAGTTTCCCGACTGGCTGATCGCGATCACGAGATCGCCAGGCCGCGCCAGATGCTCCAGCTGGAGCGCGAACGTCTGCTCGAACGACAGGTCGTTCGCCGCCGCCGTCAGCATCGTCGGATCGTTGAGCGCGTTCGCGCGCAGGTGCGCGACCGCGATGGCGTCGGTCACCATGTGACTGGCCATCGCCGCACTTCCGCCGTTGCCGATGATGAACAGCTGGCCATCGCGCTGCCGCATGGCATGGGTCATCGCGACCCACCGCGCGAAGGCTTCCTGCGTCGGCACGGGCGCGCCGCCGGCATCGGTGACGATCGGTGTCCCGCAGCCCGGCGGTGATGGTGTCGGCGTAACCGGTCCAGAGCTTCCGCGGCGGCCCTCATGGCGGCGGCGTCAGGCTGGCGCGGGCTGCTGCGTCCGCGACACGAACACGGCGGCGCCCGCCAGCGAGCAGATCATGATGAGCGCCTGCGGCACCAGCGAGATGAGGCAGCGCCGATTCGAGCGGCTGGCCCACGCGCGTGAAGTAGAACGAGAGCGTCGCTTCGCGCACGCCGAAGCCGTTGATCGGACACCGGCAGCAGCTGCGCGATGAACGAGAGCGGCACGATCACCGCCAGATCGGAGAGCGACAGGTTCAAGTGCAGCGCGTACGACACCGCGAAATAGAACACGACGATGGTGGCCTGGACGAAGATCGCCCACGCGAAGCAGCTGGCGAGCGCCCCAGGCTGCGCGCGGAAGCGGGAGAGGACGTCGGTCAGCTTATCGATGCGGTTGCCGACCCATTCCGGATGGAAGACAGCGAGCGGCCGGAGCAGGCGGCCGAACCCATCGGGCGCAACACGGCCGGCGCGACGCGGCGACGACGAATGCGAGGAATCCCGCCCACAGATACGCCGGCCAGATCGGCAGAGCGGCCGGATGCACTGCGGCGGCGACCGAGGCGCCGGTCGCTGCGACGAGCACCAGCGCCATCAGGCCCAACGCCGCGATCGGTGAGCACGACGGCGGTGGCGCGCGTCTTCGACTGCGCCGGCCCGGCCGTGTCGCTGATGCGGATGCACGTCGCCGCCGATGTTGCTCGGCAGAAAATTATTGAAGAACGTCGCCACCAGGAACGAGCCCGAGCAGCGAGCGGCGACGGATGGCGACCTCCTGCGCGTGGAGCAGCAGAGTGCCAGCGCCAGTGCTGACGAGCAGGTTCGACCGCGTAGATGCCGAGCGCGACGACGAGCCAGAAGATCGACGCGCGGCGCACGGTCGCCCACAACCGCTGCGACATCGATCTGCCGGAACAACACCACCAACAGGATGATGCTGACCGAGATCTTGAGGACGAGGAAGAGATGGCGTCGAGCGGATGATGGCTCGCGTTCGTCAGGCGACATTCAGGTCAGGGATCGCGTCACTGTGCCACGGTTTCGTGGGAAAATCACTGCACAGTCTGTGCGCATTCTGATGATCGCGCCCGAGCCGTTCTTCGAGGCACGCGGCACACCGTTCAGCGAGTTCCACCGCATTCGCGCTCTCACGACGCTCGGCCACGAGGTGGACCTCGTCACGTATCCGTTCGGTCAGGCGGTGACCATGCCCGGGCTGCGGATCTTTCGCAGCGCGCGGCCGCCGTTCGTCCGCCGCGTCAAGATCGGCCCCTCGCTCGCCAAGATTCCGCTCGACGCGCTGCTGACGCTCACCGCGTTCCGGCGCGCGTTGGCCGGGCAGCTACGACGCGGTCCATTCCCATGAAGAAGGCGGACTCATCGGTATCGTCCTCGCGAGCCTGCTGCGCGTGCCGCACCTGTACGACATGCACTCGAGCTTGCCGCAGCAGCTCACGAACTTCGCGTTCAGCGGATCGCGCATCCTGCAGCGCACCTGTTCCGATGGATCGAGCGCCTGATGATCCGCCAGTCCCGCGTGGTCGTCGTCATCTGTCCGTCGCTCGAAGAGACGGTGCGATCGATCAGCCGGAGGCACGCGCGGTGCTCATCGAGAACGCGCCCGGTGCCGGGGACAAGGCCGCCACGCCGGCGGATGCGGCCGCGATTCGTCGAGGCGCACGGCGTCGGCGACGCGACGCCGCTGGTCGTCTACACAGGAACGTTCGAGGCCTATCAGGGACTCGACCTCCTGTTCGACGCGATGGCCATCGCGCGGCGCAGCCGTCCCGACGCGAGGCTCCTGCTCGCGGGCGGCGAATCCGAGCAGGTGGACCTGGCCAAGCAGCAGGCGAGCGCGGCCGGCATCGGCGACGATCACGATCTTCGCCGGCGATCGGCCCGCCTCCGAGATTCCCGCGTATCCTGCTGGCCGCCGATGTGCTGGTGTCGTCGCGGTCGCGAGGGACGAATACGCCGCTGAAGATCTATCAGTATCTCCGCGCCGGACGACCGATCGTCGCCACGCGATTGCTGACGCACACGCAGGTGCTGAGCGACGAAACGGCGATTCTCACGGGCGCGACGGCCGGACGAGTTCGCGGCGGGAATCCTGGCCGCGCTCAACGATCGCGACCGCGCGGCGAGCGTCGGCGAACGAGCGCACGGACCCTCGCGGAAACGAAATACAGCGATGAGGCGTACATCGAGCGAACGCGCCGAGCGCCTGCGAACTCTTGGGGCTGGTAGGGCGAGGTGGGGCTGGTAGGCCAGGTGGGGAAACCCACCCGACCCACCTGACCCACCCGACCTACAATGTTTCATGCCTTATCGGAGTGAGCTGGAGTCGCGGCTCGCCAAGAAGACGACCAAGGCGATCGTCGACTACCAGATGATCGAGGACGGCGACCGCGTCATGGTCGGCCTGTCGGGCGGCAAGGACAGCTGGGCGCTGCTGCAGGTGCTCGACCTGCTCCGGCAGCGCGCGCCGATTCCGTTCTCGCTCGTCGCCGTGAACGTCGACTCCGGCTACAAGGAATACAAGCACGACCTGATCGCGTCCACCTGCGAGGCGCGCGGCTGGGAATACCGGATCGAGCACACCGGCATCGGCGCAGACCATCGACGACATCCTCGACGACGGCGCAACGCCGTGTTCGCTGTGCGCGCGCCTGCGGCGCGGCGTGCTCTACCGGATCGCCAAGGATGTCGGCGCGACGAAGATCGCGCTCGGCCACCATGCGGACGACTTCATCGAAACGCTGCTGCTGAACCTGTTTTTCGCCGGCGCGCTCAAGGCGATGCCGGCCAAGCTCGTGTCCGACGACGGCGCGCACGTGGTCATCCGGCCGCTGGTCTACGTCGGCGAAGACGAGGCGCGCGCCTACACGAAGGAATGCGAGCTGCCGATCATCGGCTGCTGCTGCCCGGCGTGCGGCGATCTCAGCCTGCAGCGACAGCGCGACGAAGCGCCTGTTGATGGAGCTCGAACGCGAGCATCCGGGCGTGAAGAACTCGATGCTGAAGGCGCTCGGCAACGTCGCGCCGCGGCATCTGCTGGATACGCGGCTGAACCCGCCCGGCCGAACTGACGGTCCGCCTGAAAGCGGACCCCACGACTTCACAACCGCCAGAAGTCGGCGTGGGGTCCGGCTTTAGCCGGACCTACCTATGCGAGCCGTCGTCCAGCGCGTGACGTCCGCTGCCGTCACCGTGGACGATCGGATCGTCGGCGAGATCGATCGCGGCCTGCTCGTGTTCGTCGGCGTCGAGCGCGGCGACGGCCCGGCGGACGTCGACTACATCGCCGCACAAGATTCGCGACCTGCGCGTCTTCGAGGATCCGACCGAGGCCTCGCGCCATCTCAATCGATCGGTCGCCGACGTCAACGGCGGCGTGCTCGTCGTGTCGCAGTTCACGCTCGCCGCGGACTGTCGGAAGGGACGCCGTCCGTCGTTCGATGACGCCGAGTTGCCGGCCGATCGCCGAACCGTCTCTACGAGGACGTCGTCAGCGCAACTGCGGAAGACACGGACTGCTCGGTGGCCACGGGGACGTTTCAGGCGACGATGCGTGTGTCGCTGGTGAACGATGGACCCGTCACGCTGCTCCTCGACAGCCGAAAACGCTTCTAGCTGATCCGGGCAGCGGACAACGTCCGTTGCTACGTCTCAAGCTCTGGTGTTACGCTTGATCGCATGAGACTTCGACTCGGCCTGGCGGCGATCGTATTCGCTCGGATTGATCCAACCGGCCTTCGCTCAGCAGCGCCCGCTCGTCACGGAAGATCCGGAGACGATCGGCGCCGGCCGCATCCTGCTCGAGGGCGGGATCGACTTCGAGCACGACGAGCAGTATCCGCGTCGCCGGGCTGAAAGGGAATCTCTGGCGGACGCCGACAGTCGGGATCAGTTTCGGCATTGAGCTCGATCGCCGAGTTGCAGATCGACGGCGGCTTCTACAATCACCTCTCGATCGCCAGCGCGCAATCCGCTGGCGCCGCTCGCCTCGCAGGTGACGGCGACAGGGTCGTCCACCAGCGACGTCGAAGACTTCGTCGTCGCCACGAAGATCCGCATCTTTCCGGAGACCGGCCAGCCGGCCGGCGTTCGGCATGCGGTTCGCGACCAAGCTGCCCAACGCGTCGAACGAAAGCGGGCTCGGCACCGACACCACCGATTTCCTCGCGCTCGCTTCTCGGCGCGAAAACCGTGCAGTCGATTCGCGTCGTGGGCAACATCGGCGTCGGGATTCTCACGGATCCGACCTTCGGCTCTCGCCAGAACGACGTGCTGACCTACGGCGTGTCGTTTGCGCGGGCGCTGACGTCGGCAGGCGGAGGTCGTCGGCGAGCTGAACGGGCCGCGCGTCGACGCGATCAGGCGGGCGCGTTGCCGGGGACCGAGAGCCGCGGCCTGATGAAGTTCGGCGGGCGCTACACGGCGGGCACGATTCGGTTCGACGCCGGCATGCGGTTCGGATTGACGACCGTGGATCCGACGGTCGGCTTCACGCTTCGGCTTCACCTACGTCTTCAACGCGTTCAGAGTGCCGTAGTCGCGTAGAACGCGTTCACGGCGGCGATTTCGTCCTGCCGCCGCTGGTCCGACCAGCCCAGCTCCGCCGCCGACGATGGCCGCGGCGGCTTCGAGCGCGTCGCTGCCGGGATGACCGAGCGCGCCGAGCGGCGTGCGGCGCAGTACGACGTCGGCGAGCGTCAGCGCCATTTCCTTCCGGACCGCGTGGACCAGTTGCGCGCCAATCACCGGCGAATCTTTCGCAATGCGCGTGCGCCAGTCAGGCCGATCGGCCGCGAGTTCCAGCACGTCGCGATACCGCGATCCGTAGGCGGCAATCAGGTGGGGAATCGTGTCGCTCGGCAGGCCGGCGTCGTGGTCGCGCCGCGCTTCGGCGATGGCGAAGCCGACGTCCCGGATGCCGCCTCCCGGCAACGCTGTCGTGGCCGTGTGGCAGGGGACGGCCGCACGCTGCAGCTTGGAGAGGAGCCGATCCGTGACGCCGTTCGGCAACCGCGCGCGCCGTCGTGTATTTGGGCCGGTGACGGTCGATGAGCCCGTCGACCCGTCCGATGCGTGATCGCGAACCTGCTGCGTGACCCTGCAGCGCCGCGCGGTTGCCGCGCACGACCGCCGGCAGAAGGCCGCGATGCACGAGCGTGACGTCGGGCGGGACGAGATCGAGCGTTCGGAAAGGCGTGGTTCAAGCTCGGCGATGAACGCCTGCGACTTCCCGCTCGCCGATCGCGCCGTCGTCGGGATCCGCACGGCGTGTCGGATTCCCAGGTCCCGAAGACCGCGCGCTCGCGCCAGGGGACGAGGAACAGGTTCTGCCGACTGACGACCGACCGCCGAGGGCCTCTTCGCCCGCATCCCGCCTGGTCACCAGGTTCATCGCCTTCAGCATCGGGACGCCGGATGACGAGGTTGAGCGGCTTCAGCAGGCGCGTCGATGCGACCGCCGGTGGCATTGACCGTGATGCGGGCGGCGATGTCGAGTTGTCGATCGCCCAGCCGGTCGCGGGCGCTGACGCCGATGACACGGCCGCCCGTCAGTGAGCAGCGCGATGGCCTCGACGTGATTGGCGACAGGCGCGCCGTGCTCCACGGCCGCCAGCGCGAAGCGAGAACGTCAGGCCGATCCGGCTCGGTCATCACGTAGTCGTGCCAGACCGCCGCGCCGGTCAGACCTGACGCCGCAGCCCGGGATAGCTGCTGGATCGCGCGTGCTCTTCGAGACGACGCGGCCCGCCGGCAGCCGATGCGACGAGGGCGACGCCGCGATTGCGGCCCGCAGCGACGCAGCGATCGAGCACGAAGCCGGCGCGGGCGCCAGCTTGCCGCGCATGATCGATCGATAGAGCGGCAGCGCGAACGGCAGTCGGCCGCACGGCGTGCGGCGCGATCCGCGCGATCGTCCGCCGCTCGCGCACCGACTCGCGCGCGCGGGCGATGTCGAGCGTCTGCAGATAGCGCAGGCCGCCGTGAATCGTGCGCAGATGATTGAACGAGGTGCCGCTGCCGAAATCGTCGCGGTCGATCAGCGCGACAGCCAGGCCGCGCTGCGCCGCATCGTAGGCGATCGTGAGGCCGCAGATGCCGCCGCCGACGACGAGCACGTCGAACGTGCGGCCGGTCAGGCGATCGAGGTCGCGGTGCATCAGGGGATCCTATCGCTGTCGGCTATCAGCTATCAGCCAGGAGAGCTGAAGGCGCGATAGCTCGCTTATAGTCTGTGCAGTGGCGACGATCGAGGAAGTCCGCGCGTACTGGGACCGGCAGATTCACGACGCCGAGATCACGCAGCACCCGGTCGGGAGCCGCGGGTTTTTCGACGATCTCGACCGCTATCACTTCAAAAGCTGCCATTACCTGCTCCGGCTGGTGGACTTTGACGGCTACCGCGGCCGAACGGTTCTGGATGTCGGCTGCGGCGCCGGCGTCGATCTGGCCCGTTTTGCCAAAGGTGGCGCCGACGTCACCGGCGTCGACCTCGCCGCATCGGTCGTCGCGCTCGCCCGCACCAACTTCGCCCAGCAGGGCCTGCACGGACATTTCGAGGTCGCCGACGCCGAGCACTTGCCGTTTGCCGACAATGCCTTTGACTTGATTTACGGGCACGGGGTTGTCAGTATACGCCCAACCCGCGGCGGATGTTGGAGGAATGCCGCCGGGTGCTGAAGCCGGGCGGCGAGGCCATGTTTCAGGTCTACAACCGCTGGTCCTGGCTGAACGCGACTGTCGAAGCTCACGGGCGTGTCGCTCGAGCACGAGGATGCGCCGGTGCTCGAAAAGTTCAGCATCGGCGAGTTTCGGCGCCTCCTGTCAGGTTTTCCGGGACGTGCGCATCGTGCCGGAGCGGTTTCCCGTGACGTCGCGCCTGCACGGCGGCTGGAAGGGCGCGATTTATCAACGGGCTGTTCGTCGGGACGTTCAATGCGCTGCCGCGGCCGCTGGTTCGCCGCTTCGGCTGGCACCTCATCGCGTTTTGCCGCAAATGATTCCATTCACGAAGGCCCACGCCTACGGCAACGACTTCCTCTACGTCCTGGACGCGGACGTCGTCCGCGCCGCTCGACGATCGCTCGCGCGCGAGCTGTGCGATCGCCACGCCGGGATTGGCGCCGACGGGCTGATCGTACGCACGCGCACCGGCGCAGGCGCGACGATGCGGCTGTTCAACGCGGACGGCAGCCGCGCGGAGGTGTCCGGGCAACGGCGTCCGCGGCCTCGCGCGCGACTGCTCCTGCGCGACGACGAGCGAGTGGGCGCCACGGTCACGATTCGAGAGCGAGAGCGGGCACGAAGCAGCTGACGCGCACCGAGCGCGGCGGCGCGCGCGTCAGACGTTCCGCGCCGCGATGGGGACGCCCGAGCAGCTGCGGCGAGGTTCCGCTCGACCTCGGCGGCCGAGACCGTGCACGGCGATCGTCATGACGTTCGGCAACCCGCAGTGCGTCGTGCTCGGCGCGTTGCCCGACGAACGCGCGCTTTCACGCGCTGGGACCGGCGATCGAGCGGCACGCGCATGTTTCCGGAGCGGACGAACGTCGAGTTCGCGGCAGTGGAGCAGCCCGATCGCGTGCGCATCCTGATCTGGGAGCGCGGCGTCGGGCCGACGCGAGTCGTCGGGCACCGGATCCTGCGCGTCGCTGATTGCCGCGGCGGCGTTCGGCGGCGCGCGTCCGCGACGCCACGGTCGTGGCGCCGGGCGGGCCGCAGCGCGTCGAGTGGCGCGACGACAGCGTCTACCTCACCGGCTGGGGCGGAGATCCTCTGCGACGGCCGCTTCGGCTCGTCGCACCGTGATCTGATCCCGAGATCTGATCCCGGATCAGATCTCGATGATCGGCGACTCGGTTGCGACTGGAGTCGCGGTTGCAGAAACCTCATGCTGAGCGCCTCCGCCAGCGATCAGCTTTTGCGCGGTGTGGGACGGCGGCGATGCGCCAGGCGCTGACGCCGCGGTCTGCAGTCGCGCGAAATCTGGCGCAGAGTCGCGGTTGTTTTCGCGGCGGTGTCGATCGCGGCCTTGTAGTCCCCTCCGCCCGACGCTGTGCGCGCTTCTTGCACGCCCGTTTCGGCCAGCGCGATGCCGGCTGCGCGCGCTGGTCAGCGTCGCGGCCGGCACGCGTGCCGTGTCCGCTGCTTTCAGCTTCGCCTGCGCGTCTGCGCGAGCGCGGCGGTCGCGATCGGTCAGTGCGCGCTCCGCTGTCCTTACGGGCGGCGGCCATCCGACCGGTGGCGTCGCGTGCGGCGTTCTGCGCGCGTTCGCGCGCGTCGAGGGCGTTGTTGAGGGCGAGGCGGTAGTCACGCTGCGCCACGGCGTCGTTCGCACGCGCGAGGGCGCTTTGCGCGGCGGCGAATTCATCGACGGCGAACCGATCGGCGCCAGCCGCGCGCGCGGCGCTCGATCGCGCGTCTGGGCTTGCTGGAGTTCCTTGTCCGGGAGGCGAACCGCAGGCGCCAGCCATCAGCGCGCAGAACGCGATCGCTGGAAGCGCAGGCGGCGAGACGGCATCGCGTCAGTATACGGCGAAGCGGGGCGGTGGTAGTCGAGAGTCGACGGTCGAGAGTCAACGGTCGAGCAGTTCGAAGAGCACTCGAGAGTCAACAGTCGGCGAGGTGATGAGAAGGTATGCAGCGGTTTACTGAGTTGCGGGTCTGGCAGCGGAGTCATCAGTTGGCTCTCGACATCTATCGGCAAACGCGCACGTTTCCGATCGAAGAGCGATTTCGGGATCGTGTCGCAGATGCGACGCGCGGCCGTGTCGGTCACCAGCAACATTGCCGAGGGCGCCAAGAGGGCATCGAATCAAGACTACGCGCGTCTGCTGAACATTGCCGAGGGCTCGCTGGCCGAAACCGAGTCGCTGCTGCGCCTGGCCACAGATCTCGATTTCGGCCCGACGCGAAACGCTGCAGACCCTCATCCTGGAGGCCGACGAAATTTCGCGCATGGTGATCACGCACTTCGCACTGTCCGTCGAAGCGGCTGCCGGGTGCATCGAAACCGTAAACGGCCGAACATCTGACGTGACCCTCGACTATCGACTGACGCACCGTGAACCCTCGACTGTTGACTCTCGACTCTCGACTGCACGCCACTCACAGGTCGACTGTCGACGTAGATGAATAGACAATGTCACGCGGACGATCGCCCGCGCGAGAAGCTGTCGCGCCACGGCGCGGCGGCGCTCGGCGACAACGAGCTGGTCGCGCTCGTCCTCGGACATGGCACGCGGCGCGTGAGCGCGCTGGCGCTCGCGAACGAGCTGCTGGCGGCGCACGGCGGGCTGCACGGGCTCACGCGCTGCTCGTGCGACGATTTCGTCCGCGTCGCCGGCGTGGGCCGCGCGCGGGCGGCGCAGATCGTCGCCGCCGTCGAACTCGGGCGGCGGACACTGTCGCATGCGCCGAGCGCGCGGGTGCGCATCAAGGATCCCCACGAAGCCGCGGCGTAGCTTGCTGCCGCGATTCGGGGGACGGGCCGTCGAGCAGTTCGGCATTCTGCTGCTCGACACCAGACACCGCGTGATGCGGGCGGCGGTGCTGGCCGTCAGGACGCTGAATTCGTCAGGCGTGCTGCCGCGTGAGGTCTTTCGCGAGGCGGCGGTCGGCGGCGCGGCCGCGATCGTCGTGTTCCACAATCATCCCTCCGGCGATCCCACGCCAAGTCCCGAGGATGTGGAGCTGACGCGCCGGCTGATCGCGGCGGGGACGCTGATGGAAATCCGCGTCGTGGATCACGTGATCCTCGGCGACACCAGGTACTGGAGTTTCAAGGAGTCGGGCCACTGGTGAAGGTGCTGTACGTTCGATTGCTTTTCGGGCATCTCGGGCGACATGACGCTCGGCGCGCTGCTCGACGCCGGGCTGCCGCTCGACGACGCTGAAGCAGGCGTTCGGCAGCCTGGCGCTGCCGGGGTCCACGTGCACGCCGACCGCGTGCTGCGCGCCAGCGTGTCCGCGACGAAGTTCACGGTCCACACCCACGAGCACAGCCACGATCACCATCATCACGATCATCAGCACGAGCACCCGGCACACGAGCACCCGGCACGAGGCACGTCAGCACGCCGCACCAGCACGGCACGCGCACCGGAGCCTGCCCGAGATTTTCGCGCTGATCGATCGATCCGCGCTCTCGCGCCGGCCGGCCGCGATCGCGCGAAAGCGATGTTCCAGCGGCTCGCCGAAGCCGGAAGCGGCGATCCATCAGATGCCGGTCGAGCAGGTCCATCTGCACGAGGTCGGCGCGCTCGATTCGATCCTCGATATCGTCGGCACGGTCTTCGCCCTGGACTGGGTCGGCGCCGATCGCGTGGTCTGCTCGCCGCTGAATGTCGGCGGCGGCATGGTGCAGTCGGCGCACGGACTGTTTCCGGTGCCGGCGCCGGCGACGGTGAAGCTGCTGGGCGATGCGCCCGTTTACGCGGGCGCGGTGCAGAAGGAGCTCGTCACGCCGACCGGCGCGCTGATCGCGACGACCTACGCCTCGTCGTTTGGTCCGATTCCGGCGATGTCGGTGGAGCAGGTCGGGCTACGGGGCGGGCGAACGCGACGATCCGCAGACGCCGAATGTCCTGCGCGTGCTGATCGGCCGCGCGGCGGGCCAGTCGAGCCGGCCGAGCGCGTCACGGTCGTCGAATGCGAGATCGACGACATGAACCCGCAACTGTTCGGCGTCGCGATGGATCGCGCTGCTACGCCGCCGGTGCGCTCGAGGTGTTCTACGTGCCGGTGCAGATGAAGAAGAATCGCCCGGGCACGCTGCTCACGGTCGATCGTCGCGCCCGACAAGCGCGCGGCGATCGCCGACGTCGTGTTCCGCGAGACCACGACCATCGGCCTGCGCTATCACGAGGTCGATCGCGAATGCCTGGCGCGCGAGATCGTGCACGGTGACGCACGCCGCTCGGGCGCCGTGCGCTTCAAGGTGTCGTCGCGGAACGGGCACGTCGTCGACGGCGACGCCGGGATTCGAGGACTGCGCCACGCTGGCGGTCGCGAACAACCTGGCCGTGCGAGAGGTGCAGGCCGTCGCGATCGCCGCGTGCAGGCGCGCTCGAGGGTGGACTGTGAATCGTTTCTTCATGACCACGGCGATCGACTACGTCAACAGCCGGCCGCACCTGGGCACGGCCTACGAGAAGGTCGTGCGCCGACGTCATCGCCCGCTACAAGCGGCTGCTGCGGCTTCGACACGCGCTTCCTGATGGGCAACGACGAGCACTCGCAGAACGTCGTTCAAGCGGGCCATCGAGAGGAAGGGCTCGACCCGCTCGCGCTACTGCGATCGGATGGAGCAGCGAATTCCGTGCGACGTGGGAGCGGCTCGATGTCTCGTTCGACGACTTCATCCGGACGACCAGAGCCGCGGCACAAGGCGCGGCGTCACCGAGTGTCGCGACGCGCATCCACGACGCCGGCGACATCTACGAAGGCGTCTACGAGGGCTGGTACTGCGTCAGCTGCGAGGAGTTCAAGCCGGATAAAGACCTCGTCGACGGCAAGTGTCCGCTGCATCCGACGCTGACGCCGGAGTGGATCCAGCGAGAAGAACTACTTCTTCCGCCTGTCGAAGTACCAGCAGCCGCTGCTCGGATCACTTTCGCCGCGCATCCGGAGTTCCTGCAGCCGGAGATCCGGCGCAACGAAATCCTGCGCCTGATCGAGAGCGGGCTGACGGACATCTCGGTGAGCCGCGCCGGCCAGTCGTGGGGCATCCCGCTGCCGTTCGATCCGACGAGCGTCGTCTACGTGTGGTTCGACGCGCTGATCAACTACGCCGTCGGCGGTCGGCCTGGGCGGCGACGCGGCGATGTTCGAGCGATGGTGGCCGGCCGATCTGCACGTCGATCGGCAAGGACATCACGCGGTTCCACGCGGTGATCTGGCCGGCGATGCTGATGAGCCGCCGAGATCTGCGCTGCCGCGGCAGATTTTCGGCCACGGGTTCATGACGATGAACGGCCAGCGGATGAGCAAGATCGCTGGGCACGATCGATCGATCCGATCGAGGCGGCGCGATCGCTTCGGTCCGAAGCGGACACGATCCGCTGCGTCTGTACCTGGTCAAGGAAATCACCTTCGGCGGCGACGGCGATTTCACGTGGGAGCGGTGCGACGAGCGCTACAACGTCGACCTGGCGAACAACCTCGGCAACCTGGTGAGCCGCGTGACCGCGATGGCGCATCGGTATCGTCAGGGAGGCTCGTGGCGACCGGCGGCGCCGTCCGATCGGCTCGCCGCGCGTCGGCCGAGCAGGTCGTGCGGCGACTATCCGGCGGCGATGGACGGCTTCGCCATCCATGAAGGTGCGGCGGCGGCGTTCCGGCTCATCGACGCCACGAACGAATTCATCGCGGCGACCGCACCGTGGACGCTCGCGAAGGATCCACGCGAACGCCGATCGCCTGACGCAGGTGCTGTTCGACGCCGCGGAAGCGATCCGCCTCGCCGCCGTGTCTGCTCGAGCCGGTCATGCCCTCGTCGTGCCGCGAGATTCTGCGGCGCGTCGGCGCACTCCGCCGACGGCCTCAGCTTCGAGCAGGACGGCTGCTGGCGCAGCGGACGGCGAGCGGCGTTCTCGTGCAGGACGGCCCACTGTGCAGCTCGGCCGTCCGTCACAGAATGAGGCCGACCCACGTGTCGGCCCGTTAAGGAGCGATCTGTGAGCAGCGACGACATCAAACCCGAGGAGTACCACCGGTCGCGCGGCGCGCCCGCGCTCGTTCCCGAGACACCGCTCAAGGCCCCGGATCCCGCGACGCGGTGCCGGGCGCCCGGGCGTCCCGCCGGTAGCGGCGACGCTCCGATCGCATTTCGATCGACGACTTCATGAAGGTCGAGCTGCGGACGGCGAAGGTCCTGCGCTGCGCGAGCGCGTGCCGAAGTCGAAAAAGCTGCTGAAGCTGCAGGTCGACGTCGGAACCGAGCACCGCACGCTCGTCGCGGGCATCGCCGACGCCTACGAACCGGACGCGCTCGTCGGCAGGACGGTCGTCGATCGTCTTCAACCTGAAGCCCGCGACGCTGATGGGGATCAGAGTCGAACGGCATGGTGCTGGCGGCGAGCCCCGGCGGCTGGCAGGCCAGTCGTCGTCGGCCCCTGACGCCGAGATTCCGCCGGGCACGAGTGCGGTGAGTGCGTCTCGGCGTCGTCGTCGGCTGCGGCATCGGCGCGTTCTGCT